>Ga0196963_10000237_pt1 | contig 52008 bp, 48 predicted proteins | sample S1_5metaG_FD_148600 | JGI IMG/M metagenome (GOLD analysis project Ga0196963, IMG submission 148600) | Soil microbial communities from Anza Borrego desert, Southern California, United States - S1_5 | ecosystem: Environmental > Terrestrial > Soil > Desert | place: USA: California | collected... | reverse complement strand
TGCGTGCTCTTGAAGACGCGCGTCGCCGTCTCGGTGATGAAGGGGCTCGGGCTCTTCTTGGGCTTCCACACCACGAAGACCTCCTTCGTGTGCTCCCACGCGTGCTGCAGCTCGCGCTCCACGCCGCGGTGCCGGTGAGCGTCACCGCGGGGATCGCCTCCGTGCCCGTCGTGCTGTAGATCCGCAGCACGTTGCCCGTGCCGGTCACGTTCAGCGTCGCGACGGGCAGGGCGGCGGGCGTGCTGCCGTTGTAACTCCACACCACCGCGCTCCACGCGGTCGGCGCCGCCGTCACGATGAGGCCGCAGACGATTCCCTTGAGCCACGCACGCATGAGGTTCCACCCCGTCTCCGCCGCTGCATGAGAAGCAGAACCACGGCCAGCCCCCCGAGCGGCGATGGAGCGGGGACAGCCGCGGCGATACGCAGTCCGTTGCCGACGGGCGCCGAGTTGGGCAGGTCATCGTCAAAGTAGCGGATGGTGTCGATAAGCCCGTAGTTCAGGCTCGACGTGCGGTAGCTGCCGTCTTTGATGCGGTACCTTCCGCCATGATTGATTGTGCGGATGGATTCGGTCCATTCCAGGCTCCCCCCCGCGACGTCGTACAGGCCCCACGGGCTGGTCACGCCGGTGTACGCCCCCAGCGGCACCGTGAACGCCCCTTGGTCGAACCCGAAGTTGGCCGTGCCCACGCCGCCCATGGAGGGCGGCAGCCCGCCCACGTACGGGCTGTCGCTCGCGTTGCTGTACGTGAAGTACCCCGGCTGGCCCGGGCCGAAGCGGTCCGGCGACCAGTGCGCGGCCTTGATCCACTCGTCCAGCGTCGGGATGAAGTACCGCGCCCCCGGGCTGCGCTGGGCCTGGTCGGTGAACGCCAGCACGCCGTTGGGTAGTTGCTGATAGCCGAAGGTCGAGACGTCGTACGCGCCGCCGAGAAAAGCCGAGCGGTCGAGGCTCTTGCCGTTGTGGAGCCAGTTGGCGTAGATCGCGGCGCTCCGCCAGTCCGTCGCCCCTACCGGCATCATCTCAGCGCCGGCGGGTACGCTCCACCGCCGCCCACCGGGGGCTGTGGGCGTTGTGGGGGTTGCCGCGAAGCCCGCCCCGCCGGGGGCAAAGAGGTGCGGGATCCAGTCGGCCTGGGGGCGGTCGAAGGCGGCGTTGAGGAACTCCACGTACTGCGCGGTGGTCACCTCGAATCGCCCGATGCGGTACTCGTAGTTAACGCCGCCGCGGCCGATCGCCATGTCGTCGGGCGTGCCGTCACCCTGCCACGGCGCGTTGCCGGGGTGGGTGATGGTCACGAAGTCGATGCCGCTGACGGGGTCTACCTGGGCACGGACGCGGGCCGTTAAAAGGACGAGTGCGCCCGCCGCGACAGCGGCCGCCAGCGTTCGGTGCGAACGTCGTGATGCTCGGCTCGGGGGCACGCGCATGGGTGGCACTCCGTGTGTACCACGACAAGGTGCCACGGGTTTCCCGAAATGCCAGATAACAGCGAACTTCTCTCGGAAGAAATCCGCAGCCACCCGGTGCGACGCCGTCCACGCGGCGGGTCATTACGCCGCATGCTCAGTGCCCGAACAGGTTCTTCTCGCCGAAGTACCCGCGCTGCTCGAAGAAGGCCAGCGCCTCCTGCGTGCTCTTGAAGACGCGCGTCGCCGTCTCGGTGATGAAGGGGCTCGGGCTCTTCTTGGGCTTCCACACCACGAAGACCTCCTTCGTGTGCTCCCACGCGTGCTGCAGCTCGCGCTCCACGCCGCTGGAGAGGCCCGGCACGCCGCCCGGCAATTCCGGCACGTAGCTCACGATCATGTCCGACTGATCGATCAGCTTGAAGTCGCGCATGTAGATCTGGCCGTCGATGTCGCCGGCGATGTCGAGCACCTCGCGCACCTTCACCCGGATCCGCCGCGCGTCCGACGCCCGGCTCCCGCCGTAGCTGTGCGGCGTCACGTCGAGGAATTCCTGCCCCTCCCTCGCCGCGGCGAGCGCACGCTCGAGGAGGAGCTTCTCGTCCACGTCGCCGGGGTCGAAGGTGATGAAGTGGTTCGCGAGCTCGGCGCGGAAGGCGTCGATCTCCGCGAGCACGTCGGGCATGTCCACGACGTGGCTCATGGGGAAGGACGGGTAGACGCGCTTCATGTTGGGGCGGCAGACGAGCCGGAAGGCCGTGCGCGTCGTGATCGAGTGGCGGCCGCGCGACAGGATGTAGAACTGGCTCCCGGGGATCGCCTTGCTCATCAGCTCCGTCGCGAGGCTCTCCTCCTCGCGCCAGACCATGCAGTCCTTGAGCGTCGCGTCGATCTCGTGGTCCCGGTGGAGGCGGTCGTGCACGACCTCGATGTTGTCCACGAGGCAGATGAAGAGCTCGGGGTTGAGGGCCGCGATCTGGTCGTAGTCGAAGGCGCTGAAGAGCCCGTGCCGCCAGCGGAAGGTGGCGTGCGTGTTCACGATCGCGTTCTTGCGCTGCCGCACGTCGGCGATCACGTCCTTGAAGGCGGCGCGCCGGAGCGAGTTGAGGCGCGAGATCGGGAGGTCGAGGATCTTCCCCGGCCGCACGTCCGGCCCCTCGCGGTACATCAGGTCGCCGATGTGGTAGACGGACAACGCCTCCCCCTGCTCGCCGGCGAAGCGCTCGGCGGCGTCGAGGTACGGCTTCTTGTCCATGCCGATCTGGCCCGTCACGATCGCGCGCATGCGTGCTCCTAGCCGGCGAGTGTAGAAACCGGACCGGGCGGGCCCACGAACGCCGGCTGATAACACGCGCCCCCGCGCAAGCCGCACAAATTCAACACCGCCCGCCTTCATTCGGGGTCGCCGGGCGCCGATGTCAGTCCAAACGGAGCCTCCGCATGACCATGAATCAGCCCGCCGTGCCCGCGAATTCCGCCCGCCGCGCCTTCACCAACGGCGTGCTGACGACGATCGCCGGGCTCCTCGCCTTCAACGTATATACACAGTCGTCCCGCTCGGGAGGGGTGACCGGCGAGGCCTTCGCGCAGGGGAGCGTCGGCGTCGTGGGGGAGGCGCAGCCCAGCGACGACGCCAAGGGGCTCGTCTCCGCGGCGGACCAGCGCAAGAGCATGATCAACGAGCTGCGGGAGCTCAACGCGCGCCTCGAGCGGATGGAGTCGGTCATGGAGCGCGGCCTGAACGTCAAGGTGACGTCGATGCCGGCGGAGTCCCGGCGCGCGGCCCAGCAGGAGCCGGCGGCCGACGCGAAGGACTGAGTCACGCGGCGTGGCGGGGGGAGGAAGGCGGTCGATGCGCGCGCAGGCTGGTTCCAGTGGCAAGGCACGGCGGGGCGGGTACACGCTCGTCGAGATGCTCATCGTCGTGGTGATCCTCGGGATCTCCGCGGCGATGGTGATCCCGTCGATGGCGGAGGCCAGCTCGCTGCGAGTGCAGGGCGTGCTGCGGCTGATCGTCGCCGACATCACGACGGCGCAGAGCGACGCCATCGCCTTCCAGAGCCAGCGGGCGATCGTCTTCCGCTTCAACAACAGCCCGACGCAGTACGTGACCGCCGAGGTCTCCGGCAACGCCGTGGACGCGACGACGGGCCTCATCACGCGCCGCTCCTTCGGGGGCGACCAGTACGGCAACTCGCAGATCACCTCCACGACGTTCACGAACAACACGCTGGTGTTCGATGAGCTGGGCGGGCCCGTGGCGACGCCCGGGAGCGACACGCCGGCGCCGTCAAACTCGATCACCGTGACCGGCTCGGGCCAGACGTGGCGGATCCACGTCGAGGCGTACACCGGGCGCGTGACCATCCAGCGTCTGTAAGCCATGCACCAACGAGCGCACAAAGACCGGTCCCGCGCCGCCTTCCGAGCCGTGACCGCCGGGCTCGCGAGCCTCTCGCTCGCGCTGCTCATCTGGAGCAAGCTGCGGCTGGTGACGGGCATCCCCAAGACGGCGCTGGCGGAGCCCGGCGAGCGGCCGCCGCCGCCCGCGCCGGGCGGTATGCAACGGCACACCCCGCCGGCGCCCGCCGCCGCCGCGGACGGCCACGAAAGCCGCTAGGCCGCGTACCCTTCGCGCGTGACGCAGGCAGCGCCCACGCCACCCAACGCGATGCCCGATCCCGAGCCCCGGCGGGGCGCGCACGACGGGGGCGGCGAGCCCGGAAGCGTCGACGCGATGACCGACGATCAGGCGGAGGCGATGGTGATGCGCGCGCCCGCGGAGGGCAAGGGCGTGCCGGCGGTGGCGCTGTCGTTCATGGAGCGCGTCGAGGCGGGCATCGCCCGCCTCTCGTCCCGCAGCCCCTTCTGGCAGCGGGTCTGCTCGATGATCTGGCTCCCGCTGGCGTTCCGCAGCGGCATCCAGATGAAGCGCGTGGACGAGCAGACGTTCCAGGCCGTCCTGCCGTTCAAGCGCTTCAACCGCAACTGGTACAACGCGATGGCGGGCGCGGCGCTCCTCGCGAACAGCGAGATCGCCGGCGGCATGTACATCATGAACCTGACGGGCGGCGACTACACGCTGGTGTGCAAGCAGCTCGAGTACAAGTTCCTCCGCCCGTGCTTCGGGCCGGCGATCTACAAGATCATCCCGAGAGAAGACCTCCGGACGCTCATCGCGACGGGCAACGAGTTCAACATCACGATCGAGCTCGAGGTGATCCAGCAGCCCCTCGTGCCGCAGGCCTTGGCGCGCCTCAAGAAGCACGACAAGCTGGTGGCACGCCTGGCGTCGAAGGAGCGGCGCGTCGGCAAGTGCGTCGCCACGTTCCATCTCACCCCGACGCACCACCAGAAGACCAAGCGCGGCAGCGCAAGGAAGGTGGGGTGACACAAACCGCCGTACGCCCGGACGGTTGAGCGACCCGAGCTGGCCCGGCAGTTCCGGAAACCGCCCGCCCGGCCGTTCCCGTTCACCCGTGGTGAACCAGCGTCCCCACCTGCTCGCCCCGAACCGCCTTGCCGATGTTGCCCGCCTTGCGGAAGTCGAAGACCAGCAGCGGGATGTGGTGCTCGTTGGCCATCGCCAGCGCCGTCATGTCCATCACACGGAGGTTCTGCGCGATCGTCTGCGAATACGTTAGGACGTCGTACTTCTTCGCGCCCGGGTCCTTCTTCGGGTCCGCGGAGTACACGCCGTCCACCTTCGTCGCCTTGAGGAGCAGGTCGCAGTCCAGCTCCGTCGCGCGCAGCGCCGCGCACGTGTCCGTCGTGAAGAACGGGTTGCCGGTGCCCGCGGCGAGGATCACAACCCGCCCCTTCTCCATGTGCCGGATCGCCCGGCCCCTGATGAAGTTCTCCGCGACGGATCGGATCTCGATGGCGCTCATCACGCGGCACTCGACGCCGAGCGTGACGAGCTTCTCCTTGAGCGCCAGGGCGTTGATCACCGTGCCCAGCATGCCCATGTGGTCGGCGGTCGCCTGCTCGATGTGCCCCGCCCGGGCCAGCTCCGCGCCGCGGACGATGTTGCCGCCGCCCACCACGATCGCGAGCTGGGCGCCGGCCGCGGCCGCGTCCTTGATCTCGCCGCCGATGAATTCCAGCTCGTTGGGCTCGATGCCGAAGCCGCCGGGCTTGCAGAACGACTCGCCGGAGATCTTGAGGAGCACGCGCGCGAACTTGGGGCGGACTTGCGGACCGGGGATTGAGGGGGAGGCGAGGGTCATGGGTGTCAGCGGGGTCCGGGGCGGGCGGGGATCGGCCGCCACCGCGGGCGTCGGCGTGCGTCGAACCAGTATACCGGCGGCCACCGGCCGATTCCCCGCAACCGCGCGGACCCGGGGCGAGTAGACTGAGAAAGACACACGAGGAACGAACGTGCTGGGGAAGCTGCTGAAGGACAAACCGGGCGCGACCCTCGAGCGCGACGAACACCTGCCCCCCACGCTGAGCCAGCTGGCGTGGTCGGTGGGCCGCCGCCTGCTGGTCGTCGCGTTCATGATCTCCCTGATCATCCACCTGATGGGCGGGTTCGCGGCGTTCTTCGTGCGCTGGGGCGCGCCCGGGCGCGGCTCGGGCGGGGGTGACCAGGCCGGCGCCGTTGAGATGGCGCTGGGCGGCGAGACGGAACTCGCGACGCTGCTCGCCGCGCCGGCGGGGGGCGTCAACATCGCGGCGCCCGAAGAGTTCGTCCCCGATGCGCCGACGACCAACCTGTCGGCGGAGACGATGCTCTCCGTGCCGGAGTCGATGTCGCTCACGGACGGCGGGATCGGGACGGCGCTCTCGGGCGGCGGGGAGATCGGCGGGGACGGCATCGGGGGCGGCGGCCTGGGCGGTTCGGGCGGCGGGGGGGGCACGAGCTTCTTCGGCGTCGAGGCCGCGGGCACGCGCATCGCATATGTGGTGGACTTCTCCGCGTCGATGGAAGGGGAGCGCATCAAGCGCCTGCGCGAGGAACTCCGCAAGAGCGTGCAGGGGATGGGCGCGGGCGGGCAGTTCCTGATCGTCACGTTCTCCGACCGCGCGGCGGTCCTGGGCGGCAAGCGGGAATGGACCGACAGCGCCGGCAGCGCGCAGCGACGCCTCATGGGCTCCCTCGAGACGATGGAACTCGGGCCCTCCACGCAGCCCCTGCCGGGCTTCGAGATCACCTTCTCCACCAAGCCCGCGCCCGACGCGATCTACTTCATGACCGACGGCGAGTTCGCGGAGGACGTCGTGGAGCAGGTGGCGATCATGAACCGCAAGAACGGCGCGCTCATTCCGATCCACTGCATCGCCTTCGAGAGCACGGCCGGCGAGGACCTGATGAGGCGGATCGCCGAGATGTCGCGGGGCACGTACACGTACGTGGCCGGGCCATGATGCGCGGCGCCATCCGCGGCGCGTGCGTCGCCGCGGCGCTCGCGACCGCCGCGGCGTTCGGTCAGGGGGCTTCGCGCGTTATCCTCCGGGGCGGGGCCGACCCGCCCGACGCGATCGTCGAATCGGTCTCGGCCGCGGGCGTCCGCCTCAACACGGACGGGCGCGTGAGCGTCCTGTCGCTGGACCGTGTCGCCGATGTGCAGGGCGCGAAGGCTCCCGAGTTCGCGCCCCTCGCCTCGATCGCCGCCGACGCCTGGCGCGCGCGCGTGCGGATCGAGCGGGGCGACCTGGGCGGCGCGGAGCCGATCTTCGAGCGGTTGTTCACGCGATTGGAGACCGAGCAGGGAGCAACGCCCGCGCTCGTCGCCTCCGGGCTGCTGCGCTGCCGCGTCGCGCGGGGCGCCCGCGCCGCCGCCGTGCGGCCGTGGCTTGCGCTGCTCCGCAGCGGCGAATCGGAGACCGCCTTCGCGCCGCCGGAATCGACGCTGGCGGACCGCTCCCCGGAGACGCTCGTCGACCCGGCGACCGGGCTGTGCCCGGCGCTGCCGCCGATCTGGGCGCCCGGCGCTCCGCTGCAATCGCTGGCGTCCCTCGGCCCCACCCCGAACGAGGCCGAACGCGTCGCGACGCTGCGGACGCTGTACTCGCTCTCCGCGAGGGCGGAGTTGGGCGAACAGGCGACGCTCCCGCCGCGACCGTCGGGGGACGAGGGGCTCGAGCTCGTGTGGGACATCGTCGCGTCGCGCGCGGGCGCCGAGGCCCAGCGCGCCGCGGCGGTCGCCTCGCTCGCCTCGCTCGTCGAAGGCGCCGACACGCCGGCCTGGAAAGAGTGCTGGGCGCGCGTCGCCCTCGGGCGAGCGCTCCTCCGCGCGCCGGACCGAGAGACGCAGCTCCTGGGCGTGCTCCACCTGATGCACGCCCCGGCGCGCTTCGCGGACTCGCTCGCCCCTCTGGCGGTGCTCGCGCTCGAGGAGGTCGCGCTGTACCACAGCGTCGGCGGCGACGCGGACCTCGCGGCCAAGCTCCGCCGGCGGGCCGAAGAGGTGCAGCCGGGCGTGCCCGCGGGGGGTGCCCGATGACGCGGGTGCTCCGCTCGTTCCTGCTCGTGCTCGCGGCCGGGCCCGCCGCGTCGTTCGCGCAGGACGAAACCGCGATCGTGAGCGCGCCCGAGGCCGTGGAGAGCTACCTCGCCGATCTCGCGATGGACGACGTGCTCGCGCTCCACCTCGAACGCGAGATCGCGCGCCTCCCGGAGGCCGAACGGCTGCGCCCGGCGAGCGCTCTGGGCAAGCTCTACGCCAAGCTCCTCACCGAAGCCAAGGCCGCGGACGAGCGTGCGCGGATCGAGTCCGCCGCGCGCCGGCTGCTCGACTCGTTCCCGCAATCCGAGGCGTACCAACTCCGCGTCGACCTCGCCAAGGCCGCGTACCTCAAGGCCGAGGCGGCCTGCGAGGAGAAGCGGCTCCTCTTGGGCACTCCGGCCGACGCCGCGCGAGCCGAGGCGGAGCTCCGCGCGTGCGTCGACGTCTTCTCGCAGGTGCGGTCCCGCCTGCACGCCGACGTCGAGCACCTCGAGGCGGCCGAGCGCCGCGCGGGCTCCGACGAATCCGCGGCGATCCGCGAGGACCTCGCGGAGGCACGCCGTCTCCGCTCCCTGGCCGCGTACTACGAGGCGTGGTCGCGCCACTACCTCGGCTGGCTCCACAACGACCCGAAGCAGCTGAACCAGTCGCTGGAGGCGTTCGGCGTGCTGCTCAACGCCGTGCCGGGCAAGCCGCCGTCGGCGGACCGGGTCTCGAAGGCCATGTTCAAGTACGAGCACGTCGGCCGCGCCGCGCTGGGCTGCGCGATGAACCTCGCCCTCCTGGGCGACGAGGTGAACGCGCTCCGCTGGCTCGATATGGTGGAGACCGCGGAGGAGTCGACGGACGCGGTCGACGCGCAGCTCTTCGCACGCCGCCTCATCGTGCTCTCGGGCGCGCAGCGCTGGGCGGACGCCGACGCGCTCGTGACCACGCACCGCCGCAGGGTTCGGGAGAGCGGCGAGCCGGGCCTTGCCGCGGGCAACGCGAGGCTGGTCGTCGTGCTCGCCCTCGCGGCCGCGCGATCGGCCGGTCTGCGCGAGGGCCTGCGAACGTCCGTGAACGCCATCGCGCAGACGGGCCTGGCGGACCTCGTCGCGCGGGGCGAGCTGGGCCAGGTGGTCGATCTCGTCCAGAAGTTCGGCTCGCTCCCCATCGGCGACCAGGGCTTCGTCGGCGCGTATGTCCGCGGGCTCGAGGCCTACGAGCAGGCCCGCGCGGCGCACGCGGCCTCCGGCGCCCCCGCGGACAAGCCCGCGGGGGCCGACGCGCTCGTGAACGCGTACACGCACGCCGCCGATCTCTTCGCCGACGCCGCCAACGCCCCCGACGCCGCCGCCTTCGGGCGCGAGGCGGCGCGCGTGGCGATGCGCCGGGGGCTCGCGCTCTACTACGCCGGCGATGCGCGCCGCGCCGCCGAGGCGTTCGAGAAGTCCTACATCCTCGCGGAGGAGGGCTCGCGCGTGCGGGAGGACGCGCTCTGGTTCGCGATCGTCGCGCTCGACCTGGCGGCGTCGGACAAGCCCGACGCGGCCGTCGGCGAGAAACGCGACCGCCTCGCGGTCGTGCACATCGGCGAGTTCCCGGGCTCGCCCAACAGCGCGCGCCTGCTCACGCGCCACGCGGACATCCAGGGCGTGTCGCCCGAGCAGTCCGTCGAGGTATTGCTGCGCGTCCGCGCCGATTCGCCCACGTACCTCGCGTCGCGCCGCGAAGCGTCGCGCCTGCTCTTCCGCCTCGCGAAGGGACCGGGCCCCGGGCGGGCGCTGGCGGCCCAGCAGTTCGTCACGGTCACGGAAGACCTCGTGCGGCTCGAGCTCGACCGGGCGGCCCAGCTCGATGACCGCCGGCGGCTCGAGGCCGGCGGGGCGCTCATCCTCCGCGTGCGTCAGCTCCTCGACGTCCTGCTCTCGCAAACGACGCCCGACCTCACCCGCGCGGAGGCGGCGATGGACCTTGTCCCGCGCATCGTCGCCGCGACGCGGGTCTCGACCGAGAGCGCCGAGCCCGAGTTCGCCTTCCGCCGCTTCCAGATCGCCCTCGCCCGGGGCGACGCGCAGGCCGTCCGGCAGCGCGGCGACGAGCTGCGCGCCCTCGGCGGCAGCTACGCGGGCGCCGCCGACCAACTCCTCCTGAAGCAGGCGATCGATCGCTGGCGCACCGCGCCGGCCGACGCCCGCGCCGCCCGCGACGTCGTCGCCCACGGCCAGCGCGTCCTCGACACGGGCGACGCCGGGTCCATGGCCGCGGTGCGGAACGACGTCGCGGAGGCCGCCGCGAGCCTCTGGAGAAGCCAGCAGGACCGCGCCATGCGCGACCTCGCGATCCGCCTCGATACCGAGGCCGTCTCGGGCGGCCTGCGCACCGCCGTCTCCCTCCGCCGGCTGGCCGAATTGCGCGAGGCCGGCGGCGATCAGCGCGGCGCGCTCGCGGCCTGGGAGGAACTCCTCGCCGGCCTCGAGCCCGAGACCGATGATTGGTACCGCGCCCGGGTGGAGTCGCTGCGCCTGCTGCTCGCCGTCGACCCGCCCGCCGCGGCCGACGCGATCGCGCAGTTCAAGATCCTGTACCCTCGCCAGGCGCCGGAACCATGGGCCGCGCGGCTGCTGGACCTCGAGGCGAAGGCCCCGCGCCAGACGCCGCCCGCGAAGGGGGGCGGATGAGCGCCGTCCCGGCCAACGCCGACCGCCTCGTGGCGCGCTTCATCGGCACGACCCGCACCGACGACGCGGGGCTCCTCGGAGTGCCGGAGGGCGCCGGGCGTGACGCCGTCCTGGACGGGCTGCGGACGCGGCTCGGGCGCGTCTCGGCCCACCCCGACGCGCGCACGGCGGAAGCGGCCGAGGTGCGGATGATGCTCCACGCCGCCGCGGGACGCATGCTGATGGTCAGCGGCGACGCCTCACGCTCGACGCCGCGGGCGCTCGCGGGCTTCGACCAGGTAGCGCTGATGACCGTCGGCATCGCAGGCGGCTTGAATTCCCGGGCGATGCACCAGTTGCAGATGCTCTCGGTCACCGCCGGTGTGTCGCCCCAGGGTCTCGTGGACTCGCTCCGGCGTCTCGGCGAGTCGGGCGCGATGGCGCCGCCGGCGAGCGCACTCCCGCCCCGCGCACGCCCCGGTGCGGCGCGGCGAGTCTCGCGCGACCCTGCCCGTCGCCTCAGCGCGGCCGGCGCGCCGGCCGGGCAGGCGCCGCCGGAAGAGCCGGAGCAGGCGGTTGATCCGGCCGCGAGGCTCGTCCGCCGTGTGGTCGTCGGCGGCGTGATCGGGCTCGGAGCGCTGATCGTCCTTGCGTTCGGTCTGCGCATCATGCTGAGCGGCCCGAAGAAGCCGCCCGTGACGCCCGGGCCGATCGCGGCCGATCAACAGCCCGCGTCCCCGCCCCGGCCGCCCGCGAGCACGGCCAAGACCCAGGCGCCGCCCGCGCCCCCCAAGAAGGATCGCACCGCCGCGGAGATCGTGAAGGACCTGCGCGCGCTCGACGGCGCCCGCCCGGACGCGTCGGCGACGCTCGGCGCCGCGATCGAGGAACTGGCCGCCCGTTGGCACGCGGGCACGCCGGCGCAGACCGCGGACATCCTGAGCGCCGTGATGGAGCCCGTCTTCCGCGCGCCGGAGTCCGCCCGGCGCACCGCGAGCGACGCCGCGACCGGGCTGATCGGCGATGACCCCGCGGCCCGGGCGGCGTGGACCGCCGAGGGCGTGCCCCGGTTCGTTCTCGGCGCGATGATCGGCCAGCGGTTGCTGCGCGAGCGGGACCTCGACGCCGCCTCGCGCCGCCTGGTCGAGACGCGCGTGCGCCGCGCGTTGGGTCCCAGCGCCGCGGATCAGACGGGGTCGCCGGCCCGCATCGCCGCCGTTGCGCTCGAACGCGCCGCCGCGTTGATGATCCCGCTGCGTCCGGCCGACATCCCCGCCGCGAACGCGGCCGCGCCCCTCGCCGACGACGACGCGTGGGCCGCGTGGGCCGCGTGCGTCAAGGCGTCGGTCGCGGACGCCGACACGCGCGAGCGCGTCACGCTCGGGGCGCTCGAACGCGCGCTCGCGTCGAGCGTCGAGCCGAACACGGACGCCGCGATCCTCGCGGCGCTGCACGCCCTGCCCGCGCAGGTCTCCTGGGGGCGGGGCTCGCCCGGGCGCGAGCGCGTCCTCACGTGGCTGGCGAGGCGCGACATCTCCGCGCCGAAGGTCACGCTCCTCACGCAGGGGCTCGTCGCCCAGCCGGGGAGCGACCTCGACATTTCCTTTGTCCTCACGAGCGCCGCGAGCGACGCCGACCGCGCGGACCTCCGCGACCGCCTCGCGACCGTCTGGAACCTGCAGGGCGCCGGCCTCCGCGCCGAGAGCGTCGCCGAGCTCCTGACCGCCGCCGGGCCGCTGCTGCAGACGACGATGCCCGCGACGCCCGCCGATCGCCTCGCACGCGCCCGCGCCCTGTGCGCGTGGAACACCGCGGCGGCGCTGGTCTGGAGCGGCGAGACCGAGCGGGCCAGGCAACTCCTCGAGTCCGAAGCACGGGTGCGACCGGCCGCCCCCGCGCCGGTGCAGCCAGCCGCGCCGATCCCGCCCGGCAGCTGGGGCGAGTCGTACCTGCTCGCGGGCAACGACATGGCGCGGCGGCGGGGGATCATCCGCGGCGCCGCGGACTCGCCCCCCGGACGGCTCGAGGCGAGGCTGCTCGTGGAAGAGGCCATGCGTGGGGGCAACGCCGAGCTGCGCGCCGAGGCGCGATCGGTCGTCCTGAAGCACGCGGCGAGCCGAGCGGTGGTGGGGGCGATGCTGGACTTCGCGCCCTTCGCGCCGGCGACAGAGACCAACCGCGAGCTCATCGAGGCCGCCGCGTACACGAGCCTGCCCGCGGTGAAGCGGCCGGCGTTCCGCGTCGAGGCGCGCCGCGCGCTGGTGCTCCGCCTGCTGGCGATGTTGACCAGCTCGGGCGCCTCGTACGACGAGGCCGCCGCAGTGATGAGCGCGTGGTACGAGGAACGCCTCGCCGCGGAAGAGAACCCGCCCGCGGCGGCGGGCAACGCGCCGCCCGCGCCCTCGGCGAGCGAGGACCCGTCCCGGCCCGCGCGGGAACTCCGGCGCCGGCTCTTCGAGCGCGCCCGCGGCGCGTGGGCGCCCTCCGACGCCACGCCGGCGCCGACGGAGCTCGCGCTGCGCCACGACCAGCGTGTGCGGGCGGCGTCGGGCGCCGTGCAGGAGTTCGCCGCCGAGCAGTGCGGCGTCGTCGAGGCGATGGCGCGGCTCGTGCACGCGGAGCGCGCGGCGGCCGAGGACCGTGTCGCGGCCGTGCTGGCGCGGTGGCGCCGCGAGATGCGTTCGAGCGACCACGTCTTCGCCCAGGTCGAGGCCTGCGAGGAGGCCCAGGCCCGTCTCTGGGTCATCCGGATGGGAGGCGAGCAATGACCGCGCGCTCCGTTCTGCCCCTCGTGCTCGCGTGCTTGCTGGCGGCCGCGCCCGCGCGGACGACCGCCCAGCCCGACACCTCCGCGGAGTCCAGCCGGTCCAGGCTCGCGCAGGCGTTCGGCGACCGTCTGCAATCGCTCTCGCCCGCGAACGCCGAGGCGTACCTCCTCCTGGGCGAGGAGATCGCGGACGCGGCGAAAACGCCCGCGGACCGCCGCCTCGCGGTCGAGGTGCTCGCGCGCGGCTACGCGCTTGCGCGCCGCGAGCCCAACGGCTCGCGCGTGGCCGTGAGCGCGTGCCTCGCGCTCGCCGACCTCACCCGCTCGCGGGTTGAGCGCGGCCGGCTCCAGCGCGCCGCCGTCCTCCTCGATCCCACGGTCGTCGCCCCCTGGGCCGCCCCGGACGCGACGACACGCCCCGGCACGCCGGAAGCGCCCGAGTATCAAGCCGCCGTCTACATGGGCCTCGTCCGCGCGGGCGCGGGCGCGCAGGCCCGCTCGCTCGCGAAGCGGCCGGAGGTGAACGCCAAGCTCCAGTCGATAGACCGCCTCCTGCTGCGCCTGGGCGTCGGCGGGGCCGACAGCCTGCAGCGGGAGGCCAAGCGCTGGCCCTGCCCCGAGTGCGGCAACGCCCGCGTCTCGCGCCGCCCCGGCGAGGCCCGGCTGTGCGCCAACTGCAAGGGCGTGCCGGGCCCGAACCTCTCCGACACGGCGCTCGTCGCGCAGCTGCGCGCCGAGACGTGGCTCCTCGGCGGCGATCAGGGCACGTGGTCCGCTCAGCTCTCGCTCGACGACGGCGCGCCGCTCCCCGTGCCGGACGAGAACGCCGTCTTCGATCTCTTCGGGATCGACGACGCCCGCCCCTACTGGCGCAACGGGTTCTGGCGGATGAACGCGGACGGCACGGACGCGCCGGAGCCCGCCGAGAGGTCAGAGCCCGCGCCCGAGGCCGGCGCCGAGCGGCCGCCCGCCGGCGGGCCGCCGTCCTGATGCGCTACCGCCTCGCCGCCGCGTACGCGACCCACGGGTCGTCGAGCCCCTCGCCCCGCGCGAGCGGACGCACGTGCATCACGCCGGTGTGATCGATCGCCCCCGCGAGCCGGTCGTACACCTCGACGGCCCGGAAGCCCGCTTCCAGCATCGCCTCTCGCATCTCCGGCAGAGACCAGAGCCGCCAGTCGTACGTGAACGCGCCTTCGATCCGCCGCCGGCGCGTCCCCTCGCGCCACTCGAACGAGATCGTGTTCAGCACCCGCCCCGTCACCGCGTCCGCCCGCACCGTGCGCCACTCGTAGACGAGACCGCGCAGCCCGAGCGACGTCCCGGACGGCGCCCGCACGCGCGTCGTCTTCTCGGTGAAGGCGTCCGACCCCCCGTAGAGATCGCACACGAACACCCCGCGCGGACGCAGCCGCCGCCGGCACGCGCGCAGGTACGCGAGCAACTCGCGCCGGGTGTGCCAGTAGCACACCGGAAAGTTCGTCGCGGCGATCACGTCCGCGCCGGCCCCGCACCGCATGACGTCCGCGGCGACGGCCCGCACACGCTCCGCCCCGGGCATGCGCCGCAGCACGCCGGCGTCCGAGTCCACGGCCACCGCTCCGTGGCGCTCCGACAGGCCGGCCCACGCCCGCGCGAGCGCCGCCGTGCCGGAGAAGTCCTCCCGCAGCACCCGCGCCCGGCCGCCGTGGACCGCACGCATGAAGAGCGCGAGGCGCTGCGCGTCCGTCACGCACGCCTCGTAGAGCGCGAACTTGTCCGGCGACGCCATCGCTCAGGCCATCCTGACCCACGCCAGGAGCGTCTTGAGGTTCGGCGGCTTGCCGTACATCAGCACGCCGATGCGGAAGATCTTCGCCGCGCCCCACACCATCACGACGACCGTGAGCAGCCCCACCAGCACCGCCAGCGGCGGCTGCCACGCGGGCACCGGCTCGCTCCCGCAGAGCCGCAGCACCATCACGAAGGGGTTGATGAGCGGCACGAAGCTCAGCACCTGCGCGAACTGCGCGTTGGGGTTCCGCAGGATCGGCATCCACAGGATCATGGGGATGACGAGCACGACCATGATGGGCGCCATCAGCGACTGCGCCTCCTGCACCTCGCTCACCGCCGCGCCGATCGCCGCCATCATCGCCGCAATGGTGAAGTACGCGATCACGAAGAAGAACACGAAGTACACCAGCGACTGCCACGCGATCAGGTGCGACAGCGCGAACGCCGCCAGGGCCGCCATCCCCACGCCGCCGTACAGCACCAGGATCAGCAACCCCACCGCGCCCTTGCCGATGATCTTCCCCGTCATCAGCTCCAGCGGGCTCACCGCGGAGAGGATCACCTCCATCACGCGGCTCGACTTCTCCTCGATCGTGCTCGTCAGCAGGTACTGCCCCGCGCTGAAGACGCTCACCCACAGGAGGAACATGAAGGCGCCGGGCACGAGGAACTGCGCCACCTCGCTGCTCTTGCGTTCGCCCTCCCTCGTCACCGCCTTCTTCTCGGCCTCCGGGCGCGCCATGAGCGACCGGACGCGGGCGACGTCGAGCCCCGCGCTCTCCAGCCGCGCGTCCACGATCGCGGCGTTGGCCTGGTCCCGGATGTCCTCCTGGACCTCGATGTCCAGGCGCGGCGCGACGAAGATGTCGTACTTCTCGTACCCGGGCTTCTCGCCCTCCAGCGCCGTCGGCGTGACCGCGCCCGGCGGGATCACCAGCAGCGCCAGGCGCCGCTCTTGGTCGACGTCCTGCTCCTTGCCCGTCGCCTTGAGGAGCTCCTGCTTGGCCTCCTCCACGTCCGCCTCAGTCGGCAGCTTCCGCACCGAAAGGCTCGGCGCCGGCGCCGCCCCCGGCAGGTTTACGCCGCCGGGGCTCTGTTTCATCATCGACTCGCTGACCCCGACCTTCGACGCGGCCCGCTTCATCTGCTCCGCGCGCTGCTCGCGCCGCTTCGCGATCGCACCGGGCGAGTAGCGCTCCTCGAGCTTGCCGTGCACCGCGCCGGACCTGTCGATGACCGCGATATGCCCCGAGACCTTCGGCAGCTGCTTGTTCATCAGCATCGGCATCAGCGTGATCGCCGCGCCCATGATGATGGGCGGCAGCACCAGCCCGAGAATGAACCCCTTGGTCGCGACCGTCGCGACGAACTCGCGCCACGAGATCACGAGAACCCGGCGCATCAGTCACCTCCCCCGTCGCGCGACGACGCGGCGTGCAGCAGCCGTGCCCGCTCCTCCTCGTTCGCCTCGGAACCCGACACGATCTGGATGAACACGTCCTCGAGTGTCGGCCGCTCGACCTCGACGCGGTTCGCGGGCATCGCCGCGGCGAGCCGCCCGATCATCGCCGTCGCGTCGACGCCGTCGGCCAGGTGCACCTTGATCACGCCGCTGCCGAAGCGGGCGACGCCCGACACGCCCGGGATCGCGGCGAGGTGGGCCGTGCTCTCGTCGATCCGCACCGGGTCGATCAGGATCGCCCGCGGGTCGAAGCGCTGCCGGATGCTCCGCGGCGTGTCGTCGAGCACTTTGCGCCCCTCGTGGATCATCACCACGCGGTCGCACAGCGCCTCGGCCTGGCTCATCTGGTGCGTCGAAAAGATGATCGTCGCCCCGCGGTCGTGCTGCTCGTCCACAAGTGTCCGCAGCAGGCGCGCGTTCACCGGGTCGAGCCCCGAGAAGGGCTCGTCGAGAATGATCAGGTCCGGCTCGTGGATCACGCTCGCGATGAACTGCACTTTCTGCTGCATGCCCTTCGAGAGCTCCTCGCACTTCTTCTTCCAGACGTTGGGCAGCGCCACGCGCTCCAGCCACGCCCCCGCCCGCCGGCGCACCTCGTGCTCGGGCACGCCCTTGAGGCGCGCGATGTACTCGAGGAACGTGCCGACTTTCATCTTCTTGTAGACGCCGCGCTCCTCGGGCAGGTACCCGATCCGGTCCTTGCTCTCGACGGCGGACGCGCGCCCGAGCACCTCGACCGTCCCGCTGTCGGGGAAGATGATCGACATGATCATGCGGATCGTCGTCGTCTTCCCCGCGCCGTTCGGGCCGATGAGCCCGATGAGCGAGCCCCGATCGATGCGCAGGTCGAGATCGACCACCGCCGGCTTGCCCGCGAAGCTCTTGTTGACGCCACCGAGTTGGATCGCCGCGTCCGCGTGGTTGCTCATGCGATTGCCCGCCGGGCGCGAGATCGCAGCCCACCGGGCGGTCAGTTTACGTCGCGGCCTCGCGCGCAGTTACTTCTTGGGTGGTCCGCCCCCGTGCGCTTTTTCACCGCTTCACCTCCCCACCTGCTCACCTCCTCCTCTTCATCTGCCCTCGTTCGCTGGCTCGCTTGTTCGATCTCCCCTCTCTGCCACCCCGTGCCTCCGTGCCGTCGTCCTGCTTTCAGGTCATACGCTCGCCCCCGCATGGACGATGCGGCGCGACAGGTACGCCTTCTCTGCCCCGGCACGCCCCCGCGCGTGCTCGAGAAGCTCGCCGAACTCGCCGCGTCGGACCGCGACCTCGCCCGCCGCCTCGAAGACCCCGACGTCCTCGCCGACCACCGCAAGGTGCGCGAGCTCTCGCTCCGGCGCTCCGCCCTCGCGACCGCGGCCGAGGCGTGGACGAAGCTCGAATCTCTCGCGTCCGAGGCCGCGGGACTGCGCGACGCCGTCGCGAAGAACGACGACCCCGAGTTCGCGTCGCTCGCCCGCGAGGAACTCCCCCGCGTCGAGGCCGCGGCGCGCGAGACGCTCGACCGCGCTCTCCAGGGCCTCGTGAACGCCGAAGACCGGCGCATCGGCTCGGTTATGCTGGAAGTCCGCGCCGGCACCGGCGGCGACGAGGCCGCCCTCTGGGCCCGCGACCTCCTCGAGATGTACCAGAAGTACGCGGCACGCCGCGGCTGGCAATTCGAGCTCCTCGAGGTGTCGGCGGACGCGGGCGGCGGGGGAGGGATCCGCAGCGCGGTCGCCAACGTCCGCGGCGAGGGCGTCTGGAGCGAGCTGGGGTTCGAGGCCGGCGTGCACAGCGTCAAGCGTGTGCCCGCGACCGAGACGCAGGGGCGCGTCCACACGAGCACCGCCAGCGTCGCCGTCCTCCCCGAGCCGGAGGAGGTCGACGTCAAGATCGACTGGACCAACGACGTCGAGGAGTTCGCGACGCGCGCCCAAGGCCCGGGCGGCCAGAATGTCAACAAGGTCGAGACCGCCTGGCAGATCCACCACAAGCCCACCGGCATCATCATCAAGATGATGGAGGCAAAGAGCCAGCAGCAGAACCGTGAACGCGCCCGCCGCCTCCTCGTCGCGCGCCTCTACGAGGCGCAGCTCCAGAAGGCCCGCGCCGAGCGCTCCGCCGCCCGCAAGGACCAGATCGGCACCGGGGGACGCAGCGAGAAGATCCGCACCTACCGCTGGAAAGAGGGCATCGCCGCGGACGAACGTCTGCCGGACGAGTACGCGCTCCGCGACCTTCTCGCCGGCGACTTTGCCGACCTCATGCGCGACCTCGCGAGGCGGGAGACGGCCCGCCGTGTCGCGGAGCTATGAGACGCACCGCGCCCCCTCGCGACCCCCGCGCGGCGAGTCTACAGTGGGTCAGCCGCGGGCGTAGTTCAGCGGTAGAACGTCAGCTTCCCAAGCTGAATGTCGGGAGTTCGATCCTCCTCGCCCGCTTTTCGACGATCGGCGCGCAACGCCGCGGCCGGACGGGGCAGCGGCCCGCCCCGCCGTCACGAGCCGCGACGGCCGCCCCCGCTCAACGCACGCGGTGAACGACACGAGGTGTTCGCCCGCCCGCGCTGTGCGAGACCCGCGCAACGCGCGAGCCTCACCCCTTCTTCTTCGTCATCGCCTCGACCCACACCGGCACGTACGGCGGGATGCACCCCTTCGACAGCGGCCAGTCCTTGTACAGGCCGATCTTCTCGCCGATCGCGACCGCGCGCCGCCGGTGCTCCGCGTGCCTGATGCCGATCGCCCCGAGCGTGTTGTTCATCGTCCACCGCACCTCGGGCCTGGCCTTGGGCATCTCCCTCTCGATCCGCTCGAGCAGCGCGCCGACGTCAAAGCCGTTGTCGCCCTTGCTCACGCCGCTCGCCGTCAGGTGCCACCCGGCGCGGGCCGCCCAGGGGTTCTTGTCATTCATCCACTTCTCGCGCAGCACGTCCTTCTCCGGGTGCTGCGCGACGACGTACGCGTTCAGCCAGTCCGCCGCCTGCGCGCACGAGGTGGAGCGCGTCATCGCGTCCAGTTCCTCCGCGGAAAGCTCCCGCGGCTTCAGGATCAGCGTCGCCAGGAGCTGCGCCTCGACGTTCCCCGTCTCCCAGAGCTTGAGCGCCAGCGCGTGGTCCGTCCCGATCTTCTTCGCCAGCGCGCGGACGTCGCCCAGCTTCACGCCGAAGTGGTTGGCGGGCGGGGCGCACCCGTCGGGCCCGATCTTCGCGTTGTGCTTGCGGCGGGCGTCGTCGCCCATCGATTCGAGCTGCGCGAGAACTTCCTTGACGGTCATGGCGACGATCGTACGGGACCGCGGCGGAGACGCGTCCGCTCCACGGAAACGGAGGCCCGATCATGAGAGCGGTCATCGGGACCGCGCTGAACGGCCTTCGCGGTCCTCGCCCCCTACGCGGCCATCCTCCTCGCCGCCCGGGCGTCCAGCCACGCCGGCACCTGCTCCGCGGTCATCGGCGGTGAAAAGTAGAACCCCTGCACCATGTCGCAGTCGAGCGTCAGGAACGTCGCGAGCTGGTCCTGCGTCTCGACGCCCTCGGCCACGACCTTCATCTTGAGGTTCCGCGCCAGCGTCACGATCGCGTGGATGATCGCCGAGTTCTCGCGCACGAACCCCATCTGCCCGACGAACGAGCGGTCGATCTTGAGCGAGTTGATCGGCAGGCGCTTGAGGCAGCTCAGCGATGAGTACCCCGTCCCGAAGTCGTCCATCGCGACGGAAACGCCGAGCTTCCGCAGGCGCTGCAGCACGATGATCGACGTGTCGAGATCGTCCATCACCGCGCTCTCGGTGATCTCCAGGTTCAGCCGGCGCGGGTCCATGCCCGCCGTCCGCAGCGTCCGCGTCACCTCTTCCACGAGCCCGGCGAGCACGAACTGCCTCGCGGACAGGTTCACGCTCAGCGTGAGCCCGTCCACGGCCGCGCCCGCACGCTCCCACGCCTTCACCTGCCTGCACGCCTCGCCGAGCACCCAGTTGCCCAGCGGCACGATGAGGCCGCTCTCCTCGGCCACCGGCACGAATTCACCGGGGCCGATCAGGCCGCGCTCCGGGTGCCGCCAGCGGCACAGGGCCTCCAGCCCCGCGACGCGCCCCGTGTCGAGATCGATGATCGGCTGGTAGAACAGCAGCAGCTCGCAGTCGCGCCCGCCCACGCCCTCCAGCGCGCGCCGCAGGTCGGCCTCGAGCCGCAGCCGCGACACCGCGCGCTCGTGCATCGTGGCGTCGAAGAGCGCGTGCCGCGCCTTGCCCTTCTCCTTGGCGTGGTACATCGCGGTGTCCGCGTCGCGCAGCGCCGCGTCGACGCCGTCCGCCCCCGTGTACCCCTCGCGCGCCATCGCGATCCCGATGCTCGCGGTGCAGTGCACGTCGTGAGACCCCGCGACGCAGAACGGCGCCGCGAAACTCTCCTGGATCCGCGCGGCGACGCGCGCCGCCTCGTCCGGGCCCTCGATCCCCTCGAGCAGCACGACGAACTCGTCGCCCCCCAGGCGCGCCACGATGTGCTTGCGCCCGCCCCCGCGGTCGAGCGCGTTCGCCGCCACGCACGTGGTGAGCCGCTCCGCGACGTTGATCAGCAGCTGGTCGCCCGCCCTGTGGCCGAGGCTGTCGTTCACGATCTTGAAGCGGTCCAGGTCGAGGTACAGCACCGCGAACGTGCCGCGCCCCGGCTCCGAGATCGCCCGCTGCAGGCTCTCCTTCAGCAGCGCGCGGTTCGGCAGGCCCGTCAGCCGGTCGTAGAACGCGCCGCGCCGGAGCTCCTCCTCCGCCTCCTTGCGCGAGGTGACGTCCGTGATCGAGCCGGCCATCCGGAACGGCCGGCCGTCGTCGGTCCGCACCGCCAGCCCGCGGCACGCGACCCACAGGTACGTCCCGTCGCTCCGCCGCAGCCTGTGCTCGTGCTCCAGGTGCGGCGTCTCGCCGCGGAGGTGCGCGTCCAGCCGCGTCCGGAACGCGTGCCCGTCGTGCATGTGGATGCGGCTCAGCCACTCCTCCGGCCCGGCCTCGCTCCCGGTGTCCGGGTCGTCAAGCCCCAGCATCTGCCGCCACCTGGGCGAGTAGTACACGCGGTTGTGCAGAAGGTCCCAGTCGAACAGGCCGCCGTTGGTGCCGCGCGCCGAGAGCTCGTACCGCTCCTCGCTCCTCCGCAGCGCCTGCTCGGAGGCCTCCAGCGCACGCACCGACGCGAGCAGGTCGTCGTTGCTCCGGCGCAGCTCGGCGGTCCGCTCCTCGACGGTGCGCTCCAGCTCCGCCCGCTTCAGCCCCGCCAGGCGCGTCTGCCACCACTTCTCCGTCAGCGCCGCCGCCAGCTGGCACACCTCCGCGTTGTCGAACGGCTTCTTGAGGATCAGCAGCTGGTGCGACGTCCCCAGCCGGTTCACGATGTCCTGCCACGAGTGGTCCGAGTACGCCGTGCAGATCACGACCTGCAGGTCGGGGTCGTGCCGCCACAGGTGCTCGATCGTCTCCAGACCGTCCCACCCGGGCGGCATCCGCATGTCCACGAACGCCACCGCGAAAGGTCGCCCCTCCGCCGCGGCGCGGTGCACCATCTCCGCGCCGTCCCGCCCCTGGTGCGCCGACGAGAGCTCGTAGCGGTCACGCCCGGGCGTCCCCGCCGCGCCCCCCCCGAACAACCGCGCCTCCAGCGCCGCCAGCGACGACTCCGCGCCGTCGTCCGACGGGCTGAGCAGCTTCCGCAGGTCCTCGTGGATCGCCTCGTTGTCGTCCACGATCAGGATGCGGCGGTTCTTGGCCGGCGAGCGGCCGTCGGTCTGCGTCGTCATGCGGCCACCCCCGCGTTCACGCCCGGGAACGCGAGCGTGAACGCCGCGCCACGCCCCGGGCCATCGCTCTCCACCGTCAGGCTCGCGCCCATGTTCTTCGCGGCCAGCGCCGCGCTGTGCAGCCCGAACCCGTGCCCGCCGGTCTTGGTCGTGAACCCGTGCTGGAAGATGCGCGTCAGGTTCTCCGCCGCGATCCCCACGCCGCTGTCCTCGACGCGCACGCGCACGCCCCCGGCCCCGTCCGGGCCGACGCGCAGCACGACCGGCCGCCGCGGCGCCGGGGTCGCCGCCACCGCCTGCTTCGCGTTCCGGATCAGGTTGATCAGGATCTGCAGCACCTGGTGCCGATCGGCGAGCACGCGCGGCGCCGCCTCGAACCGCCGCTCCACCGGCACCCCGTGCCGCTCGAGCTCCATCGCGCAGACGCGCAGCGCGTCCTCGGCCAACGCGGCGATGTCCTCCATCTCGCGCACGCCCCCGCCCTTCGCGTGCGCTTGCTGCATCCCCACGATCGTCTTGATGTGATCGACGTTCTTCGTCAGCTCCTCGAGCTCCCGGAGCGTCTCCTTCTGTTCCGACGCCAGGCACGCGGCGAGCGCGCCAAGGTACTTCGGAAGCTCGCGCCCCGCGGGGTCCGCCGACAGGAACGATGCCATGTCCGCCTCGTGCGCCAGCAGCAGCGACGCGGCCTTCTCCACGCCGCCGACCCGCGACCTGCGCATCCGGTCCGCCGCGAGCGACGCCGAGACGTTCACGCTGTTCAGCACGTTGCCGACGTTGTGCAGCACGCCGGTGGCCACCTCGGCCATGCCCGCCCGCCTGCTCGCCTCCACGAGCTTGCGGTTCAGCTCGTCGCGCTCCGACTCCGCCCTCTTCCGCTCGCTGATGTCGCGCATCGCCAGCACGGCGCCCCGCCCGCCGACCATCGGGCTCGCGGCGTAGACGACGTACGACGACGTGTCCCCTCGCACGATCAGCCGCTTGTCGTCGCCGCCCTCGCACCCCGCCGGCGGTTGTCCGCCCGGCGCGCACGCCTCCGCCACGATCTCCCCCAGCCGGCGCCCCTGCGCGTCGCGGATGTCCACCAGATCGGCCAGCCGCCCCCCGGCGCACGACCCCCCGGTCAGGCCGAGCAGGCGCTGCGCCGCGGGGTTGATGAACAACACCCGCCCCTCGGCGTCCAGGGCGCACAGCCCCTCGGCCAGCGACACGATCACCGTCTTGAGCGTGTCGCGCTCGGTCGCGAGCTGCACGTGCAGGTCGCGCATCTCCGTCGACGAGATCGACAGCGACCGCTCCAGCAGGTACCGGTCCTGGTCGGCCTCCGTGTACGCGCGGCTGACGCGCTCGAGGAATTCACGCCACGCGACGGCGTCCGTCGGCAGCGCGTCCGCGGCGAGCTCCGCACGCTTCAGGTGGCGTTCCAGCAGCGGGTGAAGCATCACGTCTCCGTGATCGTCGTCAGCGTCATCGTCTGGTTGTGGAGGTCGCAGCGCCCGGTCGAGTACGGCGAGATCTCCCCGTACGAGTAGAACCCGACCTGCTTCGTCCCCTCGGGGAGCGTCTCGAGACTCCGCTCGAGCTCCTCCTCCGTGCGCTCGCCGAGCACCAGCCGCCGCCCGACGCAGCTCACCGCGACCGTCAGGCAGGGCCCGGCCACGGCGCCGTTCAGGTTCGAGCGCGTCATCAGGGCCGACTCCGCCGCGCCCTCGATCAGCCGGTCGAAGTTCGCCCTCATCAGCTGCGCATACGACCCCTGCGGGATGTCCCCCGCGAACACCAGCGACTGGTTCTTCTCGTCGATGCTCAGGACCGTGCGCACGAGGCTCTTCTTGTCGTCCCCGTTCTGCCGCAGCGCCAGGGGGAAGAGCAGCGCCGTCGCCGGCAGCCCGGCCGCCCGCTCGCCCAGGTACCCCTTGTACAGAGGCAGCGCCGGCTTGCCGTCCAGTTCGTAGAGCACGTTCCCCTCCGAGCGCGTCACCACGCGCTCGGGGCCGAAGACGTCCCAGCCGCCCTTGGAGCCGTGCCCGATCCGCACCCGGTCGCCGTAGAACCCGACCGCGGAGATGAACCCGTCGGCCGGTGCGCCGTTCCTGAGGACCCACGTCCGCTGGAACCGATCGCCGTCCCCCGCCAGCCCGCCCGTCACGACGACGTCCGTCGGCAGCACGCCGTTGAGCCCGCGGATCAGCTCGCTCCCGTTCACCTTCAGCCCGTCGGAGAGCACCAGCACGCCCCGCAGGCCCGGGCCCCCGAGCTGCCGCGCCAGCGAGTCGCCCGCGTTGAACGAGTCCGCCGGCGTGCGCACAGGCGCCGTCACCAGCGACAGTTTCGTGTGCGCGAAGCGCATCACCGCGACAGACAGCGTCTCGTCGCGCAGCGACGACCCGTGGATCTCCCCCGACGTCGAACACCCCGCGATGCACGACGTGGGGTACCAGCGAGCGAGCTCCGCGATCGCGCGCCCGTCGTTCAGGTACGACGGCGCACCGAAGACCAGCACCAGCGTGCGCTCCGAGTCGAGCCTCGGGAACTCCGGCACCGACCACCCGGGCCCGCGACCGCCGCGCGCCGTGCGTTGATGCGAGAACGTGACCAATTCCGTGCCCACGACGGTCGTCATCGGTGGAACTCCTGTGCCGCTGTCCCCCGGCGGCGTTGCGAGAGAGCGGTGATATCGACACGACCTGAAGGATGATTCACGCCGCCGCGCAGTTATCCGGCCGCGCGCCCCCGAATCCCACGGGCCCGGGGCCCAAGCCGGCCGGGATCGCCCGCGCCGCGGGTACAGTCCACCATGCTTACCAAGCGCATCGCGCTCGCCTATTCCGGCGGTCTCGACACCTCCTGCATCGTCCCGTGGCTGCGGGAGAACGTCCCCGGCGCGGAGGTTGTTTGCGTGGTGGGGGACGTGGGGCAGGGAGAGGGCGAGCTCGACGGCGTCGAACGGAAGGCGAAGGACAGCGGCGCGGCGGAGTGCCACGTCGTCGACCTCAAGAAGGAGTTCGTCGACGAGTTCGTGATGCCCACCATGATCGCCGGCGCGGTCTACGAGGGCCGATATCTCCTGGGCACCGCGATCGCCCGCCCCTGCCTCGCCCGCGCGCAGGTGAACGTCGCGAAGAAGACCGGCTGCGTCGCCCTCGCCCACGGCTGCACCGGCAAGGGCAACGACCAGGTGCGCTTCGAGAGCGCGTACGGCGCGCTCGCGCCGGAGATGGAGATCATCGCGCCGTGGCGGATGGACGCGTGGAAGCTCTCCGGCCGCATCGCGATGCTCGACTACCTCAAGCAGCGCAACATCCCGACCACCGCGAGCGCCACCAAGATCTACTCGCGCGACCGCAACCTCTGGCACATCAGCCACGAGGGCGGCGCCATCGAAGACCCGTGGAACGAGCCGCCCGAGGACGCGTGGATGCTCACGGCGGACCCGGCGAAGGCCCCGAACACGCCGCGCGACGTCGCCCTCTCCTTCGAGAAGGGTCGGCCCGTCGCCCTCGACGGCAGGAAGATGGAGGCGTGGAAGATCATCGGCGAGCTCAACGCCATCGCCGGCGAGCACGGCGTCGGCCGCATCGACCTCGTCGAGAACCGGCGCGTGGGCATGAAGTCCCGCGGCCTCTACGAGACCCCCGGCGGCACCGTCATCGCCGAGGGCCTGCGCGCCATCGAGGAGCTCGTCCTCGACCGCGAGACGCGCCACGAGCGCGAGCACCTGGGCCTCAAGTTCGCCGAGCTCGTCTACGACGGGCGCTGGTTCACGCCGCTGCGCGAGTCCCTCTGGTCCGCGGCGGAGAAAATGGCCGAGCGCACCAGCGGCGACGTCGTCGTGCGCCTCTTCAAGGGCCGCGCGACGCCCGTCAAGCGCCGCAGCCCGCACAGCCTCTACGCGGAGAAGATGGTCTCCTTCGAGGGCGAGGAGATCTACAGCCAGAAGGACGCGGGCGGCTTCATCCGCCTCCTCAGCCTCCCCGAGCGCATCCGCGCGATGAAGGAACGCGGCGGCGCGAAGTGAGTGGGTGCCCCGGCGGTCCCCGCCGGTCTCCGACCACCATTGCGTTCAGGACCCGGGGAGCGGCAGACGCGGTGACAGGGTGACGCGGTGACAAGAGCAATTGCCCTCCCTCGCCCCGTGTCTTCACGGGGAGAGGTGGCGTCGTAGCCGCCGGTGAGGGGCCTGCTGTACCACTGAGATGCCAATCCTCGTGCATCTCAGTGCTTTTCGTGAGCACATCCTTGTTCACGCCGCGTCGGACATTCGGGGCACGGAGAGTGAGCGAGTGGAGGATGGGGCAGGCGTCCCGCCTGCCGCCGAGCGTGCATTACTTGTTATCGTCGGCAGATCAGTTCCTTCGTACGACCGATGCCACCTCGCCGTCAACGACCGCTCGGACGGGGGCGAGTCGCAACGAAGTGGTCAGGGCGTTCCTCGATCTGATCCACGCCGTACTCGGCAAGCGTCTCGCGCACGTGATCGGTGACACCGATGCCGTAACTATGCAAGACCGTCCACGGGGGGTCGTGAGCCCACACGCCGTGATGCAGTTCGACGTCCGCGACGACGTCAGCGAACAGCTCGCGGAGTGGCTCGTCTTCCCGCGGAAACGACGTTACACCACATTCGAGCGAGTATTCACCCGGCTCCTGCCAGATCAGATCGATCACGGGCTGGTTCGTCGGCGACTGAATTGTCCAGACGTGCATCCGGCGCGAGAGCGGACGCAGCGCCTCGCCGAAGTCCGGGTCGACGACGATGGCCACCTCGTGCGGAGACATTCGATGATTGTACAAGAGGGCTCCGAGAAGCGGCCGACCGGCGTGGTGTCATTGATCATCGGCAACATGGGCCACGCCGCATCCGGTCTGCCGTGCCGTGCTACTGGTCGGCGTCTGCGACGACCAGTGTTCTTCACTCGTTGGTAACGGGCACGCGGCACCCGGCGGGACGCCGGGCCTACAGAAGCAGAAGAGAAGACCGGATTTTGACCGCCGGGCCACCCAAGAACCATCGCGAAACATCTGGTCGCCTGTCGGCGTTCAATCGGCTCGTTCGCTTGGCGGAACTTCCTCCAACCCTATTACCCATTCCGCATTGCCTTTGCCGCCCAGGATCGGCGACTTCGTCAACCCGGTCACGCGCACACCGAACGCGCCCAGCCCCTCCGCCACCCCGCGCGCGATCCGCTCCGCTTCCGGTTCCTCCAGCACGCCGCCACGCGGCAGCTTCCCGCCCCGGTCCTTGAGTTCATAGTGGGGCTTGACGAGCGACACGATCCGCCCGCCCGGCTTCAGCCACCGCAGCGCCGCAGGGATCACCAGCCGCTGCGGCGTCCAGCTCGCGTCGATGACAACGAGACCGACGCCCCCCGGCGCGTCCTTCGGCCGCGGCGCGTGCAGCGCGTTCGTGCGTTCCATCACGACGACGCGCGGGTCGTTCCGGAGGGTCCACGCGAGCTGGCCGTACGCCGTATCCACCGCGTAAACCCGGGCCGCGCCGCGCTTCAAGAGGCAATCCGTGAACCCGCCGGTGCTGCACCCGAAGTCGGCGCACACGAGCCCCGCCACATCGAGGCCGAACTCGCGGAGCGCGTGGTCGAGCTTGAGCCCGCCGCGGCTGGCGAACCCGCCCGTCTCTTCCTTCACGCCTTCCACCCCGCGACCGTCTCGTTCCGCGGGTGCAGCTCCGCCCACAGACGCTCGAGGAGCGGCCGCAGGCCCTGCTTCGCCGCGCCGCTGATGGTGAAGACGTCGCGGTCGAGCCGAACGCCCGCCGCCTTCGCGACGCTCTTGGCGATCTTCGCCAGCGCCTTCTCGTCGGTGAGAAGGTCGATCTTGTTGAGCGCGACGATCTCCGGCTTCTCCGCGAGCGCCGGCGAGTACGCCGCGAGTTCCTCGCGGATCGTGCGGTAGTTCTCCGCCGGGTCGAGCTGGTTGTCGGGCTGGCAATCGACGACGTGCACGATTACCTTGGTGCGTTCGACGTGCCGCAGGAAGTCGTGGCCCAGCCCCGCGCCGCCGGAGGCGCCCTCGATAAGCCCCGGGATGTCCGCGATCACCATCCGCCGCGTGCCGTCCACCTCGCACACGCCCAGCTGCGGCGAAAGCGTCGTGAACGGGTAGTTCGCGATCTTCGGCGTCGCGCGCGTGAGCGCCGCGAGCAACGTGCTCTTGCCCGCGTTGGGCAGGCCCACGAGCCCCACCTCCGCGATCAGCTTCAGCTCGAGGCGGACGCGGAACTCCTGCCCGGGCTGCCCCGGCTCGGCGTTCTTCGGCGTCTGGTTCGTCGAGCGCTTGAAGTGCTCGTTCCCCCACCCGCCGCGCCCGCCCTTCGCGATGACGACCCGCTCCCCCTCCTTGAGGTCGTGGATCAGCTCGCCGGTGTCGGCGTTGAAGAGCATCGTCCCCGGCGGCAGCCGCAGGATCAGGTCCTTGCCCCGCAGGCCCGAGCACTGCTTGCCGCCGCCGTTCTCGCCATCGCCGGCGGTCCAGCTCGCCTGGTGGCGGAAGTCGTAGAGCGTGGACATCCCGCTCTCGGCCTGCAGGATCACGTCCCCGCCGTCGCCGCCGTTGCCGCCGTCGGGGCCGCCCTTGGGCTCCATGGTCTCACGCCGGAACGAAACCGCCCCGTCGCCGCCCTTGCCCGCCTGGATATGGATGATGGCTTGATCGACGAACACGCGGCAAGCGTAGGGACGCGGGCCCCGCCGCTTACGCCGCGCGGCGAAGCTTGCGGGCGGCGAAGACATTCAACAGCCGCTCCCGGTCCGCGGGCCGCAGGAAGCGTGTGAACGCCGCGGCGTGCCGCACCGGCCCCGGCTCGCTCTCGTCCGTCCAGATGATGTTGCCGAAGGCAAGGACGTGGCGCTCGTGCTTCTCACCGGCGACGCTCTCGGGCAGGTCAATGCGGAGCATAACGCTCGTGCCCGGCGCGACAGGGCGATCAAGCTCGAACTGCACGCCCGCCTCGCTCACGTCGTACGCGTGCCCATCGTCAACGAACTCCGCGCCGTCGAGCGTGCGCACGGCGATGCCGGTGTAGGCGTGGGGAAGCTCGAAGCGCTCGAACTTGCGACGGTTCTCATGACTCATGTCTGGGCTCCGGTTCTCGGACAAGAGAGGCATCGGCCGAAGAGGGGCCCGGCTTAAGGTGCTGGTCGCTTTCTTATGGACCGGTGGACGCCTCCGCAGGGGCGACAGCGAAAGACCCCGCATGCGCCGCTTTGTACGGCTCGCCGCACTCCGGGCATGCAGAAACCGCGCCGGACGGAACCACGGGGTATGCGCACCTCGCACACAGTCCGCGCGTTCGTCGGCGCCACGCGCGCACGGAACGCCACGCGGCGCACGCCCCACCGATCGCGGCGGCATAGAGGAGCGTGTTGACGGCGAAGCCCGGCCACATCGGTCGCAGCGGCAGAATGAGCGGGAACTCGCGCCAGCGCTGCGGCACGTTGACCGGAATCAATACACCCCAGCGAACATTATCTTGAAAGCTCTTCGGCTGGCGGTCTCGATTGTCTGACGGCGGCGTCTGGACGCGCACCGCAAGCAGCGCGGGCATCGGCCAACCCGCCGCCAGCGCAAAGTTCCGTCGGCTCTCCGTCGCTTCCGCCGGCCACCACGGCGATGACGCCGCGCCTTCGGGTTGCGACCAACGAGTACCGCGCAACCATGGTGCCCACTGCTGCACATACACCACGCCGATCGAGCGACGAAACCTGACGTGGCGACCGTCCGACTCCTTGCGCGGATCCCGGGCGAATCCGTTCTGCAGCACGGTGCTGCCCGTGTGCAGGAGCACGCACTCCCAGGCCGTCGCGACCGTCAGGATCACTCCCGCGGCGAGAAAAAAGCACACGAGCCGCCACGGGATGCGCAACCGAGTGAGCGCCCGACGCACGATGGATCATACCGCGGCCCCGTACGCCGACCCGTCGCCGTCACCGAACGATGAGCGGTGAAGAACGCGCAGCGATACGTCGTGCGGTTCTCGCCGCTGATTCTTCCGGGACATGAGCACGAATCCCAGTTCCGGTTTCTTGGCCCGAATCCCGTGTCGTTCACCCCGTCGCCGGATCATGTCAAACGCTCAGAGTCCCGAGGATTTCCGCGTTTTCATATCCGCGCTGTTCGCACCCACGCGCGCCGACGCCGCCTTGGTGACGGCACCTACGGAGACGCGCATGAGACCCCGGCCCCTCACGCTCGTTCCGCTTGTCGTCCTTCTCGCAGCACGAGTCGCTGCCGCGTGCACTGTTTGCGCCGGCGATTCCGCCGTCGAGGTCCGCGCCGGCGTCCTCGGCCCGGATGCGCCCCGAAACCTCATCGCCGCCGCTGCGCCGTTCCTGGTCCTGGGCCTTGCGGTCGCCGTCATCCACGGCCCGCCGCGCAGACGCGAGCACCGCCCGTGACCAGCCTCCGCCCCCTCATCGCTGCCGGTGTCGTGCTCGGCATCGGCATGGGCGGCTTCGTGGACGGGATCGTCTTCCACCAGATCCTGCAGACGCACAACATGCTCTCCGCGCGCCGCCCGCCGACGACGCTCGTGGACGCCAAGATCAACATGGTCTGGGACGGCATCTTCCACGCGCTCACGTGGACCGCGACCGCGATCGGCCTCTGGCTCCTCTGGCGTGCGCTGCGGCCGCCTGAAGCGCCCCGTTCCGGCCGCGCGCTCGTCGGCGCGATGCTCGCCGGGTGGGGCGCCTTCAACCTCGTCGAGGGCGTGATCGACCACCACATCCTGCACGTGCACCACGTCGTCGAGAGCCTGGGCGTCTCGGTCTGGGATTGGCTCTTCCTCGCCTCCGGCGTCGCGTTCATCGCCGGCGGATGGGCGCTGATCCGCTCGGGCCGTGCGAACGCGCCCGCGCGCTCGTGAGCGGCGCGCGCCGACGAATGTTCGCTCAGCGCACGGCCCGGCGCCGACGGCCGCCGGCGATGAGAGCGCTCACGCAGAGCAGCGACGCGGCGCCCGGGGACGGCACGAGTTCGATATCGTCGATCGCCACGTCCCCGCCCGGCTGGTGATACGTCGCCGAGTAGATCGTGATCGTCGCGCTCGTCGACGCGCCCGTGTTCCACCCCGCCGTGTACTGCGCCCACGCCGCGTTGCCCGGCGCCGCCCACGTGCCGACCGTCGAGCCGTTCACGTCGATCCGCAGCGTCGCGGCGGGGAACGTCGTCCACGTCGCCAGCCACGCCGAGAGCGTCATCTCCGTGTTCGCCGCGACGGCCACCGTCTGACGCCAGATCGCCTGGCTCAGGTCCGCACCGATGTCCGCGATGAGGAACTGGTCGCCGGCGCCCGGCGTGTGATCGGTCGCGATCGTGCCCCAGAAGTTCGTCCACGCGAACGACGACGTCGTGACGCCGTACTGCCCGGCGTGCGGCGGATCGCTGACGACTCGGTACGCGTAATCGCTCGCGAAGCCGGTGTTGCCCGCCTCGAAGTCACCGTTCGTGAGCAGTGCGGCGGAAGCGGCGCCGGCGGATCCGGCCGCGATCACCATCGCGGCGAACGTCGATCGTTGCATGGTCCTCTCTCCTCCGCGGGGAGCATACCGCGATGCGCCTCGCGTGGCAACACAACAGCAAGCCGCCGACTCCCACCCGCGCGGTATCGGACGATCCCAACTCGCAGAACGCGGCGAGGCGACACACGGTCGTAGGGGGTTCGCCCCCCGCTCACGCGGTGGGGCAACGTCCGCAAACCGGACCAACGCACGATCATCGCCGCGCCACGGCGCAAAGCCGCTCGATTTCCCGCCGCCGCCCGGTATCATCCGTCCCTTCGAGGAGAGAAACATGCGTTCCCTGTTCGCCCTCGCCGCGCTCGCCGCGGCCGCTTCCGCGTCGTCCGCCGACCTGATCCCCGTCCAGTCGTACGAGTACACCGCGTACGCGCCGTACGGCTACCTTGATTCCGGCAACGAACTGACCGACGGCGTCTGGAGCACGACGGGCATCAACCCCGTCGAGCCCTGGGTCGGCTTCTCCTCGGCGCACACGATGATCACGTTCGACCTCGGCGCCGGCGCTCCGGCTGTTGCGGGATCATCCATCGTCTATTGCCTCTGGACGGGCGCCGCCGTGTACCTGCCCGAGAGCGTGCGCTTCCGGTTCAGCAACGACGCGTCCTTCGCCGCCTACACCGAGGAGACGTACCTGAGCCCGTTCAACGGGCAGCCCGGCGCGGCCACCGTGACGATCGATTACAACTTCTCGGCCGCCGCGAGCACGCGCTATGTGCGCGTCCTCGCCGACAGCCAGTTCGAGTGGCTCTTCCTCGGCGAGGTGCAGTTCCACGGGGTGCCCACGCCCGGCTCCGCGGCCCTCGCGGCCGTCGCCGTCGCCATTGGTCTCCGTCGCCGCAAGCGCGCCTGAGTCACTTCGCGCCGCCGTACAGCTCCGCCACGTAGCCCCAGTTCACCACGTTCCACCACGCGCTCACGTAATCCGGGCGCTTGTTCTGGTACTTGAGGTAGTACGCGTGCTCCCACACGTCCAGCCCGAGGATCGGCGTGCCGCCGCACCCGGCGATCTCCTTGCCCATGAGCGGCGTGTCCTGGTTCGGCGTCGAGCAGATCACCACGCTCTTGTCCGGCTGCACGCACAACCACGCCCAGCCGCTGCCGAAGCGCCCGGCCGCCGCCGCGGCGAACTTCTCCTTGAACCCGTCGAACGACCCGAACGCACGGTTGATCGCGTCGGCCAGCGGCCCGCTCGGCGCGCCGCCCCCGCCCTGCCCGGCCGGCGCCATCATCCGCCAGAACATGGAGTGGTTCACATGCCCGCCGGCGTTATTGCGGACAGCCTGTCGCTTGTCCTCGGGAACCTGTGAGAGATTCGCAACCAGCCATTCAGCGCTCTTTTCAGCCAACGCCGTGCCTTCCAGTGCCTTGTTGGCATTGGTCACATAAGCGGCATGGTGCTTGGACTGATGTATCTCCATGGTCTTGGCGTCGATGTGCGGCTCGAGGGCGTCGGGGGCGTAGGGGAGGGGCGGGAGGGTCAGGGGCATGGGATACTCCGATATCTGCGCGATTTCATGAATCGGACAGGGTACACGGGCGTCGAACGGCTGTTCGGGGTGTGAGAGAGTTGTTGAAAACTAAACGTGCTCTTGGCAAGGATGCCGAAAACCAGTATTGTGTACCCGAGCGATGAGCGAATCCTGTGAAGGGATTTGTTCGGATTTTGTTCGCAACCTACCTCGCCATGGACGGAAAGGTAGCCCGGCCAGGACGGCGCACAAGTCCAGAGCGAACTCGTGGAAGATGAAACTTTCATGAGTTTGCGGCGTATAAAGAGAGGTAGGATCGGGTTGTCGAGCATCCCGACGAGCCGCGTTGCAGCACCCTCCGCACCGTCCGGCCTGCCAGCACCAGCATCGTTCTGGGCGGGGCCAATTCAGGTTGAGGGAAGCCCCGCCGGCCGTTCCGGGAAAACCGCCAATACCACGAACGGGTCCGCGTGCGCGGGAGGACACCCCCGCCTGCTGTGATTCGTTGCGCAAGGTGCTGACGGACGACAACTTGAATCATCCGCCGGGAGTGTTTCCGGCGTAGTAGAACGAAGAAAAAGTTCGGTTTTCAGGCTCGTCAACAGCTCCGTCTTCATAGCCAGGACGAGATCTTCCAGCCAAGGCCGGCAGGGAAACACCATGCGACAGAGCACGACCAAAAAGAGCATTCTCCCGATGGACCAGGTGCGCCGCCGCGGCAAGGCGGGGGTCGGCGTTGCCACGCTCGATGCGCCCACCACCGGCCGCGCCGCGCGCGCCGTCGTCCGCCGCCGTCTCTCACTCGAGGATGAGCGCCTCCTTGCCCAGCTCATGGCGCAGGAGCAGGACTTCATCCCCAGCCCCGCGTTCGAAGAGGATGAGGCGGAGCGGAAGATCTACGTGGACGCCGCGGACGTGCCGAAGCCGGACACGACGTGGTACCACCCCGTCATGGACGACCTCTCCGCCGCGCGCGGGCGCACCGTCAAGAGCGCCCAGCAGGTGATCCTCACCGGCGCGCAGGAGAAGATCCTCTTCCATCAATTCAACTTCGCCCGCTGCCAGATCTGGAAGATCCAGCAGGAGGTGTGGAAGACGGACAGCCGCCAGCCCACGCCGGATCAGGCCGAGCAGATCCTGCGTTGGCACCGCATCGCCGACCGGATCCGCGAGCAGATCGCCGAGACGAACCTCGCGCTCGTGCTCGCGATGGCCAAGCGCACCCGCATGAGCGAGGTGGACTTCGCCGACTTGGTCAGCGAGGGGAACATGGCCCTGCTCCGCGCGGTCGACAAGTTCGACGCGGGCCGCGGTTATAAGTTCTCGACCTACGCCTGCCGCGCCATCCTGAAGGCCTTCAGCCGCCAGGGCATGAAGCTTTCCAAGTACCGGCAGCGCTTCCCCACCGACTTCGACCCCAAGCTCGAGAAGTCTAACTTCCTCGAGGTGAAGCGCACCGCGTTCGAGAAGGACGCGGCGGAGGAAGTCCGGCGCATCGTGACGGAGAACCGCGCGGACTTGTCCGACGTGGAGCGCACCGTCATCGAGCACCGCTTCGGCCTCGAGACCAACGAGACCGAGAAGCCCATGACCCTAGAGCAGGTCGGCCAGATCATCGGCGTCACGAAGGAGCGGGTGCGTCAGATCCAGAACAAGGCCATGGAGAAGATCCGCCTGCAGCTCGAGGCGCACTTCCTCGGCAACAAGGAGGCCCTCGCCGCGGCGCAGGCGCTCACCGAGGCCGCGGAGAACGCCGGCAACGGCACGTCTCCGAACATGGGCATGTCGATGAACAGCGGGATGCCCGGCCCCTCGCGCGGGCTCGGCGCCGTCGTGACGAACGTCGGCCCGATGAACGCCGCGAGCCTCTCGGCCGCGTTCAACTGAAACAAGCCAACATCTCCAACAGCGAAGCCCCGGCCGCAAGGCCGGGGTTTTTCTTTGAAGAAGGGAAAAGGCACGGAGGCACGGAGTGGATCAGACGCGCAGAGCAAGAAGCCCGACCGTGAGGGAGGGCGTTCCTCCAGCTCGATCATCGCGGAGGCCGCGGAGAGCACGGAGGAACGCGGAGAGAGAAGAGATTGATTGCGGAGGTTGCACGAGACCGTTCCCGTCACTCCATCAGTTCGCGTAGCAGGAGGGGTACAACGTCTTCTCGGTGAGCAAGTCCTAAGAAGCGGCGGTCAAGGCGTACATCGCCACCCAGCGCGAGCATCACACCAAAGAAGACTTCAGATCGGAGCTGCTGCGCTTGCTCCGCGCTCACGCCGTTGAGTTGACGAGCGGTACGTGTTCGAGTGAGCGGCCGATCCCTCCGCCCCTCCGGGGCGGGTCTCTCTTATGCACGCTTTCCACGGGTTGCGCGGTGCTTCGCACCGCTCCACCCGTGGCTACACCCCGCCGCCCCTCCGGGGCGAGAAAGAAAGAGTGGCAGAGCGGTCAAGAGTACAGCCCGGGCTCGAAGACTTGCCGAGGCGGTGACGCGAAGGCAAGACTCGCCGCGATCACCAACGGTTGTGCGCACAAACGCGTTGATGCGCGGCGTGCATCGATCATGTTTGTGCGCTGTTTTGGTGATGTGCGTCCGGTTCGCGGGTTTGCGCTTGCGGTTGGCCGCCGCGGCGGTTGAATGTCGGCATGGATGCCATCGACATCGCGATCGCGAACGCCTGGAACAGACTCTCGCCGCAACTGCAGCGCGACCGCGCCGAGGCGCTGCGCCGCGCGCAGCGGCTGAGCGCGACGACGCTGCGCAGGCCGGTGCGCGCGTGGTGCTGCTGCCTGCGCGCGAGCGACACGCGCTTCACCGACGTCGGCGAGATCGACCCGCCCGACGCGCTGCGCTGGCGCGACGAGCACACGCTGCGCGTGCCGGCCGCGGCGCTGCGGAAGCTCTGCGCGCCGGTGCACATCCCGTGGCCGGGGCTGCGGTGGCGGGACGCGGCGGCGAAGCTGGGGTTTCACCCGGAGACGCTGCGGGCGTGGGTCGAGCGCGGCGTCTTCGGCAAGCGGACGCAGTTCCCCGCGACGGTGGGATCGCGCGGCAAGCCGGTGCCGTTCCTGTGGCGGCGCGAGCCGATCGACCCGGCGGGCGAGCTGGGGCGCGGCCCGCACGCGGCGTGGGGCTCGTTGTGGCTGACCCTGCACGAGGACATTCCGGACGGCGCGGACCTGCACGTGCGGCGGGTGGCCGACTGGCGCGTGCACGGGCGCGAGCGGCGCTTCAACGGCTGGCGCTTCGTGTGCCCGGGCGTGGTGCGGCCGTGCGGGCGGCCGACGGACCGCCTGTATCTGCCGATCCGGGTGTGGACGATTCATCACGCGACCGTGGGTGCGCTCGCCCGCGGCGAGGCGGGGGCGGACACGCGGTGGGCGTGTGGTGATTGCCACGGGGTGGTGTTCCATTCCTGCTCGACGGTGCGCGGATGGAATCTGCTCATCTCGCATCTCACGAGCGGGTTGCTGTACGGGCACGAGGTGGAGCGGCCGTATGCGCTCGACGACATCCCTGTGAAGAGGCGTCGGAAGCGGCCGCGGCCGTCGCCCCGGGCGGCGATGGCGCTCGGGATGCGCGAGCGGGGGCTGAGCTACAAGGAGATCGGGCGGGCGATGGGGATTGCAGCGGGGACGGCGTCGCACAACGCGTATCGGGCGAGGAGGCGGAGGAAGGCGGGGGAGGGTGGAGAAGAGCACGACCCTTGCGAAGACGCAAAGGATCGCGGCACAGGAGAAGAGAAGAGCACCACCTAGGCTCGAGGACTCGCCAAGGTGGTGGCACAAGACGGGGCCTGACAGGCTCCACCCCGAAGAAGAAGCCGCCACGCGGAGCGTGGCGGTACCAGGAAAAGAGAGGACCCCTCACCGCCCGCTGCGCGGGCACCTCGCCCCGCTCGCGCGGGGCGAGGGAGGAAGATCGGTAGCCGGATGACACGGCGCGCAACAGCGTGATGGGTTCATCGCCCCGTGCTTGCGCAGGGGGCTCGTACGGGTCAGCGGATGATGTCGCGGCGGTCGCGGAGGGCGGGGAACTGCTCGCGCCAGGCGAGGGTCGCGGCGTCGTCGAAGGGCACGGTGAGGACGCCGGGCTCGGCGCCGAGCTCGCCGAGAACATCGCCCTTGGCGGAGACGGCGATCGAGCCGCCGATGTAATGCAGGCCCGGTCTTCCGGGGATTCGTGCGGGGTCGTCGCCGACACGGTTCACGCCGAGCACGATGGCTTGGTTCTCGATCGCGCGGGCGATGAGGAGCGCGCGCCAGTGGTGCTGGCGGACGTCCGGCCAGCAGGCGCCCAGCGCGATCAGCGTCGCGCCGCGCGCGACGCCGGCGCGGAAAAGTTCGGGGAAGCGGAGGTCGTAGCAGACCGCGGGCTGGATCGTCGCGCCGGCCCACTCGTACGTGCGCACGCCGGGGCCGGGCTCGAACCAGCGGTCCTCGCCGCCCGGCGAGAAGAGGAACGTCTTCGCGTATTCGCAGATGATCGCGCCGCCGGGCTCGACGGCGGTCATGACGTTGCACGCGCGCTCGGCGCTGCTCGTCACGGTGCGTCCGCCCTGCACCAGAGCGCCGGTGTCGTGCGCGAGCGAGCGCATGAACTCAAGGGTCGTCCCCTTGTCCGCGGTACGGTCGTGCCGGAAGGAGAACCCGGTGTCGAACATCTCCGGCATGAGGATGAGGTCGCCGGGCACGATCTTTACGGGCTTGAGGAGGGCGCGCACACGCTCGAAGTTCGCCGCGGGGTCTTCCCAGGCGGTGTCGAGTTGGACGAGGTGGGCGCTGGGGGGCACGGCAGAATCGTAGAGAGTGTGACCTAGTGCTCGACGATGGCGCGATGGGGGCGGTGGGTGAAGTCGCTTGCCACAGAGACACAGAGGCACAGAGAAAAAGAAGATGGCTGGCTGGAAGAGAAGAGCAGGACACACCGGAATCCCCCGGCTCCTGCGCGTCAACTCAATCCCTTCTTCCTCTTCTCTGTGTCTCTGTGCCTCTGTGGTGGATCGGCAACCCGCCGCTTCCATACTACGGCGAATGCCGAATCACCACTCCCGAGTGCCGCGAATAAAAAACCCCGGCTCGCGCCGGGGCGTTCGGAGTCTTGTTGTCGCTTCGCTCAGCCGTTGCGGCGGCGGCGGAACGCGACGATCGCGCCCGCGGCGGGGAGCATCGCGAGGCCGGTCCACGCCGCGGCGGGGAGCGGGACGACCGTCAGCGGCTGACCCGTGACCCAGCCGGATTGGCCGCCGCCGATGCCCTGGATGTGCGCGGCGGTGTAGAGGCCATTCGGCGAGTTGCCCGCGCCGACGCCGAGGTCGTTGAACGACATCGCGTTGAGGCCGGCCATCGAGAGCGTGAAGACCGCGCTGGTCCAATCGCCGTCGAAGCGGTTCGCGCCGTTGCCCGTCGGCCACTCGAACTTGACGTCGAAGTAGGAGCTGCCGCCGCCGCGGAAGCTGCTGTCGGTCTCATCCGCGCCGCGGGTTGCCGACGTCGCGACGGGGCCGGAGTTCTGGATGATGCTCAGCGAGCCGGGCGTGAGGGCCGGGTCGAGGTTGAACATCCACTTGCTGATGAACTCACCGTGCGACATCGTGGACGCGCGGGTGAGTGTGAGCTCGACCGTGTTCGCGCCCGTGTCGGTGAACGTCGCGGTGCCCCACGGCGCCGGTCCGCTGGGACTGGACGCGCCGCTGTACTCGGTCGTGAGCGTGATCTGGAACTGCGCGGCCATGGCGCTGCTCGCGAGCGCGGAACCGGCCACAAGAGCAAGAATCAACTTCATGCGGAAAACCTCCCTCGAACTCAAGGGATACTACCCCACGGGGTGCTCATGGCAACCGTTTTGGGCGGATTGCTGATCGATGGGCGAGCCGGCGCGCGTTTCCGGACCGCGGGGGCGAACGGTGCCCGACCGTGTGGTTCCACCGTGTGAAGATGGGTAAGCTGTTCGCGCCGGCTTGAGCGCGGTGAGGAGGCGGGCATGACCGGCGTGTTGATCGGGCTGATCGTACTTATCGCGATCGGGGTTGTCGGCGTGCTGCTCGTCGCCGTGTGGGGCGCAGCGCGCGACGGGGGCGGGGAGCGCCGCGCGGGCGTGGACACGTCGGCGTCGATGCTGCCGTTCATGCTCATGGGCTCGAGCGGGAACAACGACGGTGCACGCAGCGACGGGGCCGCGGGAGTGACGAGTGATGCGCCGGGTTGCGATGCGGGCGGGAGCGCCGACGGGTGCGGCTGTGGCGGCGGAGGAGATGGCGGCGGCGGTGGGGGCGGAGGGGAGTGACCGGGCTCTAGCAGGGCCCGCCGCCAACGACGCTGAAGAACGAAGCGATGTCGTCGTTGTCCGGCATCAGGCCGTCGTTGTTGAAGTCGAGATCGCCACACGTGTCGCACGGCGCGCCGCCGAACGCGGCGAGAAAGTCCGTGAGGTCCGCGGCGTCGGGGAAGAGCCCGTCGCGGTTGAAGTCGAGCGTGTCGCAGCCGCGTGCGGAGAGAGGGCGAGACCAGAGGACGGGTACGGTGTTGCGGGGCAACTCACTCGCGTTTCCAGCCGCGTACAGCGTGTCTCCGTCGGTCCATATGCCGCGCACGATGGCGCCGGTGTACGCGAAGCCATCGGAAGGAAAAGGAAGCGGTACCCATGAATCCGCGGTCCCGCGCCAGATACCGGCGTGCTCCACGCCATTGATCAGGGCGTTGCCGCCTTGCCAGCCTCCGAATACGGCGAATGCAGCGGACCTCGCGGCGCCGGGCGGATTGAGATTGACCCACGAATCTGCGGACCCAGACCAGACGCTGGCGAAGGAGGGGCCGCCTTCCGTGAACTGCACACTTCCGACCTGCTGGCCCGAGTGAAGACGCCAGATACCGGAGCTGAACGCGCCCGACGGATGGAGACTCACGAACGAATCGGCGCTGCCGCTCCAGAGAGCGGCGTGCGCGGCGCCGTTCGTCCACACGTGACCTGCTTGTTGTCCGTTCCACGCAGCCGTCGCGAAAGACGACTCTGCACCCTGCGGGTGCAGATCGACCCACGATTCCGCCGAACCGCGCCACAGGCTTGCATGCGACCGATCGTCGATCATCGCTACACCGACTTGCTCATCACTCCCGACGCCGTACGCGTGTGAATATGTAGAGCCCAGAGGGTTGAGATCGACCCAGGTGTCCGGTACGCCTGTCCAGAGCACGGCGTGTTCCTCATGCGTGTTGAGGATGACGCACCCGACCTGCACGCCGTCGTCAACGCCGTACGCGACGGCGACGTCCAAGGTCTGCGGCGGGCTGAGATCGATCGGAGCACTACCGATCTGCGTCCAGCCGAATGCTCGCATTCCCCATGCGTCGTTGCCGCCGTAGCCGACCGCCTCGCCGTGCCTGCCATCGAGCAGATACACGCCGCGTGTTCCTTCGATGGACAGCCGCGTCACCGTCCACTGCGCTTGGGCGCTCACCGCGGCGAGCGCGGCCAGCGTTATGGCGCACGCGGCGAAGCGCGTGGAATGGTTCAGGCCACGAACTGATGCGGTAGTCATGCGATTCTCCCCGGTGGTGTTCAACCACCTGCATCGGCGAATCGCGGGTGATCTCGTCAACTCGGAGATACCGCGGCGGGGCGTGGAATCCGCCCCGGAGGGGCGGACCACCAAGAGCGGACCGCCGCGGGCCTACCTTGCGGCCATGTCCAACCACGCCGGCACGGTGCTTGACCTGATCGAGAAGGACCAGAAGAACGCGGTCGCGCGGCTGTGCGACTGGCTGCGGATCGAGAGCATCAGCACGGACCCCAGGTATCGCGACCAGACGCGGCGGGCGGGGCAGTGGTGCGCGGACCAGCTCAAGGCGCTGGGGTTCGACGTGCGGCTGGTGGAGACGGGCGCCGTCGGGGCGGACGGGAAGGGCGCGGGGCACCCGGTGGTGCTCGCGACGATCAAGCCCGCGACCACGTACCGCGGCCCGCACGTGCTCTTCTACGGGCACTACGACGTGCAGCCGGTCGATCCGCTGAACCTGTGGGAGAGCAAGCCCTTCGAGCCGACCGTTCGCGCTGCGCGGGCGGGCGAGGAGGGGGGCGAGCGCATCGTCGCGCGCGGCGCGGTGGACGACAAGGGCCAGGTGATGACGTTCATCGAGGCGTGCCGCGCGTGGAAGCAGGCGACGGGGCACGCGACCGGAGGCGCGGCGTACACGGTGATGATCGAGGGGGAGGAGGAGAGCGGGAGCGCGAACCTCGAGGGGTTCGTGAAGCAGTTCAAGGACGAGCTCTCGCGCTGCAACGTCTGCCTCATCAGCGACACGGGGATGGTCGGGCGCGACAAGCCGGCGATCACGTACGGCGTGCGCGGCCTCGCGTACACGCAGGTGACGCTCCACGCGGCGAACCAGGACCTGCACAGCGGGCTGTGGGGCGGGCGCTGCCCGAACCCGATTACCGAATTGTGCAAGGTGCTCGCGCAGCTGCACGACGCGGACCGGCGGATCACGATCCCGGGCTTCTACGACGCGGTGCGGCCGATCTCGCGGGAGGAGCGCGACGCGTGGGCGAAGCTGTCGCGCGACACGGGTGTGACGGCGGAGACCACGCTCAAGAAAATCGGGCTTTCGCCCGCCGCGGATATCGGCGAGAAGGGGTACACCTTCATCGAGCGCGAGTGGGGGCGGCCGACGGCGGAAGTCAACGGGATCTGGGGCGGGTACACGGGCGAGGGGGCCAAGACGGTGATCCCCGCGCACGCGAGCGCGAAGGTGAGCTTCCGGCTGGTGGCGGACCAGGAGCCGGCGAAGATCGCCCAGATGTTCTTCGCGTGGCTGCAGGAGCGCACGCCGCCGGGGTGCCGCTGGGAGTGCGAGGACCTGCACGGCGGGTTTGGCGTCACGACACCGATCGACTCGCCGGTGCTGCGCAAGGCGACGGCGGCGCTGGAGCGTGCGGCGGGGACGAAGCCGTACATGATCAAGAGCGGCGGGTCGATCCCGGTGGCCGGGATGCTCAAGAGCATCCTGGGGCTGGACACGATCTTCATGGGCTTCGGGCTGGACGACGACCGCGTGCACTCGCCGAACGAGAAGTTCGAGCTGGCGTGCTACCGGCTGGGGACGCGTGCGCACGCGATGTTTATCGATGAGTTGATCAAGCCGTAGCGCGGCGGCACGGACGGGTGTGTATCGACCTCGTGGGGGCAGCCCGCCGTGTCATCGTCGTCACCGACGTGCTTCAAGTGTTCATACACGCTCAGCGGCCTCCCGCACACGGGCGTATGTCCCGAGTGCGGTTACTCGATCGCCGAATCGACGCGGTCGGCCCGGCTGGCGATGGCCCCGCCGGCGTATGTGTCCAGACTCGAGTCTGGCGTGAGGCACATGGCGGTCGCGATGACCGCTTCGGCCGTTGCGGTCTTCATGGGGTTGTGCGTCGAGCTCACGCTCGGTCATGCTGCCAGGTTCACGGCGGTGTTTGCGATCGCGGGCCTCTTGATCGTCGCTCAGTACACGGTCGGTTGCTTTCGCTTTACGGTTCGCGACACGGGCCTTCAGGTCACGGGCCGGGTCCGGACCTGCCGCATTGCTTCGCGGGCGCTCGGTGTGTTGATGGCGCTCGTGGCGTTCCTCGGTTGCGTCACCGCGCTGCTCGATCCGACGTTCGCAAGGACGGTGGAGTCCGACGAGGAGTTGGGCTTAATGGCAACCTGGTCGTTCTTGTGGGCCGCACAATTGATCGCGATGCTTACATATGCCCGTTGGATCGCTTCCCGCATTCCCGATGCTGCGATGATGGCGGTTGCGCGCCGTTACCGCGTGCTGCTGCCGGTGCTCGCGACGGTCGGCTTGATTTTCGCGGGCATAGGACCGATCATCGGGCTCTTGCTCTGGGTGAACTTTCTGGTGAGTATGCGGCGGAGCGTGCAAACAGTGCGGGCGGATCGCGTGCCGTGACGCGCTCGAAACGTCGCGCGAGTGTCTGGTGCTCGCCTCGACGAAGCCGGTCGGCCTCGAGCCCGCGGAATGGCGATGGAAAGAAGGAGCGAACGGGATGACGATCGACGCGGCAGAAACTTCGAATGGAGCGAGCACTGCACCGCGGAAAGCTGTGGGCAACAGCGGGCCCGTGCTGCTCCGGCACGCGGCCGACCGAGAGCTGGCGCGGATCGAGTCGGGCGTCAACTTTGTGCTCATCGCGTTCGTCGCCGCCACAGTCTGCCTGCCGACGGGTGTGGTGATCGGCTTGCTGCTCAACGCCAGAGCGACGACCGAGCTCGTCCTCGCGTTCGTCGGCGTGGCGTTGAACGCGGTAACGCTGATCGGGTACTACCGGCTGACGACGCCGATCACGGCGTTCCCACGAGAGACGCAGCCGGAGATGACCCGCCTCGTCACTCGGGTGCTCGCCGCGATGGCGCTCGTGGTTGTCTCGCTCGACGCTCTCGTTCACGTCATTCTCGGCGATGCCGGCAGCACCTCGAAGTTTCTGCAGTTCGTTCTCGGGGTGGCGTTCATGCTCGTCTGGGCGGCGCAGTACGCGCTGCTCATGGGCTACGAGCGCTGGCTCGGCGGGCGGGTTCCCGACCGTTTCGTCACGAGCCGCGCGGCCGTGTACCAATGGCTGTTCCCGATCCTCGTGTTGGTCGGCGTTGTTCCCTTCCTTTTCGGGCTCAGTCTGCTCGCTGCCGTTGTCCTGCACGCCAATCTGCTGCTGCGGCTGCGGACGCACATCAAGAGCATCCGCGCGACGGGAGCGCCGGCAAAGCTGGAGCGCATGGGCGCAGCGCCCGCCTGAACCGGATACACAACCGCCCCGGGGTGAGCCGGGGCGGTTGTGCAGGAGTGTGTTCCTCTTTCCCTCGTCCTTACTCGGTCTCGACCGCCGCGGTGCGGACGGCGCCGGAGACGGCGCCGACGCGGTCGAGGAGCGCCGCGTCCTGGTGCAGGCGCTGGGCGTCGGCGAGCTGGTTGTTCGTGCGGTCGAGCGTCAGGCGCATCGAGAGATGCTCCCGTCCGTCGTCCACGGAGAACCACTCGATGACGCAGCGGTTCTCGCCCTCCATGCGGATGACCTGGCGGACGGCGGCGCTGTTGCCCTTGCTCACGTGCCGGGCCTCGCCCTCGAAGACGAAGGAGTTGTTCTCGCCGGGCGTGCCGACGCAGTGGACGCGCGAGTTCGTCCGCGAGTCGTAGCTGGAGAGGGAGGCCAGGCCGTCGCCGTTGCTCACGTTGATGCGCATCACGCCCTCGAAGGCCTTGCCCTTGCAGAAGCCCTCGAAGACGCCGACGAGGCTGGCGCCGTCCGCGCTGCGCTTGACGCTGGCGCTCGCGATCGACGCGTTCGTCCGGCCGTCCTGGCTCACCTCGACGGTGCCGGTCCATTCGCCGGTCAGCGACGAGAGGCCCGCGCTGCTCCGCGCCTGGGCCTGGTTCTGGCCGCGGGGGCTGTTGTCGGCGTTGGTCGGCGCGCCGACGACGGCGAGCAGGCACAGGGCGGAGCAGATCATGCACTTCATTCGGTCACACTCCACGAAGAATCGGGGTCCACGCTTGGCCGGGCGGCACATCGCCGAAGCCCGGAACCGCGAACACCGTGCGAAACGCGGGGCGTCGGTGCGACCCTGTTTCCCGTTTTGCCGGGCTCCCCGGTGTTCCCGAGCCCGCGCAGGCGGCGCAGGCCGCGTCGGCAGCACCCCCGGGGCCGGCACAGCGGCGAGGTCGCGGCGGGGCCGACGCAGACGCGGGCGATCCGGGGGCCGCGCGCGTGCGCGTAGAATCGCGCGCAATGCCGCACATCATCACCGAGCCCTGCATCGGCACGAAGGACACGAGCTGCGTCAACGTCTGCCCGGTGGACTGCATCCACCCGACGAAGAACGAGTCGGACTTCGGCACGGCCACGCAGCTCTTCATCGACCCCGACACCTGCATCGACTGCGCGCTGTGCGTGGACGAGTGCCCGGTCAAGGCGATCTACCAGCAAGAGGACGTGCCCGCCGAGTGGCAGAAGTACGTCCAGGTGAACCTGGAGTACTACAAGGCCAAGGGCTAACGGCGCCGCGAAAAAAGGAAAAGGCCGGGGGCGTCGCGGTCTCTCCTCCAGGCCGCGCCACACACCCCGGCCCTGATGGGAACCGCGCCCGGGGGCGCGGGTTGGGGACGTTCACCATACCACACGGCGCGCCGAGTGCAAGCGAATTGCGTTCACTCGGCGGCTATCTTCACGGGCCCTTGCCGCCCGCTTCGCGCGGCTGGGCGACGGGCATGATCGGCCCGACCGTGTCGATCGGGTACCGCATGAACGGCGGCTGCGCGATGCCGGTCACCGCCTGCCAGAAGGGCTCGTCGTGGTCGTCCCTGGCCCAGTTCTGGAACTGACCGGCCGGGTCCTCGGCGTACACCTCGAGGAGCGAGGAGCCGACGAAGATGGTCCGGTGGATCAGCAGCAGATCGTCCGAGACGTACTCCGCCTCGGCCGCGACGCCCGCGAGCGCGTCGGCGATCTGCCCGAACAGGACGTGATCGGAGCGGAGCAGGACGTCCGCGTCGTGCCAAACGTAGAAGCGGAACTTGGCCGCGGCGCGCCCGCGCACGGTCGCGCGCTCGCGGAGCAACGAAACAATGCCGCCCGGTCCATGAACACGACGCATGAGAGCGGGGCCGGGGATCGCGCGTTCGAGTTGATAACAGAACGACTCAAGGTCGGTGATGTACTTGCCGTAAAGAACGCAGACGTCGGCGTCCCGGAGGCTTCCCAGGAACTGGCCGAGAGACACAGCGAACTGCGTGCGGCGCTGGGGAAACTCCGACCACGCGATCAGGTGGTGCTCGTCGAGGAGCTGGGTGACCTCCGGCTGCCAGTCGGCAAGGAGGATCGGCGCCCCGGGCTGTCGCGGCAGTACGCTCATTGTTTCGACGCCCGCAGCGGGCGCGCACCCCACACACCGGGCGGCGGAAGCTCCCGGGCAAGTCCGTTTGCAGTTGTTCCTCTGTCAGGGCGGCCACACACCGCGCGAGCCAGGCCCTGTTTCCCCCTCCAACCCTTCTAATGTGCGCTACATCTTGCAAAAAACCACTCATGCGTGCAGAAACTTTGGAACAGCGGGTACAAACCGCACGTTCGACCGCCGTTACGGACGTCTCGGCAGGTTGCCCAGCTTCACCAGCCGTCAACGGCGACATGAAACCACCCGGATTGAGAGCCGCACGTGAGGGGCGATGATGATCGACAACTCGCGGCGGCGTGGCGGATCGCGGCGGAGAACCCGGCGATCGCCGGGGAACTGGGCGCGGTGTACGAGGGCATCCGTGCCGACGTCATGAGCCGTGGACCGGCGTGCTGGGCGTCGGGGCGGTGCTGCAACTTCGAGAAGACCGGGCACCGGCTCTACGTCACCGGGCTGGAGGCGGCGTTCACGCTCCTCCGTGCACCCAGGCGTGATGCAGGCCGGGGCACGGTTTCGTTGGCGCAAGTCGGCGATGCCCGCCGCCGCGGCGATTGCCCTTTCCTGGAGGGCAACGCCTGCGGCGTGCACGAATCGAAGCCGGTGGGGTGCCGGGTGTACTTCTGCGACCGGTCGGCGACCGGGTGGCAGGAGGACCTGAGCGAGCGGGCGCTGGCGCGGGTGCGGGCGATCCACGACCGGTACGGCGTGCCGTACCGCTACGGGGAGTGGCGCGGGATGCTCGAATTGCTCGCGGAGGATCGCCGGAATCCGGTATGATGCGGCGAAGGAGCCGCCCATGAACCCCGCCGCCAAGATCTTCGCCCCGTTCGCCCTCGCCTCGTGCCTTCTTCTGGGCGGGTGCGAAGAGAAGGTCACGCCCGAGACCTACGCCCAGCTCAAGACCGGGATGGCCCAGCACGAGGTCGAGGCGATCCTCGGCGGCCCCGGGGAGAAACAGGACGTCGGCGGCATGAGCATCTCCGCCGCGGGGATCGCGGGCGGCGCGGGCGCGAACAGCCAGTTGACGTATGTTTGGAAAGAGAAGGGACGCGAGGTGTCGGTGACGTTCGCGGACGGGAAGGTGGTGAACGTCGGCAAGTCCGGTTTCTGAGCCGGTTCACCCGCCGGCGCGGTGCGCACGCGCGAGGAGCGATTCGAGCCGCTGGTGCCGGTACCCCTCGTCCTCCCACATGGAGCGCGGGCGGGGCGTTTCCTCGTCACGCGGATCGGGCTCGGCGTCGCGCCGCGCGCCGATGCGCTCGTTCAGCCGTTGCATCAGTGAGTTCGACGGCGCGGCCGGCTCGACGCCGGGATCGCCGAGCATGGGCGTGGGGTCGCGGAGCAGGTAGATGGTGCCCGCGGGGATCCGCACCTGTGTGAGGCCCCGGCCGAGATCGCGGTACTCGCTCTGCGGGAAGACGGCGATGATGCCGCCCTGCACGCGTGCGTAGAGCGGCGCCGACTGGCCGCGGAAGAGGGGCGTGCGGCTCTCGACCCGGTACAGACGGTCGAAGCCCGTCGGCGCGCGGAAGTCCGGCGGCAGTTGCCGGTGGCTCGCGGAGAGTGCGCCGCGGTCGGCGACGCCTTGATCGACCGGCGTGAGGCGGGCGTCCTGCCGCGGCGCGAGGCCGAGCAGCGCCGCGGACCCGATGGCGAGCGTCGGGAGCGGGCCGCGGCGCGGTGCACGGCTTGTTCTCGCGTTGCGCATACCGGCCCTCCGCGCGCTCAGTCCCGGAGAATGTAGAGCACCTTGATCATCACGCCCGCGTTCGGGTCCGCGGCGGAGAGCCGCGCGAACTCGCGGCCGGTGGCGGTCCAGCGGTGGATCGCGTCCATCAAGGGCTCGTCGATGTCGGGGCTTCCGGTGCCCTCGCCCTCGAACCAAGCGCCCACGACCTTTCCTTCGCGGTTGAACTTGATGACGACGGTCGGGTTGCGGGGCACGCGCGTGAGCTGCGTCGTGATCGCGAACTGCGGGAGCACGGTGCGGACACGGACGCCCTTGCCCGCGAGGGGCTGGCCGGGCCGGAACTCGATCGAGGGCTCCTTCGCGAAGGCCTGCGCTTCGGCGTCGGAGAGCTTGGCCTGCGTGCGTGCCGGGAAAGGATTGGTGTACTTCGCCGGCGGGGGCTGAGCGGGCTGCTGCGGCGTCGCGGCGGGCTCGACGCGGGGCGGCGCGACGGCAAGCAATTCCTTTGCGGCCGGCGCGGGCGCGGGCGTCGGCTCGGGCGGCTTGGTCTCGATCACGCGCTCGTCGCCGAATTCGTCATCGACGGGCGCATCGACCAGCGTCGGGATCGCGAGGAGATCGGGCAGTGTTGGCTGCTGCTCGGTGGGCACGGGCTCCGTCGCCGCGGGCTCGACCGGATCGGCCGGCCGGTCGTTCAGGATTTGCGCGAGGACGTCGGCGTCAACGCGCTGGGCGTCGAGGGGCTGCTGGTGCGTCTGGTCGTCCGCGCTCTCCAGCATCGGGAAGCGCAGCGCCTCGAGGAGCGATGCCGGGTGCGCGGCGTCCGATTCGCTGGGCGTCGGCTCCGTCGGCGCCGCGGACTCATCGCCGGGCTCGCCCGGCTGGCCTTCCTCGAGCGCGAGCGCGGGTTGGTCGATGCCGCCGGCCATGGCCTGGTAGGGCGTCGCCTGCGCGCTGCCGAGCATGGCGCCGGTCTCTGCCTCGGCGTCATCAACGCCGACACTGACGAACGTGTCGGGCGCAGTCTCGGGTTCCGGCTCTTCGGGTCGGGCGTTGACTTCCAGCGCCTGCTGCTCGCGCTGCGAGCGCTCGGCTTGCGTCGGTTGTGCCTCGGGCGCTGGAAGCGTGTCCGCGCCGGGCGCGGGCGGGGTCTGGCGCCAGAAGTCGTCGCCGAGCACGAGGAGGCTCACGTCCTCGCCCGTGGAGCCGCCGCCGGGCGACGCGCTGTAATCGTAATTGGCGAGCACGCCGGCGAGTCCGGCGTGCAGCAGCAGGCTCAGGCCGAGCGCGGGCGCGACGTGACGCGCCGGGCGGGCCAGGGCGGCGGCCGGGATGGGGCGGGCGAGCGCCATGGGCGGATCATCCCCCGTTGGATGACGTGAGAATGATACAGGAGAACGCAGGGAGGGGTTCGGGGCTGGCCCCGCCCGATTTCCCGGCGATTCGCGAGGTGTTATGCGACGAGCCCTCAATTTCCCGGCGGCGTTGATGGTGGGTGCATCGTTCGCGGTCGCCGCGGGGGGGCAAGTGACGGCCCCGCCGGTGGACGCGCTGCCGTACGGGGAGTGGCAACCGGACGTCGTCCCGGGCTCGCCCGCGCCCGCGCTCACGGAGGCGACGTGGGTGCACGTGCCCGAAGGTCGTGCGGCGCCCGCGCCGCCCGACGGGAAGGTCTGGGTGATCGGCTTCTACGCGACGTGGGCGCGCGTCTCGGACGGGATGATGCAGGACCTCGAGCGCATCGCGAAGGAGCGGCCGGAGATCGGCGTCGCGGCGGTGGCGGTGTGGGAGGACACGGAGCCGGTTACGCCGCCGACAGGGAACGGTCCGACGACATTCGAAGAGCGGGTCCGGTGGCACGCGCGGGAGCGCGCGTATGCCTTCCCCGTCGCGTACGGCGGGGACGACAACGCGCTCGCGCGGCGGTGGCTCGGCGGCGCGGGCCGGACGAGCGTCCCCACGGTGTTCCTGATCGATCGCGCGGGGCGCATCGCGTGGTACGGGCACCCCGCGTTCGGCTTCGAGCGAGCGCTCGAGCAGTTGCTCGCGGGGACGATCGACATCCGTGCCGAGTCGCAGCGCGTGCGGACGCTCGAGCAGCGGCGGCGCGAGGGGCTGGGGATGGCGACGGCGCTGCAGTCGCACATCCAGGGGCGTGAATGGGAGAAGGCTCTCGAACTCTGCGACAAGATCCTTGCGCTTGATCCGGCGATGTTCGGGAGCACGGCGGTCGTGAAGATGAACATCCTGACGACGCAGTTGTACAGGTACGGCGATGCGCTTGGGTTTGCGCGTCAGGCGTTGGGGGGCCCGCTGGCGACGCAGCCCGCCGTCGTGCACGAGGTGGGCGAGCTTCTTCTCTGGAGCCGCCCCGGCGAGGAGCGCGACGCGGCGTCGCGCGAGCTGGCGCTCGAGTACGCGCGGAAGTACGTGGAGATGGCGCCCGACGAGTCGGGCTCGTACCGCCTGCTGGCGAAGGCTCTCGCGGCCAACGGGCTTGACCGCGAGGCGGGAGAGGCCGGCGAGCGGGCCGCGAAGATGTCGAGGTCGCTCGCCGAAGAGGTCGGGGAGATGATGAAGAAGGATCCCGAGTGAGACGCGCGCCGGTCCTCACCCGCGATCGGGTGCGCGCGCTGGATGACGAGGCCGTGCGGCGGTACGGCATCCCGTCGATGGTGCTGATGGAGAACGCGGCGATCGGCGCGCTCGCGGCCGCCCGGTCGATGCTCCGCGGGGTTCGGTCGCCCCGGGTCGTGGTGTGCGCCGGGCCCGGGAAGAACGGGGGCGACGGCTTCGCGCTGGCGCGGCACTTGCACAACGACGGGGCTCTGGTGCGCATCGTCACGGCGCTCTCGCCGGGGAGGTGCGTCGGGGACGGCGCGCTGCAGCGCGACATCGTGCGGCGGATGGGCCTGCCGATCGGGGCGTGGCGGGCGGGCCTCCGGCTGAGGCCCGCGGACCTGATGGTGGACGCGCTCCTCGGGACGGGCCTCTCGCGCCCCGCGGCGGGGCCGTTCGCGGCGCTGATCGACGCCATGAACTCCTCGGGCGTCCCGATCCTCGCGCTCGATCTGCCGAGCGGCCTGGACGCGGACAGCGGCCCGTTGCCGGAGGCCGCGGTCGTCCGGGCGGCGCGCACGGTCACCTTCGCGGCGTTCAAGCCGGGGTTGCTGCTCCGGGCGTCGCGACCCTTCACGGGCCGCGTGAGCGTGGCGGGCATCGGCGCCCCGCGTGAACTCATCGAGGCTTCATCGCGGGGGCGCGGCGGCGCTGGCTAGCATTTTGCGGCGTGGGGTCTTCGATCGGAGCGGCGTCGCATGGTCGTGCGCATGGAGTTATCCCGCATCCTGATCCGCGAGCTGAACGATGTTCAGATCATCGAGCTGCGCGAGGTCGTCCCCGAGGGGAAGGAGCAGGAGACCGCCGCGCGGTCCTTCCCGATCGTGATCGGCCTGCCCGAGGCGCAGGCGATCGAGCGGCGTCTGAAGGGCGAAGCGGTGAAGCGCCCGCACACGCACGACCTGCTCGCGAGCATGATCGAGGAGCTGGGCGCGAGCGTGCAGAGCATCACGATCAACAACCTGACCGACCACACCTTCTTCGCGACGATCGACGTGCTGACGTCGTCCGGCGAGCGCAAGCGCGTGGACTCGCGCCCGAGCGACGCGATCGCGCTGGGCGTGGCGACGGGCGTGCCGATCTATGTCGAGGAGCACGTGATCGCGGCGGCGCTGAAGGACGACGTCTAAGAAGAAAAACTCAGAGCAGCAAAGCTCAAAGCAGCAAAGAAGAGCGGGCTGCCGCGCGGGACGTGGTCTGAACAGGTAGCCCGGCCGTGAGGAAGGGCGTTCTTCGGACTCAATGATCGCGGAGGCCGCGGAGCGGCGCAGAGAATCGCGGAGATCGAAGAGGGATCGAACGCGGTGGCCGCGGAGGGGCGCGGAGTACAAGGAGATTGTGCCACCACCTCGGCGGATCAGCGGGCTTCGGCAGCGCTCTTCCCGATCTTCACGCCGCACTCCGGGCACGCCGCGGCGTCAACGGGCAGGCCCGCGAGGGAATAGCCGCACCCCGCGCACAGCCCGGCCGCGATCTTCTTCTTGTGGCGGC
>Ga0196963_10000236_pt1 | contig 52054 bp, 45 predicted proteins | sample S1_5metaG_FD_148600 | JGI IMG/M metagenome (GOLD analysis project Ga0196963, IMG submission 148600) | Soil microbial communities from Anza Borrego desert, Southern California, United States - S1_5 | ecosystem: Environmental > Terrestrial > Soil > Desert | place: USA: California | collected... | reverse complement strand
CACCTTGATCGACGAGATGGCCACCATCGTGCGCAACACCTGCCGAACCCCTGGCGCTGATACCAGCTTCGACGTCTGTACGACTCCAACCCACAAGCAGCGCCAGGCACTCGATCTCATCCGCGAAATCGCCGTGTAGGCAGCAATCGGAAGCCGCATTCCCTCTCAAGTGCTTGTCACTCAAGGACAAATTCGTTCCGCGGGCCGGGGAACTTCGGGCTAAGCGTGGCCGCCGGGCCCGCGTGCAGGACAACGGCACGAGAGGGGAGGACGGGCGATGAAGGGCGAATACCTGGTGGAGGCGGGTTGGGGCGTGCAGGGGCCACCACCATGCGCGGCGCTCCACAAAGAGCTGGTCATCGATCGCCTGACGGGGCGGGACGCCATCGGATCCATCCGGCACCCGGCGCACACGTGGCGAGCGCCCATGCGGCAATCCGCCGAGCTTGCGGCATTCGAGTCGATCGCCATGGCGTACCTGACCGACGTGGCCATGGCGGCGGAATTGCGCCCCGGCGACCCACACTGGCTGCACCCGGACTTGTGGCAGCGTCTGCAGCACCCGCAGGGTGATAGCGGCTTCCGGTGGCTGCCCTGCACTTGGTCCGGCCCGCGAGACGCTTCGCCGTTGAACAAGAATGAAGGACCGTTGGGATCGATCCGGGTGACACGGGTTGGCGGCGCGGACAAGCCAGAGCCGCTGTCGGACACGCTGGTGCTGCTGGCCGGCAATGTCAACACCAAGCATCAGCTGCAGTTCGGTGCCGATATCGGGATTCGCATCGTGATCCACCTGGCGCAGGGCGAGGCCAGGATCTATGGCGTGACGCTGTCCAACGTCAGCAGCGACCATGCCTTGCTGACCGTGCCGCGCGAGGTCGACACCTTGCTCGTGCCCGAAGGCCTGCGTTCCGTCAAACAGGCCATCGCGGATGCACTGGTCGGCGGGCCGGTGGACGATGGCCAGGGTCCTATCGGCTGCGAAGGGGCGGTGTGGCTGCACAACATCGAGCGGTCGCGCCAGCGCGGCGCACCGACGAACCGGTACAGCGTGAGCGGTTTGGCCGCACGGGTCAAGAATCCCCACCGCCGGCTCGAGCGCAGCCGCATCCACGACTTCAGGGTAGAGATCGACATTGCGTTCGGGAAGGCGCAGGTCCGGGGTGCATCGGTGGTGCATGTGCACCGCAACGACTACATCGGAAGCGCCGCTGGCCCTGCTGACGCAAAGCGGTGGGTGGAGCGCAGGGTGCGCGCGTTTGCGATGGATGGTGCGTCGCAGGGATCGCCCAGCGACATCAGTCGGCGTCGTTCCACGCGCACGCCGGACGACCTGGACAAACTCCGTTCCGATCTGCCGCTGTACACGCGCCACGATGCTTCGCAGTGGTCGCTAGACCTGCAGATCGATAACCCGCGGCGCTGGTTCGAGACCCGCACGGCGGAGCCGCGGACCGGGCCCGACGCACCTCCGCCGACCCTGGCAACGAACGTCTCCGCCGCGGTGCGCCTGCCGGACCAAGAAGTCGTCGACGCGCCTGTCCTGTCGGACAAGCAGGGGTCCATCGAGACGCACCTGCGCGCGACCGAGCTGTTTTCGCGCCTGCAGGCCTACGGTTTCGAACCGGAGGCTTATTTCCGCTTCGCGCGCCTGCCGCTGGTGCAGCGCGCGCGTCCGGCCATGACGTGGGCGCCGGATGGCGAGCTTCCGAATGCTGAAGTACGTCCCTTCATCGGGGGGGTGACGGGTCCGGCCAGCTTGCGGGACCGGGTGCAGTTGCTGGTTCGCTACGGCTCGGCCAGCCCCTTCCACCGCGAGAAGCAGGAGGGCGTGCCGGGTCCGGGGCAGGGGTCAGCCGGGCAGCGCCGGAGTGTCAGGCGCAAGGCGCAGTATTTGAGCGTGGCGTGCGACCAGCGGTGGGCGTGGCATGAGTTCGGCCATGTGCTGGCCTATGCCGGCACCGGGGAGTTGGAGCTGCCGTTTGCCCACGGCGTGGGCGACGGGCTGGCGGCCATCGCGGCCGACCCGGCCTCGAAGCTCGCAGTCGATGCCGAGGCGCCGGCGCGGTTCATCACGTTTCCGTGGATAGAGGTGCCGGGCCGCAGCCACGGCCGGTTGGCACAGCGCGAAGGCTACTGCTGGTGCGGTGCACGAAATCTGGTGCGGCTTAACTTTGACGCTCCAGTAGAGCGTTATCAACACGGTTACTTCGGCGAGCAGCTGATGTCGTCCTCGTTGTTCCGCCTGTACCGCGCGCTGGGGGGGGATACGCGTGACCCCAGCCGGGCCGACGATGCGTCCGACCTGCAGGTGCGATTGGAGGCGTCCGACTACTGCATCTACCTCGTCATGTACGCGTTGTCACTGCTCGGCGCCGACAGCATTGCTCCGGCGCAGACGCCCGATCAGTTCGTCGCCGCGCTCATCGATGCCGATCTTGCGACCGGCGCCTGGGAGGTGGAGGCACCGTGGCCTTTCAGCGCATCGGGTGAGGTGCGCACGCTGAGCCGCCGCGGAGGCCTGGTGCACAAGGTGATCCGCTGGGCTTTCGAGCGGCAGGGCCTCTATGCAACGTCCAATCCGAGAAGCATCGTGGACGGACTCGGGAAGCCGCCAGAGGTGGACGTGTACATCGCAGATCGCCGCCCTTTGCACGGACCGGATGGCGAAGCCGGCGGCTACGCGCCGGTGCCCCTGCGCACCGGTGCCGCGGACGCGCCATGGCTGGCGGCGCCGGAGGCGGTGGTGCTTGGCGGCGACGGCCGGGTGACGATTACGGTGTGCAACCGGGGCCGGCTGCCTGCGGCTGACGTGTCAGTGCGGGCCTGGGCTCGCGATGCGAGCGATGCGCCATGGGTAGCTCTTCAGCTCGAGACGCGGATGTCCTCCCCACCTCTGCAGTCGGGCGGCTCCTCTGACTTCACCTTCAGCCAGCACCCGGCTGGGACGCAGGATGCGCTTTGGGTGCTGGCAAGCGCAGACGCGCCGGCAGATCCGTCGAACGTGGGTCCGCATGTTGCCCCACCGACCGATCTCGCCGCGTTGCGCGATCTCGTCGCCCACGACAACAACCTGGCGCTGGCCAGGTTGAGGTAGCGCCGGCGGTCAGGGAGAGGGGCTGACGACAGGCCACTCTTCCCTGGCACGCGCCAGCACTTCCAGCAGCGCCGGCACGGGGATAAGTTGCTGGTTGACGCAGTCGTCCCATACCAGCGCGGCCAGGCGCCGTCCGGCAGCGCTGTCGCTGGAATAGTGCAGCCCAAGCCGTTCGCGGCCCCGAGCGATGCGCCAGGCGAGCCACAGCAGGGAGGACTTCTGGTCCACCCCGTACGGCGTCCTGTCCATGTGCGGCCATTGGGGCATGCGGTCCGCGGCGGGGTTGTTCGGGTCGAGGATGCCGAAGCGTTGCGCGATGCCGGGGACCGACAGAAGCAGCAGCGCCATCAAGTGCGCCACGGTGGAGTGGCCGCTTGGGAAGGCCGGGTGGCGCGGTGGCCCCCACGGTGGCGTGAGGCCGGGGCACAGCGCCGATGGCCGCACCCGCCGATACAGCGCCTTGTAGTGCATCTTCACCAAGTTGCCGATGGCGGTCGCGCAGTTCATCAGCTCCATCGTCCAGGGTTTGGTGGTCGGGTCGAAGCCCATCAGGTGCACGAAATACGGAACCATCTGGCTGGACTGCATGGCCAGCTCTTCTAGGTAGCGAAGCCGGTCGTCTCGCATCAGGTCGGCAAGATCGGTGAGTTCGCATTGGATGTGCGCCCATTCCCTGCGCCAACGAAACAAGCTTACGTCCTGTTCGAAGCGGCGGTGCATGGGCGACCCCGGCGCGCACCATTGGTCGTGCCGAGCCCCGAACTCGCGCGCGGCGGTCACAGCCGGTGCGGCCAGGTTCAGGTCCTGCAGCCACTCGGTGAGCTGCGGGTCGAAGGGCCGCGTCCAGAAGCGCAGCGCCGGGTCCCAGTCCTGGGGCTGCCATTCCAGCTGATGCGCGATGGGGTCGATCTGCTGCGCCAGCGGAAACGACGGCCAGCCGTCGCCGGTGGCGAAGTCCAGCACCCAGGGCAGCGGGCCCAGCGCCGCTGGGGTGGCGTATTCAAAGCGCGCAATCGGACCATAGCCCTCCCGGAAGCCCGTGCCGCTGGCGCTGCCTGCCCCGGTGCCATTGCCTCCTGGCATCAGCTTCAGTGCGCCAGCCGGGTAGGGGTGGGCTGCGTGGTTAGCCGCGCCGTGGGCAGCATGGTTGGGCCCTGCATACGCGGCGTGATTGGGGCCGACGTAGGCCGCGTGGTTCGGCCCAGCATAGGCCGCATGATTTGGCGCGAAGTAGGCGGCATGGTTGGGCGCACCGTAGGAGGGATGGTTTGGTGCGTAGTAAGCGCCGTAGTTTGAACTGCCCATAGACGCCAGGTTGTAGGTGCCCAGAAACATGTCTTCCTCCTCAAGTGAGCCCTTTGTCCAGCTGCGGCGACTCCGGCAGCCCGGCGAGGCGCAGGCCCTGCAGCAACTCGTCCCGGTGCGGCTGCATCAGCGGCGACCAGCGGCCGAATTCCTCGACAGAGAACTCCGGCACGTCAATGAGCAGCGACTGGGCCAGCTCGCGTGCCTCGACCAGTTCGCCGAGGTGCGCCAATGCCGCAATGCGGATGCGGCGGGCGCCGTTGTAGCGCGGATTCAGGCGCAGGGCCTTCGCCAGCCATGCAGCGCATTCATCGAATCGGCGCGCCACGAAGCAGGCACTGCCGCAGATCATCAGGTGCCAGAACTGATGCTCATCGAAGGGACTGAGCTTCATCGCGCGCTGCACGCGTGCCAACGCTTCATCGCCTCGGCCCATGTAGCACAGCGTGGCGGCACTGCGTGCCCAGGCCGCGGCGCAGCTCGGGTTGATGGCCAGCGCCTGTTCGTAAAGTGCCATGGCCTGCTGGTGATCCTTGGTTTGCAGCGAGACCATGTAGCCGGCCACCGACAGAGCCCAGGCGTCACGGCTGTCCAACTGGATGGCCCGCAGTGCCAGCTCCAGCGCTCGGACCCCTTCGGCGGTGCCGGGGGAATGGCCTTCCGCCTGGCGCAGGCTGTACCACCACGCCAGGTGCGCATGCGCCTGGGCATAGCCCGGGTCCAGCTCGACCGCGCGGTGCAGCATGCGGCCGGCGGTTTCGAACTCGGCCGTGCGAAGCTGATAGAGGCCGCTGAGGGCGCGCAGCACGCAGTCGTAGGCGTCGTAGCGGTCTGTCGGGCGAGAGCGGGCGCGCGCCACTTCCTCGTCCTGCACGCGCGGCGCGATGGCGGCGGCCACGTTGGCTGCGATGTCGGCTTGGAAGGAGAAGATCTCATCGACCGTGCCGCTGAAATGCTCGTGCCACAGCATGCGCAGGTCCGGCGCGAAGACCAGCGACGCGCGGATGCGCAACTGCCTGTCCATGCGCTGCACGCGGCCGGTCAACAGGTAGCGCACGCCCAGTTCGTCGGCCACGCCATGCAAGTCGCCCTGCGCTCCGCGATAGCGCAGGGTGGAGCCGTGCGCGATGACGAAGAGCGCGCGATTCAGCGAGAGCGTGGAGATGATCTCCTCGGTGATGCCGTCGCCCAGGTAGGCGTCCGCCGGCCCTTCGATGTCGAAGGGCAGCACGGCCAAGGCGGTCATGCGCGTCACGACCGCCGGTTTCGCCGAGGAGGCCACCAATGCCGACGGCTGCAGCGGTTCGGCACGGAACAAGTGGATTGGGCGCTGCAGGCGCTTCGACCAGCGCTCGCCGAGCGCCGTGAAGTGCGCGTTCGACCGGTGGGCGACGAAGCCATGGACCTTGCTGGTCACGAGGACCTCGTCGTGACCTGCGATTTGCTGAAGATCGGCTGCCAAGTTCACTCCCTCGCCGACCAGTTTGCCGTCGTCGACGATGGCGTCATCCATCGCGATGCCGATGCGCATATGCATCGGCGGGGTGTCGGCTTCGGTTCGCGACCGCCGGTCCTGCGCGAGGGCATCTTGGAAGTCCAACGACCAAGTCACCGATTCGACCGCGCTCGCGAACTCGAGCTGGATGTGCTCAGGCGTCAACTCGATCACGCGGCCACCGAAGGCCGTCGCGGTTTTTTCGATGCGCTCGGTGCGGATGCGCTTCCACGCCTCGGCCGCGATGCCCGGGTCGCGCGCGACCAGGCGCGCCCAACCGATTACGTCGGCCTGTGCCACGGCCGCCAGCCGGCGCTGCAGGCGCGGGCGCGGAGGCTGGGCTTCAGGAGCAAGTGCGGGCAGCGGGCCGCTGGGCGCAAGGGTCAGGCGGTAGCCGCGGCCGACCACCGTGGCAATGGTCGAGGCGCCCAGCGCCTTGCGCAATGCCGACACCTGCACGGTGAGGTTGTTCTCCTCCACAACCATGCCGGGCCAGGCCAAGTCCATGAGTTCGGCTTTGCTGACCACGCGGTCGTGGCGCTCTGCCAAGGCCACCAGAACGTCGAAGGCGCGGGCACCCAGCGCCAGCGGCGCGCCATGCACGTGCACCGAACGCTCCGCAACCCGGATCTCGATCTGTCCGAACAACCACACCGGCGTCACGCTCTTCCCTTGCCTGGCCGACTTTTTGTGACGGGAAGTGTGCAGCATGTCCCGCGCGTGTGTCCGGCCAGTGCGGCTTTGTACGAAGTGATGAGGATGCGCGCTGCGCTGGCGGCAGATAGGTTCTTTCCGCAGCGTGCGGCTCACCAAGGTGGACGGCCGCCGCCTTCATGGGAGATTGGCCTGCATGACCTTTGAACCCCGGAGTGCCGAGGCCAGCGTGCGGCCGGGCATGACGCTGACCCAGGTGCTGGCCCTGGATCGACGCATCGTGCTGTATGGCCACAAGATCACCGACTTGGTACCGCGCGGTGACCTAGGCATTGGCTTGGACCCCGAAGGCCCGGTAGGCTTCGCGCTGGTACGCGGCTATCGGCGCAACGACCGCTTCAGTTGCCTGCCAGAGCCGATCGTGCTGAGTGTGTTCGGCAATGGCCGGCCGGCGGCGATCGACGACGACGACGCGCAGGCCGGCGAGCATCTATGGACCATGACGGCCATGGACCGCGCACTGCAATTGCGCCTTCAGCCGGGCACGGTGGCCACCCTGCTGCAGCTGGGCATGGGGTGACGCGGTGCGCCTCGCTCATCCCCAGCTGTTCGAAGGCATCGCCCCCGGCGCGAACATGCCGTGCGGGCCGAAGTGGAACATGCGCGAGCGGTCGCGCACGTAGTCGTGGCCGGTCTTGGCCAGCACGGTGCGGTTGCGGGTTTCGTACCAGCGCTGCACGGTCACCGCGTCGGTCAGCACCACGAAGGTCCAGTCGGGGAAGGCGACGGTGATGGGCTCGTCGCCGTGCCAGGCGAATTGCGCCTCGGCGCCGTGCTGCACCATGTCGGCGCCGATCAGCTGGTTCAGCGCGGTCCGCACCCGCTCATATTCGACGTTGGAGAGCAGCGGCGTGAAGTTCTTGACGCCGAACAATTGGCCTTCGTCGCGACGGTTGTCGGTTTCGCTGCCGGGCACGATGACGTCCTTGAGGTCGTAGTCGCCGTGGATGTACGACCACTCCATGCCCGCGCGGCTCAGTTGCAGGCAGCCGTAGTGCCTGGACGCGGGATCGACGTCAACACGCCAGCGCCATTCGGCCGAGCAGGCGGCGGTGCGGCCCACGCCCCAGGGGGCCCATGTGTCCGGCTTCAGCGGGTCGCCGGCGGCGGGCATGCTGCCGGCCAGGTAGTGCATGCCGTCCTGCCAGGCGTGCATGGCCTTGTCGTACTTGGACGGCTTGTACGCCGCCGGGTGCATGCCCGGGTGCACGACCAGGCCGGCGATGGTGTAGCTCTGGCTCACCATGCGGCCGCCGACCGAACGGGTGACCGGCGGCGGGTTGAAGTCGGCGGTCTTGGCCTTCACCAGCGCCGGCTTGGGGTAGTAGCCGTGCTGGCCGACGTAGCGCAGCGAATCCTCGTTCGTGTGGCGCACCAGCAGGATCACCTTGTAGTCGCGCGCCACCATCAGGAATTTCTGCAGGTCCTTGCCGCGCATGCCGGTGCCGATGCCCATGGCTCTTCTCCAGAATCGAGTGCGCGAAGTTTGCGCAATGGCGTGCGGCCACGGGTCGTCCGAAAGTCATTCCGGGCTGCAGACCGCATCCGTGGCGCTCGGCCAGCGTCACCGGAAACTGCGTCTGGCTCTACATCGGGCCTGCGCCGTGAGCCGAGGTGCGCGGCGGGCTGCCTCGCACGACAGATCACAAGCCCGGAATGAGCGACCGGTGCGCCGCGGCGCCCGCCATCGCGCCGTCACCCACTGCGATGGCCACGTTGCCGAAGGGCCGTGCCGCGTCGCCGCAGGCGAAGACGCCCTGCACCGTGGTCTCCAGCAGGGGCCCGCGCTGGATCACCGGGCCGATGGGGCCGGCTTCGAAGGCGCAGCCCAGCTGTTCGGCGATGGGGCTGGCCATGCGGGTGGTGGTCGCGGTGAAGAGACCGTCGGTCTCGATGCGGCGGCCGTCCTGCAGTTCGACGGTGGCGTGCCCGGCGAGCCGCGCGACGCGGCCGCTCACCAGGGCCACGCCGCGCGCGGCCAGCGCTTCGCGCTGTGCTTGGTCGGGCTCGAAGGCGTCGTTGAGGAACAGCGTCACGCTGCCCCAGTCGGGCAGCATCAGCGCGTGGTGGATTGCCGTCGGACTCCAGGCCAGCACGCCGATGCGGCCGCGGTCCAGCTCGTAGCCGTGGCAATAGGGGCAGTGGAAGACGCTGCGGCCCCAGCGCTCGGCCAGGCCCGGCAAGGTCGGCAGCTCGTCCGCCACGCCGGTGGCCAGCACCAGGCGGCGTGCGTGCAGCGTGGCGGCGGGCGTCGTGACGCTGAAGCCGCCGCCATCGGCGTCCCGGCTGGCGGCGGTGGCGCTGTCCTGCAGCCAGCGCACGCCGGGGTAGGCCAGCAGCTGCGCGCGGGCATCGGACGCTATCGCCTCGGGTGAGCGGCCGTCGTGGCCGAGGAAGCCGTGCGACGTGGCGGCGAAGCGGTTGCGCCGCTGGCCGGCGTCGATCACGGCGATGGCCCGCCGGGCGCGCGCCAGCTGCAGTGCGGCGGACAGGCCGGCGTAGCTGCCGCCGATGACGATGGCGTCAAGCGTCGTGGTGCTCATGGTGGTGGAGGTCCTCAGGGTGGAGGCCGCGCTCGGCGAGGCGGCGGTGGAAGTCGGCGGACAGCGCGGCCAGCGTCACCGCGTGCAGGCGTTTCAGCAGCAGCGCCTCGGCCTCGCGGTAGGCGCCGTCCAGCGCGTGGTTGACCGCCTGCTCGACCAGGCAGGCGGGGTGCGGCTCGCGGTGGCCCACGGCCAGCAGCGCGGGCGAGCCCAGCGCCTCGTGGATGTCGCCCAGCGTCAGCCGCTGCAGCGACACCCCCATCACCCAGCCGCCGCCGTGGCCCTTGGCCGACGCGACGAAGCCCGCCGCGCGCAGCCCGGCCATCAGCCGGCGCATCACCACGGGGTTGGTCTGCATGCTGCGCGCCAGCTGCTCGGACGTGACGGGTCCGTCGGCCTCGGCAAGGTGGAGCAGGGCGTGCAAGACGCCCGACAGGCGGCTGTCCTTAGTCATGCAACATCATAAGTTGCGTGACATGCCTCAGGCCGCCATGCCTCAGAACCGGCCCTGCGGCGCGAGGGGATTTGCGGCGGGTGAAGGCATGCGCGGCCGGGCACGTGCAGGCACGTTCGGGCGCGAGCGGTCGTGCCACGCAGGTCCCGGCGGCGGCGCGGCCGTGGTGCAGGCCGCTGCGTCGCGGCCGCTGTCTACTTCGCGGGTGGATCCGGCTCGGCCGGGCTGGGCGCCGGGCCGGCGATGGCCGCGGTCCAGCCGGCCACGTCGCTGGCGTTCATCGTGCTGTCCGGGCCCAGGCGGGCGTCCTGGTAGCCGTGGTGCGTGATGTCGGGCAGGTACTGCTCGCGCGACAGCAGCGTGCCGGCGCACTGCGCGTCGCGCGGCGGGGGGCTGTCGGTCTCGCTGCGCAGGCGTTCGGTCAGTTCCTCCATCAGCCAGCGCGGCACCAGCGTGCGTTCTCCTGGGTAGATGAAGCCGAACAGCACCAGGTGCGCCAGCAGCACGCGCCAGTGCGGGCCGAAGCGCAGCAGCAGCCGCTGCCAGTCCATGCGCAGCGCGCAGGCGCGGATCAGGTGCGCGATGTCGGCGCCGTCGAAGCGCTCGCGCTCCATGATGAAGGCCTTGGTCCAGATGCTTTCCTCGGCCGGCATCAGCTTCAGCGGCAGGCCGAACACCTGGGCGTCCACCGCGTGGTCGAACCACAGGTCGTCCACCGGGGACAGGCCGTTGCCGGAATTGAAGATCACGTCGACGAAGCCGCTGCTGTCCAGCACCTTGCCCAGCCAGTGCGGAAAGGTGGCTTCGGCGCGGTAACCGATGCGCTCGGCCAGCTCCACCAGCCGCGGCCAGTCGGCCTGGCGGATGAAGATGTCCAGGTCCTTGGTCGGCCGCCGGATGCCGGTGAAGTGCGCGAACGCGAAGGCGCCGCCGATCAGGAAGGGCACGCCGTGGGACTGCAGCGACTGCAGCAGGTGCGTGTAGAAGGGCGTGGCGGCCTCGGTGGCGTCGGGCAGGGTCATTGGCATCACGGGGCAAGGGGCGTGCCGCCGCGGGCGCGCTGTTTGCCGGTCGGCGCGACATGGACTGCGGATGACACCGACATGAAAGAACCCCGCGAGATCCGCTTCGCCGCGGTGGGCGACCTGCATTGCACCGAAGCCTCCGGCGGCACGCTGCGCGGCTTTTTCGCGCAGGCCTCGGAAGCCGCCGACGCGCTGCTGCTGTGCGGCGACCTGACCGACTACGGCACGCCGAAGGAGGCCAAGGTGCTGGCGGACGAGCTGAGCGTGGTCTCGGTGCCGGTGATCGCCGTGCTGGGCAACCACGACCACGAGAGCGGCATGCCGGACGAGGTGCGACGCACGCTGCAGGCCGCCGGCGTGCAGGTGCTCGACGGCGAGGCCACCGAGGTGATGGGCGTGGGCATCGCCGGCACCAAGGGCTTTGCCGGCGGTTTCGGGCGCGGATCGCTCGGCGCCTGGGGCGAGCCGGCGATCAAGGCCTTCGTCAACGAGGCGCTGCAGGAGGCGATGAAGCTGGAATCGGCGCTGGCCAAGCTGCGCACGCCGCGGCGCATCGCGATGCTGCACTACTCGCCGGTGGCGGCCACCGTGCAGGGCGAGCCGCCGGAGATCTTCGCGTTCCTCGGCAGCAGCCGGCTCGAAGACCCGCTGCTGCGCTACCCGGTGGACCTGGTGGTGCACGGCCACGCCCACCGCGGCACGCCCGAGGGCCGCACCCTCAACGGCATCCCGGTCTACAACGTGGCCAAGCCGCTGCTGGAGCGCACCTACGGCGGCCAGCCGGGTTTCCGGCTGCTGACGGTGCCGGCAGGCAGCGGCGAGGCGGCGCCGGAGAGCGGCGTGCCTGCGCCCCGTGGGCTCTGACGGAGCCGCCGGCGCCGGCTGCTGGCACCCGCTCTGGCGCCGGCTGCTGGGGGCAGGCGTGCTGCAGGCGTGCTACCGCGGCCGGGCTACTGGAGCGAACCGCTAACGTGGAGCGCGGTCGGCACCGTCCTTCTTCTGGCGTGCCTTGCCGGGCTTGCCGCGGTTCACCGCGGCATCACCGGCCGCGTGGCTGCGGCTGCGGCGGCCTTCGAACTTGTGCGAGTCGGGCCGGGCGCTGTTCTTGTCTTCGGTCTGCCGGCCGAAGGCATTGCGCTGGTTGCTGCGTTTGGACGTCATGGCGGCTCCTGAGGTGGCCTGCCCCCGAATCGGCAAGGCCCATGCCCGCGGGCTGCGCCCCTTCAGCCGCCGCGCGGCCGGTTCTTGTCCCAGATCGCCACCAGGATCAGCAGGTAGGCCGCCAGCCGGATCAGGTAGTGCACCGGCGATTCGTCCTCGTTCCAGGTGCGTGCCAGCGCCATCGCGACGCGGTTGCCTGCCTCGATCCAGAAGGCCAGCATGAAGAACAGGAAGAAGCGGTCGCCCGTGCTGCGCCAGTAGCGCAGGAAGAACAGGCCGGCGACGAAGGACGCGGCGGCGATGGCGCCCAGCAGCATCTCGTTCATCGGTCATCCCCCAGCACCTGGCCGGTCACCAGCAGCAGCACCGCCAGCAGGGCCAGGACGAGGCGCCAGGTCGACAGGTCCATGCCGGTGAAGACCAGCCGGTCCAGCACCAGCAGCACGTTGTTGGCGGTGAGCCCGGCAAAACACAGCGCGCTCCACATCAGCAGCCGCGCGCGGCTGCGCAGGTAGGCGCGCAGCAGCATCCAGGTGCAGGCGAAGGAGGTCAGCGCGCACAACAGGAAGATGAGCTTGACCACTCAGTTGTCCTTTCTCAGCCGGAACGCATCGGCGAAGCGCTGGGCGCTCTTTTGCGTCGCGTCGTGGATCAGGGTGGTGACGCCCACCAGGTTCTCGGCGTAGACGCGGGCCAGTGCATCCATCGCCGCCTGCAGGGCCGTGTCGGTCGGGGCATAGCGGTAGCGCGGCTCCGGCGTCTCGGTGCACTGCACGATGCCGGCGGCGCACAGCGCCTTCAGCAGCTCGGCCGCGCTGCGCTCGGACACGTACAAGCGCGCCGCCACCTCGGCGACGCTGCGCTCCTGGCCCGGCTGGCCATGCAGCAGCAGGGCGGCCTCGAGGTAGGGCACCGAGGGGATGCTGGTCAGCACGAAGCGCCGGATCTCGTCGGGAATGGGCTTCATGGCGAGGGAGCGGGTCGGGGCCTTGCTGTTTTGCGGCGCGGCGTGCCGGCCAGGCAGTCGGTGTACGGGGCGGTGGGCGGCATCGGGTCGCCGATCGTAGTGCAAGGGTCGTGCCCTGCGCCGGCGCACTGGCCGTCCGCAGCATGCGTCTGGCCTCTCGCATCGCATGGCTGCACCTAGCATCCGCCCTCTTCAGTTGCTTCGACTCCCATGCACAGCAGTACCCCGGCGCGCCGCGTTCCCGTGTTCTTCTACGGCAGCTTCATGCGCCCCGACGTGATGGCCCGGGGCGGGCTGGTGCCCGACACGGTCGAGGTCGCGCGGCTCGGCGGGTTCCAGATCCGCATCGACCCGCACGCCAGCATCAGCCGCTCGGACCAGCATTCCATCTACGGCATCCTGGTGCGCGCGACGCACGAGGAGCTGGCGCTGCTCTACGGCCGCGACGGCGTCGGCGTGTTCCTGCCCGAGGCGGTGATCGTCGAACTGCGCGACGGCCGCTTGCAGCCGGCCACCTGCTACGTGTCACCCGCGCACGGCAACGCCCCGGCCGATGCCGATTACCTGGAACGCCTGCTGGCCGCCGCCGCGGCGCACGGCCTGCCGCGCTGGTACCTGGACCACCTGGCCAGCTTCCGCCCGGCCGCCGCCGTGCAGTGACGACCCGCCGGCCCGGCCGGCGGCGCTGAAGACGGCGCCGCTACGATCGCGCGATGCCGTCCTTGCCGCCGCCCCTGGAGCCCTGGCGCACGCTGGCCAAGCGGCATGCCGCCGGCACCGTGCTGCCCTGGCACCAGCACCGCAGCGCGCAGCTGGTGTTCGCGACCAGCGGCGTGATGCACGTCGACGCCGGCGAGCAGCGCTGGATCGTGCCGCCGCAGCGCGCCCTGTGGATCGCCGCGCACGAACCGCATTCGATCCGCATGCTGTCGGTGACCGAACTGCGCACCGTCTACTTCGACCCGGCCTGGGTGGCCGGTGCCGCGGCGTTCGCGCGCTGCGGCAGCATCCACGTCGTGCAGGCCCCGGCGCTGGTGCGCGAGCTGGTGCTGGGCCTGTGCGACAGCCGCCGCAGCCCGGCGCGGCGCGAGCTGGCGGCGCGCCTCTTGCTGCACGAGCTGGCGGAGGCCGGTTGCCAGCCGACGCACCTGCCGCTGCCGGCCAGCGCGGACCTGCGCCGCACCGCGCTGTCGGTGCTGGCGCGGCAGGCCTGGGACCGCACGCGCGGTGATGCGGCGGACGAGGCCGCGGTGTCCGAACGCAGCTTCAGCCGCCGTTTCACGGCCGAGGTGGGCATGAGTTTCCGCAGCTGGCGGCAGCGGGCGCGGCTGGTGGCCTCGCTGGACCTGCTGGCGCGCGGCGAGCCGGTCAAGGTGGCCGCGCACCATGTGGGTTATCGCAGCATGGCGGCGTATTCCACCGCCTTCGCGGCGCTGTTCGGCGCGCCGCCGCAGGACTTCCGTGGCGGCCGGGCGCTTCAGGGCGAGGGCGGCAGGTCCTCGGCCAGCGCGTAGCCGCTGCCGCGGTGGGTGCGGATGGGGTCGACGTTCGGCGCGATGGCCTTCAGCTTGGCGCGCACGGTCTTCACGTGCGCATCGACGGTGCGGTCCAGGCTCTCGGCATGCTGGTCCCACACCAGGGTCAGCAGCTCGTCGCGCGAGTAAACGCGGCCGGGCCGCGCCACCAGCGTGCGCAGCAGCCCGTATTCGTAGCGCGACAGCTCCAGCGCCTGGCCGTAGAAGCGGATGCGCTGGCGCTCGGTGTCGACCTCGAAGGGCAGGCCGCCGGTGGCGCCCGCGGCCGGCTCGGGGCCGCGCTGTGCGCGGCGCAGGATGGTGCGCACCCGCGCCAGCAGCTCGCGCGGCGAGAAGGGCTTGGCCACGTAGTCGTCCGCGCCCAGCTCCAGGCCGACGACGCGGTCGATCTCCTCGCTGCGCGCGGTCAGGAAGACCACCGGCTGGCCGGGCCGCTGGGCGCGGATGCGCTGGAACACGTCCAGGCCGTTGCCGTCCGGCAGGCCGATGTCCAGCAGCACCAGCGCGGGCTGCAGCTGCGGCAGTGCGGCCAGCGCCTCGGCGCCGGTGGCGAAGCGGTGCGGCTCGAAGCCGTCGGCGTTCAGCGCATACACCAGCACGTCGGCGATGCCGGGGTCGTCTTCGACGATGAGGATCCGGGGCTTCATGCGGCCGGGATGATAGGGCGCGCCGTGGCGGCCGCCGCCGGATAACAGGCCACCTGAGCGGCTCGGCGATCCTGGCACGCGCTTCATTGCGGCCGGCGACAGGCCGGAGCGACGGCAAGGCCCGTTCCCGGGCGGCTGCGTAGTTCCGCGTATGGCAGGGCGCCGGGTGCGGCTGAAGATCGATGCCTCGACGCCTTGGATGGGGAGGGCCGCCTGATGAAAAACGACATGCCCAGCGTCACCGCGCTGCGCGCCGGCATGGCGCGCGCGCGCCACCAGCTGATCGACGGCGGCCGGGTGTTCAAGGACCCGCTGGCACTGCCCATCCTGGGGCCCGAGCTGGCGGCCCAGATCACCCGCGATCCGCATGCGGAGAACATCGTCGCCCGCGCGCTGCGCACACCGCTGGTGGCGCGCAGCCGCCTCTGCGAGGACACGGCACTGGCCGCCATCGCCCGCGGCGCCACGCAGGTGGTGGTGCTGGGTGCCGGGCTGGACACCTTTGCGTACCGCCGTCCGGCCGCGGCCGCCGCGGTGCGGGTGTTCGAGCTGGACCACCCCGCCACCCAGGCGTGGAAGCGGGTGCGACTGGACGAGGCCGGCATCGCGGTGCCCGAGTCGGTGCGCTTCGTGCCGGTGGACCTGGAGCGCGACCCGCTGCCCGTGGCGCTGCACGGCGCCGGCTTCGATCCGGCGCAGCCCACCGTCTTCTCATGGCTGGGTGTCGTCGTCTATCTTCCGAAAGACGTGGTGATGGAAACCCTGCGCACGCTGCGCGAGCTGGGCGCGCCGGGCAGCGTGGTGGTGTTCGACTACGTCAATGCGCCCGGTCCCTTCAGCCTGCACCGGCGTGCGGTGCTGGCCTGGCTGCGGCGGCGCTTCGCGAAGATGGGCGAGCCCTGGCGCAGCTTCTACGACGGCGGCGAACTGGCCGGCGAGCTGCGCGCGATGGGCTACCTGGCCGTCGAAGACCTGCAGCCGGACGACATCCTGCGCCAGCTGTACCCCGGCCCTGAAGAGCAGGTGCCGCACCGGCGCGGCGGCCGGCGCTTCGGCGGGGTGATGCGCGCCTGGATGTAAACCCAGCTGCGGGCCAGCCGGGCCGCGGATTGCCCACAGCCGCGGTGGATAAGCCTGGGGACATCCCCGGCACCGGTCGCCCAAGTTCTTGTGGCGCAAGCCTTCGCCTTGCAATGCTCAAAGACGGGGCAGCGGCGCCTCCATGGAGGCACTGACCGCGCGCAGCCGTCCTGTCAACCCCCGGCTTCAGCGATGGCGCGCTGCACCGCCGGGCGGGCATTCATGCGGGCCCGGTGCGCCAGCAGGCGCGGCAGCGTGCTGGTGTCCACGCCATCGCCTTCCAGCCAGCCGGCGATGGTGAACAGGTAGGCATCGGCCACGCTGTAGCGCTCGCCCAGCACCCACGGGCCGGTGAGCCCGTGCTCGATGTGCTCGGCGCAGGCGCGCATGGTCTGCGGCACCTTCTTTTGCATCGCCTCGATCGCCGCGGCATCGTCCACCCAGCGTGCGCCGCGGCGCTTGTGCGCGTGCGCCACGTGCATGGTCGAGGCCAGGTAGCTGTTGAACTCCTGCATGCGCGCGAAGGCAAAGGCATCGTCCAGCGGCGCCAGGTTGCGGTCGGGGAACTGCTGCGCGATGTAGGCCAGCAGCGCCGGGGTCTCGGTCAGCACGCCCTGCGCCGTCGCCAGCGCCGGCACGCGGCCCTTGGGGTTGACGCGCAGGTAATCGTCGCTGCGCTGCTGCTGGTTGGCGAAGTCCAGCTTGACGAGCGTGAAGTCGGCGCCTGCCTCGTGCAGCGTGATGTGGGTCGCCAGCGCACAGGTGCCAGCGCCGGTGTAGAAGGTCCAGCGGTCCATCGGGGTCTCCGTTCAACGAAGGGCGAGTATCGGCCGGCCTGACCGGCGTGATCGGCGCGATCGGCGGCGATCGGGTGGGGAACGGACGCGCGGCGGACGCCGGCGGCCGACAGTGGCGCATCCCCAGATCCGGAGTCCGCCATGCCCGCCGTCCTTGTCCACCTCCTTCGCCGGCCCGGCTTCCGCGACAAGCCCGAGATGGTGGACCGGGTGCGTTCCACCATCGTGGCCAGCGAGGAGCCGCCATGCGGCACGAGCTGATGCCCACGGGCGACGACGCGCAGGGCCTGCTGCAGGCGCTGTGCAGCGTCGCCGTCGGCTCGCTGGCCGGGCTGGTGAGCGGGGTGCTGATCTGCGCCCTGGTGGTGCAGCTGGCCGGTTGCGCGTCGGCCGGGGCCGCGGCGGCCGTGCCCGGCCGGGATGCCGTGAAGGCCGTGCCGGGCATCCCGGACGAAGCCTGCGACCCGCGTGCCCGCCTCTGCCGCTGACTGTCAAAAGACGCGGCACGCTGCCTATTTCTCAATAGCAGCGTCCATCACCTGCATCACGCGCAGCAGCGCCAGTTCGTCGTCGAAGGCCTCGCCTTCCTCACGCAGGCGCCGTTCAAGCCCGGTGGCGAGGCGGCCGGCCAGGCGCAGGCGCACCGCGTCATGGGCAGCCTGCGCATGCGCATGGCGCTTCTGGCCCGTGCGCCGCACCGTGGCGTCGGCCCAGCCCGCCAGGCGCGCGGCCAGCGTGGTGTCGCCGCAGTCCAGCACCCACCACGCGAGGTGGTCGGCGCACCAGCCCGGCGCGCCGGCCACGCGCAGCAGCGTGACGGCCTCGCGCACCGCGGGCGCGGCGGCGGCTGATTCGCCGGCTTCGATGCGGGCCAGGGCCAGCAGCACGGGGCGGGTCCACAGCTCGCGCAGCAGGCCTGTCTCGCGCAGGCGCTGCACCACCGGCTGCAGCACGGCGATGGCGGCGTGCGGCCGCTTCAACGCCAGCTCGGCCAGGGCCACGTGGTACAGCGCACCCCAGGCGCGCAGCTCGTCGCCGGCCTCGGCCAGCAGCGCCGCTTCCAGCTGGAAGCGCTCGCGGTAGCCAGTCCAGTCGCCGCCGCGCGCCATCATCACGCCTTCGGCCCGCAGGCGGGTCAGCCGCATGGCGCCCGACCACTCGGGCTGCTCCAGCGCGCGCAGGCGGGCGAAGAGCGGTCGAAGGTCGCGCTGCGGATCGGCGCGGCGGCCGTGCTGCGCGGCGATGCCCAGCAGCCGGTAGGCGCTGGCCGGGTCGCCCAGCGCCTCGTACAGCGCGGCGCCGCGTTCGGCCGCGGCCACCGACTCGGCCGGCGGCGCGGTCGGGTTGACCACGCGCAGCGCCAGTGCCTTGCAATAACGCGCCAGAAGTGCGTCCGACGTGCCCGGCGATTCGGCCAGCGGCTTCACGCGGGCCAGCCAGGGCGCCGCCTCGCGGTCCAGCCCGGCGGCGGCCCAGAAGGGTCCCGCGGCCGCGACCAGCGGCAGCAGCAGGGTCTGCTCGCCGTCGTGGTCCGCGGCCCACTGCAGGGCGGCCCGCAGGTCGTGCCGGCCGGGCCACAGGCGCTCGACCCAGGGCTTGAGCGGCGCGCCCAGGTAGTGCTGCTCGGCGTCTTCGTGCACCTGAACCAGGTGCTCGGCCAGGCGGCGCAGCGTGGCGTCGTGCTCGCCGGCGGCGGCCAGCTGTTCCAGTGCGAAGGCGCGCGCGGTGACCAGCAGCCGGAAGCGGCGTTCGCTGCCGTCGGCGGCCAGCGGCCGCAGCAGCGACCGGGCGGCCAGCGCGTCCACCGCGTCCAGCACCGCCCATTCGTCCAGCGCGGCGTCGCCGGCCACGGCCTGCGCGGCGGCGAGGGTGAAGGTGTCCGCGAACACGCCCAGGCGGCGGAACACCACGCGCTGCACGTCGTCCAGCAGTGCATGGCTCCAGGCCAGCGTGGCGCGCAGCGTCTGCTGGCGCGCAGGTGCGTCGGCCGCGCCGCGGGTCAGCAGCTGCAGTTGCTGGTGCAAGCGGTCGCGCAGCCCCGCGACGCCCAGCAGCGGCACGCGCGCGGCGGCCAGTTCCAGCGCCAGCGGCAGGCCTTCCAGGTGGCGGCAGATGTCGGCCGCGGCCGCCTGCAGCTCGGGGGCGTCGGTGTCCAGGCCCGGATCGGCGGCGCGCGCGCGGGCGAGGAAGAGGACGAGCGCGGGGGAGGGCGCACCGGCAGGCGCATCGATGGGCGCGGACGCGTGCGCGGGCGAGTCCGCCGGCAAGGTCGCCGGGAAGCGTGCCGGGGCGCTGGCGGATGCCGGGGCCGCCGCATCACCGGGCAGCGCCAGCCCGTGCAGGCGCTGCACCGTCTCGCTGCGCAGGCCCAGCGGCACCTGGCTGGTGGCCAGCACGCTCACCTGCGGCGCCGCGGCGTTCACGGCGGCGGCCAGCGCGGCGGCGGCGGACAGCAGGTGCTCGCAGTTGTCCAGCACCAGCAGCAGCTGCAGCGGCTTCAGCGCAGCGGCGATGCGCGTCTCGTCGACCGGCTGTGCGGTCTCGGGCAGGCGCAGCGCCTGCGCCACCGCGGCGGGCAGCTGCGCGGCGTCGGTCAGCGCGGCCAGCTCGACCCAGGCCACGCCGTCCGCGTGGCGGGTGCGCTCGGCATCGGCGGCCGCGGCGGCAAGGCGGGTCTTGCCGGCGCCGCCGGGGCCTGCCAGGCAAAGAACGCGGCCCGGCGCCAGCGCGGCACGCAGCGCCTGCAGGTCGCTGTCGCGGCCGATGAGGTCGGCCGCGCCCGACCCTTCGGCCGCGGGCCGGTTCGTGCTGGCGCCGGCAACGGCGGGCCTCGTGGCGGCGGCGGCCGGCCCATCCTGCAACGGCAGCCCCAGCCGGTAGCCGCGGCCGGGCACGGTGACCACGGCCTCGGCGCCCAGCAGCTTGCGCAGGGCCATCACCTGCACCTTCAGGTTGTCGTCGCTGACGGCGCGGCCGGGCCAGGCGCGCTCGAACAAGGTGTCGCGCAGCACCACCGCGCCACCGGCCTCGGCCAGTGCATGCAGCAGGTCGAAGGCGCGCTCGCCCACACGCTGCGGCAGGCCGTCGGCGCGCAGCTCGCGCGTGTCGGTGTGCAGCTCGAAGCGGCCGAAACGGTAGATGGGAGAGGTCATGGGAAGCGGTGTGTTTTACCGCGTTCCCGCCCGTGGGGACACCAGGGCGGTGGACGGCGAGGCGACCACCTACGAGCCGGCCGGCGCGGCGGATGCAAAGCCGCGCACGGCGCGCCGACGGACGCCGGGCGGACGCCCCGCCGGCATCGTGCGGCCCTTCCCGAACCCACGGCTTCAACCCCAAGGACCAACACCATGACCGCTTCGCACGACATCCAGGGCCTCGCCATCTCCGGCGCCACGGCCACCGCCATCGACCACTTCGAGCAGGCCAACCACGCCTTTCGCTGTTATGTCGGCGACCCGCTGGGGCTGGCCCAGCGCGCCATCGAGTCCGCCCCGCAGATGACCATGGCCCATGCGATGGTGGCCTGGCTCAACCTGCTGGGCACCGAGCCGGGCGGCCTGCCGGCGGCGCGCCAGGCGCTGGAGACTGCGCTGGCGCTGCCGGCGAACGAACGTGAAAGCGCGCACCTGGCCGCCATCGAGCACCTGGTGCATGGCCGCTGGCAGCAGGCCGGGCTGGTGCTGGAGGACCTGTCCATCCGCTACCCGCGCGACCTGCTGGCGCTGCAGGCCGGCCACGGCATCGATTTCTTCATGGGCCACTCGCGCATGCTGCGCGACCGCATCGCGCGCGCCTACGACGCCTGGCAACCCGGCATGCCCGGTTTCCATGCCGTGCTGGGTATGTATGCCTTCGGCCTGGAAGAGACCGGCGACTACGCGCGCGCCGAGGCACTGGGCGAGCGCTGCGTCGAGCTGGAGCCGCGCGACGGCTGGGGCTGGCATGCCGTGGCCCACGTGATGGAAATGCAGAACCGCCGCCACGACGGCATCGCCTGGCTGCGCCGCGACATGCCGGCCTGGAGCGAGGGCAGCTATTTCGTGGTTCACAACGCCTGGCACCTGGCGCTGTTCCACCTCGGCCTGGACCAGGTCGACGAGGTATTCGCGCTGGTCGACGAGCGGGTGCTGGGCAGTGCATCGCCGGTGGTGCTGGACATGATCGACGCGTCGGCCATGCTGTGGCGGCTGCAGTTGCGCGGGCTGGACGTGGGCACGCGCTGGGACGCGCTGGCCGACCGCTGGGCGGCGGTGGCCGAGGCGGGCAACTACGCGTTCAACGACTTCCACGCGATGATGGCCTTCAGCGGCGCCGGCCGCGAGGCCGAGGCCGAGCGCCTGCTGGCGGCCCAGGCGCGCGCGCTGTGCGGCGAGGGCGACAACGTCATGTTCCTGCGCGAGGTGGGCGTGGACGGCACCGCCGCCATCCGCGCCTTCCAGCGCGGCCGCTACGCCGAGGCGGTGCGCCGCCTGCGCCCGCTGCGCAGCCACGCCCAGCGCTTCGGCGGCAGCCATGCGCAGCGCGACCTGATCGACCTGACGCTGATCGAGGCCGCCGCGCGCGACGGCCAGCACCTGCTGGCCGATGCGCTGCGCCGCGAGCGCGCTGCCCGCATGGCATGACTTTGGTCAGCCGCCCGGGCTGCATCCGCCGGCGCACGCCCCCTCGTAGGTGCGGCGTCGGCAAGAAGACCGATAACTTGTTCGTGACGCGTCCATGCGCTTGCTGCCCGTGCGGGCAACCGGTGGACGCACCTCGATGAACCCTGCTGGAGATCCCATGTCCGATTCCCTGATTCGCGCCGTTCGCAGCGGCAAGCTGAGCGATGCCCTGGCCGCCGAGGCCGGCGGCAACGTCTCGATCCTGGCCGTCACCGGCAGCTTCCAGAACGGCACCCTGAGCACCTTCGGCGACAGCCTCGACAACAACATCGCCATCAGCCGCAATGCGGCGGGCCAGCTGCTGCTCAATGGCGGTGCGGTGGCCGTGGCCGGCGGCACGCCGACGGTGGCCAACACCTCGCTGGTGCAGGTGTTCGCCCAGGGCGGCAACGACGTCGTGACGATGAGCGAGGCCAACGGCGCGCTGCCCCGGGGCAACCTCTTCGGCGGCGCCGGCAACGACGTGCTGACCGGCGGATCCGGTGCCGACCTGCTGTTCGGCCAGGCCGGCAACGACACGCTGCTCGGCAAGGGCGGCAACGACTTCCTGTTCGGCGGCAGCGAGAACGACGTGCTGACCGGCGGCGACGGCGACGACGAGGTGTTCGGCGAATCGGGCGACGACCGCCTGATCTGGAACCCCGGCGACGACACCGATCTTTTCGAAGGCGGTGCCGGCATCGACACCGCGGAAGTCAACGGTGGCGGCGGCGCCGAGAACTTCACGGTCACTGCCAACGGCACGCGCGTGCGCATCGACCGCCTGGACCCGGCGCCCTTCGCGATCGACGCCGGCACGATGGAGAACGTGGTCATCCACATGAACGGCGGCGACGACAAGTTCTCGGCCACCGGCAACCTCGCCGCGCTGGTCAAGCTGACGGTCGACGGCGGCGCCGGCAACGACACCATCCTGGGCGGCAACGGCGCCGACCTGCTGCTGGGCGGCGAGGGCAACGACTTCATCGACGGCAACCAGGGCAATGACGTCGCCTTCATGGGCGCCGGCGACGACCGCTTCGTCTGGCAACCCGGCGACGGCAGCGACGTGATCGAAGGCCAGGACGGCATCGACGTGATGCAGTTCGACGGCTCGGCGGGCAACGAGAACTTCGCGCTGTCGGCCCATGGCGGCCGGCTGCTGTTCACGCGCGACCTGGGCAACATCGTGATGGACACCGACGACCTGGAGACGGTGGAGCTCAACGCGCTGGGCGGCACCGACCGGATGACGGTGAACGACCTGTCCGGCACCGACGTGAAGGACGTCAAGCTGAACCTGGCCGCCGCGGGCGGCGCCGGGGACGCGCTGGCCGACACGGTGGTGGTCGGTGCCACGAACGGCGGCGACAACGTCGGCTTCGCATCGTCGGACGGCGCGGTGGTGGTGCAGGGGCTGGCCGCCAAAGTGCACGTCCGCGGTGCCGAGGCCGCACTGGACAGGCTGCAGCTGAACCTGCTGGGCGGCGACGACGTGTTCAGCGGCGCCGGCCTGCCGGCGGGCGCGCTGCCGCTGCTGGTGGACGGCGGCGCCGGCAACGACCAGCTGACCGGCAGCGCCGCCGCCGACGAGCTGCTGGGCGGCGACGGCAACGACGCGCTGCTGGGCGCGGGCGGCACCGACGTGCTGCGCGGCGGCCTGGGCAATGACGTGCTGACCGGCGGCGACGGTGACGACCGCATGTTCGGCGACGACGGCGACGACCGGCTGGTCTGGAACCCGGGCGACGACACCGACGTCTTCGAAGGCGGTGCCGGCATCGACACCGCCGAGATCAATGGCGGCGGGGGCGCCGAGGTCTTCACGCTGACCGCCAACGCCGACCGCGTGCGCATCGATCGCGTCAGCCCGGCCCCGTTCTCGGTGGACGCGGGCACGATGGAGAACGTGGTCTTCAACATGAACGGCGGCGACGATCAGTTCTCGGCCACCGGCAACATCGCCGCGCTGGCCAAGCTGACGGTCGACGGCGGCGCCGGCAACGACACCATCCGCGGCGGCAATGGCGCCGACGTGCTGCTGGGCGGCGACGGCAAAGACTTCATCGACGGCAACCAGGGCAACGACGTCGCCTTCATGGGCGCCGGCGACGACCGCTTCGTCTGGAACCCGGGCGACGGCAGCGACGTGATCGAAGGCCAGGATGGCGCCGACGTGATGCAGTTCGACGGCTCCGCCGCCAGCGAGAACTTCGTGCTGTCGGCCAATGGCGGCCGGCTGCTGTTCACGCGCGACGTGGCCAACATCGTGATGGACACCGACGACGTCGAGACGGTGGAGCTGAACGCGCTGGGCGGCACCGACCGCGTGACGCTGAACGACCTGACGGGCACCGACGTCAAGCGGGTGGAGGTGGACCTGGCGCCGAACCTTGGCGGCACCAGCGGCGATGCCGCCGCCGACGAGGTGGTCGTCAATGGCACCAGCGGCAGCGACGTGGTGACGATCAGCGTCGAGAACGGCGCGGTGGTGGTGCGCGGCCTCGCGGCCGAGTTGGTCATCCAGCACTTCGACATCGGCACCGACCGCCTGGTCTTCCACGGCCTCGCCGGCGACGACGTGGTGCTGGCGCACGAACTGCCCGCTGGCATGCTGCTGACGCTCAACGGCGGCGATGGCAACGACGTGCTGCTGGGCGGCGGCGGCAACGACGTGCTGGACGGCGGTGCCGGCCGCGACCTGCTGCTGGGCGGGCCGGGGCAGGACACGCTGCTGAACGGCGAGATCGCCATCCAGGGCCTGGCCGGGCCGGCGCTGGCCGGCTTCGACGGCGGGCTGCTCGGCTGATGGCATGGCGCGGCGGGCCCGGCCCCGCCGCGCCGAGCGACACTTTGCGAATGACCATCACGACCCCCGACCTCACTCTGAGCCGGCGCAGCCTGCTGGCCGGGCTGCTGGCGCCCGCGGCGCTGGCCCTGCCCGGCTGCGGCGGTGGCGACGGCAACCCCATCGCCTACCCACCCTACGAGCCACCGCTGACCGAGCCGCGCTTCACGCCCGATGGCCTGGCCGGCCGCATCGTGCGCCGGCTGCGGCCCGGTCCCGGCGCGCTGTATGCGGCCACCGACCACGGCGCCTGGCGGCGAGGGGCCGGTGGCTGGCAGGCCATCGGCCTGGCCGGGCAGGTGGTGCTGGACATCGCGGCCATCGACGCGGCCACGCTGATCGCCAGCGTCGAGCGCCCCGACCCGCAGGGGCCCACCCACGCGTTGATGGAGTCGCGCGACGGGGGCTTGAGCTGGCAGGCGCTGGTGCACGACTTCGGCGGCCGCGAGGGGCCGGAGCCGGTGCGCGCGCTGCAGGTCGACGGCTCCCGCCTGCTCGCCACCGGGACCGACGTGCTGGCCGAGTCCACCGACCGCGGCCGCCGCTGGCGGCTGTTGTCCGGGCAGTGGCATGCCTTCACCCAGCCCAAGGACGCGCTGGCCCGGCACCCTGTCACCGGCGACATCTGGTACGGCGGCCAGGACGCCATCGAGGGCTTCGTGCTGATGTGCCGGCGCGCGGCCGACGGACGGCTGGACGCCTTCCCGGGGCTGATGCCGAACCCCAGCGTCGCCAAGGGCATCCGCTTCGTCGCCGGGCAGCCGCAGCGGGTGATCGTCAGCGGCGAAGGTGGCGTGGTGCAGACCACCGACAACGGCGCCCGCTGGACACGCCTGCTGGACGCCGACTACCGCTTCCACTTCGACGTGCTGCAGGACCCGCAGCGGCCCACCCGCTTCGTCACCGCGCAGTGGGCGAAGAACTACGACGATCCGCAGCCGCTGGTGGTGCAGGTCAGCGACGACGACGGCCGCAGCTGGCGCCGCATCCAGCACCCGGATGCGCGCCTGTTCGGCGGCGTCTGGAGCATGGCCGTGGGCGTGGAGCGTGGCCGCACCGTCTATGACCTGGGCCTGTACCGCGGTGGCGTGATGCGGCTGGAGCTGCCGGCGTCCTGAGGACCCCCAGGGCCGGGCTTCGCCCCTCCCGCCCCCGAGGGGGCCGAGGAACCCTGGGGCGGCCCGGCGTTTCCTCGTGGACCGGAAGCACTTGAAACGCGGCTGAAACGCCGCTGCAACACGGCCGGTTCCGGTGAAGGGCACCGGCCCTTTTTTTACCCGGTCTCACCGACAGGGCGGGCCCCGATGCGGACCATGCGCAGCCACGAGAGGAACGTGCCATGGACACCGACGACACCCACCCCCGTCCCCGCCTGCTGCTGCAGGGCTATCCCGCGATCGAGATCGGCGGCCGCCGCGTGCCCGTGGCGCTGAAGTTCGGGCTGGCGCTGCTGGCCCTGCTGGGCGAACGGCGCTCCGCCGCCGGTCGGGGTGCACTGGCGGCCCTGCTGTGGCCCGATGCGGACGGCAGCACCGGCCGCGCGCGGCTGCGCCGCCTGGTGCACGAACTGCACGGGGTGCTGGGCCTCGCAGTGATCGATGCCACCGTGGACACGCTGCGCCTGGCCACCACCTGCCGGGTGGACATCGAGGACACGCGCGCCGCCATGGCCCACGCCGCCCCGCAGGCGGCCCTGGATTCGGCCGCCCTGCGCGCCCTGGCGGCGCCGCAGGCAGCCGGCTGGCTGGAAGGCTTCACGCTCGGCGTGGAGGCCTTCGACGCCTGGGCCGAGGCCCAGCGCGGCGCCCACCAGGCCGCGCTGGCGCGCGCGCTGGAGAGCATGGCCCGGCAGGCCGTCGCCCAGCGTGATGCCGGCGCCGCCGAGACCGCCGCCGCCGCGCTGCTGCGCCTGGAGCCGTGCAACGAAGCCGCACACGGCGCACGCATGGCCGCGCGCGCGCTGTGCCGCGACGCGTCGGGCGTCGAGACTGCTTACTTCGAATGTGCGCGGCAGCTGCGGGAGGAACTGGGCGTGCGCCCGTCGCCCGCGGTGGAGGCGGCCTACGCCGAGGCCCTGGGCCAGGCCCGTGCCGCGCCGATGCGCCTGGCCGTCGCCTTCGCGCCGACCCGGCACGGCCAGGTGGCGCATGCCGCGTGGGGCCGCGGGCGCGAGACCATCGTCGTGCTGTGGGGCTTGATGAGCAACCTGGAGGTGGCGCTGGACGAGCCGCGCGCCCGCGCCATGCTGGACGCCCTGGCGCGCCAGCACCGCGTGGTGATGATCGACCGCCGGGGCACCGGCCTGTCCGAGCGCATCGGCGTGCAGCCCGATGCCCGCAGCGCCGCGGAAGACATCAGCGCGGTGCTGGACCACCTGAAGATCGGCCGTGCCTGGCTCTTCGGCTCGTCCGTCGGCGGCACGCTGGCCATTGACGTGGCGCTGCGCCAGCCGCAGCGCACGGCCGGCCTGCTGCTGTGGGGCACCAGCCCCAGCGGCCGCTGGAGCCCGGCCACGCCTTGGGGCCTGAGCGACGAGGCGCTCGAGGCCTGGGCGGACCGGCTCACCGACCCCAACTGCTACGCCGACAGCCTGCAGCGTTTTGCGCCGTCCGTGGCCGACGATCCCTGGGTGCGCGACTGGTATGCGCGCCTGCTGCGAAACGCCGGCACCCGGCTCGGCACGGTGCAGATGCTGCGCGCCTACCAGGCGCTGGACCTGCGCGCGCGGCTGGGCGAGGTGCGCGTGCCGACGCTGGTGCTGCAGCGGCGCGGTGACCGCGTGGTCCCGCCCGCGGCGGCGCGGATGCTGGCCGCCGGCATTCCCGGCGCGCGCCTGGCGCTGCTGGAAGGGGATGACCACTTCCTGTGGCACGGCGATGCCGATGCGGTGCTGAAGGCGGTGCAGGGCTTCGTCGGCCAGGGCGGCCTGCCGGTCCGGCGCCAGGCGGCCTCGGAGGACTGGCGCTTGGCAGCGTGAGCCCGAAGGCTCGCTCGGCGAGGCGTCTATCGCACGAAAGGAGCGTGTTGCGAAACTGTGTCATCCCCCTGTCGCGCAGGTGACGCCTGCACAGGGGTCGCACCGGATGGACGGCGGCATGGGGGCGCCGCTTCAATCGTCGCCTCGAACCACGAGGAGACAGGCATGAGACCGGTGTGGAAGCTTCTGTCGATCGCCCTGGCCGTGCTGCCGGCGGCGCCCGCTGCCGCCGGGCCGGGCAACGGCCCGCCCGCGGACGCGGGGCCCTGCAAGGCGCTGGACCGCACCGAGGGCGGGCCTGCCGCCGCCGCGCCCGGCTTTGCGCGCTGCCCCGAGGAACCGCGCCCGCACGACGAGCGCGTCTTCACCGTGAACGAGGCGGCGCTGCCCTTCGGCGCGATGGCCAACGCCACGGTCGAGACCGACCGCTGGTGGGGCGTGCTGGGCGGCGCCGGCTACCGCGTGGAGGTGCCGAAGAACTGGAACGGCATGCTGGTGATGTACGCCCACGGCTATGCCGGCACGGGCGCCGCGCTGGCTGTCAGCAACCCGTCCATCCGCCGCCACCTGATCGAGCAGGGCTACGCCTGGGCGGCGTCCAGCTACGGCAGCAACTACTACGACGTGCGCGCCGGCGTCGAGGACACCAACGCGCTCGCGCTGGCTTTCCATCGCATCGCGGCGGACAACGGTCGCGCGCTGCGCAAGCCGCGCAAGACCTACATCATCGGCCACTCGATGGGCGGCCACATCACCGGCGCGGCCATCGACCTGGAAGCCGAGCGCACGGCCAACCACCGCATGCGTTACGACGGCGCGGTGCCGATGTGCGGCGTGATGGGCGACACCGAGCTGTTCGACTACTTCGTCGCCTACCAGCTCGCGGCGCAGGCGCTGGCCGGCCAGCCCGCCACCAGCTTCCCGGCCGCCAACTGGGCGCAGATCGCCCCGTCGGTGCGCGCGGCGCTCTTCACGCAGTTCTCGACGCAGCCGACCGCGCAAGGCATGAAGCTGCGCGAGGTGGTGAAGAACCTGACCGGCGGCGAGCGGCCCATCTTCGCGCAGGGCTTCGCCAACAGCGGCCTGCAGAACGTGGTGTGGGGCACCTTCGGCGGCGACGGCACCGTCAACGGCATCCTGGCCGAGAACGTCACGGACACGCGCCGCATCAGCTACCAGCTCGACAACGACCCGGCGATGAGCCTGGAGGAGTTGGCGCTGAACAACCAGGTCATCGGCGTCGAGGCGGCGCCGGGCGCCAACCGGCTGCGGCGCGACGGCCTGCGCTGGATCCCCAAGGTGAACGGCAAGTTCAACATCCCGGTGGTGAGCCTGCACACGCTGGGCGACATGTACGTGCCTTTCCACATGCAGCAGGTGTTCCGGCAGCGGGCGCAATCGCAGGGCAGCGCGCAGTGGTTGGTGCAGCGCGCGGTGCGGGCGCCCAGCCACTGCGACTTCACGGTCGCGGAACAGGTGGCCGCCTTCGACGCCATGGCGCGCTGGGAGCAGACCGGCGTGCGGCCCGACGGCGACGACGTGCTGTCGCGCGACGTGGTGGCGCAGCCGAACTACGGCTGCCGGTTCACGGTGAACGCCGGCGGGCCGGACGACAACCCGACGACGATCGCGGTGCGTGGCCTGATGCCGGCCTGCACGCCCTGAAGCGGGCGCGCGGCCACGGACCTTCGCTGGCCACCGGGGCCGCGCCTGCGCCTTCCGGGCTGCCTCCAGCCGGGAGGCGTTCACAGCTCAGTCGCCCGCCGCGTCGACAAAGCGCTCCACCTCGCGGATCACCGCCTCCGCATCGCCGAACCACATCAGGTTGTCGTCCCCCGGCAGCAGCACGAACTTGGCCCCGGCGATGCCTTCGGCGAGGTGGCGCCCCGCCGCGGCCCGCACGATGCGATCGCCCTCGCGCTGCACGACCAGGGTCGGCACCCGCACCTGCGGCAGGCGTTCGCGCACGTCCATCTCGGCGAAGCTGCGAAGCACCGCCGGCACGCTGTTGCGTGAAGCGGACTGCCGCAGCAGCCGTGCCCACCAGTCGCGTGCCGCAGGGTCGTGGGCGACCGATGGCGCGAACTGCTCCAGGCTGGTCGACCGGCCCCACGACGACTGCAGCTTCTGCAGCCAGGCTTCCAGTTGCGGCAGCGTCGCCGCCCAGGGATAGTCCGGCGCCCATGAGCCGCGCGCGCCGCTGGCGAACAGCAGCAGTCCGCGCACGTGGGCCCGGTGCGTCACGGCGTACTCGATGCCGATCGCGCCACCGGCGGAGTTGGCGAAGAGCCACAGCCGTTCGACGCCCAGGGCCCGCCGCACCGCATCCAGGTCCAGCACCCCGGCGTCGAGCGACGGCGTGAGCCGGTCGGACAGCCCGACGCCGCGGCGGTCCATCAGCACCACGTGGAAGCGGCGCGCCAGGCGGTCCAGCGTGGCGCGGATCACTGGCTGGTCCCAGGCCACCTCCAGGTGCGACCAGAGGCCGAACAGCACCACCAGCGTGCCGCCGGGCGCGTCCCGCCGGCCCACTTCCAGGTAGGCCACGGCACCGTCGTCGGCGTCGGCATAGCGGATCGGCGGCAGCGCGCTGGCGGCGGGTGGCTCGTCGTCGGCCGGTCGTGCCAGCCGCTCGCGCGCCTGCGCATAGGCCGCCTCGATGCGCGGCGAGGGGCGGATTCCCAGCTCGCCGCGCAGCAGCTCTGCACACGCAAAGTAAGCGGCCTCGACGCCCGCCGAGTCGCCCAGCTGGCCTTGCGCCGCCAGCTTCATCGCATGCCCGGCGTCGGCCAGCGGATCCAGCCGCACCAGGGCGGCCGCGGCTTCGGCGGCCAGCGCGGGCTGCCCGCTGGCCAGCAGCTGTTCGGCGCTGCGCGCCAGCGCGCGGGCGACCAACCGTTCCAGCTCGGCGCGGCGCTCCGCCACCCAGGCGTCGAAACGGTCCGAGCCGCTGTCGAACGCGGCCAGGATCTGCGCCGCGCCGGGTTCGCACAGCAGCTCCAGCGACAGGCGCGACTCTGGCGCGCCGGGCGCGGTCATCAGCTGCATCGCCGCGCGGCGGACCCGCTGCACGTCGGTTTCCAGCCCGGTCGCGAGCCACACGGCATCGGCATCGCCGGCCAGCAGCTCGACGCCGATCGCGCCGTTCACCTCATGGCACAGCCGGCGCAGGCGGCCGCGGCCGGTGTCCTCGGGAGCATCAGGCCACAGCAGCTCGGCCAGGCGGCTGCGGGCGGCCTTGCGGCCGGTTTCGCTCAGGTGCACCAGCAGGGCCAGGCCGCGCCGCAGCTTCAGCGCCACTGGCCGGCCCTGCAATGCGAGGGTGGGATACCCGCTGCAGGCCAGGTCGACGGTCGGCGCAAGCGCCGCCGGCGGGGCGGAACCGGGGGAGGGGGCGTCCATGGCGGCCGATTCTGCCGAGCGCGCCGCGGCACCGCCGGCCGCGGCGGACGCCCAGCGGACGCACGCTGCGCACAGTGCGGCCATCGCAGCGACCCACCCCTTCGGCCGTGTCCCCCACCACCCTGCTGTCGCGCCTGGCCATGCACTGGAGAGCCCGCATCGTGCTCCACGTCATTCGCATGCAATTGAGCCGCACCGTCCCGTTCGCGCGCGGGCTGGGTCTCGCCGTCGATCGCATTGACGAACGCGGCGCCAGCACCCGCCTGCCCGAGTCGCCGCAGCTGCACAACCACGTCGGCACGCTGCACGCCGGCGCGCTGTTCACGGCCTGCGAAGCGGCTTCGGGCGCGGCGCTGGCCGGTGCGTTGCTGCCGCTGATCATGCAGGCGCGCTTCGTTGTGCGCGACGCGCGCATCAGCTACCTGAAGCCGGCACGCGGCGAGCTGCTGGCGCAGGCGGCGCTGGTGGACGACGCGGCCGAGGTGCTGGACCGCCTGCGCCGGCTGGGCCGGGCCGACGTCGTCGTCGACGTCAGCGCCCGCACGGCCGCCGGCACCGCCGACGAGGTGCTGGTCGCCAAGGCCAGCTTCGACTGGCACCTGAAGTTGATCGACGCGGCCCCGCCCGCCGCCGCTCCGCGCTGAGGGCCCTCGACCGGCCCCTGTTTTCCTCACCACCCCTTGGAGATCTTCATGACTGCCCACAAGACCCTGCTCGCGCGCCGCACCCTGGTGGCCGCCATTCCCGCCGCCGCCTTCCTGGCGCTGGCCGGCCCTGCCGAAGCCCGCTGGTGCGGCGCTCGTTGCGACCAGGTGGTGCTGGACTGGAACGCCGGCACGCACCAGGTCATCAAGGCGGCCGACGGCTACCTGAACCCGATGGCGGCGTCGCGCACGCTGGCGATGGTGCACCTGGCGATGCACGACGCCGCCAATGCCGTGGACGCGCGCTATGAGAGCTATGCACTGAAGAGCGCGCCAGCTTCGTTCGTGCAACATTCCACCCGCCGCCGTGCGGACGAAGGCGTGGCCGCCATCGCTGCCGCCACTGCCGCGCACGACGTGCTCGTCGCGCTGTACCCGCAGCAGAAGTCCCTGCTGCAGTCGATGCTGGGCACCGCCCTGCATGAAGCCGGCCACGGCCCCGCCATTGAACAGGGCCGCAAGCTGGGCGCCGAGGCTGCCGCGGCGATGCTGGCGCAGCGCGCCAACGACGGCAGCGCCGCCGAGGAGTCGTACAAGCCCGGCCAGCGCCCGGGCGAATACCAGTACACCCCCGGCTTCGACTTCCTGGCGGCGCCGCACTGGCGCGCGGTGAAGCCGTTCTCGCTGGCGAAGCCGTCGCAGTTCCGCGTCGCGCCGCCGCCCGCGCTGGACAGCGCCGAATACGCCGCCGCGCTGCAGGAGGTGCGCCAGTCGGGCAGCAACCGGCGCCCGCCGCAGCGCTGAAGAGTCGCAGTACGCGGCCTTCTGGTACGAGTTCTCCGACGCGGGCTGGAACCGCATCGCGCGCACGGTGGCGCGCGAGCGGCCCCAGAACCTGTGGGACCGCGCGCGCACCTTCGCGCTCTTGAACGTGGCCATGGCGGACGCGTACATCGCGGGTTGGGACTCGAAGATGCACTACAACTTCTGGCGCCCGGTCACCGCGATCCGCGCCGGCGGCGATGCCGGCTGGACCCCGATGCTGCCCACGCCGCCGGTGCAGGACCACCCGTCGACGCACAGCGCCCTCGGCGCCGCGGCCGCCGTGGCGTTGGCCGAGGCCTTCGGCAGCGACCGCATCGGCTTCGAGTTCGCCTCGCCCACCGCGCTGCCGGAGCATCCGGTGCGGTCCTTCCCCGGCTTCGGCGCCGCCGCCCGCGAAAACGCGGATTCGCGCGTCAAGGCCGGGCTGCACTTCCGCTTCGCGACGGTGCAGGGGCTGAAGCTGGGTGAGCAGATCGGCCGGCACGCCGCGGCGAGGCTGCTGAAGCCGCTGCACTGACCGGGTCCGCAGCCGCCGCAACAGCCCCCCGCCGGCGGCGGAGTTTCGGTCGCGCCAGAATCGGCGGCTTCGCCAGGCGCGTGCCCGTGCGGCATGCGCCCGCCTTCCGGACCCTCCGACCCGAGACCCCGCCCATGACCGACCGCTATCCCGACACCCGCCTGCTGATCGACAACCAGTGGGTCGACGCCGCCAGTGGCAAGACGCTGGACGTGCTGAACCCGGCCACCGGCCAGCCCATCGGCAAGGTGGCCTGCGCCTCCACCGTGGACCTGGACCGCGCGCTGGCCGCCGCGCAGCGCGGCTTCGAGACCTGGCGCAAGACCTCGGCGCACGAGCGCTCGGCCGTGATGCGCCGCGCTGCCGTGCTGCTGCGCGAGCGTGCCGACACCATCGCCCGCCTGCTGACGCAGGAGCAAGGCAAGCCGCTGGCCGAGGCCAAGGGTGAGGTGCTGGCCGGCGCCACCATCATCGAGTGGTTCGCCGACGAGGCGCTGCGCGTCTACGGCCGCATCGTACCGTCGCGCAACCTGGCGGCGCAGCAGCTGGTGCTGAAGGAGCCGGTGGGCCCGGTGGCGGCCTTCACGCCGTGGAACTTCCCGATCAACCAGGTGGTGCGCAAGCTGAGCGCCGCGCTGGCCACCGGCTGCTCCTTCCTGGTCAAGGCGCCGGAAGAAACCCCGGCCTCGCCGGCGGCGCTGCTGGCCGCCTTCGTCGATGCCGGCATCCCGGCCGGCGTGGTGGGCCTGGTCTTCGGCCACCCGGCGGAGATCTCGAGCTACCTGATCCCGCACCCGGTGATCCGCAAGGTCACCTTCACCGGCTCCACCCCGGTCGGCAAGGAACTGGCCGCGCTGGCCGGCCGTCACATGAAGCGCGTGACGATGGAGCTGGGCGGCCATGCGCCGGTCATCGTGGCCGATGACGCCGACGTGGCGCTGGCCGTCAAGGCCGCGGGCGGCGCCAAGTTCCGCAACGCCGGCCAGGTCTGCATCTCGCCGACGCGTTTCCTGGTGCACCGCAGCCTGAAGGACGCCTTTGCCGAGGCCCTGGTCAAGCATGCGCAGGGGCTGAAGGTCGGCGACGGCCTGGCCGAGGGCACGACGATGGGGCCGCTGGCCAACGATCGCCGCCTGGCCGCGATGGCGCAGGTGGTGGCGGATGCGCGCCGCAAGGGCGCCACCGTGGCCGCCGGCGGCGAACGTGTCGGCCAGGCCGGCAACTTCTTCGCGCCCACGGTGCTGACCGACGTGCCGCTGGAGGCCGACGTCTTCAACAACGAGCCCTTCGGCCCGGTGGCCGCCATCCGCCCCTTCGACACGCTGGACGAGGCCATCGCCGAAGCCAACCGCCTGCCCTACGGCCTGGCCGCCTACGCCTTCACGCGGTCGATCAAGAATGCGCACCAGCTGGCGCAGCAGGTGGAAGCCGGCATGCTGTGGATCAACCAGCCAGCCGCGCCCTCGGCCGAGATGCCTTTCGGCGGCATCAAGGACTCGGGCTACGGCTCCGAAGGCGGGCCCGAGGCGCTGGAGGCCTACCTGGTCACCAAGTCGGTGTCGATCCTGGCGGTGTGAGGTCGCTGGCGCTGAACGGGCCTTGACCGTGCGACTGCGCGCGACGCGCCGACGCGCGAACGGGCCCCGCGGGGCCCGTCGTCTTCGTGGTTCAGCCTCAGGGCTTGCGCTGCAGGTGGCGCTGGCGATCGGCCTCGTCCTTCACGGCTTCGCGTGCGTTGCCGATGTTCTTCTGCAGCTTGCCTTCGGCCTCGCGCGCCAGGCCCCTGGTTTCGTGCTTCGGGCTGTCGATCGCGTCGCCCATCTTGCGCTGCGCCTTGCCGGCCACTTCCTTGGCTGCGCCCTTGACCTGGTCCTTGTTCATGCGGTGCTCCTGGCTGCGCGGACGACCCGGTCCGCATGACCGCAAGGCTATGGCCGGGCCCGGCCGCGCGGGGCCGGCGCAGGCCGCAGCCGCGGGTGAGAGAAGTCCTACGCGGCCGCTCGCTTTGCGCATCAGCGCCGCGTGAAGGGACTTGCGCCGGAGCGCCCGTGACCGCATGGACCGGCTTCCGCGAGAACGGCGCATTTGCAATGGGCCGCAGCGGCACACTGCACCCGCGAGGGCCGCAGGGGCACACAGGTTGCCTCCGGCACGCAAGCTGGCGCAGACTCGCGCGGCATTCCTGCACCCACCCCGTTGCATGCCGCCTTCGCGCGGCAGGCCCGCACCGTGAGCCTGTTGCCTTCCACGCCCTCCACGCCGCCCGCCCGCCCGGGCCGGCCGCTGCGCCAGCGGCTGATGCTGCTGCTGGCCACCGGGCTGCTGCCGGTGTCGCTGCTCGGGGCCTGGGGCGTGTGGACCTCGGTGCAGGGACAGCTGACGGACCTGGAGCGGTCGACGCTGGAGTTGTCGCGCGCCATCGCCAGCACCGTCGAGTCCGAGCTGGACGCGACGCTTTCGACGCTGGAAGGGCTGAGCCATTCGCCCGCGTTGGCCCAGGGCGACATGCGGGCCTTCTACGACATCGCCCGGCGCGAGGCCCAGATCCGTCCCAACTGGGCCGGCCTGGCGCTGAACGGCCACGACGGCCGCCTGATCTTCCGGACCAGCGCGCCCTACGGCGCCGACGACCAGCGCACCGTGGACGATGCCAGCCTGCAGCGGGCCCTGGTGGCCGGCGTGCCCGTCATCGGCGAAGTCATGCCGGGTCCGCGCGGCCGCGCCGCCTTCGCGGTGCGGCGGCCGGTGCTGGTCGACGGCAAGGTGGCCTACGTGCTGACCGCCGCCGTGCGGCCCGATCGCATCCTGCACATGCTGGCCAAGCAGCAGGTGCCGCCGGGCTGGGTGATCGGGATCTTCGACAGCGCGCTGAACCGCGTTGCCCGCACGCGCGACCACGTCATCACCAAGCCTTCACCGACGCTGCGGGCGTTGCTGCAGCACAACCCCAGTCCCTCGGGCGCGGGGCTGACACGCTCGCTCGAGGGCGAGGAGCTCTACACCGGCTTCACGCGGCTGCCCGGGTCGCGCTGGACGGTGGCGGTGGGCGCGCCCACGGGACCAGTCAAGGCCGCGCTGCTGTCCAGCGTGGGCTGGTACCTGCTGGGTGCGCTGGCCTCGGTGCTGGCCAGCCTGCTGCTGGCGCGGCACATCCTGCGGCAGATCACCCACGGCACCGCCGCCGTGCGCGACCAGGCCGTGGCGCTGGGCGAAGGGCGCGAACAGGTGCCGCCGCCCACCGGCATCGCCGAACTGGACCAGATGGCGCAAGCGCTGCAGGCCGCCGCGCAGCGCCTGCAGCAGGCGGGCCAGGACATCCGCCTGGCGCTGGACCAGGCCCGCGCCGCCGGCCAGGCGAAGGACCACTTCCTCGCGGTGCTGGGCCATGAACTGCGCAACCCACTGTCGCCGATGCTGACCGCGCTGCACCTGATGGACCTGAAGGCCGGCGACCAGCTGCTGCGCGAGCGGCAGATCCTGCGCCGCCAGGTCGACCACATGCACCGCCTGGTCGACGACCTGCTGGACATCTCGCGCGTGGCCCAGGGCAAGATGGAACTGCGGCTGCGGGCGCTGAACCTGTCGGCGCTGGTCGAGCGCGCGATCGAGGCCACGCAGCCCAGCGTGAACCAGCGCGCCGGCCAGTCCATCGCGGTGCGGCTGCCCGCGGTGCCGGTGTGGGTGCACGGCGACGAAACCCGCCTGGTGCAGGCCATCAGCAACCTGCTTGCCAACGCGCTGCGCTTCTGCCCCACGGGCCGCGTCAGCGTCGCGCTGGCATTGCACGAAGGCGTCGCTGAACTGCGGGTGAGCGACGAGGGCCAGGGCATGAGCGCGGAGACGCTGTCGCACGTGTTCGAGCCGTTCTGGCAGGCGCCCCAGCCGCTGGAACGCGCCAGCGGCGGCCTGGGGCTGGGGCTGGCGATCGTGCGCTCCATCGTCGAGCTGCACGGCGGCAGCATCAGCGCCGCCAGCGACGGCCCGGGCCGCGGCGCGCAGTTCACCATCGTGCTGCCGACCGCGGCGGCGCCGGCGCTGCAGGACCAGCCCGCCTTGGACGCCGGCGCGGCCGGCGCCGGCCGCGTGCTGCTGGTGGACGACAAGCACGACGCGCTGGAAACCCTGGCCGAGGTGCTGCGCGTGGCCGGCTACGTGGTGCGCGCGGTGGCGCACCCGCGCGAGGCCATCGAGCTGATCGACAGCTTCCGCCCCGACGTCGCCATCCTCGACATCGGCCTGCCCGAGATGGACGGCTACCAGCTCGCGCAGGCGCTGCGCGACAGCGCGCCGGGCTGGCAGGGCAAGCTGATCGCGCTGACCGGCTTCGGCCAGCATGGCGACAAGCAACGCGCCGCGGCCGCCGGCTTCGAGCGCCACATCACCAAGCCGGCCGACCCCGCGGCGCTGCTGAACGCGCTGGCGGAACTGGTGGGCGGGGCGGTGGCCAGCAGGTGATCGCCGCGCGCGTCAGCGCACCGTGTGGACGTGCTTGACGAGGCCGCGCGACAGCATGTCCGCCAGGCTCGCCTTCGGCGAGGGGCCGACGCCGTAGCCCACCCAGTGATCCGTCCCCTGCAGGCCGCGCCAGTCCGCGGCGCGCTGGATGAGGTCTTCATAGCCGAGCAGGGCACCGCAGAAATAGGGCCGGGGCGCATCGCGGTCGTGGCGCCTCCAGCCGCCGCGGTCCAGGCTGTAGGCCGCGCCACCGGGCAGCACGGCGGCCACGAAGATGCAGCCCTGCTTGCCGCCATCGGCCTGCGACGGCGCAAACGAGGCCCACAGGCTTCGTTCGTGCAAGTCGCCGCTCGCGACGACATCGGCCACCAGGCCGCTCTCCGGAAAGACGTTGAACCCGATGGGCCCTGGAACCAGGCGGTCGACCATCGTCCCGTCGCCCAGCTGCCCGCCGGCGTTGGTACCCCAGGCCCAGACCGAGCCGTCGAACCGGATCGCGAAGCCGTTGTTGTTGCCGCCGCCGTTCGTCGTTTTCCAGAAGCCGTCGCCGATCCACTTGGGCGTGAACACGAGGTGGGCCGTCCCGTCCTCGCGCTCCGACATGCCGTCGCCCACGGCGCCCCACGCGCCCATCCCCCAGCCCCACAGGGAACCGTCCGTCTTGAGGGCGTGGGCGTGATAACTGCCGTTGGTCACGGCCGCGAAGCCCGAGCCTTGCACGCGCTGGGGCAGCGGCACGAACTCGTCACCGGGCGCGGCACTCGGGTCCTGCGCGGTGCCTTTGATGCCCAGCCCCAGCGACGCATAGGCGTTCCAGCCCCAGCTCCACAGCGTGCCGTCTTGCTTGATCGCCAGCGAGAAATCTTCGCCGGCTGAAATGGCCGTGAAGCCTTCGCCGATGCGGGTGGGCACCGCCCGCGGTTCGAAGTCGCCGATGCCCAGCTGGCCGCTGCCGTTCGGGCCCCAGGCCCAGAGCGAGCCGTCGGCCTTCAGCGCCAGGACATGGGTCATGCTGGTGTGGACCGCCACGAAGCCGTGGCCCACCTGCTGCGGCGTGGTCACGTAGTGGTAGTCCAGCCGGCCGTTGCCCAACGTTCCGAAGGCGTTGTTGCCCCAGGTCCACAGCGAACCGTCGCGCTTGAGCGCGACGGCGCCCACCCAGCTGGCGGCCACCGCAGCGAAAGCCGTCCCGATGAACGTGGGCACGTGCCGGTCTTGCGTCGTGCCGTCGCCCAGCTGCCCGCGGTCATTGGCGCCCCAGCCCCACAGGCTGCCGTCGGACTTGATGCCGAAGCTGTAGGTCCGGCCGGCTCCAATGCTGACGAACCCGCTGCCGATCTTGACGGGGGACGGCCGCGGGATGAGGGTGCCGTCGCCCAGGTAGCCGAGGTGGTTTCCGCCCCAGCCCCACACGGTGCCGTCTGCGCGCAGCACGAGCGTGTGGTCGTCCGACGTCGCGAGCTGGGGAACGGCGCCCCCGGCGCTGCCGATGAAGGTCGACAGGGCCGCGATGGCCCAGGTTGCCTGATGCGCGAACGAAGCCATGCGGACCTGCCTGCGTGGAAGCCGGCCGTCAGTCTCGCCGATGTCCCCAGGCATCGATCCACAGCGTGGCGCAGTGGTAGCCGAAATCGAAGGCCTCGGCGGCGCTGCGCAGGTGGCGGCGCGGCACGTCGACCTTGATTTCGTCCTCGCTCTCCGAGCCGCGGATGTGCACGGTCACCGGCCAGCTCTGCAGGTCGAGCGCGGCCATCGTCGACATGCGGATGCGCCAGCCGCTGTGCGCGCCGATGGCTTCGAGGCGGTGGCCTTGCCGGTGCACTTCGTATTTCATGCCCATCGGCGCCCGGCACGCGGCGTGCCCGCGGCGACTCGGCGACCCTCCGGTCGCGGCTTGACTCCCTTTCCGGGGAGGGAGGGGCGCGCCTCCTTCGGGACGGCCGGGCGGAGGCGCTCACTGGAACCCTCCCTTGGACAGAGAGGTGATGCAGGGTTGTCCAGGGCGGCGGTCGGTCGGCGCTCATCGGGGCCGCAGCAGCCCGGCCCGCGCGTCGTCGAGCAGGGCCAGCAGCTCGGTGGCCAGCGCCAACTGCTCGAAGGCATGGGGATCGACGTCTCCATCGGCGGGCTGCGCGGCGTCGGCCTGGCGGCCTTGCAGCACCAGCGCGAGGCGGTACGCGCGTTCCAGGAGCACGGCGGTGTCGGGTGGTGTGTTCATCAAGCGGCTTGACGCAAGAAGTTGGCCATGCCCAGGCCGATGAAGACCAGGGACAGCGCGCGCTGGAAGGCTGGGCCGCTCAGGCGGTCGCGCACCAGGCGCCCGGCGCCCAGGCCGGCGAAGGCCGCGGCCAAGGCCAGCGGCGTCGCGGCCTGCGCCGCCACCGGGGCGCCACCGGCCTGCAGCCGCCAGGCCAGCGCCAGCGTCGCGATGGTGAAGGACAGGCCCAGCGCCTGCACCAGCGCCGCCCGTTCCAGCCGCAGCATTTGCAGGTAAGGCACCAGCGGCAGCACGAAGACGCCGGTGGCCGCGGTGACGAAGCCGGTGGCCACGCCGGCCAGCGCGCCGGCGCTGCGGCGGCTGCGCGGCAGTGCGGGCAGCTGCGGCCGCCACAGGCCCCAGGCGCCGTAGGCCAGCAGCACGGCGCCCAGCAGCCGCGGCGCCGTGCGCGCCAGCGCGGCATCGTCCAGGCCGGGCGCCAGCAGCGTCGCCAGTGCCAGGCCCAGCCAGGCCGGCCACAGCAGGCGCAGCAGCGACGGCGCATGCGGGCCCGTGCACTGCGCCACGTTGGTCGCCAGCGCGGGCAGCGTGGTCAAGGCGGCCGCCGCGGCCGGTGGCATCAGCAGGGCCAGCAGGCTCATCGCCACCGTCGGCAGGCCCATGCCGCTGATGCCCTTGACGAGCCCGGCGGCGAAGAACACGGCAGCGAGGGCCGGCAGCAGGGAAGGGAGGGTGTCCATGCGCCGCATGCTCGCGGCCGCGGCGGCGGCCGTCCATGCCAAAGGCGCGCGCATACTCTTCGGATATTCCGAAGGATGCCGGCCGCCCACCATGCCTCCACGCAAGACCGCGGCCTACCGCCTCGATCCGTTCGACCTGCGGCTGTTCATCGCCGTGCTCGAACGGGGCACCATCACCTCGGCCGCCGCGGCGATGAACCTGTCGCTGGCCGCGGCCAGCACGCGGCTGAAGGCACTGGACGACCGCGTGGGCGTGCCGCTGCTGGACCGCGCCAAGGCCGGGTCGAGCCCCACTGCCGCGGGCCGCGCGCTGGCTCGCCACGCGCAGCGCGTGCTGGGTGAGGTGGAAGCCCTGCATGCCGAGATGGCGCGCTTCGGCGCCGGCCTGCGCGGCACCCTGCGCGTGGCCGGCAACACCGCGGCCGTGGCGCTGGCGCTGCCCTCGCTGATGGGGGAGTTCCTGGTCCACCACCCGGACATCGACCTCGACCTGCAGGAGCTGCCGAGCGAAGCGGTGCTGGACGCGCTGCACCGCCGCGCGGTGGACGTGGGGCTGGTGGCCGACCATGTCGACACCAGCGGCCTGCACGTCCAGCCCTTCGGCACCGACCGCCTGTGCGCGGCGCTACCGTCCAAAGGCGCTGGCCGCGCCCGCACGCTGGCATTCGCCGACCTGCTGGCGCGGCCCTTCGTCGGCCTGCCGGCCGAGGCCGGCTTGAGCCGCTTCCTGCAGCAAATGGCCGCGCGCGCCGGCCGGGTGCCCCGGCACCGCGTCCGCGTGCGCGGCCCGGAGGCGGTGATGCAGCTGGTCGATGCCGGCGTCGGTGTCGCGGTGCTGCCGGCCGCGGCGGCGCAGCGCTTCAAGGGCCGGTCGACGACGCTGCGGCCGCTGGCCGATGCCTGGGCGCTGCGCCGGCTGCTGGTGTGCGCCCGGCCTGAAGCGCATGAGGCGCCGGCCGTGCGCGACCTGCTGGCATTCCTGGCCGCTCGCGCGCCGGCTGCATAGACTGCGCCGATGTCCGCCACCACGCTGTCCCGCGCCCCGCCAGGCGATCTCGATGCGCTGACCGAGATCAACACCGACGACCTGCTCGACGCGGTGGGCCTGGCGCGCTGGCGCGGCACGCCGCTGCGCCGGCTGTTCCGGTGGCCGGCGCGGCGCTTCGCGCACACCGCGCGCGAGTTCGACCGCCAGGTGGCGCTGCGCGGCCTGGCGCAGGGCAGCGCCTGGATGGTGCAGCGCATGACCGGTGGCCTGGAGCTGCACGGCGTGCAGCAGGTGCCGGCCAGCGGGCCGCTGTGCGTGCTGGCCAACCACCCCGGCATGACCGACACCGTCGCGCTGATCTCCAGCCTGGCCGTGCGGCCGGACCTGCGCATCATCGCGCTGGACCGGCCCTTCCTGCGTGCGTTGCCGGCGGTGGCGCGGCGGCTGATCTTCGTGCCCGACGATGACAGCGACGCCGGCGGCGCCGGCCGCCGCGCCGCGGTGCGGGCCAGCATGCGGCACCTGCAGCAGGGCGGGGCGCTCTTGACCTTTCCGGCGGCGGGCATCGAGCCCGATCCTGCGGTGCATGGCCCGCGCCGCGCTCTGGCGGCGCTGGACGGCTGGTCCGCGAGCTTCGCGGTCTTTGCGCGGCTGGTTCCGGGCACCGTGTGCCTGCCGGCGCTGGTGAGCCGCGTGCTCGATGCGGACGCCCAGCGCCACCCGCTGACGCGCCTGCGCCGCCGCCCGGAAGACCGCGAAAAGCTGGCCGCGGCGCTGCAGGTGGCCACCGCGCGCTACCGCCGCGGCAGCGTGCGCGTGGCCTTCGGCGCGCCGCTGCCACTGGGCCGAGGCGCCGCGGATGGTGCGCAAGCCGAGCTGCTCGCCGCACTGCGCCGCGAGCTGGCGCGCCTGATCGAGGCGGCGTGATGGCGACCGATGCGCTGCAAGCGCGTGCCTGCTGGCTGCTGCCGCCGGGCCGCGCCGAGCTGCGCCTGGAGCCGCTGCGCCCGCCCGGTGAGGCGGAGGTGCTGGTGCGCACGCTGCACAGCGGCATCAGCCGCGGCACCGAGATGCTGGTGTTCCGCGGCGAGGTGCCGGCCAGCGAGCAGCAGCGCATGCGGGCGCCGTTCCAGCAGGGCAACTTCACGGGGCCGCTCACTTACGGGTACAGCAGCGTCGGCATCGTCGAGCAAGGACCGCCGGCGCTGCAGGGCCGCGTGGTGTTCTGCCTGCATCCGCACCAGGACCGCTACGTGGTGCCCGCCGCCGCGGTCCACCCGCTGCCCGGCGGCGTGCCGCCGGCACGCGCGGTGCTGGCGGCCAACCTGGAGACGGCGGTCAATGCGCTGTGGGATGCCGCGCCACGCGTTGGCGACCGCATCGCGGTGGTTGGCGGCGGGACGGTGGGCCTGCTGGTGGCCTGGCTCGCCGGCCGGCTGCCGGGCTGCCGCGTGCAGCTGGTCGATGTGCAGCCCGCGCGCGCGATGCTGGCCGCGCGGCTGGGCGTCGGCTTCGCGCTGCCGGACGCGGCGGACACCGAGGCCGACCTCGTCATCCACGCCAGCGGGCAGCCCGCCGGGCTGCGCACGGCGCTGGGGCTGGCTGGCTTCGAGGCCACGGTGCTCGAGCTGAGCTGGTACGGCACGCGCGCGGTCGAGCTGCCGCTGGGCCAGGCCTTCCATGCGCGGCGGCTGCAGCTGAAGTCGTCGCAGGTCGGCCACGTGGCCGCGGCGCAGCGCGCGCGCTGGGACCCCCGGCGCCGGCTGGCGCTGGCCCTGGACCTGCTGGCCGACCCGGGGCTGGACGTGCTGGTGACGGGCGCGTCGCCCTTCGCCGAGCTGCCCGCCGTGCTGGTCCGGCTGGCCACGGGCGACGGCGCGGACACCGTGTGCCACCGCATCGACTACTGAAGGGGGATAACGCCGATGTACAGCGTCAACGTCCGCGAGCATTTCATGATCGCCCACAGCTTCCGGGGCGAGACCTTCGGCCCGGCGCAGCGCCTGCATGGCGCCACCTACGTCGTCGACCTGGAGCTGCGGCGTGCCGCGCTGGACCGCGACGACGTGGTGGTCGACATCGCGCGCGCCGGCGAGCTGCTGCGGGCCGTGCTGGCCGAGATGAACTTCCGCAACCTCGACGAGCTGCCCGAGTTCCACGGGCGCAACACCACCACCGAGTTCCTGGCCCGCGTGGTCTTCGACCGCGTCGCCGCGCGCTTGCGTGCCGGTGGGCTGGGGCCCGAGGCCGCCGGGCTCGATGGCGCCAAGGTCACGCTGCACGAGTCGCACGTGGCCTGGGCCGCCTACGAAGGGCGGCTGCATGCCTGAGCCAGCGCCACCGCGCATCGCCTTCCTGCTGCCCGGCGATCCCGGGACGCGCACCGGCGGCTACGGCTACGACCGGGCCATCGCCAGCGGCCTGCGCGAGGCCGGCTGGGCGGTGGACCTGCCGCCGCTGCCGGACGCCTTCCCCTGGCCCGATGCGCAGGCGCGCGCCACCGCGGCACGGCAGGTGCAGGCGCTGGCCGATGGCGCGCTGGTGGTGGCCGATGGCCTGGCCTTCGGCGCGCTGCCCGAGCTGGCCGAGCGCCACGCCGACCGGCTGCGCTGGGTTGCGCTGGTGCACCACCCGCTGGCGCTGGAGGCCGGCCTGTCGGCCGCCGAGCGGCTGCAGCTGGCCGACAGCGAGCGGCGCGCGCTGGCCTGCGCGCGGGTGGTCATCGTGACCAGCGCCGCCACCGCGCGGGCGCTGGCGGCCTATGGCGTGCCGGCCGGCCGGGTGCACGTGGTGCCGCCCGGCACGGTGCCGGTGGCCGCGGCGCCGGTGGCGCGGCCGGCGGGCCAGCCGCTGCAGCTGCTGTGCGTGGCCACGCTGACGCCGCGCAAGGGCCATGCGCTGCTGATCGAGGCGCTGGCCGGCCTGCACGACCGGCCGTGGACGCTGCACTGCGCCGGCAGCACCACGCGCGATGCGGGCACCACCGCGGCCGTGCGCCGCCTGCTGCAGGCGCACGGCCTGGCGGCGCGCGTGCACCTGCACGGCGAACTGGCCGATGCCGACCTGCAGGCGCTGTACCGCCGCGCCGACGCGGCCGTGCTGGCCACGTCCTTCGAAGGTTACGGCATGGCGCTGGCCGAGGCGATGGCGCACGGGCTGCCGGTGCTCAGCACCACCGCCGGCGCGGTGCCCGACCTGGTGCCGCCCGAGGCCGGGCTGCTGGTGCCGCCGGGCGACGCGGCCGCGCTGCGGCAGGCGCTGGAGGCGCTGCTGGACGATGGGGCGCTGCGCACGCGCCTGGCTGCCGGCGCGCGCGCCGCGGCGGCGGCGTTGCCGACCTGGCCGCAGTCGGTGGCGGCCTTCGCCGCGGTGCTGGCGCGCGTGGCGGAGCAGGGGGTGCGATGAGCGGTTCCGGCACGGGTCCCGGCGCCGATCCAGCGGCCACCGAATCCGGCACCGGCTTCAGCGCCGATTGGCTGACCCTGCGCGAGCCCTTCGACACCGCCGCCCGTGCCGAGGCCGACGCGGTGGCCCGCTTTGCTTGCGCAGCGGGCGACGGCGCACCGCGTCAGGTGGTGGACCTGGCCTGCGGCAGCGGCGCCAACCTGCGCGCGCTGGCGCCGCACCTGGGTCCTCGCCAGCACTGGCGGCTGGTCGACCACGATGCCGCGCTGCTGGCGGCCGTGCCCGCGGCGCTTCGGGCCTGGGGCGGCCGGCTGGGCTACCGCGTGGCGGGCGGGGACGCCGGCACGCCGATCACCATCGCCGGCCCCGGCTTCGACGCCACGGTGGTGCGGCAGGCGCTGGACCTGGCGATGGATCTCGCGGTGCTGCCGCTGCCGGCCGGCGCCCTGGTGACGGCCTCCGCGTTGCTGGACCTGGTGTCCGCCGCCTGGCTGGGCGAGCTGATCGACCGCGCCGGCCGGGCGCGCGCGGCGCTGCTCTTCACGCTCAGCGTGGACGGCCGCATCGCCTGGGACCCGGCCGACGTGGAGGACGCGGCGGTGCAGTCCGCGTTCGCCGCGCACCAGCGGCGCGACAAGGGCTTCGGCCCCGCGCTGGGCCCCACGGCCGCGGCCTGGGCCCAGGCGTGCTTGTCGGCGGCCGGCTGGCACACGCGGGCGGGCCCCTCCGACTGGCGCATCGACGGCGCGCGATCGCCCGCGATGCTGCAGGCCCTGGTCGACGGCATGGCCACTGCTGCGGCCGAGCAGTGCCCGGCCGCGGCCGCTGCGTTCCGCGGCTGGCAGCGGCGCCGCGCGGCGCGGCGCAGCGACACGGCGCTGGTCGTCGGCCACGCCGACCTGGCCGCACGGCCGCCGGAATGACGGTCCGAAGGGGCCCGTGGGTGGCCGCAGTGCCGACAGGCCCTGGCTGGGCAGCGGCCGGCCGGGCAGGGCCGCTGCCGTCAAGTCCCCAGTGCGGGTTCCACGTGCACGTCGGCCTGGCACACCGGCAGCGTCACCCGGAAGGTGGTGCCCACGCCGGCAGTGCTGCTGACTTCGATGCGGCCCTGGTGCTTCTGCACGATGCCGTACGACACCGACAGCCCGAGCCCGGTGCCCTGGCCGATCGGCTTGGTCGTGTAGAAGGGCTCGAAGACGCGCCGCATCACGTCGGGCGTCATGCCGGCGCCGGTGTCGGCGACCTCGAACCAGACGGAGTCGCCGGCGCTGCCGGTGCGCACGGTGATGCGGCCGCGCTCGCTGCCCATGGCCTGCGCCGCATTGACCAGCAGGTTCATCGCCACCTGGTTGATCTGCGACGGCAGGCAGCACACGTCGGGCAGCTCGCCGTATTCCTTGACCACGTCGGCCTTGTACTTGATCTCGTTGGCGACGACGTTGAGCGTCGAGTCGAGGCCACGGTGCAGGTCGGCCCATTCCCATTCCTGCGCCGAGTCCGCGCGTGAGAAGTCCTTCAGGTCCTGCACGATCTGGCGCACACGCGTCACGCCCTGCTTCGACTCGCGCATCAGCTGCGGAATGTCTTCCTTCAGCAGCTCCAGCTCCAGCCGCTGGCGCAGCCCCTGCAGTCGGGCGGCGACGGCGGGATCGGCGATGCTCGCCTCGGCCTGCTCATAGGCGGCCAGCATCTCGAACAGCTGCGCGAGGTAGCGCTCGAGGCTGCCGTAGTTGGAGAACACGTAGCCGATCGGGTTGTTGATCTCGTGCGCGACGCCGGCGGCGAGCTGGCCGATCGACGCCAGCTTCTCCGACTGCAGCAGCTGGTTCTCGAGCACGCTGTGCTGTTCGGCGGCCCGCTGCGCCATCTGCCACTTGGTGGTCAGCATGCCGGCCAGCTGCTGCACCTCGATCGGGTCGAACGGCTTCTTCAACACCAGCAGCCGGTCGCGCACGTCCAGCCGCGTCAGCACCTCGTGCCACGAGCCGTCCGAGTGGGCGGTGCAGATGACGACCTGCAGCCGCGGATCGGCCTGCCACAGCCGCTCGATGGTCTCGACGCCGTCCCAGCCGGGCGGCATGCGCATGTCGACGAAGGCCATCGCATGCGGCCGCCCGGCGGCCAGCGCGCGCTGCAGCGCGGCCAGGCCTTCCTGGCCCTGGTAGGCCGAGGTCAGCTCGAACACGATCGCGCCCGGTGCCCGGGCGCTGTCGCCGAACAGCGCGGCCTCCACCGCGTCCAGCGCCGGGTTGGCGCGCTCAGGCACCAGGATCTTGTGGAAGTCGGCATGGATCGCCGGCAGGTCGTCGATCAGCAGGATGCGGCGGTTCGGTTCGGTCGTCATGGGGAAGGCTCCGCATTGTCGAGCGGCAGCTCGAGCGTGAAGGTGGCACCGTGGCCGCAGCCGTCGCTGTGCGCGGTCAGCCCGCCGCCCATCTCGCGCGCGGCCAGCGCGCAGCTGTGCAGGCCGAAGCCGTGGCCGTCCTCGCGCGTGGTGAAGCCGTGCGAGAAGACGCGCGTGAGGTTCTCCGCCGGGATGCCCTCGCCGTTGTCGCTCACGCTGATGCGCAGGCGGCGCGGGCCCTCGGGCGTGGCTGCGGCGAGCGTCGCGGTGATGCGCAGGCAGGGCGCGTCGCCGCGCGCCGCATCGAGCGCGTGCTTCGCATTGCCGATCAGGTTCACCAGGATCATCAGCAGCCGATGGCGGTCCAGCGGCAGCGGCGGCAGCGGCGGCAGGTCCTTCACCACCGCGATGCCATGGCGCGCCAGCGAGCCGGCATTGATGCGCAGCGCGTCGTCGACCAGCGCGTCCAGCGGCAGCAGCTCGACGAAGCGCGGCGCGCCGGCATAGGACTGCTGCGTCGCGACGACCTGCTTGATGTGCTCGACGCTGCGCGACAGCGCCGCCAGCTCGGCGCCCAGCGCCTCGTTCTCGGCGACCAGCGCCGGCGCCAGTTCGCGCAGGTACGCCGGCAGCAGCCGGCCTTTCGGGTCGCTGGCGAGGAAGGCGCCTGGATCGTCGGCATGCGCATCCAGCAGAGCGACCGCGCGCACCAGCCCGCCGACGCGGGACTGCCGCAGCTGCTCCCCGATCAGCCCGGCCGAGACGTTGACGCTGTTCAGCACGTTGCCGACGTTGTGCAGCACGCCGGTCGCGATCTCGGCCATGCCGGCGCGGCGTGCACTGGCCATCAGCTCGGCCTGCGCATCGCGCAGCGCCTGCGTCTGCTCGCGCACGCGCCGCTCCAGCCGGTCGTACAGGCGCGCGTTTTCCAGCGACACGGCGAGCTGGCCGGCGATCAGCACCACCGCGTCCAGCCGCCCGGTGGTGAAGGCGCCGCGGCGCTCGCGGTTTTCCAGCAGCAGCAGCGCGCGCACGGTGCCCTGCGCAAGGATCGGCACCACCAGCAGCGAGCAATGGCCCAGTGCCAGCAGATACGGATCGCGCGCGAAGCGGTCGTCGCGCGTCGCGTCGTCCACCAGCAGCGGCTCGCGCGTGCGTTCGGCATAGCGCAGCGCCGACAGCGGCAGCAGGCCGCGGCGCGCGGCCTCCTCGACCGCCAGCGGCGTGGCCTGCGCCGTGTCGTCGTGCAGGAACCAGCCGCCGCGGTCGTCGTCGCACAGCGCAAAGCGCACCGCGGTGGCGCCGGTCAGGCTGCCCAGCACCTCGGCCACGCGCGCCTTCAGCTTGGCCAGGCTCGTCTCGGAGCTGAGCGCCTGCGAGGCGCGCAGCAGCGCCAGGCCATCGATGCCGTCGCTGGCCGCCGCCGTGGCGTCGGCGGCATCGGCATCCGGCAGCGCCAGGCCGTGGGCCTGCGCCAGCGCCGCGACCTTCGCGGCCGCGCCCCATGCGTGGTAGAGCGCCAGCGCCTGCGCCAGCAGCGCGCGGCCGCTGCGCCGGAGGCCGTGCTGCAGCTGGAACAGGCCCGCGCGTTCGGCGATCAGCGCGTGCTGCCAGGGGCGGGGCCGCGCTTCGGCCGCTTCGAGCGCTTCGTCGAAACAGTGGCTCGCGAGCCGGAAGTCGCCCGCGGCCCAGGCTCGCTCCGCCTGCGCCAGCCGGTGCAGGTGCAGGAAGTTGGCCGGCGCGTCGGCGGCGCGCTGAGCCAGCCACTCGATCTCGGCGTCCAGCGCGGCCAGCGGCGTGGCCGCGGGCACGCCGTCGTCCGCGGCCGACCGTGGCGTGGCGCCGTCCGCGGCCGCCGTGGGCGTGGCGCCATCCTGCAGCGCCTGCAGCCGGCGCGCGAGTGCCAGCGCCATCAGCAGGTGGCCCCAGGCGACCGGGTAGAAGCTCTCGACGTAGCGCAGCAGCGGCAAGGCCGCGCCCGCATGGCGCGCCAGGCCGGTGTCGTCGGCGAACAGCGCGCAGCCGAGCCCGCGCCGCAGGTGGTAACTCACCAGCGCCATCGGGTTCGATTCGGCCTCGGCGAGGAAGCGCGCCTCGTCGAACTCGGCGTCGTCGAAGCCGCCGGGCCGCGCCGTCTCGCCGCGCAGCGCGCGCAGCAGCTGGCGGTCGGCGAGGTGGACGGTCGTCGCGTGGCTGTTGTTGGTGCGCGCGGCGAGCTCGAGGCCGGCCGCGATCTCGTCGGCGTAGCGTGCGAGCGTGGGCCCGCAGTCGAGCATGGCCGGGATCGATGCGCGGTAGCTGAAGCAGGCGTTCTGCAGGTCGCCGCCGGCGAGCATGCCGATGCGGGCGCGCTCGGCCTGGGCCGGCGTGTGCTCCAGCGGCTCGAACCAGTGCACGTTGCTGATCGCGAACAGATGGCGCGCCTGCGAGGTTTCCGGCTCATAGCCGCGCGCCTGGCTCAGCGCGAGCACGTGGCGCACGGCCTGGTAGCCGGTGCGGTAGTCCTGCCGCAGCGCGACGGTGACCAGCGTCGCGCGGCTCAGGTTGGCCACCAGCGCCGCGCACGGGCCGTGGCGCTCCCACAGGTCCAGGCTCTCCAGCACCAGCCAGGCGACGCGCTTCAGGTCGGTGAAGAAGGCCGGCGCCTGCAGCCGGTTCAGCAGGCGGGCCGCCGCGACGACGCGGGCATCGCCGGCTTCGGGGCGGGCCTGTTCGTGCGCCGCGTCGTAGCGCTCGACCCAGCGGCACAGCGCTTGCGAGCGGCGGGCGAGGGCGCTGGCATCGAGCGGCTCGGACAGGTCGAGCCCGAGCCGGCGCAGCAGCCCGACGCCGAGCACCCAGGCCTCGTGGCGGCGGCCGCGGTTGCTCAGGCTCGCGACCTGGGCGCAGGCGGTGTCGGCCAGCGCCAGCGCGTCGCCGCCGCGCGCTTCGATCGCGCGGTAGACGGCATCGCCCTCGTCGAGGCGGCCGAGGGCGCACAGCGCCGCGTGGTGCTCGACTTCCAGCGCCTCGCGCAGCGCCGCCGCCTCGGCCGGCGGCGCGCTGTTGCGCGCCAGCAGCGCGCGTGCCGCGGCCAGCAGCCGCTCGGCCGCCCGGTCGCCGCCACAGCCGCGCTGCCGCGCCGCCTCGGCGCGCAGCAGCGCAGTGGCGCGCAGGCCCTCGGCGGCGTCGTCGACCGCATCGGCCGCGGTCGCGTACTGCTCGGCCGCGGCCGCCGCGAAGGCCGGCACCGCGCCCAGCCGCCGTGCCAGCGCCAGGTGCAGCGCATGGCGCTGCGCCGGCGCCAGCGCGCCGAGGACGGCCTGCTGCACGCGCTCGTGCGACAGCCGCCAGGACCCGTCCACGCCGAGTTCGCGCACCACCAGCCCGTCCTGCTGCGCGGCCGCAAGCGGCTGCTGCGCGTCGGCCAGGCCGGTGGCGGTGTGCAGCAGCGCGGTGTCCGCCTCGCCGCCCAGGCAGGCCATCGCCTGCAGCACGGCCTGCGTGTCCGCCGGCAGGCGCGCGATGCGCGCGGCCAGGAGGTCGACGACGCCGCCCTGTCCGATGTAGCGCTGCAGCGCTGTGGCATCCCAGCTCCAGCCGCGCGTGCCCGGCGTGAGCAGCCCGTCGCGGCGCAGCGCGTTGACCAGTTCGATGCTGTCGCGGGGGTTGCCGCCGGTGTGCGCGAAGACCGCCTGCGCCAGCTTGTCGGCCGCCAACGGGGACAGGCGCAACATCGGCGCCAGCAGGCCGGCCAGGGCATTGCACGGCAGGTTGCCGAGCACCAGCCGCCACGGGGCGTTCGGCCGCGCCTGCCAGCGCGGCATCGCCCGCGCCAGCGGATCGCCGGGGCCGGGGCCGGCGGCGGCGTCGCGGCAGCTGCCGACGACGATCAGCCCCGGCACGTCCGGCGCATCGAGCACCGTGTCGACCAGGCGGGTCCAGCTGCCGCCGGTCCAGTGCAGGTCTTCCAGCACCATCACCAGCGGCCGTTCGGCGGTGGCGACGGCGCGCAGCAGGTCCAGCGTGGCGCGCAGCACGCGCGCTTCGCGCTGTGCCGGGCCGGTGCTCGTCACTTCCCGCTGCGTGCCCAGCAGCAGCGCGAACTCCGGCAGCCGGGTCACCAGGCCGGCGTTGGGCCCCAGCGCCTGCAGCAGGCGTTCGCGCTCGCGCGCGAGGTCGGCCTCGGGCTCGGCCAGCAGCTGCTGCGCCAGCGCGCGCAGCGCCTGCTCGATCGCTGCTTGCACGTCGGGCCGCTGCGGGTCGCAGTGGCCGGCGATGAAGCGGCCGTTGCGCGTGGCGGCGAGCGGACGCAGGGTTTCGACCAGCGCGCTCTTGCCGACGCCAGCCGCGCCGGTTACCAGGACGACGCGGCTGCAGCCGCCCGCCACGTCCTCCAGCGCCTGCCGCAGCAGGTCGGTCTCGTGCGTGCGGGCGATCAGGCGCGGCGACGCCAGCCGCTGCGAAAAGTCCCGCTCGCCCAGCGGCCAGCGCGTCGTGTCTCCAGCGGCCAGCGCGCGCTGCAGCCGCAGCAGGTCGTGCACCAGGCCGTCGGCGCTCTGGTAGCGGCGGTCGGGTTCCTTCTCCAGCAGCCGCATCACGATGGCCGAGAGCATCGGCTGCAGCGCCGGCTGCAGCGACGAGGGCGGCGGCGGCCGCCGCGTGAGCTGGTGGTGCACCAGTTGCAGCGGGTCGCGGGTGTCGAACGGTGGCCGGCCTGTCGCGCGCTCGTACAGCGCGGCGCCCAGGGCGTAGAGGTCGGTGCGCTGGTCGATGCCGCGGCCGGTGCGGCCGGTCTGCTCGGGGGCGCGGTCGGCCACGCGGTCGGCCGGGTGGCCGTCCGCCGCCGGCGCGGCCTGCAGCAGGCCGCGGTGGTGCAGCGCGGCCAGCGCGCGGGCGGCCTGCAATGCGTGCGCCAGCAGCGCGTCGGTCGCCAGCGGTCCGCCTTCGGCGATGGCGGGAGCCGGCTGGCCGGACACGGCAAGCGGCCAGTCGGGACGGGCACTCAAGTGGGACGCTCGCAGGGTCTGGGACGGATCGGATCAGCGCCTGGCAGGGCGCACCTGAGGCAGAAGATCGGTGCAGCGCCGCCGTTCTTGAGCCCAGCCGGCGATGTGGAGGCGCGGGAAGGGACGTACGCCACACTCGGCGGTGGCGGTGGCGGTGGCGGTGGCGGTGGCGGTGGCGGTGGCGGTGGCGGTGGCGGTGGCGGTGGCGGTGGCGGTGGCGGCGGTGGTGGCGGTGCGGGCGGC
>Ga0196963_10000235_pt1 | contig 52077 bp, 39 predicted proteins | sample S1_5metaG_FD_148600 | JGI IMG/M metagenome (GOLD analysis project Ga0196963, IMG submission 148600) | Soil microbial communities from Anza Borrego desert, Southern California, United States - S1_5 | ecosystem: Environmental > Terrestrial > Soil > Desert | place: USA: California | collected... | reverse complement strand
CCGAACTGCGGCGACATCACGCGCGCGCTGGACGAGATCAACGCCTTCAACCAGCGCCACGAGAAACCCGACGCGGGCCAGGCGATGATCGACATGTGCGAGATCAAGGTCGCGTCGATCGGCGACGTCGACCCGGTCCTCGATCAGATGCCCGAGGAGGGTCTCTTTCCGTTCATCGAGTTCCCCGTGACGGAAGACTGCCGGGGCTTTGTCGCCTCCCTCTCCGGGAGCGCGGCTGGGGCGAAGATCCGCACCGGCGGCGTCGTCGGCAACGCCTTCCCCACAGTGCGCGAGGTTTCGGCGTTCCTGCACGCGTGCCACGCCGCGGAAGTGCCGTTCAAGGCCACGGCGGGGCTGCACCACCCCGTGCGCGGCTCGCACGCGCTCACGTACGAGCCGGGCAGCGCCCATTGCACGATGCACGGGTTCATCAACGTCTTCCTCGCCGCCGTCCTCATCAACGCCCGGGGGATCGACGCGCCGACGACCGAAGCGCTCCTCTCAGAAGAGGACCCCACGGCCTTCCGCGTCGCCGACGATGTGATCGGCTGGCGGAGTTACCTCGTCAACGCCGCGGAAGTCGCCAAGGCGCGTGAGATGTTCGCGCTCTCCTTCGGCAGCTGCTCGTTCGACGAGCCGGTGGCGGACCTCAGAAGGATGGGCCTGTTGTAGATGCGGACCCGCCGCGGCCAGGCGCCGGGTGAACCGGGGGCGCCGTGTGTCGCGCGGCAAAGCAAGCGCCGAGCTCTCGTCCCGGGCTTGACCCGGCCTCACGCCCCGGCATCGTGCCTCGATGTGCTCGTCAGCACGCCCCCCCGCCGAAAACCCTGAAGAACGTCAGGATGTCCTCGTTGTCCGGGAAGAGCCCGTCGTTGTTGAAGTCGATGTCGCCGCAGTTCGGGTCGTTCGAGCACGCGCCGCCGCCGAACACAGTCAGGAAGTCGACGAGGTCCTGGTTGTCCGGGAAGAGGCCGTCCCCGTTGAAGTCGATGCTGTCGCACGGCGCTTCGCCCGCGAGGTTGATCCGGGCCCACGCCACAGCCTCGTCGAGCAAGTCGTCCGTCACGCTTTGACCGAAGACGATCCAGAACGGCTCGGACTGAGCGACGCCGGCGTCGGTCGAATGGAGCCGGAGCGTCAGCAGGTAGACCCCGTCGCCGGCGGGCGCCCGAAGCGTGTATTCGTAGTGTCTGTGCCACTGCCCGTTCGCGCCGACAGCCAGTTCGAACCCCTGCACCATGCCGGGCGCCGCCGGCGTCTCGACGCCGACCACGCCCGACTCGATCGCCATGCGCTCCGCGGGGACTTCTGAAAAGTCCGCGCCCGTCCAGCGCCGCAGCGCGTCGAGGATGACGAAACCGATACGGGTTCCCGGCGTGAACGTCCCCGGGTCGGAGTCGAACCCCGGCTCGTCGGTGTGATCGGGCTCGATCTCCCCGAGCGACGACTCAAAGACGCGCGACGGCTCGAATTCCCCCGGCGCCTCCTCGACGCCGGTCTGGATCGCTCCCTCGTGCACGCGGAGCACGATGTCGCCCCCGTGCTGAGCGAAGCACACGGCGGCGGACGGGATAGCGAGAACGACGGCGAGAACGGAACGAACGACAACAGACATCTTCGGACTCCTCCGGCGCTGCGCGCCGGCTCATGGTGTGTTCGAAACAGTTCATTGCCCGCCCGCGAGCAACCCGGGGTTAAAGGCGTTGCTCGGGCGGTCCGTATACACCTCGCGCAGCGCGTGCAGCCGCACGTGCCCGTCGAGGAACGAGTAGTTGCTGCGGGCATCGGCGCTCTTCGGCGGCCCGCCCCACTTGGACGTCGCCGTCTGCGCCGCTGCTCGGGAGGGGCTTTGAACGCTCGTCCCCCACCCTTCCACGTGCGGATGGTCGCTCACGGCAAAGCCCCAGTCTCCTGCCGGTGCTCCGGCCGGCGGCGACTCCGTCATCAGGAGAAACTGAACGATCGCCGAGGGCATCGCCAGCCGGTCGAGGCGGTTCCAGAGAACCGCGTCGCCCGACGGCGTGACGCCCGCGGGATAGTTCGCCGAGAGAAAGTTGTTCATGCCGTAACTCGTCCGCCGCCAGACGCCGCCGGACTGCGCCAGCGTACCGCCGTCCCGCTCGAGCCAGGCGCGACTTCGATCGCCAGGGCTCTTGAGCACCTCGGGTGTGTAGGAGTCCTCGCCGGTCGGGACATAGGCCCGTGGCAACGTGCCGTAGAACTCGCTGAGCGTGTACACGAACGACCGTTCCGGGTCGCCGATCCCGCCATGCGGCAGGCCGACGTCGGCGAGGAAGCCCTTGTACTGATCCGCGTAGACGAGCTGCCCCGTTTGAATCGAGCGCATGTTCGCCATGCACTTGACCTGCCGCGCGGACAGCCGCGCCTTGCCCAGCGCGGGCAGAAGGAGCCCGATGAGCAGCGCGATGGCCGCGATGACAACGAGCAACTCGATCAGCGTGAACGCGCGCGGGCGCATGACGCCTCCGATCCGGCGGACGCGACGTCCGCCGATGGCAACGCGCTCGGTGCGCGCCGCCGCGGCGTGCGGAATCAATACGAACGATGAATCGCGACGGGAAGAAGGCGTGAACAACCGTCACGCCGCGGGCGGGCCGCGTGCGAGGTGGAGTCCGGCCTCGCGCGTGACGACGGCCCGGACGATGGACGTCTCCGCGAACGCGACGCGGACGTTCCACAGACTCGTTCCGCCAGGCGGCGTCAGCGCGGCGGAACCGAACACAAGGAGCAGATGCTCACAGAGATCACAGTCAACAGGTCCGCGGGGGTGCTTGTGGTCTTCGTGTCCGTGCCCGCAGTCGTGCGTCTCAACGGAACGCTCGGTCTCCGCATGCGCGTGCGTGTGAGCAACCGGCAGCAGTCCGATCAACAGAGCCGGCAACACGATCGCCACGGCCGCGGCGAACCGCGACAACGAAGCGGCGATGGCTCCGTGAGAATGCATTCTCAAATGAGTCTACAACCGCGTCGACGATGTGTCAAGGGGTTTCGCGCAGGATGCCTAGCACCCGCCGCCGCCAAAGACGCGGAACAAGGCGGTAATGTCCGCGTTATCAGGGAACAAGCCATCGTTGTTAAAGTCGATGTCGCCGCACGCACCGGTGCTGCACGGGCCGCCCCCGAATACAGAGAGATAATCGAACAGGTCGAGATTGTCGGGGAAGAGCCCGTCGCCGTTGAAGTCGATCGAGTCGCAAGGCGCCTCGCAGGCATCGATGACGCCGTCGCCGTCGCTATCGGTCGCCGACCCCGCCGCGATCTCGCACGCGTCCGGGATTCCGTCCTGGTCGCAGTCCGCCGCGCCGGCCGCGACTTCGTCCTCGTCTGAAATACCGTCCGCGTCGCAATCGTGCGGGCCGATGCGGAGGAAGTAGGCGTCCTGCTCGCCGTTGTAGGTCGCCGCGTACGCGACGTTCGCGCCCAGCAGGTCCGACTCCATGTCGTAGTAGTCGCCGATCTTCTGCTGGTTGGGCCAGCCCAGGTGCGAATTCCAAACAGGCCCCATCGCCTCCGGCGCGCTCCACGTCGCGCCCCCGTCGGCGCTCGTCACATACATCAGCCTGCTCGTGTTGGCGGCGAGCGTCGAGCTCGTGTCGTTGTAGACAACATCGAGCCGGCCGTTGGGAGAAACGGAAATCGTGCCGAACCACTGGTACGACTGCGGGTGGACGATACCCGCGTTGAAACGCACGATCGGGTCCCACGTCGCGCCCCCGTCGCGGCTGCGGCGGAACGCCACATCAGACGCGTCCCCCGCCGTGCCCTGTACGGTGCTCAGCGCATAGATCCAGCCGTGGCGAGCCCCGCCGCTCGAATCGACGACGACCTGGTGCTGCCCCAAAAGCCCCGCGGGGTTGGGCGGCTGGCCCGTCCCGCTGGGGCCGGTGAAGATGGCCGTGTTGGCATTCATCACGCTGAATGCCACTGGTCCCGGCCCGTTCGCGTTCAGCGACTTGAGCCCGAAGACGCCGCCCGCCTGGCCGATCACGTACAACTCGCCCGACGGTCCGACATAGTTCGTCCCGAAGACGACGCGCCGCGGCAGTTCCTGCGGCGGCGTCCACGTCGTGTTGCCGTCGATCGACCTGTTGTATTGGTTCGGGAAGTACTGATTGCCCGCCGTGTTCCAGATCTGGTGGATAAAGCCGCGTCCGGGTCCGTTTGTCCGGTCCACCGCGATCCACGCTTTGTCGCCGCCGAGCGCGAACGCCGGGCTCCCCCACGTGCGCCCACCGTCATCGCTCCGATAGACATCGCACCGCCACAGACCGCCCTGGTCCGTGAGCAGCATATTCCAGTAGATCGCGCCGTCCGCATTCGCGCGCAGCACCGGATCGGTGCGAAAGACGCCGGGCTCCACCACGCCCCGCGTCCACGTGCGGCCGCCGTCGTTGCTCCACGCGTACCCGGCCTGCCGGAAGTTGCTCGCGATCGTGTCGAACTGGCGGTATCCGATCACGATCCGATTCGGAGCGCGAGGGTCGCTCGCGATCGACGGCTCGTTCGCCGCGTCTCCCGTGACATTCATCCCCGCGGCGTTGACGTTGACCTGCCGCGTGAACGGCCCGCCGCGGGGCGAGAACGCCGGCGTCTGCCCCTGATCAGCCGGCGCGGGCAGGTACGAATCGTCCAGGCGCTCGCGCAGGTCCGCAACCTGCGCGACCGCCGCACCCCAGCCTGCGCAAACACACAGCAACGCCGCTCGCGAAGTCGTCCGCATCGGCGCATTCTCCCACGAACGCCCCGTCAACGCAAGGCAATTCAGCCGCATCTGCGGAGCACGACGACGCATCCCCCGAAGCCCGCCCCTGTCATGCGTGCGCCAAGCACATCAGGCTCGCGCCGCAAACGCTCGACCGTTTCGTCCGCCTGCGGCCAGCTCACCCCGAAGTCCTCGCGCAGGCTTGCGTGCGACGCATCCATGATTCCGCCCATCTCGCCGAGCCGCCCGGCCCGCATGGCGTCCACGAATCGCCTCACGCGCTCGATCTCCGTGATCACGTGCCTCGCGCGGCGGAACAGGACTTCCTCCATCGCGCCTTTGCTCGCGTGCAGTTCGTCGAGCGAGACACGCCGCAGCGACGCACGCGGCCCGACCACACCCGCAATCATCGCGAGCGCCCGCTCGCTCTCCGCCCGACGCTGCGCGTACCGCCCGTCCGCCAGCGCACGCCGCACGCCCGTGTCGACGACCTCGACCCGCACCGTCTCCGGCACCGGCACGAGTTCATGCTCGCCGGTCTCGCAGTCCAACAGCAGCGCCTTGCGCTCCTCGGCCACCGCGCATGCGAACGGGTCCATGAGCCCGCACGGCACGCCCGCGTACCGGTGTTCGACCCGTCGGCACAAGTCTGCGATCTCCGACGCATCCATCGATCGGCCGAGGACGGCAAGCGTCGCTTTCACGGTCGCGACGCACAACGCCGCCGAGCTGCTCAGCCCGGCCCCGATCGGGACATCGCCCGCGATCGCAGCAAACATCCCGACCCGTGGTGCCCCGCATTTCTCGAGTTCTTCCCAGACGCCGAACACATAGTGCGGCCATCCCTCGCCGCTCTCCCCCATCGCTTCGTCGAAACCCTCGGCGACGGCGCGTCGCGACTTCCCATCCGTCCGTGCTATTGCAACACAGGTCCGCTGCGGGATCGCCACCGGCAGCACGAGCCCGCCGCAGTAATCGACATGCTCCCCGATGAGATTGACGCGCCCATGCGCACTCGCGATAACGCTCGGGGCCACGCCGAACCACTTGCGCAGCAGCTTCTCCGCGCGCACCTCCGGCGGTTCTGGCCTGGCGTCCATGGGCCACGATAGCGTGCGCGGCTCTTCGGGCGCCGCGCTGCGTAGCATCGGCCGCATGCCCGAACGCCCACGGCACCACAACGCGACGATCGAGCAGATCGTGACGCGCATGCGGAGCGCGCAGCGCGTCCTCGTCCTGACGCACACCAAGCCGGACGGCGACGCGGCGGGTTCCGCCCTCGCCGCCGTGCGCACCCTCAACACGCTCAGGCCCGGCACCGCGCGCGCGTGGTTCTTCGGGCCCCTCCCGCTCTGGATCCGCGACGTGATCGGCGACAGCCCGGCCGACCTCTTCGAGCCCCCATTTAGCGCCCTCACGCCCGGCTCAGAACCCGACGCCATCCTCATCACCGACACGTGCTCGTTCTCGCAGCTCGAGCCGGTGAAGGAACTGCTCTCGACCCGCGCCCACAAGACCGCCGTCGTCGATCATCACGTCAGCGGCGACGCGAACGTCGCCGACATGCGCTTCACGGACCCGTCCCTCGCGGCCGCGTGCCAGCCCGTCGCGGCGTTGTGCACGGAGCTCCTCGGCGTGCAGTCCGCGTCGCAGCTCCCCCGTTCCGTGGCCGAGGTCCTGTACCTGGGGCTGGCCACCGATACCGGCTGGTTCCGCCACAGCAACACGAGCAGCGCCGTCATGCGCCTGGCCGCGGACCTTCTCGACGCCGGGGCCGACGGCGTCGGTCTCTACCAGAATGTCGAGCAGCGTTCGACGGTCGGACGTCTACGCCTCATCGCCAGGGCGCTCGCGAGCGTGGACCTGCGGCTCGACGACCGGCTCGCGTTCGTGTCCCTGGATCTCGACGGCGTGCGGCGGTCGGGCGCGTCGCCCGGCGAGACCGGCGGCCTCACCGACTTCACGCAGTCCCTCACGAGCGTCTTGGTCACCGCGCTCCTGACCGAGGTACCGCCGGAGCAGCGCACGGGCGGCGGCTCAGGCCCGATGGTCAAGATCAGCATGCGGAGCAAGGACCGCCCGATCGCCGTCGACGTGAACGCGATCGCGAAAGAGTTCGGCGGGGGCGGGCACGTCCACGCCGCGGGCGCACGCGCGGCGATGTCCATCGACGAAGCCAAGCGCGCGATCGAGGAGGCGGTGGCGCGGTCGCTGCCCCGCTCCTGACGACCATGCGTGACGACCGCAAACGCCCAGGTCCTCCCGCGCGGCCGCCGCTCCGCGTCTTCACCACCACGCTGTGGGAGTATCCGAGCCAGCACTACGACGCGTACTTCGGCGACGACGGGCAGGTGCACCGCTCCAGGTCCGGCCACGCCCGCCTGCCGATGCAGGGCGACAAAGCCTACGCCGGTGCGACGCCCTCCTGGGTTGTCTGGCAACTCCTGATGCGCTACACGCGCCCCGGCGACACCGTTGTCGATCCCATGTGCGGGAGCGGCACAACGCTCGACGTCTGCGCGGACCTCGGCCGTCACGGTGTCGGATTCGATCTCGCGCCGTCACGGCCCGATATCCGCCACGCCGACGCCCGCGAACTCCCGCTCGGGGACGCGACGGCCGACTTCTTTTTCGTGGACCCCCCCTACTCGACGCACATCGACTACTCGGACGATCCCCGGTGCATCGGCAAGCTCGACGCCGCCGGTGACGACGGTGGCCGAGGGTACTACGCGGCGATGGACAAGGTCATCGGCGAGGCCCACCGCGTCCTCCGCGACCGCCGGTACTTGGGGTTGTACGTGAGCGATTCGTTCCGCAAGCAAAAAGGCCCCGGCGGGGGCGTCTTCATGCCCATCGGGTTCGAGCTCTACAACCGGCTCGCCCGGCGCTTCAGGCCGGTGGACATCATCTGCGTCGCGCGCAAAAACCAGAAGCTCGAGCGCGGCAACTGGCGGAAGGCGGCGGAGGAGGGGAACTTCTTCCTCCGCGGATTCAATTACCTGCTGATCTTCCGGAAATGGTCGGGCGCAGGGCCGAAAACCAGCGCGTAGCCAGCCGGCATTTTTGGTTGCACGTCCACCGCCGCGCGGTACACTAGATCAATTGATCTGTCCCGGTCCGGGACGACGCGTGGGGACGCGTTGCTGTTGGTTCCGTTGTGTGTCCCATTGAGGAGTGCCCTGCAGATGAAGACTCGAAAAGATTGGAAAGCGTGGACGGTGCGCGCCGCCCTCGCCGGCGCCGCGGCGCTCTGTAGCGCCGCGAGCGCTCAGACGGACGTGATCGTCGCGGAGCTGTACGAGGCGCAGACCTACGGCGCTTCGGGCGGCATCCACGCCTACGCCGTCGGCACCTACTCGTGCAACATCGGCACGACGCGCCTGACATGGATCGACGAGGGCGGATCGAACGTCTACCCCGTGATTTCGCAGAACATGTACCGCCTGAGCAACGGCCGCTTCCAGCAGATCGGCCAGGCGTGGCTCAAGCACGGCTTCTGCGCGCTCAACAACGCGATCAGCTCGTGCGGCTCGTGCCCGAACGTCCCGGGCGGCCACTCGTGCAATCACCTCGACCCGGCGTGCGCCGACCCGTACTCCGCCAGCCTCAACGGCTCGCAGGGCGGCCTCGGGCCCAAGCACGTGGTGAACCCCGTCACGGGCGTCTTCCCGAGCTCGTCCGCGGCGGGCAACCCCGCGCTCCTCGGCACCGGCGTCGGCAACGCCACGATCCGCGAGCGCCTGCAGGTCGCGCAGACCGACCTCGGCGTCGCCGGCGCTCTCTACTTCGTGTCGAGCACATACATCCACCCGCAGGACGCCACCAACAACACCGACAACAACAGCCAGTCGTACCGCCGCGTCAACGTCGGCGCCTCGCCGAACTTCACGATGTCGATGGCCGACACGACCAGGCAGCAGCTCCCGGCGATCTTCGCCTGGCGCGACTACGGCAACGGCGCGTCGGGCGGCACCGGCATCCCGGACGCCAGCGTCGTCCTCCAGCCCCTCGACGACGGCACGAACGCTCTCACCTCCGGCCGCTTCTGGGTCGGCGTGAAGGTCATCACGCTCGGCGCCGGCGTCTACCGCTATGAGTACGCGGTGTACAACCACAACTCCGACCGAGCGGCCTCGGCGTTCACCGTGCCGATCCCGGCCGGCGCGATCGTGAGCAACGTCGGCTTCTCCGACGTTCTCTACCACAGCGGCGAGATCCAGGACAACACCGACTGGACCAGCAGCGTGAGCGGCAGCGCCGTGACGTGGACGTACCCCAACAACCAGGCGCAGGACAACCGCGAGAACGTCCTCCGCTGGGACACCATCTACAACTTCTGGTTCGACTGCAACGCGGCCCCCGGCAACGGCGCGCCGAGCGTGACGTTCTTCAGGCCCGGCACGCCCGCCAGCGGCACGGTGACCATGCCCGTCCCGACGACCGTCGGCGGCAGCGGCAACGACGCGTGCGCCGCGGCGCTCCCGGTCGGCGGCGGCTCGACCGCGTTCGACACGAGCCTCGCGACGACCGACGGCCCCGACGAGTGCCTCGAGGCCGGTCAGACCCAGATTACCAAGGACATCTGGTTCACCTACACGACGGGCACGTGCACGAACCCGATGACGATCGAGACGTGCGGATCGAGCTTCGACACCAAGATCGCCGTCTACTCCGCGTGCCCCACCGGGCCGAACCAGGCGATCGCCTGCAACGACGACACGACGGGCTGCACCGCCGGCCAGCCGAACCTCGGCTCGCGCGTCTCGTTCAACCCGACGGCCAACACCACCTATCTCATCCGCGTCGGCGGCTACAACGGCGCTTCCGGCCTGGGCGCACTCACCGTCACCCCGCCGGACTGCACGCCCCCCGCCCCCGCGAACGACAGCTGCGCCAACGCGCAGTGGGTCGCGGCCGGCGCCGGCGCCGCCTCCGGCAGCAACGCGACCGCCACGACGGATAACCAGCCCACGTGCGTCGCGAACGGCAACAACGTCTGGTTCAAGTACCGCCCCGTCACCACGGGCACGGTGACGATCACCACGTGCGGCTCCGGCTTCGACACCGTCCTGGGCGTCTTCAACGCCTGCGGCGGCACGCAGCTCTCGTGCAACGACGACAGTTCGTCGTGCGGCGCCGGCTCCGTCCAGTCTCGCGTCGCCCTGACCATGACCGCGGGCGTCACCTACTGGATCTCCGTCGGCGGCTGGACGAACAACGAAGGCGTCACCCAGACCGGCAGCTACGTCCTCAACATCACCGGCGGCGGCGGCGTGATCCCGCCCGCCAACGACGTCTGCACCAACCTGCAGGGTCTCGGCACCGGCACCCAGCCCTACACCACCGCGGGCGCAACGACCGACGCCCTCACCCAGCCCTCCTGCGGCACGGTGAACAACGACATCTGGTACAACCACCCCTCCACCTGCACCGGCAACCTCACCATCAACGCCACGGGCAGCGGCAGCTACCAGCCCCGCATCAGCGTCTACACCGGCACCGGCTGCGACAACCTCGCGTCGCGCTTCATCTCGTGCGCGACCGCCCCCGCGGCGGGCAGCACCGCGTCGCTGACGATCCCCGTCGTCGCGGGCACCTCCTACACCGTCCGCGTCGGCGGCGCAACCCTCGTGACCGGCGGCGGCACCCTCAACCTCAATTGCGTCCCCGTCAACCCCAACAACCCGCCGACCGCGGCCGCGGGCGCTGACCAGGCCGTGACCGACTACGACAACTCGGGTGCAGAGACCGTCGTGCTCGACGGCAGCGCCAGCGTTGACGCCGACGGCACGATCGTCTCCTACGAGTGGCTCGAGGGCGCAACGCCCCTCGCGCCCGCCTCCGCCAGCCCGCTCCTCGGAGCGAGCCTGCCGGTCGGCGTCCACACCATCACCCTCCGCGTCACCGACGACGACGGCGCGACCGCGACCGACAACGTCAACGTGACCGTCAACCCCTGGCCGGGCTGCAACGACGTCGACTTCAACAACGACACCCTCTTCCCCGACAACCAGGACTTGGAAGACTACCTGAGCGTCTTCGGCGGCGGCCCCTGCTCGACGGGCAACTGCGACTCCATCGACTTCAACAACGACACGCTCTTCCCGGACAACGCGGACCTCGAGGCGTACATCAGGGTCTTCGGCGGCGGGCCGTGCCTCTAAGGACGGGCGCGAAACCGTTCAACTTCACGACCACGTACAAAAGAGAGCCCCGGGCGAGAGCCCGGGGTTTTTCTTTCATGAATGGAGGCGGAGCCTCTCAGGCGGACGAACGTTCGTTGCCGGTCGGGCCCGCGCAAGCACGGGGCGAATAACCCGTCGCGCCGACGTTCACCGGGCCGCCGGGCGCGGGCGGCGAGGCGGCTTTCCCTTCTCAACGCCCCTCCGACTCGTTATCGCTGCGCGTCCGCTTCCCCCTCCGTCGCCCCGATCCACCCGCCCCCGAGCACCCGATCCGGCTCGCGATCGTCGTAGATCACCAGCGCCTGCCCGGGGGCGACCGCGACCTGCGGCTCGTCGAACGCGACCCGGAAGCGGCCGCGCCGGCCGGAGGGGGTTTCCCCCTCGCCGGCATCGAGCAACCGCACCGTCGCCGGCACGCCGGGCGTGTTGTACCGGTACTTCGCGATCACGCGCCGCTCGCCCGGGGGCATGTCGACCAGCCAATTCGCTTCCCCGACCCCGCACGCACGCACAAGCAGGGAACCCTCCTTGCCCACGCGCACCGTGTTCGTCCCCGGGTCCTTGCCCGTGACATAGATCCGGTACCCGAGCGCCACGTCCAGGCCCCGCCGCTGGCCGATCGTGAACCGGTGCTGCCCGCCGTGCCCGCCGACGACGGCGCCCTGTTCGTCAACGACCTCGCCGGCACGCGCGAGCTCGGGGCGCCGCCGCTCGACCAGACCGGCGTAGTCGTTGTCCGGCACGAAGCACACTTCCTGCGAATCCGGCTTGTCGAAGACGGGCAGCCCCCAGCACTTCGCCAGCTCCCGCACCCGCGGCTTCTCCATCGCGCCGATCGGGAGCATCATCTCGGACAGGCGCTCCCGCGGCACGCCGAAGAGCACGTACGACTGGTCCTTCTTCGGGTCCACACCGCGCAGCAGCCGGCCGTTCTCCACGCGCGCGTAATGCCCGCTCGCGACGAACCGCGCACCGATCTGCCGCGCATACTCGTGGAGCTTTCCGAACTTGAGCCAGTCGTTGCACCGAACGCAGGGGTTCGGCGTGCGCCCCCGCGCATACTCATCGACGAAGTAGTCGATGACACGCCCGAAGTCCTTCTTGAAGTTGCAGACGTAGAGCGGGATGCCCAGCTCCGCCGCCACCGCGCGTGCGTCCGCCGCGTCGCTGATCGAGCAACACCCCTGGTGGCCGATCTTGACGCCGGGCTTGGTCTCGCACGCCGTGTCGGGCGCCAATTCGTCCAGCGCCTCGCCGGGCGAGCCCAGCCTCATGAAGCAGCCGACGACCTCAAAACCCGCGCGAAGGAGCATCGCCGCGGCGACGCTGGAATCAACGCCGCCGGACATGGCGACGAGGGCTTTCTCGCGTGCCGCGGCCATGGTCAATTGTAGATGGAGGCCGCCGAAGTCCCAAAGCAGCGCCGACAGCGATGCCATGCACCGATTTCCGATCGGTGCCCAGTGGCCTTACCTCTTTACCTGCTCACCTGCTCATCCTATCTCTGTCTGCCTCGTCTTCCCTCTGTTTACCTCTGTGTTCACCGCCTCGATCCCCCGCGACAGCCCCTCGCACAGCCGCTTGTATTCCTCGCCGTGGGCGTCGCCGCTGATCGTCGGCGTCGTGTTCACATCGAGAATGACCGGCCGCCCTGCGTGCACGACAAAGTCGATCTTGCCGTAGTCGAGCCCGATGCGCCGCCGGAATTCCTCCACTTCCGGCGGGGGGGCTCCGAACGACCCGAGCACGGCGTTCTTGTCCTTCACGAACGGGTCCGAGCCCGTCAGTGTCCTGCCGACGCCGCGGTCGCCGAGCACGATCCACATCCGCACGGTGTACATCCCGCCGATCCGCTCGGGGAGAAACCGCTCGACGACGAGATGTCTGTTCCGGAAAACACCCCGCGGCAGGTCGCGCGGCGAATCAAAGATGTAGTAGCGCGACAGCGACCGCGCGAACCGCAGCAGCGCCCGTTCCCGCGCCGGGTGCATCGTCAATCGTCGCCGTATCCGTTCCGCCAGCGTCGGCCCCGCCTCCCGGCCGAACCGGTGGTCGGAAAGACCGGCGCAATTCGCGTCCGTCTTCACGATCACGGGGCCCGTCCAATCGCTGTCCGGCCCGATGAGGTTGGTGCTGACCGTGCGCTTGCGGATGTCGCGCACGCGCCGGTTCACGACGCGCGGATGCGACTGCATCAGCGCCCACGCGCCGTCCGGCACGACCGAGCAATCCAGATGCGGGAAGATCACGTCGGCCTCCGGCACATTCGAAAGGCCGTGCACGACGTCCACCCGGATGCCGCGCTCGCGCCAGTTGGCGATCACCGGCCAGATGCGATACCGCACCGCCTCCGCGTCGCGCTGCCGCTCGTGGAACAGCACCGCGATGGAACGCGCCGGGGCCCGCACCGTTCACTCGATCGCCCGCTGCGGGTCGGGGAAGTCCCGATACAACGCGCTCTTGAAGTCCGTTACCATCGAGTACACCGGGTGGTGCAGCCGCTCCACCTCGCCCGCACGCGTCGCGACGAGCCCGAACGCGCTCTCCAGCTGCGCGAGGTCGCGCACGCGGACGACGCAGTGAAACTCGCCCACCCCGTCGGGCCCGAAGCCGAACTTCCGGCGCGAGAGCGACCACCCCTCGATCAATCCTTTCTCCTTCAGGTGCCCGAGGTACGCGTCCACGTTGCGCGAGAACTCGGTGTCCCTTCGCGACTCCCGGAGGTTGAACCACATGTGGTAGTAGTTCACACGGCGCTCCCTGCCCTGATCGCCGCCAGCATCTCCTCGTCGATCCCGAGGAACTCGTACATGTGCCGGTCGTACGCCTCGCTGTCCTCGTCGCGCGAGAGGTCCAGCCGCAGCTCGTTGATCACCTTCGTCCCCTGCCTGATCCACGCGTCCCACGTCTCGGCGCTCACGTGCCCGTAGATCCACGCGCCCACCGGGCCGCGCATCGGCGGCCGCGCCAGCCTCGCGCCGACCCGCCCGGTCTTGTGGTCGACGACCGATCCTTCACCCAGCGGCGCCTGCGTCTCCTTCTTGGCGATCTCCGGCACCGGCGCACCGAGCCCGGTCAGCAGCTCCCCCATCGCTTTCTGCGGCAGGCGATCCCCTTTCCCCGCCGCGGAGAGGTACCCCCTTGTCAGCGTCTCCACCGCCCGCCCGCGCTCCCCCGCGTCCGCGAGGGCCTGACCGGCGAGCTGCCACGCCTTGCTCATCCCGGGGTTGATCTCGACGCAGCGCAGGTACGCCCGCGCCGCGTCCGCGTGACGGCCGGCCTGCGCGTACGCGCCGCCGAGGCTGAACCACGCCATGTCGTTCTCCGGGTCCGCGCCCGGACGCACCATCGTCTCGAACTGCGCGATCCGACGGTTGACGGCTTCGGTGTCCATGCCCCGATCGTAGGTTTTCCGGCCCGTGGCGCCGATCGGCCGCCCCGCGCCCCAACGTACAATGCAGCGATGGCACGCAGCCACTACGACGTCCTCGGCGTCAGCACGAACGCCACGCAGGACGAGATCAAGAAGGCCTACCGAGGGCTGGCACGCAAACTCCACCCGGACGTGAACAAGGCCCCGGACGCCGCAAAGAAGTTCGCCGAGGTCCAGGCCGCCTATGACGTCCTCTCGGACCCCGCGCGCAAGCAGCGGTACGACCGGCATGGCGATGACTCGCCCGAGCCGCCGCACGCGCACCGGCCGCACGGACCGAATCACTCCGGCCGCGCCCGGAGCGGGCGGTACACGTGGACCAACGTCGCCGGCACGCACGGCTCGCACGTGGACCTCGACGACGAGGACCTCGGCTCGGTCTTCGACGCGATCTTCGGCGGGGGCGCCGGACGCGCGGGCGGGCGGTCGCAGCGCACGCATCGGCAGCCCGAGCCGGAGCCCGTCGTGCACGACGTCCGCGTTCCCTTCCTCGTCGCCGCGAAAGGCGGCGCGCAGCAATTGCGGGTCGAGTCGGCCGACGGCTCGCCGCGGACCATCGAGGTCAGGATCCCGGCGGGCATCGACGACGGCGCAACGCTCCGCATGAAGGGCGCGCTGCACGGCGAGGACCTGCACATCCGAATCCACGTCATGCCGCACGAGTACTGGCGCAGAGGGGAGGGGCCGGACACCGGCAAGGGCCTCGACCTCTGGCTCGACCTTCCGCTCACGATCGCCGAGGCAACGCTGGGCGGACATGTCGATGTGCCGACGCTCCGCGGCGCCGTCTCGCTGCGGATCCCGCACGGCACGCCGTCGGGGAAGAAGTTCCGGCTCCGGGGCCAGGGCATCACGGCCGAGGATGGCCGCACCGGCGACCTCGTCGCTGTTGCGCTCGTTGTACCGCCGGAGAGCGCCGAGTTAAGCCGGGATGAAACAGAACTCCTTCATCGCATCGCCGGCAGCGGCGAGCGGCTGCGCCGTTCCCGCGGCCTGAATACGTGAGGCTACCCCGAACGGCGGTACACTCGCGGGCCGCCCCGCCCGCAAGGCCGCGCACGGGGTGAAGATACAGAGGGTCACCGCAGCCACGGATGCGGAGAAACGCGTGCTCAAGCAACGCCACCAACTGTTCGTGACACTCCTCGCGGTGTCGGACGCTGTCGTCATCGCGTCCGCGTGCGCCGCGGCGTGGACATACCGGCGGGACGCCGTGGAGGGCTTTCTCCCCGACCTCTCGACGCCCGGCGGCGCCCGGGAAGCGGTGCTCCAGTCGCTCCTCTTCTTCGCCGTGCCGACCGGCGTCGCGTCGATGCACGTCTTTAGCCTCTACCACGCCTGGCGCGATCGCCGGTTGACGACGGAGTTCCGCCAGATCTTCAACGCCTCGATCGCCACGATCGTGTCGCTCATCGTGCTCCTATGGGCGCTCGGGCCCGGCCTGGTGGGCGTGTGGGACGCGTCGCCGCCGGCGCGCGTCGCGGGGCTGCACCTCGACGCGGTGCGTCTCCAGCTGGCGATTCTCGCCGGCGCCCTGCCCATCGCGCTGGCGGTGGAGCGCGGCGTCTTCCGCCTCGCGCTCCGCACCGTGCGCCGCAGGGGCTGGAACCTTCGGCACGTGGCCGTCGTCGGCACGGGTCGGCTGGGACGGATCGCGTGCCGCACGCTCGACCGCAACGCATGGACGGGCATCCACGTCGCGTACTTCGTGCACCACACCGACCACGGCGCGCAGCCCGGCGCCGTGATCGGCCGGCCCGTTCTCGGCAACGTGACGCAGATCAATTCGATCCTCGAGCACCATCCCGTCGACGCCGTGTACATCGCCCTGCCCAACGCGCGGTCCTCGCTCATCCCCGACTTGCTGCGCCGCCTCGAGCGCTTCCCCCTCGACGTCCGCATCATCCCCGACGTCCCGCCGCGTTTCTCGCCCCTCAACACGGTCGTGAACGAGCTGGAGGGGATGCCAATCCTGAGCATCCGCGAGAGCCCGATCGGCGGGCTGGGCGGCGCGGCCAAGCGCGTGATCGACGCGTTCGGATCGGTCCTGGGCCTCATCGTCTTCGCGGTCCCGATGCTCCTGATCGCGCTGCTCATCCGGCTCTCGGGCCCCGGCCCGGTTATCTTCCGCCAGAAGCGCGTCAGCCTCGGCGGCGAGGAATTCGATATCCTGAAGTTCCGCACGATGCACCACGTGGAGGATGAGACCGCGCCGCCGTTCGGCGCGGCCGCGTGGACGACTCGGGACGACCCAAGGATCACTCCGCTCGGGCGGCTCCTGCGCCGCACGAGCCTGGACGAATTGCCCCAATTGTTCAACGTTCTCGCGGGGGACATGAGCCTCGTGGGCCCCCGGCCGGAGCGGCCGGAGCTTATCGCCCGCTTCCGCGAGGACTGGCGCGGCTACATGCTCCGCCAGCACGTCAAGGCGGGGATCACAGGCTGGGCTCAGGTGAATGGGCATCGGGGCGACACGAGCCTGCGAAAACGCATCCAGCACGACCTGTTCTACATCCGCCACTGGTCGCTGGGGTTCGACCTCAAGATCCTCTGGCTCACGCTCTTCCGCGGCTTTGTCCACCGCAACGCGCATTAGCGACGGGGAGGAGAGTTCAGCACAGAGGCACAGAGAAGATGAGATCGATGAGAAGAGGCCGATCGGTCTGATGGCCCGGACGCCGTCTGCGGCCGTATCCGCGTCTTCAACCCAGCATTCCTCTCCTCTTCTTCCTCATCTTCTCTGTGTCTCTGTGCTGAAATCGGATTCCCTACGCTTTCCGCATGACCACCGCGAAGCCCACAGCGTCGGGCGCTGTCGAGGTCCTTGCCGGTCCGGCCGCGCTCCGCGTCAAGCCCGGGTTGCGGTGGGACGACCTCATCGCCCAGGCGCGGCGAGCGGCGCCAGAGGCGTTCGCTGATTCGGGGTGTTTCCTCAACCTGATCGGCGGTTCGTGGGGTGCGCCGGGCAACGGCAAGCAGATGATCACGCCGATCGACGGCTCGAGCATCGGGAAGCTCCCGATGATCGACCTGCCCACTGGTCTGCGCGCCGTCCGCGCCGCGAAGCAGGAGGCCGCCCCTTGGGCGCGGACCGACCTCGCCGAGCGCGCGGCGCGCGTCCGCGCCACGCTCGACGAGATGCGCACGCACCGAGACGCGCTCGCCGGGCTGCTCATGTGGGAGATCGGCAAGCCCATGGCCGCCGCCCGGGCGGACGTCGACCGCTGCATCGACGGGGTCGCGTGGTACGTCGAGCGGGCGGGGGCGATGGCGGAGGGGCGCAGGCCGCTGGGGCTGGTCTCGAACATCGCGAGCTGGAACTACCCGCTCAGCGTGCTGATGCACGCCGTGCTCGTGCAGGCGCTCGTGGGGAACAGCGTGATCGCGAAAAGCCCGACCGACGGCGGCGGCACGGCCCTGGCGGTGTCCATGGCGATCGCGCGGCGTCACGGCCTGCCCGTCTCGTTCGTGTCCGGCAGCGGCGGCGTGCTCTCCGAAGCGCTCGTCCGCAACGAGAACATCGACTGCCTCAGCTTCGTCGGCGGCCGCAGCACGGGGCGGGACGTCGCCGCGGCGCTCGTGGACGTCAAGAAGCGCTACATGCTCGAGATGGAGGGCGTGAACGCGTACGGGGTGTGGGAGTTCTCCGATTGGCGTCTCCTCGCGGATCAGCTCCGCAGGAGCTACGAGTACGCGAAGCAGCGCTGCACGGCCTACCCGCGGTTCGTCGTGCAGCGGAGCCTCTTCCCCGCCTTTCTCGAGACATATCTCTCCGTCGTGCGCTCGCTTCGCGTCGGCAATCCGACGCTGGTGGCGAGCGCCGCGGACGACCCGCCGCCGCTCGACTTCGGGCCCCTCATCAACGCGAAGAAGGTCGAGGAGCTGCGATCGCTCTGGAGCGAGGCGCTCGGCCAGGGCGCCGTGCCGATCTACCAGGGCGAGCTCGATCCGGCGTCGTTCCTCCCCCATCAGGACACCAGCGCCTACTTCGCGCCGTGCACCCTCCTGAACGTGCCCCGTTCGTGCCGATTGTACTTCAGCGAGCCCTTCGGCCCGCTCGATTCGCTCGTCACCGTCAACACGCTCGAGGAGCTCGTGCAGGAGATGAACGTCTCCAACGGCTGCCTCGTCGCGACGCTCGCGACCGACGACAGGGCGCTCGCCGAGCGCATCAGGCCCGAAGTCCGCTCGTTCAAGTTCGGCGTCAACAAGCTGCGCAGCCGCGGTGATCGCGAGGAACTCTTCGGCGGCCTCGGCCAGTCGTGGAAGGGGTGCTTCGTCGGCGGCTCGCTCCTCGTCCGCGCGCTCACGTGCGGCGAGGGGGACGAGGAACTCCCCGGCGTCTTCGTCGACGGCACGCGCCTGCCGCAGGGCGGCGTGTAGCGCCGGTTGCCTTGCCTCCAAGCCGGTCGCAGCGTGCAAACCGCGTGACCGGTGGCCAGCGCTCGGCGCGTGGTCGCTGCCGCCCTTCCCGCTCCCCGCGCCGGCGGGGGGCGGTGGTCAGCGCGGCCCCCGGGTGACGGGTCTCCGCTCCATCTCTTCGTCCCTCTTTCGCTTCGTCCCTTCATCTACACTTTCCCGTTGCACACGGTGCTCGACATCCCGCGCGAACTCGCCCCGATCAGCGAGACACTCGCCCTTTCGCTCCGACGCGTCGAGCATGCGTTCGCCGCGGCCGTCGATTCCGAGTCCGCGCCGGTGCAAGCCCTGCTGACGCACGTCGAGCGCTACCGCGGCAAGATGCTCCGCCCCTCGCTCGTGGTCCTTTCGTCGCTGGCGTGCGCCCCCGACACGGACGTGCCGGAGGGCGCGATCACCGCCGCGGCGGTCGTCGAGATGGTGCACATGGCCACGCTCGTGCACGACGACGTGCTCGACGAGGCGGACCTGCGGCGCGACGGACCGACGATCAACCATCTCCGGGGCAACGAGGCGGCGGTGATGCTGGGCGACTACCTGCTCGCCAGCGCCTACGCCCTTTGCTCGTCGATCCCGCAGCGCGAGGCCGCCGTCATCGTCGCCCGCGCGAGCGTCACCACGTGCGCGGGGGAGTTGCTGCAGCTTCACCATCGGGCGGACGAGGGTCTGGACGAGGCAACGTACCTGGACATCATCGCGAAGAAGACCGGAGACCTGATCGGGGCTTCGGCCGAGGTCGGCGCGATCGTCGCGGACGCTCCGATCGCACGGCGGACCGCCCTCCGCCGGTTCGGCGTGCACCTGGGCATGGCCTTCCAGATCCGGGACGACCTGCTCGACTTATTGAGTTCGGACGCCGATCTCGGGAAGCCCGCGGGTCGTGACGCCGCGTTGGGGAAGGCAACGCTTCCCTTGATCCATCACCTGCGAGCGGCCGACCCGGCCACCCGGTCAAAGACCTTATCCGCCGCCCGAGGCGGCGACCGGACCGCCCTCCGGAACGCTCTTGAGGCAACCGGTTCCCTGGCGTATGCCCGTGAAACCGCGACCGACCTGGTCCGTCGCGCAAAGCACGGACTCGCGCCGGTCACGGCCTCGCCCGCCCGGGACTTCCTCCTGGTGGCCGCGGACGCTGTCCTGACCCGCAACCGCTGACGGCAGCGCTCTACCGGGTGCCAATAACCCGCCCGGAATGGGGCTGAAGGAAATCCGAACAACGCGTTGCGGGTTGTTCGATCATCGTGTATTCTGTGGGGGTCTCAAGCCCGCCGGTATCCCGGCGGTTCGTGTCGGTTCAGTTTTGAGGCACGTCGCGCGGAAACCGGATGTCCGCCGTCTGCCCGGGAGTTGCCCATGTCAATCCGTTCGCGCCGCGGGTTCACACTCATCGAGTTGCTGGTCGTCATCGCGATCATCGCGCTGCTCATCGGCCTGCTGCTGCCGAGCCTTGGGAAGGCACGCAAGTTGGGCAAGTGCATACAGGAGCAGGGGCTCGCGCACAACCAAGTCGTCGCAGCGGTGAGCTACACCGCCGACAACAAGGACAAGCTCCTATCGGGCGCACCGCATTGGGAATGGAATCACACACCGCCGGAGGCTGCGAACGGTCTCTACCCGCCGGACCCGACGGTGCCGGGCAAGCTGATGGAAGGCAGCATCACGAAGACATGGACGTGGCACTTCGCGGGCTACACAAACTACCCGCAGCAGGCGCTCATGTTCGATAAGGCAACGTTCAACGACTTCCGCAAGCGCTCGATGCAGCCGTCGCAGGAGACCCCTCGCTACACCAAGTATGACACCGACGACAAGTATCATGCGGCGATCGGCTGGCATACAAGCTTGGGCTACAACGCCATCTACGTCGGCGGCGCATATACGCACGGCGCGTATCGCGGGCAACGCAACGGGACGCCGAGTTGGGGCGGACAACTGCCGTACCCGGTATGGGGAAACCCGTACGTATCGGGCGGCCAATTTTATATCACCAACCTGTCGGACGCTCGTTTCCCGGACACTTTGATCATGTTCGGGAGTGCTCGCGGCGCCGACGTGATGGACGCATCGTCTTCGTTCTGGAGCTGGGGAGCCGCAAAGCCCGATCCTGTCGGACCGCAGCATATCGTGCGGCCGGGCTATTGGCTCATCGCGCCGCCCGCCCCGCACCCGATCAACAGAGGGGGATACCAAGCAGCGACGACACTGGGCTGGGGCTGGCGCGATCCGACGAACAATCAGGACCCCGGCAACAAGTACGACCCTCGCAAGGCTCCGTCCACATGGGGTATGCTTCGCGCGGATTGCGGCGACAACAGCGCCGCGACGGCTCGCCTCGACGGGAGCGTCAAGGTTCAGACGTTGCTTGAACTGCGTGATATGCGGAAGTGGTGTAATTACGCGGACCGCGAGGATTGGACGTTTGTCCCGTACCGTTGAGGCGCTTGCACGGCCGGCGATGTGACTTTCGCGCGACGTCTCGTCGCGCGTTTTCGCATCAGCTCAGCGATCGACGACGTCTCATGGCGACACGATTTCTCGAGATCCTGAGCAATCGATTCGGCGTCTCGCAAGTGCCGGGCACCAAGACGCTCGTTTTGATCGGCATTTGCGTCATCGGCTTTGGCGTTCTGGCGTTTTCGGCGTTCCGCGCGTTCGTACCGCCCGCGCACGACGTTGTGCCGCTCGAAACAGCCGCGGCGAACCTGGAAGCCGCTGAGATTGAGTCGATCGCGCAGATGAGCCCCGCGGCGTTGGAAGATCACATGCGCGGGCTGCGGCGCCTCATCGACAAGTTGAGCGCCGACGGGGGAGACTCGCACGAGCTCGAGCACTTCAAGTGGCAGCTCGAGGTCGCCACGAAGTTCAAGCAGTCCAAGGGTACGTAACGATCGAGCGCCGACGCGGCTGCTCCCGCTTACTTCCCCGCGAAGTCGATCAGCCTGGCCAGCTCGTTGCGCAGCTGGCTGCGGGGCACGACGCGGTCGCACAGGCCGCTCTTGAGCAGGAACTCGGCGCGCTGGAACCCCTCGGGCAGCTCTTGGCGGATCGTCTGCTGGATGACGCGCGGGCCCGCGAAGCCCACGAGCGCCCCGGGCTCGGCGATAATCACGTCGCCGAGCATCGCGAAGCTCGCGGTCACGCCGCCCGTGGTCGGGTCTGTCAACACGCTGACGAAGAGACCGCCCGCGTCGTCGAACCTCGCGAGCGCGGCGCTGGCCTTGGCCATTTGCATCAGCGAGAGCCCAGCCTCCTGCATGCGCGCCCCGCCCGAGCAGCTCACGATGATCAGGGGCAGGTCTTCCTTGGTCGCGTGCTCGATCGATCGCGCGATCACCTCGCCGACGACACTCCCCATCGACCCCATCATGAACGTCAGGTCCAGGCAGCAGACCATCGCGGAGCGGCCCTTGATGAAGAGCGTGCCGGCCTTGACCGCGTCCTTGCACCCGGTCTTGATCTGCTCGGCGACCAGGCGGTCGGGGTAGCCCTTCAGGTCCTTGAAGCGCAGCGGGTCCGTCGGTACGAGATTGGTGAACATCTCCCGGAACGACCCCTCGTCGGCGAGTTGCCGCACCCGCTCCCCGGCGGAGATCCGGTGATGGAATCCGCACTCCGGGCAGACGTGGAGGTTCGCCTCCAGGTTGCCCCGGTAGATCATCTTCTCGCAGGCGCTGCAGCGGAGCCAGACGCCCTCCGGGATTGCGGTGCGCCTGTCGGGTTTCACGGCGTTCCACGTGCGTGCGGCGGCTGCGTCCTGAACCGGTTGCGTCTTCGCCATCGTGTCCTTCCCGTTGGCTGACCGTCGTCGCCGGCCATCCAAGGGCGCGGCGATCCATGAAGGTCGGACGTAGGCGTCATTCTAGTTTGGAAGTTGGCCGAGCGGTTGCGCTCACCGAACAGAGCCCTTCCGGTCGAAAGGGGGGCTTCGCCGTCGGGTCGACGACCGCGCCCCCGGGGTCACGCCGACTTTCGTGCGGCGGTGGCGGGCGTGATATCCGTCGACACCACGCGGTTGCGTCCCGCTCGCTTGGCCGCGTAGAGATTGCGGTCCGCCATCTCGATCCACTGCGCGGGGGGCGGGCTGTTCGGGGCGGACGAGCCGGCGACACCCAGAGAGCATGTCGCCCGCAGGTCGGGCACGCGGGGCCAGCGGAGTTCGCTCACGGCGACGCGGATGCGCTCGGCGAGCACGGCGCCGTCGGCCGCGTTCGTGTCGGGCATCAGGACCGCGAACTCCTCGCCGCCGTAGCGGCAGGCGAGATCGCTCTGGCGGCATTGGGCCTGGAGCGCTCTCGCGACGGCGACGAGGACCTCGTCGCCGACGGGGTGGCCGTGGTGGTCGTTCACGCGCTTGAAGTGGTCGAGGTCCAGGAGGGTCACGCAGAGGGGGTGGCCGTGCCGCTGCGAGCGGGCGTGCTCCTGCTCCCAGCGCTGGTCGAAGAACGCGCGGTTCCAGAGGCCGGTCAGGCCGTCGAGCTGGGCGCGCTGCGCGAGCATCGCGACCAGCTGCTTGACGCGGAGGGCCGCGCGGATACGGACGCGCAGCTCCACGAGCTCGAAGGGCTTGGCGACGTAGTCCGCGGCCCCGAGGTCGAAGGCCGTGACCTTGTGGCGTGACGAGGACGCCGCGGAGAGCATGATCACGGGCACGTCGCTCGTCGCGGGCTCCTCCTTGAGCAGCCGCAGCAGGTGCAGGCCCTCGCTCTCGTCGGGGAGGGCGATGTCGAGCAGGATGAGGTCGGGCTTTTCCGCGAGGGCGAGCCGGATCCCCTCGTCGGCCGTGAGGGCCGAGATGATGTCGAACTCGTCGTGCTTGAACCGCACGCGCAGCAACCGGTGGATCTCCGGCGCGTCGTCGATCAGGAGCACGCGCGGGTGCGCACGTTCCTGCGTCGCCCCGGCGTCGGGCGTGGCCGGCGCCGTCATCGCTCCGAACCCCTCGCCGCGCGTTCGCACAACACGGTGAGACGCTCGACCTCGGACGTGATCTGGGAGAGCACGGCCTCCTCGCGTCCGCGGTCGCGGCGCAGCGCGTCCTCGAGGGACGCGGCGGCCTCGCCGATCGCCGGGAAGCCGTGGCCGCCGGCGCTGCCGCGGAGCCGGTGCGCGGCGGTCGTGAGCGCCGTCCAGTCGTGCGCCGCCAGCGATTCCCGCACCGCGCGCACACGCTCGGGCATCTCGCCGAGGAAGAGCGCGACCAGCTCGGCCATATCGGGGTCGTTGGTCAGGTCGCTCAGGAACTGGTTCTCGTTCTGCGGCATGAGCGTTCCGGCGGGGGCCCGAAAGCTCATCGGCACTCGCGGCGCGGCGGTTCAGGAACGCGCCCGGCGGCGGTGTAATCGGACGCTGCCGCGCGTCGGCGCGCTCGATAACCGGCCTGCGGACGCGCAACCTTGCGCGGCGGTCAGACCTTCGGGGCCTTGTAGAACGGCAGCGCGACGCTGGTCGCGGCGAGCGTGCCGCGCCCCGTGTCGATCTCGTACGCGCGGCCGATCTCGTAGGCGCTCACGTCCACCAGCCCCATCGCGATGCAAACGCCCAGGGTGGGGCTCGGGCAGCCGCTCGTCACGACGCCGACCTGCCTGCCGCCGGCGAGGATGGGCATGCCTGGGCGCGCGGAGCGCTTGCCCTCGATCGTGAAGCCGGCCATCTTGCGCTTGGGGCCGCCGGCGCTGCGCGTGGCCTTCAACGCGTCCATCCCGACGAACTTGTCGCCGAGCTGGTCCTGGTCCTTGTCGAGCGCGATCGCGAAGTCCACGCCGCACTCGAGCGCGTTGATCTCCTCGCCCAGCTCGTGGCCGTAGAGCGGCATGCCGGCCTCTGTGCGGAGCGTGTCGCGGCATCCCAGGCCCGCGGGCTTGATGATCGCGTCTTCCTTGGACATGTCGATGTCCTGCAGGAGGAACTTGAGCGCGAGGTTGACCGTGCCCGCGGGCAGGATCACCTCGACACCGTCCTCGCCCGTGTATCCGGTGCGCGACACGGTGAGCTTGACGATCATCAGGTTCTTGACGGCGAAGCGGTACTTCTTGAGCGTGGGCACCTCGCGGCTGTACTTGCCCACCATCGGGATGATCTGGGGCCCCTGCAGCGCGACCATCGCCGTGCTCAGCGTCTGGTCGTCGATCTTGCACGAGGCGTCCATGCCCGTGCGCACCGACTCCATGTGCGCCAGGATCTTCTCGCGGTTGCTCGCGTTCACGACGACGGTGAAGTCGTCGTCGTCGTAGCGGTACACGATGACGTCGTCCTTGACGCCCCCCTGCTCGTTGCAGACGAGCGAGTAGCGGCACTGGCCCGCCTGCATGTCGTGGATCTTGCGGGTGCAGAGGCGCTCGAGGAGCCGGCGGGCGTGACGCCCCGTCACCTTGACCCGCCCCATGTGCGAGACGTCGAAGAGGCCGCCGCTGCGGCGCACCTGGTGGTGCTCCTGCGTCAGCCCCGCGTAGTAGAGCGGCATCTCCCATCCGGCGAAGTCCACCATGTGGCCTTTGTGATCGAGGTGGAACTGGTGGAGCGGGGTCTTGTGCATGGCTTTCTCGCGTGGGAGCAGGCTTTCGCTTTCTCAGCACAGAGTCTCGGAGCCCATGAGATCGATGAGAAGAGGATAGATCGGGTTCAAGACGTGGACGCCGGAGGCTCTCGTGCCAGCGTCGTCAGCCCAGCTTTCCTCTTCTCTTCTTGCTCGTCTTCTCTGTGTCTCTGTGCTGAAGTCTTCTGCCCGTTGCATCCGCGTCGATCGATGTCAGTTCGCGTACTCGGAGACGGGCGGGCAGGCGCAGACCAGGTTGCGGTCGCCGTAGGGGTTGTCCACACGGCCGACGGAGGGCCAGAACTTGTGGCCCCTGACCCAGGCGAGCGGGAACGCGGCCTGCTCGCGCGGGTACGGGTGCCTCCACTCGTCGGCGGTCACCTCGCCCATCGTGTGCGGCGCGTTGCGGAGCGGGTTGTCGCCCCTGTCGATCGCGCCCGTCTCGATCGCGCGGACCTCCTCGCGGATCGCGATCATCGCCTCGCAGAAGCGGTCGAGCTCCGGCTTGCTCTCGCTCTCGGTGGGCTCGACCATGAGCGTGCCGGGCACCGGCCAGCTCATCGTCGGCGCGTGAAAGCCGTAGTCCATGAGCCGCTTGGCGATGTCGTCGGGCTTGATGCCCGCGCTCTTGTCGAAGGGCCGCACGTCGAGGATGTACTCGTGTGCGCAGCGGCCCGAGCGGCCCTTGAAGAGCACGCCGTAGTGCCCCTCGAGGCGCTTGGCCATGTAGTTGGCGTTCAGGATCGCCACCTGCGTGGCCTTCTTAAGGCCCGCCGCGCCCATCATCGCGATGTACATCCACGAGATGACGAGGATGCTCGCGCTGCCATAGGGCGCCGCGGCGACCGTGACCGTCGACTGCGCGCCCGCGCCCTGCGCCCTCAGCGTGCCCGGGAAGATCACCGGGTGGCCGGGGAGGTACGGCGCCAGGTGCCCGGCGACGCAGATCGGCCCCATGCCCGGCCCGCCGCCGCCGTGCGGGATGCAGAAAGTCTTGTGCAGGTTGAGGTGGCAGACGTCGGCGCCGATCGTGCCGGGGCTGGTGAGGCCGACCTGCGCGTTCATGTTCGCGCCGTCCATGTACACCTGGCCGCCGTGGGCGTGGATGATCTCGCAGAACTCGCGGGCGTGCTCCTCGAAGACGCCGTACGTGCTCGGGTACGTGATCATCAACGCCGCGAGGTTCGCCGCGTGCTGAGCGGCCTTGGCCTTGAGGTCGGCGAGGTCGACGTCGCCCGAGGGCGTGTTCTTGACGACAACGACCTCGAAGCCGGCGCAGACCGCGCTCGCCGGGTTGGTGCCGTGCGCACTCTCCGGGATCAGGCAGACGTTGCGGTGGCCCTGGCCGCGCGCACGGTGGTACTCGCGGATCACGAGGAGGCCGGCGTATTCGCCCGCTGCGCCGGAGTTTGGCTGCAGGCTGCACGCCGCGAAGCCGGTGATCTCGCAGAGCCAGGACTCGAGGTCGCGGAAGATGCGCTCGTACCCCTTCCACTGGTCGGCGGGGGCGAACGGGTGCAGCCCGCCGATCGAGCGCCACGTGACCGGGATCATCTCGCTGGTGGCGTTGAGCTTCATCGTGCACGATCCCAGCGGGATCATGCTGTGCGTGAGCGAGAGGTCGCGCCCCATGAGCTTGAAGATGTAGCGGAGCATCTCGTGCTCGCTGTGGTGGGTGTTGAAGACGGGGTGCGTGAGGTAGCCGCTGGCCCGCGCGAAGGGGTTCAGCACTTCCGGGGCGCTGTCGATCAGCGCATCCGCGGTCGGCCGGTTCGCGCTCCCGGCGACGGCGCCGAGGATCGCGTCGATGTCAGCGCGCGTCGTCGTCTCGTCGCAGCTGAAGCCCAGCGTGCCGTCCCCGAACTCGCGGCAGTTGATGCCCGCCGCGCGCAGCGCGCCGGGGGCGTTCGGGGATGAGGGTCTGACGCGGATCGTGTCGAAGAACGGGCTCCGGTCGACGGGCGAGAAACCCGCGGCCTCGAGCCCGCGCAACAGCGCCCGCGCGTACGCGTGGGTCCGCAGCGCGATGCGCCGCAACCCCTCGGGGCCGTGGTAGCACGCGTACATGCCCGCGATGATCGCGAGGAGCGCCTGCGCCGTGCAGATGTTGCTGGTGGCCTTCTCGCGCCGGATGTGCTGCTCGCGCGTCTGGATCGCCATGCGGAGCGCGGGCGCGCCGTGCACGTCTTTGCTCACGCCGATGATGCGCCCGGGCATCTTGCGGACAAACTGCTCGCGCGTCGAGACGAAGGCCGCGTGCGGGCCGCCGAAGCCCATCGGCACGCCGAAGCGCTGGGCGCTGCCGATCGCGATGTCAGCGCCGAGCTCGCCCGGCGGCGTGATGAGGGTGAGCGCGAGGAGGTCGGTCGCCATCACGGCAAGGGCACCGGCGCTGTGCGCGGCGTCGATCAATGCGCGGTGATCGATGATCCTTCCGTCCGTGCTTGGGTACTGCACGAGCACGCCGCACACCCCCGGCGACAGGTGCCCGGCGAGATTCTCCGGCGCATCGACGACCAGCTTCATCCCCAGCCCGTCCGCGCGGGTGCGCAGCACGGCGAGCGTCTGCGGATGGCAATCGCCCGCCGCGAGGAAGGTCGCCCGGCTCTGCTCGCTGATCGCGTAGCACATGCTCATGGCCTCGGCTGCGGCGGTCGCCTCGTCGAGGAGGCTGGCGCCCGCGAGGGGCAGGCCCGTCAGGTCCACGACCATCGTCTGGAAGTTCAGGAGCGCCTCGAGACGGCCCTGGGCGATTTCCGCCTGATAGGGCGTGTACTGCGTGTACCACCCCGGGTTCTCGAGGATGTTGCGCAGGATCACAGGCGGCGTGATGGTACCGTAGTACCCCGTGCCGATGAACGACCGCATGACCTTGTTGGCGGACGCGACAGATTCCAGCGTCGCCAGCGCCTGGCTCTCGGTGAGCGCCTCGGGCAGACCGGCCAGTGACAACGGCCGCGGCAGGCGGATCGAGCCCGGCACGGTCGCGTCGGAGAGCTCGTCGAGCGAGCGGTAGCCGATCGCTTCGAGCATCTCGGCGATCTCACTCTCCGACGGCCCGATGTGCCGATGCGGGAACGTGTCCGAAGCATCGAGGAGCGCGCGGGCGGGGCGGCCCTCGCCCTGGGGTTGTGTCTTGGGGGCGGTCATGGTCGGGGTGTGCATGGTGTTTGGCGCGGTGAAAAGCCTGCCGAACCTTTGATGCCGTGCAGGCGTGCGAAGGGTAGGAAGCCCGGGCGGTTCTTTCACCCGCACGCGCGGCTAACGCACCGCTCGTTTGTGCGTACCGATCGATGGAACCGACCGCCCGGCGCGCAAACACTGGTGCGACAACCGGCCCCGCGACGCGAATGAGCGCGGCCGCCGCCCAAAGGAATCGACAACGATGAGCCACCTCCCCCGCCGCCACGCCCCCGACGCCAGCATGCTCGCCGCGACGCTGCTCTTCAGCGCCGGCGTTGCGTTCTCGATTCCAGGGGCGCACGCGTTCGGCGGGCGCGACGGGACCACGGTCGCGGTGCCGCTCAATCACGTGGCTCCGGCGCCGGCCGAGGTGCTCGCCGAGGAGGCGCACGATTACCGCGGGCACCTCTTCTTCCTCGCGAACGAGTTCATGGAGGGTCGCGCCCCGGGAACGAACGGCAACCGCATCGCCGCGTCGTACCTTGAGAATCACTTCCGCAAGATCGGCCTTGAGCCCGCGTTCCCCGCGGAGGTCGCCGGCGAGGGCGCTCCGCTGGACGGGGACAGGAGCTACCGCCAGATCTTCACCGCGCCGGCGTCTGCGCGCCCCGGCGATTCGGTGATCCTGAAGAATCAGACGGTCATCTACCGCTCGGGGAACGGCGAGGAGGTATCTCTGAAGCCCGGCAGGGACTTCAACGTGCTGGGCTTTTCCGGCCCGGGCACGGTCGAGGCCCCCATCGCCTTCGCCGGGTACGCGATCGAGGAGGGTGAGCCCGTCGAGGAGGGCGGCGAGCCGTACACGAGCTTCCCGGTGAACGAGGACGACACGCCGGTGCGCCTCGACGGGAAGATCGCCATGGTGCTGCGCTTCGAGCCGATGAGCGAGGAGGGGAAGAGCCTCTGGGCCGAGACGCGCTGGTCGGCGCACGCGACGCTCACGGACAAGATCGACGCCGTGCTGGCGCGCGGCGCCGCGGGCGTGATCCTCGTCAACCCGCCGGGCGCGGACGACGCCCGCATCAACCAGCTCGAGGACCTCTCGCTGGGCTTCCGCGCCAAGCCGGGCAAGGCGCCGGTGATCATGATGTCGATCGACGCGGCCGACGCGCTCGTGCGCAGCGCCGATCCGAAGGGCCGCTCGTTGATGGACCTTCGCCGCGCGGCGGACGAGAGGGGCGGCGTCGCGACGCTCGACAGGTCGCCGGTGAAGTTGGCGATCGACATGGAGCGCCGCCCGCTGCTGACGGACAACGTCGCGGGCGTGCTGCCGGGGCGCGGCGACCTCGCGGGCCAGTACATCGTCGTGGGCGCACACTACGACCACGTCGGTTACGGCTACTTCGGCTCGCGCAGCGGGAGCGAGGGCAAGGGCAGGGTCCACCCCGGCGCGGACGACAACGCCAGCGGCACCTCGGGCCTGCTCCTCGCCAGCTCTCGCGTCACGGACGCGCTGAGCGCGCTGCCCGACGACATGCCGCGGCGCAGCGTCATCTTCATGGGCTTCAGCGCGGAGGAGTCGGGGCTCAACGGCTCTCGCCACTACGTGGACAACCCGATCGCCGATCTGAAGCAGCACGCGCTCATGTTGAACATGGACATGATCGGCCGCCTGCGCGACGGGAAGCTGGAGCTGGGCGGCGTCGGCACGGGCGAGGGGCTGCAGGACTTTCTGCAGCCGTACATCGAGTCCTCGGGCATGCTCGTTGCGCAGAAGCTGAGCGGCCTGGGACCGTCGGATCATCAGAGTTTCGCGAGCCAGGGCGTGCCCGCGCTCTTCTTCTTCACGGGCATGCACCCGGAGTACCACACGCCCGCCGACTTCCCGAACACGATCAACGTCGAGGGGGGCGTCGCCGTCGCGGACCTCGTCGCACGCATCACGATCGACGCGGCGACGCACCCCAAGGGTTTCCCGTTCACCTCGCCGACCGGGAAGGCGGCGGGGGCGAAGGACGACGCGGCCCACGGCGATAGCAGCGAGAGCGTCCAGCCCGTGCGCTCACGGGTCCGCTTCGGCATCATGCCGGGCGACTACTCGGGCGACGTCGAGGGCGTCGCGGTCGGCGAGGTCTACCCGAACCTGCCGGCGGCGAAGGCGGGCCTGCAATCAGGCGACATCATCACCGAGTGGAACGGGAAGAAGGTGAAGAGCGTCGACGATTGGATGCCGATGCTCGGCGAGCACAAGCCCGGCGACAAGGTGACGATCAAGTACACGCGCAAGGGCGAGGAGTTCACGACCGAGACGACGCTCGCCGGGCGCAGGCAGCAGGAGTAGGCAGAACCCGCCGCGGAGTCCCGGAGGAAGATGAGAAGAGAACAGACTGGTGTGAAGAGCGCGCGGGCGCAGCTCTTCGATTCCGTCACTTCTGTTCTGAGCGTTCTCCGCGACGCTGCGGCGAGCGATCTCTACCGAGCGGCGCTTGCGCCCGGGCGCCGCGGCGCGTTTCTCCCGGGAACAAACCAGCGCAGCTTCCAGTTGCCGCGCTCCATGACCATGTCGAAGCCCGCCAGCGCGAGACCGGACGCCTGAGGGCCGGTCAATTCGACGCGGAAGACACGCCCGCCGACGGGGCGGTAGAGGACGCCGGGCGAGCGCTCGCCGTTGGGCATGAGGCTGAAGAGCAGGACGATGTCGTCCTCCATCGCGAGCAGCCGTTCGAAGGCGTCGGCCGGGTCGAAGCCGCGCTCGCGGAACTCCGCCTTGGTCTCGTCGCTCAGCACCTGATCGACGAAGAGCTCGCGCTCCATGTCCATCAGGCAGTTGTAGACGTGGACCATCAGGTGGCGGCCGTTGCGGGCGAGGAGCTCGCGGGAGCCGTCGGGCTTCTCCACCACGATCTCGCTCTCGGGGAGCTCGAAGTACGTGCGCTGTTCCTCGTCCGGAATGATCGCCGCAGTGTCGCCCTGCGCGTCCTTGAGGCCGGAGAACCAGGGCTTGCGGCGGACGACCTTCTGCTCCGGCGCCCCGCACGTGCCGAGCAGCAGCGATGCGGCCGCGAGCGCCGCGATGAACCGCGTCGCGCTCACGTCGTCACCGCCATTCTCTCGGGCGCCCCGCGGCGGCGCGACCAGCCGTCGTGCACGCGGAAGTCCTCGCGGGGAGAAGGGAAGTCGTCGCGCGAATGGCACCCGCGGCTCTCCTCGCGCCAGCGGGCGGACTCCGCGACGAGCGCGCCCGCGAGGAGCATGTTCTGCGTCTCCCACGCGAAAGGATCGTCGAAGATCTTGTCGAGCGTGTACGTCGCCCAGTGCTCGATCATGTCGACGGCGCCGTGCAGCTTCTCGCCCGTGCGCTCGACGCCCACGTTCCGCCACATCGCGCTGCGGAGGCTGCTGCGGACGTCGAGGAGGTCGAGCTCGCCCCGCCCGCTGGGCCTGATGTCGCTCACGACCGCGACGGGCCCGCGCCTGCCGTTGCCGGTGCGGACGGCCTCGCCGGCGAGCCTGCCCGCCGCCTCGCCCATGACGAGCCCCTCCAGGAGCGAGTTGCTCGCGAGCCGGTTGGCGCCGTGGAGCCCCGCGCACGCGGCCTCGCCGGCCGCGAGGAGGCCCTGGATGTTCGTGCGGCCCTCGGCGTCCGTACGGACCCCGCCCACCATGTAGTGCGCCGCCGGGTAGACCGGGATCAGGTCCTTGGCCGGGTCGAGGTTGAACTGCCGGAGCGTCGCGGTGATCGCGGGGAATCGCGCCGCGAACGAGGCGACGTGCCGGCAGTCGAGGAAGACCTTGCCGCCCCCCTGCTGCGCGATGCGCCGGACGATGGCCTGGCTCACCACATCGCGCGGCGCGAGCTCGGCCAGCGCGTGCTCGTCGACCATGAATCGACCGCCCGAGTCGTCGAGGAGGTGGGCGCCGGCGCCGCGGATCGCCTCTGTGATGAGGCTTCGCGCGGCGCCCGCGACGTAGAGCGTCGTGGGGTGGAACTGGACGAAGGCCATGTCGGCGACGGTCGCGCCCGCGCGGTAGGCCATCGCGAGGCCGTCGGCGGTCGCCATCGCGGGGTTGGTCGTCTCGCGGAAGAGCATCCCGGCGCCGCCGGTCGCGAGGATCGTCGTGCGGGCCCAGACCATCTGGAGGCCGTAACGCGGGTGGTGCGTGATCGCGCCGATCACCGGCGCGCCCTCCGCGTCGCTTGGCGTCACGAGGTCGAGCGCGAAGCAGCGCTCGAAGATCCGAACGTTGGGCTGCGCGGAAGCGCGGGCGAGGAGCACGCGCTGGAACTCCGCGCCCGTCGCGTCCCCGTCGCTGTGCAGGATGCGCGCGTGCGAGTGCCCGCCCTCCCGCCCCAGCGCCGGCCCGCCCGCGTCGTCCCGGTCAACGCGCAGGCCCCACGAGATCAATTCGTCGACGAGGCGCGGCGCGTTCTCCACGACCCGCCGCACGACCGGCTCGTCGCACAGCCCCGCGCCCGCTTCCAGCGTGTCCTCCGCGTGGCTGGCCGCGCAGTCCCCCGCGCCCGTCGCGCACGCCACGCCCCCCTGGGCCCACGCGGTGTTCGTGTGCCGGAAGTCCCCCTTGGCGACGACGATCACCTCGCCCTGCCCCGCCGCCTCGATCGCGGCGCGCAGGCCCGCGACGCCGCCGCCGATCACGAGCGTGTCGGTGAAGATCTGCGGCAACAGCGACGCCCGGAAGGGGATCAGGTACCGCCGGTCCTGGAAGATCGCGTGCATGCCGTGCGTCGGGGGCGGTCGTTCAGTGGCCGCAGCCGCACGAGCCCGCGTGCGCCGGGCCCAGCATCCGGTCGAGCTTCTGCGCCAGGAACTTCGCGTGGTGCTCGAGGTGCCACGTGTTGATCGCGACGTAGTCGCGGAGCGTCACGGGCCCTCGCTGGGGGTGCATCATCCGACGCTCCCACCCGGAGTCGTCGAGCGTCATCAGCCACTGCCCCGCCCACGTCCGCAGCGTGTGGATCACCGCCATGGAGCCGCCGAGCGCGTTCATCACCCGCGCGTGGTCCGCCTCCTCGTCGCCCGCGTACTCCTTCGGCGCGTTCTGGTAGAGGTTCGCGTCCACGAACGCGTCCTCGTCCCACACGCACACCGTCGGGTTCTCTTCCGCGACGATCCGCCGCATGCGGTGCGTCGCGGCGATCTCCGCGTCCGCGAGGTGGCCGACCAGCACACGCACCGGCCAGCGGCCGCAGTCGGCCTCCGGCAGGAAGGCCTGGTCGATCTGCCGCTCGCTGAGCTGGAAGACGCGCCTGTCGAGGCGCTCGAGCCCGCGGCGCGAGCGCATCACCAGGTGCATCGTCGGGAGCGTCGCCAGCTCCTGCGCCGTCATCGGCTTGTTCAGGTTCTCGACCAGCGCCGGGTCCGACGGCGCCGAGCACCCGCACCCGCCACCGCCACCCCCGCCGCAGCAGCCGCCCTCGGCCTTCCCCTGCGACTTGGGCCGGCCGGTCTTGCAACAAGCGTCTTCGGTCTGGGCGGTTCCGTGCTGGTGGGCGTGCGCCATGAAAGCTCCTTTGGTGATCGTACGTTGCCTCACCAGCCGGGCGAGCTTTCGAACTCGGTCCACCGGTGCGTTTGCGGGTCGCGGAAGCCAAGACGCGACGCGTGCAGCATCAGGCGCGGCGCGCCGGCGAGGCCCGCCCCGTACAGGATGTCTCCCAGAATCGGGCACCCCAGCCCGCCCCGCGCGGCCGCGCCGTCGGGCGTGGTCACCGCCCGCGGCGTCGCCGCGTGGACGCGGAGCTGGTGCGTGCGCCCGGTGAGGGGCTCCATCTCGACGCGGGTGCGGTCGACCTCGCGCGCCAGGACGCGGTAGCGCGTGCGAGAGGGCTTCCCGTGCACGAAGTCCACGATCTGGTAGGGCCGCCGCTCGACGTCGAGGCGCAGCGGCAAGTCGATCGCCCCCTCGTCATCGGCCACGTCTCCCTCGACGAGCGCCGTGTACTTCTTCTCGACGACGCGGCCCTCGAACTGCGCGGAAAGCGCCCGCTGCGCGTCGGCCGTCAGCGCGACGACCATCAGGCCCGACGTGTCCATGTCGAGGCGGTGGACGATCATGGGGCCCTGCGCGCGCGGCAGCATCGTGCGCAGCCGCGAGACAGCGCAGTCCTGCTTCTCCTCGCCCTTGCCGGGCACGGAGAGCAGCCCGGAGGGCTTCTCAACGACGACCCAGTCGCGCGCCTCGAGAACCACGCGGAGTTGGTCGCCGTCGCTCACCGCCCGCAGGGTACCGGCGTTCAGCGCCGACGCCGGCGCATCGCGAGCAGCCCGCACGCCGCGGCGAGCCCGACGCCCGCGGGCGTCGGCACCGCGGTGATGACGCGGATGTCGTCCGTCGCGCTCGATGTGTCGAAGTCGTAGATCAACCGCGTGCCGGAGATCGTGATTGTGAAGTGCTCGCCCTGCGAGAGCTCCATACCCCGGGCGGCGTTGTCGGCGTAGACCGTGCCCGGCGCACCGAGCAGCGCGTCGGTCCCGTTGAGGGCCGCGCGGAGGATGATCACGCCGAGGATCGGGGCGTCGAAGTCCACGAAGCCCTGATAGGTTTCCAGGCCACCCCCGACCGGGTCGCTGTAGATGTAGTGGCTGTTCACGGCGGTGCCCGCGGGGATGATGCCCGGGGTCAGCGAGCCGTTGCTGGTGTAGATGCCCGGCGTCGTGGCGTTCACCGGCAGCCCCGCGCTCAGCACGAGGTTGGACGCCTCATTGAACGCGTGGACGTTCGGGTCGCTCTCGAGCGCGCCCAACGCCGTCGACGCCGGCGCGGCGATGAAGATCGCATCGCCGCCGGTCCCGACGATGCCGCCGAACGCGGTCGCCCCGCCCGCGCAGAACGCGAGCACGCTAGAAATCGCACGCTTCATGTCTCTCTCCTCCACGCGGCGCGGCGCAGCCGCCCGCTTCGGTAGCATAACCGAAAACAGGGGGCGTCATTGCGTGAGGCCGCGCGTTTTTTGCCGGTTTCGGCGTGTTCGGTTCCCGGAAGGGACCTAGTGGCCGACGCGCGCCAGCAGCTCGGCCGCGCCGTCGACGTTCAGGAACTTGGCCCGCTCCGCGTACTGCTTCGCCCTCGCCTTGTCGCCCGCCCGTTCGAGCCAGAGAGCAGCCTCGTACGCCAGGTCGCCCCGCTCCGGCAGCTTGTCCGCGAACCGCGTGTACAGGATCGCCGCCTCGTCGGGCCGCTGCATCATCCCCAGGCACTCGCCCATCAGGCGCAGCACGCCGGGCTCGAGCTTCTGCTCGTCGGAGAGGCCGACGAAGAGGGCGAGCGCTTCGTTGGGCTTGGCCAGCCGCTTGAGCGCCCGCGCCTCGACCAATCGCCACACGACCGACTCGGGCTCGATCAGCCGCGCGTGCTGCACGTGCCGCAGCGCCGTCTCCGCCGCGTTCTCGCGCAGCGCAACCTCCGCGAGGCTGCCCCACGCGATCGCGAGGTCCTGCTTGAGGTGGACGGCCATCAGCAGGTTCTTCTTCGCCTCGTCGTAACGCCCGAGCTTCATCTGCACCTGCGCGAGGTAGAGCGGCGGCTTCCAGTCGGTCCTGAGCTGCGCCTGCGCCGCGGCGTAGTGCTCCGCCGCTCGCTCGGGCTTGCCCGCGGCGTTCGCGGACGTGCCCGCGGCGAACTCCAACTCCCCCTCGCGTGGGCCGATCGCGAGCGCCTTCTCGTACTGTTCGTACGCCTCGGCGTCACGCGCCTGCGCGGTGTGGACCTGCGCCATGAGCACGCGGAGGGCCTGCTCCTCAGGGAAGAGAGCGATCGATTCGCGCAGCAACGCCTCGGCCCTGGGCCAGTCGGAGTTCGCGACGAGCTTTTTCACGGCGTCGACCGCGTCGTCGACGCTCACGCCTTTCGGGCCGGGTGCGCCCGGCGCGCCGGTGTTCGCGATCCTGGGCGGTGCGCCGCGGCCCATCAGGAAAAACGTGGCGCCGCCCGCCGCCAGGAGAAGGATGACGAGCACGGCGAGGCCGCCGGAGCCGGCTTTGGCGTTGCGAGGCATGGCAATCCAATCGGGCGTCGGGCGGTTCCGTCTAGAATCGCCGTCCATGACAACGACGCCACTTCAGCCCGCCGGGCAGCCCGCGAGCGACCTGCCCAAGACCTACAAGCCTAGCGAGCACGAGAGCGCGGCGTGGGACCTGTGGGTGCGGTCCGGGTGCTTCCGCGCCGAGCCGTCGCGGGTCCTCTCCGGCGAGAAGAAGCCGTACGCCATCGTCATCCCGCCCCCCAACGTGACGGCGGCACTGCACCTGGGGCACGCGCTGAACAACACGCTGCAGGATGTGCTGGCGCGAGCCCACCGGATGATGGGCGACGAGACGCTGTGGATGCCGGGGACGGACCACGCCGGCATCGCGACGCAGGCCGTGGTGGAGAAGCGCCTCCGCAAGGAAGGGAAGCTCAAGGGCCCCCTCAAGACGTCGATGACGCGCGAGGAGTTCCTCGGCCACCTCACCTCGTTCAAGGACGAGTACGAGGCGACGATCACCAATCAGCTGAAGAAGATGGGGTGCTCGTGCGACTGGGACCGCCAGCGCTTCACGATGGACGAGCAGTGCGCCGCGGCGGTGCGCGAGGCGTTCTTCCGGCTCTTCAAGGACGGGCTGATTTACCGCGGCAAGCGCCTCGTGAACTGGGACCCGGCGCTGCAGACGGCGGTGGCGGACGACGAGTGCTACGACGAAGAGATCGAGGGGGCGTTCTATTACCTGCGCTACCCGGTGGTGCGGAAGCACGGCGGCGAAGACCCGGCGCTGGTGACGTGGGACGAGCTGGCGCGGCTCGGCTATCCGGGCGCGGGCGATGAGCACGGCGACGCGCGGGCGTGGGTGACGGTGGCGACGACGCGCCCGGAGACGTACCTCGGCGACACGGCGGTCGCGATCAACCCGCACGACCCGCGAGCTCAGGCGCTGCGCGGGCTGTCCGTTGAACTGCCGCTCGTGGGCCGCATCATCCCGATCATCGAGGACCCGTACGTGGTCCTGCCGGAGCGGTACGCGCGCACCGAGGAAGAGAAGAACGACCCGAAGGCGTCGATGGCCACGGGCTTCCTGAAGGTGACGCCCGCGCACGACCCGAACGACTACGAGATCGGCCAACGCCACAACCTGCCGATCGTGAACGTGATGGCGCCCGACGCGAGCATCAGCGACAAGCACGGGTGGAGCGATATCGGCGACGCGCAGGTCTTCGTGGGGAAGAAGCGCGAGGACGCGCGCAAGCTCGTGGTGATGGAATTCGAGGCTCGCGGGCTCTTCGAGGGGAGCAAGCCCCACCGCCACAGCGTGAAGCACTCCGACCGGAGCAAGGCGGCCATCGAGCCGTACCTGAGCGACCAGTGGTACGTCAAGGTAACGGACCCGAGGATGGCGGGATCAGCCAACGCGGCGTTGCGATCGGAGTGTGGGGCAGGCGTCTCGCCTGCCACCGAATCGAGCATTGCTTCCTCCCCAGCGGTTGACAAGCACCTCACGATGCGCACGGACCGGCTTCCACACTGGCAGCGTGGCGGATGCACGCTCTTTGTCACGTTCCGGACGGAACGAGGAGAGCTGTCGCCCGAGGAGCGCGAGATCACGCTCGCCGCTTGCCGGCATTGGCACAGTGTGAAAATGGAACTGCACGCGGCGGTTGTGATGCCCGACCATGTGCACCTGATGTTTTCCCCTTTCGAAGAGTCGCCCGGGAACTGGTACTCGATGAGCGAACTGCTCCACAGCATTAAGTCGTATTCCGCACACGCGATCGCGAAGCGACGGGGGAACGGCGGGCCGGTGTGGCAGAATGAGTCGTACGACCGCATCGTGCGTGAGGGCGCCTGGGCGGAGACGGCGGAGTACATCGCGCTCAATCCCGTCCGGAAGCAACTCGTGCAGCACTGGCGCGAGTACGCGTATACGTGGTACTCGGACGCGATGCGCGCGGGGAAGTACGAGTTTCCGGAGCGGGTGAAAGGAGGAAGTCTTGGTTCGACGAAGAAGCACACGACAGTGTCGAAAGACCAGAGTGGAGCCGGTGGCAGGCGAGACGCCTGCCCCACACCTCCGAAGCTGAGCTTTCATCCCTCCCGCTATGCGAAGACCTACGAGCAATGGCACGACAACATCCGCGACTGGTGCATCTCGCGCCAGCTCTGGTGGGGGCATCGGATTCCGGTGTGGCACCTCCGGTTCCCTTCGCCTTGGGACCCAACGTTGGTGTCGGACCTCGAAGGGAACCTTATTGACCACGGCGTCGACCACGCAATAGACGGTGAAATCCCAGACGTTGCCGTTCAAGTCGTCGATGCTCACTCAGGCGAACGGCTTTCTCTTCCGGAGTTCAAGCGGCTAGCGAAAGAACTTCGGACGGACTCAGACCGTCAGTTCGGCGTCTACATGTGCATTCTCAATCCTGACTATGTGAAGTACTTCGAAGACAAGGGCTTCATCCGCGACCCCGACGTCCTCGACACCTGGTTCTCCTCCGCGCTCTGGCCCATGTCCACGATGGGCTGGCCCGAGCCGCGCGCGCACAACGCAGAGAGCAACGCCGGGCTCCTCGACGCCTTCAACCCGACGTCGGTGCTCTGCACCGCGCGCGAGATCATCACGCTGTGGGTGAGCCGCATGGTGATGTTCAACCGCTACTTCATGGGCGAAGGGCAAGGGCGCGGGCCCGTGCCGTTCCACGACGTCTACATCCACGCCGTGATCCAGGACGGCGAGGGTCGGAAGATGTCCAAGAGTCTCGGCAACGGCGTCGATCCCCTCGACATCATCGAGACGCACGGCGCGGACGCGATGCGCTTCACGCTCGCGCACATGGCGACGAACACGCAGGACGTGCGGATGCCCGTCAAGCGCGACCCCGCCTCCGGCAAGAACACGAGCGAGAAGTTCGACATGGGTCGCAACTTCGCGAACAAGCTCTGGAACGCGGCGCGGTTCGCGCTCAACATGCTTCCGGCGCGGGGCTCCGCGTCCCCCGCCCCCCCGCTCTCCGCGTCCAGCCTGCTCGACAGGTGGATGCTCTCTCGCCTCCACGCCGGCGTCGCCGCGGCGAACGGATCGCTCGCCAACTACGACTTTCACGAGTACGCGCAGGCGCTCTACGACCTCACGTGGCGCGACTTCTGCGACTGGTACCTGGAGGGCGTCAAGCCGACGATCGCGCAGGACGCGGCGCAGCAGGCCGTGCTGCGCGCGGCGCTCGACACCATCCTGCGCCTCGCGCACCCGGTGATGCCGTTCGTGACCGAGACGATCTACCAGCGCCTGCGGTCGCTCCCCACCGTGTCGGTGACCGGCGTCGTGCTCGCCGAGCCGGAGAAGGGCGGCACGCTCTGCACCGCCGGCTGGCCCGCGCTCGACGAGGCGCTGCGCGACGAGCGTGCGATCGCCACCTTCGAGCGCGTGCGGGAGCTCGTCGGCGCGATCCGCGATATCCGCGCCAAGCAGCAGGTCAAGCCCGCGCGACGCATCACGCTCCACGCGCCCGCCGGCTCGATCGCTCACGACCGCGAGGCGGCGCCCCTGATCCGCACGTTCGCGGGGCTGGAGGCGATCACGGCCGACCGGGGCGCCAAGGGTGAGATCGCGTTCACGATCGGCGGCGTCGAGTTCGCCCTCTCCGATGTCCGAGACGAATCCGAGGCCGGCGACGCCGCGGAGGCCGAGCGTGCGCGCCTCGCAAAGCTCGTCGGCGACCTCGAAAGGTCCGTCGCGACGCTCGCGGGGCGCCTCGCCAACCCGGGGTACGCCGAGCGGGCCCCCGCGGCGATGGTGCAGCAGACACGCGACCAACTCGCGCGCGCGGAATCGGACCTCGGGGCGGCCAGGCAGTCGCTCGCCGCGTTAGGATTGGATCGATGACGCGCCGTGCCACGCATCTCGTCCTCGCTACCGGCGCGTCGCTGACGATCGCGGCGCTCTGGTCTTGCTCGCCGTTGCCCGTCCGGAACGACGCGGGGATCGCGCCCACGCCGGTGGAAAGCCCGGCGCCGTCGGGCGCAGCGCCCCTCGTGCTCAACAGCGAGCCGTGGACGTACGACAACTTCCCGGGCACCGTGACGACGACGGCGTGGTTCCGGATCTACTCGACGTCCACGCGGGGCAGCGTCCGCGATCGCCTGCCGCGCTTTCTCGAGACCGCGATCGGTCATTACCGCACGGCGATCGCGCCGCTCGGTCCGCCGCCCGAGCAGATGGAGGTCTACGTGATGGGCTCCCGCCCCCAGTGGGAGCGCCTCACGCAGCGCCTCATGGGGCCCGAGGCCTCGACGTACACGCAGATCCCGCGGGGCGGGTTCACGTCGCGGAAGCGCTCGATTCTGTGGGACATGGGCCCGCGCGACACGCTGACGATCACGGCGCACGAGGGGTGGCACCTCTACACCCAGAACACGTTCGCCGACCCGCTCCCGGTGGCGCTGGAGGAGGGCATCGCGACGTACATGGAGGGGTTCCGGCGCGGCGAGGACGGCACGCCCGTCTTCAATCCCTGGTCGAACTTCGAGCGGTTCATGGAACTCCGACGCGTCGTGAACGACGGCGGGCTGGTGCCTTTGGCCGACCTCCTTCGCAGCGCCCCGCAGGACCTCATGGCCCGCGACAACGGCGGGGACGCGGCGCTCCGGTACTACGCGCAGGTATGGGCGCTGACGCACTTCCTTGTCGAGGGCGACGGCGGGAAGCACAAGGCCGCGCTTCAGCGGATGCTGCTCGACGCGCAGAACGGCCGGCTGAGCGACGCCGTCTCGCGCTCGATGGGCCAGCGCGCCGCACGCCTGCACGCGGTCCGGCGCAAGGGCGTCGACGTCCTCGCGGTCTACACCGGTGTCCCGAGCGACTCGCTCGACGCGGCGTACCGCGACTTCGTGCGCGACGTGGTGCGCGTGGGCGCGGGCGAATTCATCCGGCGCGGGCAGTCGCCGGTCAGCTCGACCGCCGACGCGGCCAAGTAGCTCCGACCAAAGAACACGGCCCGGGATCGCTCCCGGGCCGGTTTCGTTCCAACGTCCGGGGTTGGTTCAGGCGCGACGACGGCGGGCCGCGGCGACGACGCCCGCGCCCAGCAGCGCGAGCGCGCCGGGGGTGGGGATTGTGTACGCGAGGAAGTCGCCGGTGGTCGATGGCGTGCCGCTCCAGCGACCGCCCGCGTCGCCCTGCACGCTCAGGTGGTCGATGCCGGGGTCGCTGCCGCCGCCGCCGGTCGTGACGACATCGAAGTAGAAGGTGCCGTTGGAGGCCATGTCGATGTCGGCCCGGGCGATCGTGTAGAGGATCGAGCCGCCGCCCCAGTTGATGCTCTGGCCGAGGTTGCCGTTGTACGTGGCGCGGAACTCGACGCCGTCCCACGACGCGCCGTTGTTCTTCCACAGCTGCGCGCCGCCGCCGGAATCGGCCCACGAGCCGAGCCAGTAGTCAACGGCGACGGCGGTGTTGATCGCCCGGCCCCAGGCGTTGCTGGGCGAGGAGACGCCGCCGGCCTTGCTGTCGATGAGGATGCCGTACTTGCCCCAGTCGGCGCCGAGGTTCGAAAGCTGTATGTTGAAGTACACGTTCGTCGCGTCGTGGCTCACGGTCACGCCGGTGATGTCCATGTGCGTGCCGCCGAGCTCTCCGAAGGAGTTGCCCGTCGCGTCGCCCGCGGCGTCGTTGTACGTGATCTGCGCGCTCGAAACGCCGGCGATGCACGCCGCGCCAACCAATGCCGCAATAAAACGCATGCGTCTCTCTCCTCTCGTTCGTCAGCCCCCGTGCCGACACGGCCGGCGGGCGTTGTCTCTCCGTCGTGATGGTACAGGATCGCACGCCCCGGTGCAAGAGTGCGACCGCGCAAAACTGAGGGATCGCAGGGGTTATCGAGACGTGAGGCTGACTCCCGGCGCCCGGCTCGACGGGACACCCAGGTAGGTCAGCGCCCGCTCCATGACGCGCCGGGCGACGGGGCCCGCCGCGGCGGAGCCGTACCGCTTCTTGCGGTCTTCTCCCGGATTGCCCGCGGGGTCATCAATGATCGCGAGGCAGACGAGTCGGGGTTGCTCGACCGGTCCGCCGGCGATAAAGCTCGAGATGAACTGATTGTCGAGGTACCCCTTGGTGCCCTGCGGGGCTTTGTGGCCGACGGGAGGAGCGCCGCAGGGGATCTTGGCGGTGCCGGACTTGCCGAACAGGTCGTAGCGCCACCCCCCCTCGGGCGTGTCGTCCTTGGCCCAGCGGGCGTCCACGGCGTCCACAACGCCCTTCATCGTGCGGCGGGTCAGTTCGGCGACGGTTGACGGAAGAACGCGGTACGTGACCGGCGCCGCCTCGTCCGGCTCGGCCGCGACCAGGCGAAGCCGCGGCAGCGTGCCGGCCTGGGAGCCGGTGCGGGCGAACGCGCTGAAAGCGCGGACCATCTGCACCGGCGTGACGCCGACCTCGTGGCCGTACGCGACGGAGACGTGCGTGGGGACCCCCCAGCGCGACAGCGGGGTCACGATACCGGAACTCTCGCCGGGCAAGCCGACCTGCGTCCTTTCGCCGAAGCCGAATCGGCGCACAAGGTCGTGCATCTGCTTGTACGACATCCGTTGGCTGGCCTTGACCATGCCGATGTTCGACGAATTGACGAGCACCTCGGCCCATGTCATGCGGTCGCGGCGCGTGACGTCCTCGAGGTAGCGTCCGCCCGGCGCCCACCACTTGCCGCCCTCGGTGTCGAAGACCTCGGTGACCCTCGCAAGGCCGAGCTCGGTGATCGTCGCCCAGACGAACGGCTTGAACGTGGAGCCGGGCTCGTAGATGTCCTCGACGCAGCGGTTGCGGCCGAGCGCCGGGTGGATCGCCCGCCCGGGGTCGGCCTTGATCGCGATGTAGCGCTTCTTGGCGTCGAAAGGGGGTGCGCCGGGAAGCGGCTTGCCCTTCTCGTCCACCGGCGCCCAGGGGTACGGCAGCGCCTCGGGCACATCGCGCACGATGTCCGCCATCGCCAGGATCTCGCCCGTCGCCGGGTCGGCCAGGATCAGCCGACCGCCCGCGGCGTTCGTGCGCTCGATCTGCGTCTGCAGTTCCTCGACCGCGATGCGCTGCAGTTCGACATCGATCGAGAGCCGCACCGACTCGCCGTGCTTCGGCGGCACGACGAATCCCGGCTCGATCCAGAGCGGCTTGCCGGAACGGTCGCGGTAGTAGGCGATCTCGCCCGCCTCGCCGCTCAGCTTCTCCTCGAGCCGATACTCAGAACCGGCGAGGCCGACGTGGCCGAAACCAACCTTGCCGACGAGCGCGGCCGCGGGCGACTGCGCATCGACGTCGCGGACCGCGACGCGCTCGAGCAGGACGCCGCTCAGCGGGCGGGGGTCTGTCTTGCTCCGCCGGGGCGACGTCGCCCGGCCGACGGCCGCCGCGGCGTTCTCGCTCAGCACGTCGCCGATCGGCAGGTACCGGACAGGCTTGGGGGGCTCTAGCGTTGCGGGATCAACCTGAACCGCGGCTCGGGGCGACGCCGCGGGCGCCGGCGCGGCCGCGAACGGGTCCGCGGCGCCGATCGCGGGCGGATGATCGGGTTCCGGCGTCTCCGCGTCGCCGTTGCCCGGCGCGGGGTGCGCCGCCTCCTGGGCTTTCCGCTCCTTGTCGCGCCGCGCGACGAGCTTCGCGATCAGATCCGGCGTCGCCGTCGCGGGCCAGCCGTCGGCGACGCGCTGCGTCTCGGCGTTCGCCGCGACAACGGCCTCGATGCGGGCCTTGATCTCTGCGTGGGGCGCGGCCATCGCCTCGGCGAGGCGGCGGATTGCGCCGGGGACGTCCTCTTGCTTCGCGAACTCGACGGGGTCGACGACAACGCGCCGCGCGATGCTCGTGGACGCGATCAGGCGGCCCCGACGGTCGAGGATATCGCCGCGGAGCGCCACTTCCTCGCGCTCCGTGATTCGCGGCTTCATGTGCTCGACCAGCCGGACGCCGGGCGCGAGCTGGAGCTGCGCGACGCGCCCGAGCATCACGACGAGCGCGAGCGTGATCGCGGCGCACATGCCGGCCGCGACGATCTGGAATGACTTGTCGGGAGATGACGTTGGCATGATGGGCCCGCCCCGCGCGCGTCAGACCGGGTTCTTCGATCGGGCCACGCGATGCGCGGGGCTCTGGGGCTTGCCTTTGGCTTTGGATTCCGACGCCTTTTCCGCCCCCGCCGCGGCGCGTGCGACCTCGATCGGCGGGTCGTCGGTCGCCGGGCGCAGCGGGCCGATCGATGACGCGAGAACTTCGACCTGCTGCGGCGAGACGCGGGCGGCGACCCTCGCGCGGAGGCGCAGAAGCCGCTCATCGGCGACGCGGATGCGGAGCTGGGCCTGCGCGGCCTCGCTCGCCGCCTGCAACCGGGCCTGGCGTTGCGCGAGCAGGGCGCAGCCGAGCACACCGAGCGCGACGATCAGCGTGACGAGCTTTGCGAACATCGTGGGCCTCGCGAAGGACGTGCGGAATACGCCGGCACGCCTTTCGACGCGCCGGCGAAAGAGGAGTTCTCAGGCTGCGGGCAGCACGAGGCGATCACCGACACGGATCGCGCCCGGGTTGGACAGGTTGTTGAGCCGCATGATCTCGTTCACTCGCTTCATCGTGCCCAGCTCGCGCTGCGCGATGATGCTGAGCGAATCGCCCTTCTTCACGACGTACTGGCGGCCCCCCGCCGGCTTGTCGCCCTTGGAGGGCTTGCCGGCCTTCGGCGCCTTGTCGGCGTCGGACTTCGCGACGCGCTGCTCGCGCGGCTGGTCGGTCTTGGTCTTGGGGGTCGGCGTCGCGGTCTTGATGCCGAGGGACTCGGCGGACGGGACCCGAAGGCGCACGCCCACACGGACGGAGCCGTTCTTGCCCATGCGGTCGGCGTTGGCGTCCAGCAGCTTCCTCCAGTGCTCGCCCTTGCCGTAGTACTTCTTGGCGATGCTGTACGCGGACTCCCCGTTCGCGACGACGTGGGATTGCTCGCCCGCGTCGGCGGTCCTCCGCTGGGGCTGAGTCCTGGCGTCCTGCTTGACGGGCAGAGGCTGGATGAGCAGCTGCGTGTCGGGTTGCGACACGCCCTGCACTTCGGCGGCGGATCGCTCGCCCTGCGGCTCCCCGCCCAGGCGGATGCCGTCCTGCGCGATCAGCGGCCCGGCGCCGCCGAACGGGATCACCTTGTCCGACACCGGCTCGATCCGAGCCTGCGCGTCTCTCGCGGCGAACTGCGGGTCGCCCGAGGGCGTCTCGATGACCGGCAGACGGTTCTGCGAGAGATTCAGCACGGGCACGGTCGCGGTGCTCATGCCGGGCGGCATAACGCGATCTCCGGAGAGCACCTCGCCCGCACGCTCGCCGATGTTCTGCACGATCGATCGGTCCTGGCCGGGGTTGTCGAGCACCATCGGCTCGGACGCGAGCGGCTCGCCGTTCATCGCGATGCCGCCGTTGCGGCCCTGGTTGATGCTCACGATCGGGGCCGGTTCCTGAGCCGCGGCCGTCTGGGCCATCACCACCGGCGGCTGCTGATCGAGGTTGGTGTCGAGCTGCGCACGCTTCGCGGTGGAGAGATGGTCGGCGATCAGCACCGACACCAGAAGAACGAGGAGGAAGCCGACAATCAGCGCGAGTTTCAATTCTCGTGTCACGGCGGGCAATCCTTGCTGCCAGGGGGCGCACGCCCCGGACATATCCCCGCTCTTCGCGGCGTCCTTGCCGCGACGGACAGCGGGTGTTGAATCCGGCCCCGAGCCTTCCGGCCCGGCCGCCGCATCACTTCAACCGAACGGCACGCAGCTTGGCCGAACGGCTCCGCGGGTTCCTCTCCCGCTCCCCGTCGCCCGCGAGCACGCAGCCCCGGACGATCTCCTCCGCCTCGCCCTCCCGGGCCATCTCGCCGAAGGCCCGCTTGACCGGCCTGTCCTCCAGCGAGTGGAACGAGATGATCGCGACCCTCGACCCGTCTTTCAACCAACCCTCGCGCCGGCCCAGCCGGATGCTCCGCAAGAGCGATTCCAAACTACCCAATTCGTCGTTGACCGCGATCCGGATCGCCTGAAACGTTCTCGTCGCGGGGTCGATCCCCCCCGGCGACTGCGGCACGACCGATCGCACGACCTCGGCCAGACCGCCCGTCGTGATTATCGGCGCGCGTCTGCGCTCGGATACAAGTTTCTGCGCGATGCGGCGGGCCATGCGTTCTTCGCCGAACTCCGAGATGATCCGCACCAATTCCGCCTCGGGCGCGTTGTTCACCAGGTCGGCCGCCGAAAGGGGCGAACGCCTGTCGAATCGCATGTCGAGCGGGCCCTCACGATGGAACGAGAATCCTCTCGCGGCGTCGTCGATCTGCGGACTCGCGAACCCAAGGTCCGCGAGGAGCATGTCCGCCACGAGTCCTTCGTCGCGCAAAAAGTGCGGAAGATTCGCGAAGTTCGCGTGGCGGCCCAGGATGCGCACGCCCGGCGCCGCGACCGCCACAGCGCTCCTCGCGCGCGCCAGATTCGATTCGTCCGCGTCAACAAGCGCAACGGTCCCCGAACCCATCGCGCCCGCGACCGCGGCGGCGTGACCGCCGAGCCCGGCCGTCGCGTCGGCGTACACCTCACCCGCGGCCGGACGGAGCGCGTCGAGCACCTCCTGGAGCAGCACGGGGATGTGCTCGCGCTGGGGCGGTTGGTCCGTCATCCCCCCAGCGACTCCGCGGTCGGCGTCGCCGCCAACGCCTTCGCCGCAGCCGTGGCCTGGTCGGCGATGCCGGAGAGATCGGCAACGAGGAAGCCCGCGTACCGCCGCGCGGCGAGGGCGCTGACAAACGCCAGCACGTCGAGCCTGCCGGCGCCCGGCGCGACCGGGCCTGTGGGGCCGACGTCAGTCAGCCGCGCCGCGGCGGGCGGCCGCGCGAGCGAGAGGATGACGGCTTCGATCGATTGTGCACCGAGCAGGGCGGATGCCGCGTCGATCCCAACCTGAAGGAACGCCCCGTCGCCCATCGCCCGCGGGGGGAATGCGTGATCGGCGACGACGACGCCGGACCGCGCCGCGGCGTGCTCGATTTCCTTGACGACGTCCGGCGCCGCTTCCGCCGGCAGTCGAGTGCCGACCACGACTCGCCCCAGGTCGGACGCGAATCCGATCGCGTCCGCGAGCGCGCCGACCGCGCGATCGACGTGCGCGGCGCTCGTGAAGTGCTCCGGCGGGATGAAGAGGTCGACGCCTGAGACCGCGGCGCCGGACCGTGCGACGAAGGCCGCGAGCCCGCGCCGCTCGCCGCCGCTCAGCTCGCGCGGGCGGAGGCCGGGCATCGCCGCGTCGAGCTGGACGGCCCGCGCCCCCGCCGAGAGGCACCAGTTGATCGTGTTCTGCGGCGTCGCGCCGGGCTCGCGGGCGACGCGGAGCCCGCGCAGCGCGAGGCTCGGAGGAGCGAACAGCGTTGTGGGCTCGGATCGCGGCGTCATACGATTTCGCCATGCCGGCGACCAACGAGCGTAACACGCGCCAACGGATCGCGATCCGCGACGCCATCGAGGCGGCGGGCGCGCCGGTGTCGCCGCGCGAGATCCTGACCGCCGCGTCGCGGCGTGCGGGGGGGCTCGGGCTCGCGACGGTCTACCGGACCATCAAGCTGCTTGTCGACGCGGGCGAGGTGCAGGCCGTCGAGATCCCCGGTCAATCGACGCGGTACGAGCTCGCCGGCAAGCACCACCACCATCACTTCCACTGCCGCTCGTGCGGGAAGGTCTACGAGCTTGAGGGATGCTGCGGCCACTTCGCGGAGCTGACGCCCTCCGGCTTCGAGCTCGGCGGCCATGACCTCACGTTATTCGGTCGTTGCCGCGCGTGCGTCGGGGGGCCGGAGAAAGGCGGGCGAGGGCGAGGGGTTTGACCGAGAACGCGGGCGCGCGGCCGGAACGGGCGTCGCAGGCAGATCGGCGCGGGGCGGAAGATGGGGACGCTGCCCGGCCTGCGCGGGCTGGCAGGTTCCGGTACCCGATGGTCTGGGTGCGTGAACCTCCGCAGGGAGTCTTCGATGTCGCCGACCCGCCTTCTCATCCTGTCAGCGACCGCGTTCGCTCTCGGCTTGCCGCTCGAGGGCGTGGTGGCCCAGCAAGCCGGTGATCAGGACGCGGCGCAGGACGGCCGGTCGTGGCAAACCAACCGGCGCCGCAGTTCCAACGCCCGCTCTGGCGCGGGCCTGATCCGCGTTGTCCAGAACACGACGATCACGTCCAGCAACAACCCGCCGCAGCAGCAACCGAGCGCGGGCCCGGGGCTGAGCCAAGCGCAGCAGCAGTCGCAGGCGGCCAACCGCCCCCGCGGCGGCGCCCGCGTGGTGAACTCGATCGCTCTCCCGCCCAACGAACGGCGCGTCGGCCCCGCCCGCTTCACGAACCGCGCGAGCCTGCGCACCCCCGACGACTTTTCCGCCCTCGTGAGCGACGAGTTCGGGCGGGTCACGGTTTCGTGGAACGACAACAACGCGATCGAGACCTCGTACGTGGTCCAGCGTCGCACCGCGACCAGCGGCGGCTGGGGCGAGATCGAGGAGCGCATCGTCCCCGCGAACACGATAGAGGTCCTCGACGAGCCCGACGCGGGTCAGCACGTGTACCGCGTCGCCGCCGCCCGCAGCGCCGGCCGCTCGTGGTTCTCGCCGTGGAAGGGAGTGATCGTCGATCCCCTCGCGGTCGCGGCGCGTCAGGCCCAGGAGCCCGACCCGGCGCCCGAACCGGAGCCCCAGCCGCAGGCGCCCGTCGGCGGCAATCAGCCGCAGCAACCCCAGCAGCCGGCGCCGCAGCCCGGGCAGGGCGGCACGCCGACCCCGCCGCCGCTCCCGCCGGCGATCCCCGGGCAGCTCGCGGCGACCGACGCCGGCGCGCGGACGGCGCGCGTCACGTGGGGCATCCCGCAGGGCGCGGCGACCGGCGTGCAGATCGAGCGCTCGCCCGCGTTCAGCGAAGGCGTGCGCACGCTCCCGGGAACGGCCCGCGAGTTCGTGGATCAGTGCGGCGCGGGCGAGTTCGAGTACCGTGTCCGGGCGGTCGGGCCCGGCGGCTCGTCGGAGTTCACCGGCTGGATCGGCGTCGATGTTTCCGACATCGTCCCGCTGATGCCGGACAACTTCGTCGTGACCGACCTCGCGGACCACAGCCGCGTGCGCATCAACTGGCGCGACAACGCCGACAACGAGATCCGCTTCCGCCTCGAGCGGCAGACGCGGACGGGCGGCGAGTGGGGCGAGAGCGAGTTCGTCGCCGTGCCGGCGAACTCCACGCAGCAGATCGACGCGCCCGGCCCCGGCGACCACCGCTACCGCATCAGCGCCGTGGGCGACGCGGGCATGTCGGCCCAGACCCCGTGGATGGGCGTGAGCGTCGCCGCGCCCGACGCGCCGACGCCGGACGACCCGCCGCAGGCGCCCGCCGCGCCGACGGGCATGTCGGCCTCGGACAACGGCGCCCGCGGCGCCGTGGTTTCGTGGGCGGACGCGAGCGGCAACGAGACGGGCTTCGACATCGAGCGCGATCCGGCGATGCCCGAGGGTCGCCTGCGGATGCCCGCGGGCCAGACATCCTGGACCGACAACGCCGGCCCGGGCGAGTTCCAGTACCGCGTGCGCGCCGTGAACGCCGCGGGAGCCTCGCCGTGGACGGAATGGACCGCGGTCGCCATCGCCGACCTTGCGCCCGACGCGCCGACCGGTCTGCAGGTGCGCGACTTCGGCGACAACTTCGCCGCCGAGGTCGAGTGGGAGGACAACAGCTCCAACGAGACTGGCTTCCGCATCGAGCGCCAGACGATGGGCGCCGGCGGCTGGGGCCCCACGCGGGTCGTCCTCACGCCCGGCGGCCGGACGCTGCAGTTCGACGGCCCCGGCCCTGGCCAGCACCGCTACCGCGTCGCGGCCCACAACGACGCGGGCGTCTCCGGCTACACGCCGTGGCAGATGCTGACCATCTCGCAGCCGCCCGTCGACCCGGGCGCGATCCCGCCGACTCCGCCGAGCCTGATCGCCGCGACGGACCAGGGGCGGCGGGCCAGCGTCATCTGGACGGACACGTCGAGCAACGAGCAGGGTTTCGAGCTCGAGCGCGACCCCGCGTTCGGCTCGCGCGTCCTGCTGGGCGCCAACACCACCGGCTACATCGATCAGTGCGGGCCCGGCGACTTCCGCTACCGCACCCGTGCGTACAACGGCGCCGGGTACTCGCCTTGGACGGAGTGGGCCGGCGTGCAGGTCGCGGAGACGCCGCCGGCGGGCCCCAGCGGCCTGCACGGCCTCGACGCGGGCGATCAGCGGCACGTGACGCTCAGCTGGACGGACAACGCGGGCAACGAGCAGGCCTACCGAGTCGCCCGCGAGCGCTGGTCGAGCAACGCCTGGTCGTCCGACGAGCTGATCACGCTCGGCGCGAACACCACCGCGCACACGGACGACCCGGGCCTGGGCCGATTCCGCTACCGCGTGCAGGCGGTCAACGAGGGCGGCGAGTCGGCGTGGAGCGATTGGGCCACCATCAACGTGACCGACGGCTGGACGACCATCGTCCGCAGCCCGGACACGCGCGAGATCTTTGTGAGCGCCTCGGCGGGCGTCGACACGAACACGGGCCTCGCCGAGAACCAGCCCGTCCGCACCATGTTCCGCGCCGCGCAGCTCGCCCGCAACGGCATGCCCGACCACGTCCGCTTCAAGCGGGGCGACGTCTGGAGCGGCGACATCTCCGCGCCCGAGTACGACGTCTGGAACAAGTCCGGCCGCTCCGCCTCGGAGCCCATCGTCCTGCACACGTACGGCGACGCCGAGGCCCGGCCGGTCCTGCAGTCCGGCGGGCGCGACAAGTGCTTCCAGGTGATGGGCGACGGCGTCGGCAACATCTGGATCGTCGGGCTCCACTTCCAGGCCGACCGCCGCCTGCCGGGGGTCTACAACGCCGCGACGGACCCGGGCGGCATGGGCATCCGCTGGTACGGCCGCAACGGCGGCAACGTGCTCATCGAGGACTGCTACTTCGAGGCGTTCAGCACCAACCTGAGCTTCGAGTCTTCCACGACGGACGCCTCCCCGGGCGCGCCGGCCGAGAACTGGATGCGCAACGTCACGATCCGGCGCAGCGTCATCGTCGACGCCTTCGCCAAGACCGGCTCGCACAGCCAGGGCGCGTACTTCAGCATGGTGGACGGCATCCTGATCGATGAGTGCGTCGTCGACCACAACGGCTGGAGCGAGGTGATCCCCGGCAAGCACAGCACCATCTACAACCACAACTTCTACGTTCAGCCCAACTGCGACAACGTCGTGATCCGCAACAGCATCACCGCCCGCGCCAGCGCCACCGGCATCCAGATGCGCGGGCGCGACATGGTCGCGTTCAACAATCTGTCGCTCAAGAACCCGCTCGGCATCACCGCCGGCCACACGCTCGCGCAGCCCTACGAGGGGTGGACGGGCGCGATCCGCTCCAACGTCGTCCTAGACGCCGCGGACATCGGCGTCCAGGGCGGCGACTTCCGCCCGCGCGGCTTCGGCACGATCTTCGGCCGCTCGGTCTCGGGCGTCATCGAGGGGAACATCTACGCCCACAACGTGAGCGCCGTCGGCAACGAGCCCGCCATCCAGACGGAGATGCCCAGCGAGGACATCACGATCCGCAACAACATCATCTACAACTGGCGCG
>Ga0196963_10000234_pt1 | contig 52216 bp, 45 predicted proteins | sample S1_5metaG_FD_148600 | JGI IMG/M metagenome (GOLD analysis project Ga0196963, IMG submission 148600) | Soil microbial communities from Anza Borrego desert, Southern California, United States - S1_5 | ecosystem: Environmental > Terrestrial > Soil > Desert | place: USA: California | collected... | reverse complement strand
CCACGATCGCCACGATGTTCCCCACATCGCGCACGAACACCGCGAGCGACGCGATGAACCACGCCAGCCCAAGCCCCAGCGCCAGCAGCGGCAGCACCACCACAGGCAGCAGCAGAACCGTCCAGTACACCTTCGGGTAGAACACCAGCGTCCCCACCAGCGTCAACGTCAGCCCGAACGCGCTGAACATCAGCGCGCTCAGCAGCGCCGACACCGGCAGCACCTCCAGCGGGAACACCACCTTCTTCACGTAGTTGGGGTTGTCCAGCACCAGCCCCGCCGAGCGCACCACGCTCTCACTGAACACCCCGTACACCGTCAGCCCCAGGAACAGCATCACCGCGTACTGGCTGCGCGTCTCGGTCACCAGCCCGCCCAGCCCATCGGGCACCTGGTGCAGCGTCCGCCCGCTGAACACGAAGTTGAAGATGAACGTGTACACCGCCAGCAGGACCAGCGGGAACAGCAGCGCCCAGAACAGGCCCAGGTACGTCCCCCGGTGCCGCGCCAGGAAGTACCGCACCGCGAACTGGCGGATCAGGTCACGCCGGCCCCACAGGTTGGCCCACATCGAAACCGGATTCAGCAGCGCGGGGATCGAGGCCGGCCGGGCTGTCCGCAGGACCAGTTCGGTCATGCCTCGCTCACTCCACAGGCACGCCCGGCGGAGCGAGGCCCATAGCCTGACACCCACCAAACGCGCCGAGACTCCCCAGTGAGCAGAGTTTAGCGCTCGTGCGCGATGACCGCCAGCGGCGTCCCGTGCGAGCGCTTCTGCACCGACGCGTCAGCGATCGGCCTGTAGATCATGCGGATGCTCGGCTCCTCCACCGGCCCGCCCACCTCCACCGTCGTGATCGACACCGTCCGCGCTTCCTTGCGCGACATCATCACGCTGACATCCTCATGCCCCGGCCAGGTGTGCAGATGGAACCGGTCCTGCACCGCGGGCGTCGGCAGCACCGCCAGCAGCCGCTTGAACATCTCCAGCCGAGGGCCCACCACTTTGTCCCCCAGCCCCGAACTCACGAAGCACACCGGGAACCGCGGGTGCCGGTGCGTGGTCAGGTGCTGCCGGTCCCACCGGCACTCCCACAGCCCCTCCTCGTGCTCGGTCGGGCGCGGCGCCACAATGAGCCGGAACGGCGCGAACAGCGACAGGTCCGTCCGCCGCAAAGACTCCAGCAGGTGCGCCGTCGTCGGCGCCTCCACCAACCGCGGGATCAGCTGCCCGCGCGAGATCAAGCCCTCCGGCAAACGCGGCGGCGGCTCCAGGTTCAGGTTCAGCACGCACAGCACCAGCCCCGTGCTGCTGGCCGCGATCCACGTGCCGCCGCCCACCGGGTCCGTCGGCCAGATCGCCCGCGTGCCCCCGCTCAACTCTCTCCACCGCGGCGCCAGCGCCTCAGGCCGCGTCCGCAGCTCGTCGCGGTTCATGACCACGCGCAGCCCCGGCGGGTTGCCCGCGCTCTCGGTCGTGATGAAGGTCAGCGTGCACATGCCAGTGTCTTCGCTCGCTGAAGGTGATTGGTGTCAGTTGGCCTCAGGCCGCCCGCCCGCGCTCCGCGTGCACTGTCGACGGCGCTTTGCCGAACGCGTCGTCCGCCTCCACGCCAAACTCCTGCGCGATCGCCTTCATCATCGCCATGTGGTGCACGGCGTGGTGCGTCGCGAACGCCAGCTCCCGCCCCAGCGTGCTGGCCAGCTCCACCTCCGCCCCATCCCCGTCGATCATCACCCGCACCCGCACCGGCCGGCACAGCCCCTCGCTGGCCGCGCCCGCGAGCCGGATCCGCAGCTCGTCGATCGCGTCCAGCGCCAGGTGCTTGTCGTTCTCGATCGGCGTGTTCCGCCGCCGGTGGTCGTAGTCGATCACGTCCTCGCTGTCGGGGTCGGGCCCGATCATCCCCACCACGGCGAGAGCCGCGTGGAAGTGGTCGAGCGTGTGGCGGAGGTGCTTGCCGAAGGTGCCGCCGCGGATCGCCCGCGACTCGGCCCCGAACACCCCCTCGGGCATCGCGCGGATCAACCCCTCGCACTGGTCCAGCACGCCCCCCGCGCTCGACACCAGCTGCTCACACACACCCTCTTCGAAGCCGTCGCGGCTGCCGTGCATACAGAGTTTCCCCGCCGCGCGTCGCCGACGCGCGTCCCTCCACGCACGGAGATGATGAGCGGCGTGGGCGAGGGGGCGGGTGAGTACGGCCTGAATCGCGACCGATCGTGCGGTCGCAGGCGTCTATGGGCCGAACGGGTTGATGATCTTCACGCCCTCGATGACTGGAGCGCTCTGAATATCTTCAGAGTAAAGAACCTTCACACCGGCGTCGCTGCACGCGGCGATCAACGCGGCATCCCAGTAAGAAACCTGATACCGAAGGTGTATCTCAAGTGCCCTGGCCAGTACGGCAGGTCGAGGGATCGTCAGGGGAAACTGTCCGTGAACAGACCTGACGGCATCCTCAAGCTTGCCCCGCAGCCTTCCCTGCCGAGCATACTTGATTGCTGTAGCCGTGAACTCTGACGCCACTTACCACAGCAGCAAGGTTTGGGTTGGGTCCAAGGACTCGATGAGCGCCGTCGCCTCCGCTCGGCGTGCCGGATCATCGGTGCTGATCGAGTAAACAAAGATGTTTGTGTCAACCGCGTTCATGCATCTCGTCACGGGTCAGCGGACGTCCCCCGAGGTCGAGGATTCCCTTCTCGGCGAAGGACTTCCACAACTCGCGCGCTCTCCGAGCCTCTTCAGGGTCGGGGTAGACGATGGTGGGTCCACCACCTTCCTCATGCACAGTCAGCCGCACCCGCGCCCGATTAGGCAGCGACACCGGCTCCTCGGGCCGGAACACGCCACCGTCGTACGTCGCCTCAATATCAAACTCGCGGTCCATCCGGTCATCCTATCAGCTCGATACCGGCACCGGAACTACACCCCCGCCACTATCCGCACCTGCTCGATCAGCTCCCGCGAGTTCGCGCACCGCGGGCACTTGTGCTGCCCGCCCAGCTTGCCGCGGCTCTCCAGCCACCGATGAAAGGTCCCTGCCGCCACCGGCGTGATCGTCGGCTCCACCATTCCCAGGCCATCCGTCCGCTTGGTCGTGTAGTCCACGTTCTGCCGCTTAAGACTTTCGTCGAACGCTGTGCCGAACGCGCCCACGGCCGCCGCGGGCAGCCCCTCCACCAGCAGCTCCAGCCCCGCCCGCCGACCCTCGCCCGGGTACACCGGCGCCGCCGTGAACTCCCCCACCACCACCCCCGCCGCCCGCGCGGCCTCCGCCACCGCGTTCTCGATGTGCTCCACGATCAGGTTCTCGCCGAACGCGTTGATGAAGTGCCGGTGCCGCCCCACGATCCGCATCCTGCACGGCCCATCACCGCCCCCCCCGCCCGCGCTCGGCAGCCGGTCGGGAACCGTGTCGAACTCCACCACATCCCCCAGCACGTACCGCCACAGCCCCGCGCACGTGCTCATCACCACCACGTACCGCTGCCCCTTCTCCACCGCCTCGCACGTGAAGGCCGGCGGGTCGGGCTCATTGATCGCCTCCAGCGGCACGAACTCGAAGAAGTTGAACTGGTCCGCGTTCAACCGCAGCCCAGGGTCGCCGCGCGTGTCCTGGATCGCGACAAACCCCTCGCTCGCCGGGTAGAGCTCCAGCCGGTACGGGATGTCCGCCCCATCGGGCGCGCCCGAGTAGATCTGCCGCATGCGCGGATCGAACGGCGCGTACTTCACCCCGCCGTGCACGAACACGCTGAAGTTGGGCCACACATCGCGGATGGTCGACACCTTCCGCCCCTGCTCGCGGGCCATCTGCATCACCCGCTCCATCAGCACCAGCCCCCACGAGCACATGCCGCTGACCATCCGCACGTCCTCAGAGAGGCACCGCTTGGCCATCGCCTCGATCTTGCTGGGCCAGTGGCTCATCAGCGCGATCTGCGGCCCCGGCAGGTAGATCTCGCTCAGCGGCCACTTGATCAGCGGCGTCACGATCCCCGAGAGGTCGCCCGTGCGCACGCCCTTCTCGTTCGTGGACAGGTCCGTCGACCCGCCCAGGAACAGGCTCTTGCCCGCCAGCATCGACGGCATCGACACCCCGAACCGCATCAGGTTGGCGAAGATGTCCAGCGACGCGAGGAAGTTGCTCCTCAGCATCTTCTCGCTCACAGGGATGAACTTGTCCCCCGCGGTCGTCCCGCTGGTCTGCGCGAAGTCTCTCACCAGCCCCGGCCACAAGACGTCCGGCTCCCCGCCCTCGCGCATCCGCGCGATGTGCTCGCGGAACGCGTACCAGTCCTGCACCGGCACTTCCTTGCGGTACGCCGCCACCAGCTCCGGCGTGTCCAGCTCCAGCAGCTTGCCGAAGCCGTGCAGTCTGCCGAACACCGTGTTCTTCGCCTCGCGCAGCAGGTTCCGCAGCTGCGCCACCTGGATGCCGGCGGAGTTGCGCTGCCAGTGGCGGGTGTTGCTCAGCAGCTTGGCGCGCCGCCGCAGCCCCACGCTCAGGCCGGCCCCGACGATGGACGTCCATGCCATCTTCTGATGTCCCTGTTAGACGCTCGCTCGCCGATCAAGCTCGGCCACGAAGCTGCGGAGCGCCTCGCTGAAGTCCACCGGGCACTCGAGCATCGGCGCGTGCCCGCACTTGTCGAACCACACCACGCGGGTGTCGCGGATCTTGGCCGCGAACTCGTGGCACGCTTCCGGCGGCGTCACCACGTCCTGCTTGCCCCAGATGATCAGCGTCGGGGCCTTGATCGTGTGGATCTGGTCCCCCAGGTGGTTGTGGCGCGCCGACTTCGAAAGCTTCACCATCGCCCGCGCGTGCCCACGCTGCGTCAGCTCGGTGTACGCCCGGTCCACGTCGCCCGGGTCCATCTTGGAGCGGTCGTAGAACAGCTCGCCGATCTTCTCCTGCAGCCACTCGCGGCTGGGCCGCACCGGCGCCCCCTTCACCATCGTCTTTTCGATCAGCCCGCTGGCCCCCGCCAGCACCAGGCCGCGCACCAGGTCCGGCCGCTCGATGGCGATCCGCAGGGCCACGTGCCCGCCGAAGGAGTTGCCCACCAGCGTCGCCGGCTCGCGCACGTGCTGTTCGAGGAACTTGATCGTCAGCGCCACCGCGCCGTGGATCGAGCAGTCGTCGCCCGTCAGCCCCAGCAGCGGCAGCTCCAGCAGGATGCACCGCGCACCGCCCTTCAGGCGCTCGACGACGTCCTCCCAGTGATCATTCAGCCCCACCAGCCCGTGCAGGAACACGATCGGGTGACCCGTCCCGGTATCCCCCACCTCCACGGGCACGGGCACACCGGCCAGACCGGTCAGGGTGATGGCGCTGGGGATGCTCATGGGCTTGGTCGCGGCGGTGGTCACGGGTGAGCTCAAACTCCGGAGGGGATGGTACCAAAACCGCGCCCGCGGGTCCCACCTGAGGAGGGCCCCCGATCAGGGCCAGTGCGGACAAGGGGTTAGCGTGGCGGTTAGCAACTGCATCCCCCGCCAAGGTTTTATCCCTGCACCACCCGCCCGTCCATGAGGCGGATGACCCTGTCGGCCCGCTTGGCCGTCTCTTCGTCGTGCGTCACCACCACCATCGTCTGGTGCCGCTGCCGCCGGATCTCCATCAGCATGTCCAGGATCTTGCCGCCCGTGACATGATCCAGGTTGCCCGTCGGCTCGTCCGCCAGCAGCAGGCGCGGCTTGTTGATCAACGCCCGCGCGATCGCCACCCGCTGCCGCTCGCCCCCCGAAAGCTCCGCCGGCCGGTGCCGCAGCCGATGGCCCAGACCCACGGTGTTCAGCAGCTCCTCCGCGTCTTTCCGCAGGGAGCCCGCCCGCGCCATGTACCCCAGCCGCCCGTAGCGGATCATCGGCCCCAGCAGCACGTTCTCCACCACCGTCAGCTCGGGCAGCAGGTGGTAGAACTGGAACACGAAGCCGACATCCTGATTGCGGTACTTGTCCAACTCTCCCGACGACATCTCGTGCAGCGCCCGCCCGTCGTACTCGATGGTCCCCTGCAGCGGCCGGTCGGGGCGGTCAAGCCCGCCCAGCAGGTGCAGCAGCGTCGACTTGCCCGAGCCCGAGGCCCCCAGGATCGCCACGAACTCGCCCGTGTGGATCGCCAGGGACACGCCGCGCAGCACCGGCACGTCGATCCGCCCGAGGTGGTAGGTCTTGACCAGATTCTCCACTCGCATCAGCGGCGCGCCGCCCCGCAGTGGGCTTGAAGAGTCGGTCATGGTCGCGGTCGTCGTCACTCGCTCATCCTTGCTCGAAGCTACTCAAACCGCAGCGCCCGCACCGGGTGCAGCAGCGCGGCCCTCGTTGCCGGCACCACCGCCCCCACGCCGCTCGCCAGGATGAACCCGATCACCACAATGGCCGCGTGCGTGGGGTCGATCTTGTTGGGGATCGTCGTGAAGTAGTACACGCGTGGGTCCCAGATCTGGATGTCAAGGGCCCGCCCCATCCACTCGTGGATGGGGTTGATGTTGTGCACGATAAGGAACGCCGTGAGCCCGCCGAGCAGCCCGCCCACGACGCCGATCACCAGCCCGTATCGGATCCACACCCACGCCACGCCCAACTTCGACGCGCCCATTGCCCGCAGGATGCCGATGTCCTTGGTCTTCTCCGCCACCATCGACCAGAAGATCGCCAGGATCAGCACCACCGCCACCGCCGAGATCATGCAGAACAGGAACATCACCAGCGCGGTCTCCTTCTCTACCGCGCCGATGAACATAGCGTTCTGCTCGCGCCAGGTGCGGATCTCCGGGTCGGGCGGCACCTGCCCGCGGTGCGTCGCCTCAAACTCCGCGTAGACCTGCTGCACCCTCTTCTTCAGTTCGCTCGCATCGCTCTCCGCGCCCTTGCCCTTGACCAGCACGTGCGTGACACGCCCCGGCACCTGCAGAGCCTCTGCCTGCTCGCCCGTCGCGAACGTCTCTTCACCACTCAGGGGTGGCGGCTCCGCTGACGTGTACGGCTGCATCCGAAGCATCCGCTGCAGCACGTCCAGACGCACGAAAACGGTCTTGTTGTCGGCCTCGTACAGGCCCGACTGGAACTCGTTCGCGACCGGCAGCACCGCCGTCGCGGTCTCCACGCCCTTGCCCGTTGGGTCGGTTGGAAGCACGTTGATCGTCACCCGCCCGTTTGCGGGCATGAAGATCATCTCGTTGCGGATCTTTCCGTCCGGCGTGCGGATCAGCGGCTTGTAGGGCGTATAGAAGCCCCCGATCTCACGCTTATTGAACTTGGTCACCTCGATCCCAAGCACGGCCGCCGCTTCGTCAACACCTGTCTCTGGGTTCGGCCGCTTCAAGTGCAGGCCGTTCTCGAAGACATCCTCCCACCCCTTACCGAGCATGGTCGTGTGCAGCCGCTCGTCCAGCTTCAGCTTGTCCTTGGGCAGCGGTTTGTCGAGCGGCTTCCACCACAGGATGTCAGCGTACTCCGTCACCCGCGCGAAGCTCGGACCATCAATGCCGCGCACCATGATCCACTCGGTCCGCCCCCCGGGCAGGTTGATCATGCCCGGCGTCTCGATCATCGGCGCCGCGGCCGCCACCAGCGGGTCGGCCTCCAGCCGCTTGATCAGGTCCTCGTAATGCCGGAACCCGGTCGTCGGCCACATCACCGTCACGTCGCCCGTGAGCGTGCGGCCGGTCCCGATGAGCATGTTCAGGAACCCGCCCATCACCGACCAGGTGACCAGCACCATCGTGGTGCACAGCATCACCGCCACCGCCGCGAGCAGCGGCATGATCTTGCTGAACAGATACCGGCGTGTCAGGAGAGCTTGGTACATCTCGGGCGTTCAGTCCTTTGTCCGACCGGGTGACTCTACGGCCTCATCCTTAAGAGAAGTTCGGACCCGAAGCGTTCACGGGATTCCCCAGAACCGCGCCCAGTTGCCCCAGGCAAACGCCTGAATGTCGGCGTCGGACCAGCCGCGCCGGGCCAGCTCCTCGGCGAGCCTGACGAGGTCGCGCGGTAAGTCGATGCCCTCGGGCAACTTGGCGGCGCTGAACCCCCCGTCCATGTCGCTGCCCAGCCCGACGTTGGACCGGCCCCCGGCCATCATGCACACGTGCTCCACATGGTCGACGGCTTCGGAGATGGTCGCCCGCCGGTCGCGCCGCCCGCCGCGGATCAGGAAGGGTGAATAAAGGTTCAGGCCGATCATGCCGCCGCGCTGCACCACGGCCCTGATCTGGGCGTCGGTGAGGTGCCGCTGCGTCGGCCCCTGTCCATCCTCATCGATCAACGCGCGGCAGTTGCTGTGGCTCGCCATCACCGACCCGCGGGCGAGGTCCATCAACTCGGCGAACGCGCGGTCCGACAGGTGCGACACGTCGTGCGTCACGTCGAGGCGGTCCATCTCCGCGATCAGGGCCCGCCCGATATCGGTGAGCCCCTCCTGCTGCGTGTTGCCCCCCGCGTACCGCGAGCCCTTCGCCCACGCGAGCCCCACCGCGACCACGCCCTGCTCCACCCACCACGACAGCTCGTCCGGATCGCTGATCGGGTCCGCGCCCTCGACGAGGATGCCGATGTCAGGCGACTTGATCGCACTGGGTACCCCGCCGCTCCGCGGCGGTCTTTGTGAACCGCCCGACAACAGCAGCTCCACCTGCCCACCCTGCTCCCAAGCCTGATACACCTCGATCTGCCGGAGCCCCGCGCGGTGCGCGCACTCCGCGTCCTTGTACCCCGCCGCGTGCTCCGCCCCGAGCTCGGTGAACACCGTCCCCAGGCACGCAGTGACTCCCCCATCGCGCAGCGACGGCAGCGTCACGCACCCCGGCAGGTCCGGCCCACCCGCGCTCGCCGGATCTGCGAGCATGTCACGCCCGAGCACGGCGAGGTACGCGAGGTCGAGGTGCGCATCAAACCACTTGGGTACCCCGCCGCTCCGCGGCGGCTCTTGCTTGCTCATTGCGTCGCCCTCACCGCCCACAGGCTTACCGCCGACACGATCACCCACAGCGCCGCGGCCTGCACAAGGGCCCGCCACCCCACCGTCTTCAGCGCCTTCACGCTCAGCCCCGCTCCGATGAGGAACAGCGCGAGCTGGAAGCCGTGCCCCGCCACCACGCCGATCGTCTTCTCGTGATCGGCGACCTCTGGCACGAAGGTCCGCACCGCGCTCGCCGCCAGGAACCCGATGATGAACCACGGGAAGGGCGCCTTCGTCCCGGGAACGCCCGCCGCGGCCTGCGACCGCGCGATCAACGCCCGCGCCCCCAGCGCAATGGGCGTAATCCAAATCACCCGCGTCAGCTTGACAATCATGGCGGTGTCCGCCGCGGCCCCGCCGCCGTCGCTGCCCACGTACGCCTTGCCGGCGCCGGCGACCGACGCGATGTCGTGCAGCGAGATGCCCGCCCACGCGCCGAACTGCTGATCGGTCAGGCCGAAGTGGTGCCCCACCGCGGGCAGCACGAACAGCCCCACCGCGTTGAGCACGAAGATGGCCGCGGTCGACACCGCCATCGCTGAGCTGCTCGCGCCGATCGACGACCCCACGGCCGCGATGGCCGAGCCGCCGCAGATGGCGGTGCCAGAGGACACCAGCAGCGACACCTCGCGCCCGGTGCTCAGGAGCCGCCCCAGCAGCAGGCCGACCGCGAGCGTGCCAAACACGGTGGCGATGGCCAGCAGCCCTCCGTGCGTCAGCTCCGCCCACATGTCGCGCAGGTCCAGCCGCAGGCCGAGCAGCACGACGCAGACCTGGATGAGCACGCGCGACAGCTTTTTGCTCTGGCCCTCGAAGGCCGTGAGCCCCGCGAGGGCGAGCACGATGCCGGCGATCAGCGCCGCCTGCGGCGACATGACCTCGCCCACGCGCGAGAGCGGCTCGGGCAGCAGCCGCCAGGGCGTGACAACCGCCGCGGCGGCGCCGATGAACAGCACCTTCCGCCAGAGCGGAACGGGCAGCGGTGCGGGCTTCGCGGGCTGTGTCGGGGCAATGCTCACGGGCCGCTACTCTAAGCGTGTGAGCACCACCAGCACGCCCACCACCACGCCCATCCGTTCGCTCCCCCGCCCATCTGCGTTCGCCGAGCATTGGGCCCACGACCCGTCGATCGTGTTCCTCAACCACGGCAGCTTCGGCGGCACGCCGCGGGCGGTGATGGCGGCGCAGACCGCGTACCGCGAGCGGCTGGAGCGGGAGCCGGTGGACTTTTTCGTCAACCAGCATTGGGGGCTGATGGACGACTCGCGCCGGGCGCTGGGCGGGTTCGTGCACGCCCGCTGGGACTGCATCGCGCCCGTGTACAACGCCACGATCGGCGTCGCGACGGCCCTCCACAACCTCCACCTGATGCCGGGCGACGAGGTGCTCACCAACACGCACGAGTACCCCGCGTGCCAGAACAACCTGCGGGCCATCGCCGCGAAGGCCGGGGCGAAGGTTGTTGTCGCCGAGATCCCGTTCCCGATCTCCAGCCCGGGGCAGGCGCTGGACGCGATCCTGTCGCGCGTGACGGACAAGACCAAGGCGGTGCTGGTGTCGCACGTGACCAGCCCGACGGGGCTGGTGCTGCCGGTGGAGCCGCTCGTCGAGGAGCTCAACCGGCGCGGCATCGCGTCGATCGTCGACGGGGCGCACGCGCCGGGCATGGTGGCGGCCCTCAACCTCCAGCGCATGAACCCAACGTGCTACACGGCGAATCTGCACAAGTGGGTGTGCTCGCCCAAGGGCTCGGCGTTCCTGTACGTGCGGCCCGAGCTGCGCGACGACGTGCGGCCGGTGATCCTGAGCAACAACGCCGAGAAGCCGCGGCCGGGGCGGGCGCAGTTCCTGACCGAGTTCGACTACGTGGGCACCAGCGATTACACGATGTTCTACGCGGTCAAGGACGCGATTGGCCTCATGTCCTCCCTTCTGCCGGGCGGGTTCGCGGAGGTGATGCGGCGGAACCGGGAGCTGGTGCTCAAGGGGCGCGAGGTCCTGTGCCGCGCGGTGGGGATGGAGCCGCCGGCGCCGGACTCGATGATCGGGTCGATCTGCACGCTGGTGCTGCCGTTGTTCGACGCCGCCCGCATGGAGCGGCTGAGGCAGCGGCCGAGCAGGTACCACGACGCGCTGCAGGATGCGCTGCTGGAGAAGCACCGCATCCAGGTGCCGGTGTGGGGGCTGGCGGGCAAGCCCGAGCGGTTCATCAGGATCTCGGCGCAGCTGTACAACTCGGTGGAGCAGTACGAGTACCTCGCGGCGGCGCTGAAGGAAGAGCTTGCGCTTGAGGCACGGATCTGAAGGGAGCAGTTCTTAACGCGAAGATCGCGAAGAGATGCACGAAGGCGCGAAGGGGGAGTTTGATGGGGCTTTGAGCCACAACTACTTCCGCTGGTACTCGACTTTGCCGGGGATCGTGCGTGCGAGGGTGTCGTTGTTGAGGGTTTTGAGTGACTCTGCATCGTCGCGCAGGTGGGCGTTGAGGAAGGTGAGCACGGCGGCGTTGGTGGCGGCGCCCACGTCTGATGCGGGGGTGGGCTTGTCGTCGGCCTTGTTGAGGCGGTCGCCGGCGCCGGGCTTGCCCTGGTAGGCGCCGTGGGTCGCGCCCTCGATGTAGAGGAGGTACGCCGGTGGGCCGCCGTTGGTGGTGCCGCGTGACTTCTCGAAGGGGTGGCGGCGGGTGGCGGGGGTTTCGTTGCCCATGCCTTCGGGCGAGCCGTCGAGCGAGCCGCTGAAGACGAGCAGCGGGACTTTGACCGCGTCCCAGGAGGACTCGGCGAGCGCGAGGGAGGCGGTGCCCTGGCCGGAGATGATCACCGCGGCCTTGAAACGGTCATCGCCGATGCTGATGAGGCCTTGGCCGGTTTTGCCGACGGACACGCCACGGACTTTGACCCCGGCGCAGAGCTGGGCGGTGAACGCGCCGGCGGAGTGGCCAGCGACGGCGACCTTCTGCATGTCAACCGTGAAGGGGGTGCCACCGGCTTTCTCGACGAGGGCGGAGATGTCCGCGGCCTTGTCGAGGATGAGCGTGCAGTCGGCGACGCGCTCGCTCAGCTTGACGCTGTTGCGCAGCTTGCGGCGGCCCTCGGTGGTGGCGAGCTCGCGGGCGGTGGGGCCGTCGGCGGCCCGCTTCTGGCGGGCGAGGGCAAGGGAGTCGGAGTGAGTTGGGGAGATGCAGATGTAACCGTGGGAGGTGAGGAGGTCCTGGAGGTCGCCGAAGGCGTCGCGCGAGCCGCCGGCGCCGTGGCTGAAGACCAGGAGGGGCCAGCCGGATTGCGGCGGCTTCTCGCCTTCGTTCAGCTTGGGTGTGCGGACTCGGAGCTGGAGGTCCTTGGCGCGGGCCTCGACGCGAAGGGTGACGTCGGTGGTAGTGACCTTGAAGGCGCCCCTGGAGACGGCGAAGCGTTCCTGCTGAGGACCCGGCCTTTCCGAGATGGGCGCGGATGCTTCGCGCGATTGCGCGAGAGCGGGAATGCTGACGCTCGCGCCAGCGATGATGAACATTCCGAATAGCCGAGCACGGGTCACCATTGGATCCTCCAGTCCGGGTCTAACGGGCGATCGGGATAGGGGATTGCACTCCCGTCTCGGAGAGACGGGATACCCCAAGGGGCGTGATACACTTTGGGGTAGAGGAGGCCGCGATGTCCGCCACATCCCCCACTGCTCCCAGCAAGGATGCGTGTAAAGCCACGTCGGTGTGCGAGAAGCTGCGGCCCATCATCGCGTACCTCGATTCGCTGAGCGGGCGGGCGGACCTGAAGGTGCTGGAGGGGATGCTCCAGAAGCTGGATATCACGATCGAGGACATTCGGTCCAACTGCATCTTCGGCGAGCGGGGCTACAAGCGGAACACGATCTCGCGGTCGGAGTGGTATGAGCTGCTGGCGCTGTGCTGGCACAGCGGGGACCGCACGCCGATCCATGACCATCAGGGCGTGAGCTGCGCGTTCAAGGTGGTGCACGGGACAGGGACGGAGATCCGGTTCCGGCCGACGCCGAGCGGGCTGATCTGTCCGGCGGCGACGATCGAGATGCGGCCGGGGTACATCTGCTCGGCGGATGACGCGGACATCCATGAAGTGGCGAACTTCCAGGGGCCGGGGCAGGACCTGGTGACGCTGCACATCTACTCGCCGCCGATCAAGAAGATGAACGTGTACAGCTTCACGTGCCCGGCGCCGCAGGAGTGTGCGGATGCTTATAAGGACACGCCGTGCTGATGAGCGCGGGTGTTTGGGGTTGAAGAGAGGCATCGGGGCACGGGCATCCAGGCATCGAGTTCAGGGAGGGGCGTGGGGTGGGTGTGCGCGCGGAGCGCCGGCGGTGGTGATGAGGGTGTGGGCGGGGCGGGGGGAGCGGTAGGTCGGATAGGTCAGCGAGGTCGGATTGGTCGGCGAGGTCGGATTGGTCGGCGTGGGGATGGGGTGGGGCGTGTGCGCGTGATTGAGTGGAACCTGCACCGCTTCGGGGTGCGTGGTGATCTCGGGCCGCTGCCCGTGGGCGACGCTCCTCGGGGACTCGTCGCTTTGCACGCGGCTATCGGCTGGGCGGTCTGCGGGTTGGGGCGGCGCAGTTAGACCGCTCGCGCGATCGGCTCTTTCCAGGTCCTGCACCCCTTCTGAGTGCGGCGTGCTTTCTGCCCATGATCCGTGGGCGGCGCTCCTCGAAGACTCGTCGCCTCGCGCGCGGCTTGTGGCCAGGCGCTCTGCGGGTTGGGGTCGCGGAGTTCGATCGCTCGCGCGATCGGCTCTTTTTTGGCGTAGAGGAACCAGCAGCGTGGTGGCGGCGCGGCGGCGGTTGGTGGGGTTGGGGTCGGTGGTGCAGACGTGCTCGAGGGTTTCGACGGCGGTGAAGCGGGCGCGGGCGTGGCGGAGGGAGTGGGCGAGGGCGTGGGCGCGGCGGAGCTGGTCGAAGGCGTCGCGGATGTGGGGCTGCTCGATCCAGGCGAGGACGTCGAGGGTGGAGAGGTGCGGGTCGTTGATGGCGTGGGCGAGGGCGTCGCGGGAGAGGCCGTGGGAGAGGAAGGCGTCGAAGAGTGCGGCTTCTTCGGAGGGGGAGAAAGGGGATGGGGCCGCCTGGATCATGGCGGGAATGTACGGGATTTGGGAGGGTGTGTCGAGGGGATTTGTTGGGATTTGTTTGGGTTTGCTGGAAGAGGTTGGGGGGGCGGGGGTTGCGCGCGGGGGAGGGTGCGAGTAGGTCTCATAGGTCCTCTAGGTCAGATAGGTCGGATAGGGGGAGTGGTGGCGCGCTGACTACTTGGGTGACATGGCCGAGCCGACGTAGACGACGAAGGTGGCGCGGTGGCGGTCGGACTGGAGGAGTTGGTCGGCGTGGTCGTCGATGGTGGTGATGATGACGATTTTGGCGTCGGGCTTGAGGTGCGCGAGGGCCTGGACGAGGCCGCCGTGGTGGTCGACGTGGAAGCGGCCGACGACGAGGGCGACGGGGCGGTGGCCTTCGTCAAGGGCGCGGGCGACAGAGTCGGCCATGGTCCAGTCCCAGACCGATTGGGAGAGGAACATGGACTCCGCGCGGGCGAGGGCCTCGGCGTCTGGCGGGGTGGGTTCCGTGGCGGGGTCAGTAGCGGGGTCGGTCGCGGCGTCTGGTCCGAGCGGCTGGCCGGTCATGAGCTTGATGAAGTCGTCGCGGTAGCGGCCGTCGGGGAGCGAGTCGGGAATGCGGACCAGGGGCGCGAGCGAGGGCGGGAGTGAGCGGAGGCGGTCGAGGCCCTGGAGGCGGGCGAGGCGGACGAGGGGGCGGGGGGCGTTGGCGGCGATGACGGGGCGGCCGGCGTCCTTGGTGGCCTCGAGCATGGCGCGGTGCTCGGGCGGGTAGTTGCTCGCGGTGCGCTGGGTGCGTTTGCGGAAGGTGGGCTCGTCGACGAGGCCGAGGAGGTACTCGTCGACGCGGGGCTGCTCGTCGCGCTCGAAGAACTCGAACGCGAGCGCGGCCTTGGGGGAGTCGGCGAGGGTGTCGGTCCAGAGGGCGGCGGCGAAGGGGAGGCCGATGGGGTGGCCGTGGTTCTCGCCGAGGAGGATGAAGTCGGCGTCGCGGCAGGCGGTGACGAGGTCGGACCAGGAGGCGGGGTCGCCGGTGGAGGCGTTGAAGATGGGGAGGGACCTGGGGTCGGTGATTGGGTGCGCGGGTTGGGAGAGAGGTCGGCGGGCGGGCTTGCTGCTGGCACAAGCGGCGAGGAGGGTGGACACCACAAGGAGCAGGCTGGTCAACAGGCGCATCGCGCGAGTCTACCGATGGTGCGAGGGGGCGACTTAGGGGGGCGCTGAGCAAGGGCACTGATTGCTGCGGGTTGGGTTCGGGCGGGAGGTGAGGTCTGTTTGCGCGGTAATCAGTGGCACCCGATGCCACCCTGTTGGAAAGCCGCCGCGGAGCGGCGGGGTACCCAAGGCGAAGAGCCGCCGCGGAGCGGCGGGGTATCCAAGGCGTCGGGGACAGGCTGTCGGGTGGGCCGTCGGGCGGGTGGGGATGGGTAGGCTCGGGCGGTGTTGGTTGGTGCGTGCGAACTTGCGGGGCGGGTGCCTTGCAGGGGGGTCCAAACTGCGCCGAAGCTGGCCTGAGTGCCGATAGGTTTGCCGATGTCCACCGCTGTCGAAGCCGCCCCCACTACCCAGGTCCGAACCATGCCGATCACCGAAGCGGGCACCGTCCCGGCCGCGATTCCGTTTCCTGCGGGTCACTCGAAGGACCTGTGGTCGATCGACCCGTCGCTGACGTTCCTGAACCACGGGAGCTATGGGGCGGTGCCGAAGGCCGCGGCGAAGGCGCAGGCGGCGCTGCGGGAGCGGGTAGAGCGCGACCCGGTGCGGTTCTACAAGAGCGACCTCGAGGGGCTGCTGGACGAGATGCGGCAGAAGCTGGGGGCGTTCCTCAACTGCCGCGCGGCGGACATCGCCCCCTGCGCGAACGCGACGTACGCCCTGTGCCACATCCTGTACGCGACGCCGCTGAAGGCGGGCGACGAGGTGCTGATCACGGACCATGAGTACTCGTCGCTGACGAACGAGCTGGAGCGGATCTGCGCGAAGACGGGGGCGAAGGTCGTGAAGGCCGCGGTTCCGTTCCCGATCCAGAGCCCCGAGCAAGTGGCGGAGGCGTTCCTGTCGTGCGTGACGAACCGCACGCGGATCGCGTTCATCAGCCATATCACGAGCGGGTCGTCGCTGGTGTTCCCGGTGGCCCCGATTGTCAAGGAGTTCAACGCCCGCGGGATCGACATCGTGGTGGATGGGGCGCACTCGCCGGGGCACATCCCGGTGGACATCGCGGCCCTCAAGCCCACGTACTTCGTGACCAGCGGGCACAAGTGGCTGTGCGGGCCGAAGGGGACGGGGTTTGTGTACGTGCGGCCGGACAAGCAGGCGACGTTCCGGCCGGTGTGCCTGTCGAGCCGTGCGAACAAGGTGCGGCCGGAGCGGGCGCTGTTCCTGCGGGACTTTGATTACCAGGGGACGGACGACTACTCGTGCAACCTGACGGTGCCGCACTCGATCGCGGCCGTGGGGTCGATGCTGCCGGGCGGGTGGCCGGCGGTGATGCGGCACAACCACGAGCTGGTGATGGCGGGGCGGAAGGTGGTGTGCGACCTGCTGGGGATGACCCCGCCGGCGCCCGAGAGCATGATCGGGAGCATGGCGACGCTGCTGATCCCCGAGCCGGCGGCGGAGCTGCTGACGCGTCCGACGTGCTACGACGATGCCCTGCAGGACGAGCTGTACAACAACCACCGGATTGTCGTGCCCATCTGGCGGCTGAACGACAACCGGCGGGTGGTGCGGATTTCGGCGCACTTGTACAACACGCTGGACCAGTACGAGAAGCTGGGGCACGCCCTGGCGGAGGAGCTGGCGCGGGAGCAGCGGTGGAAGGCGACGGGTTGAGGCACTTTACGAAACCGGTTCTCTCGACCGCCCGCGCGAGCGGGCGGTTCTGTTTCAGCAGCCGCCTTTGCGGAAGATCGACATCACGCAGGCCCCGCCCACCAACCCAGCCAGCGCGAGGACGAGCACTGAAGCGAGCAGGACCCCGAGCACCCGGCCTGCTCCCGTCCGTCGCGGGGCCGCACGGCGGGTGTTCCAAAGCAACGCTCCCACGGTCCCCAACACACTGGCCACAGCGACAGCCGTGGGCGTTCCGAGCATGAAGAGCCCGAGCTGCGCCCACCCGTCGCTCGCACGCGCCATTGAGACCCACAGGAGGGTCAGGAGCAGGCCTCCGAGCCCAAGCGGAAAGCCCAGTGCGGTCCAGAAAGCCCGCGCGCGTGACATCGAATGGCCAACAGGAAACGAGATGTGCCCGCATTCGGGGCACTCAACCCCGCCCGCACGGTCGAGCGGGAGTCCTTCGGCGCTGTAACTGCAGTGAGCGCAGTGCAGCCCGGCCCCGCACCTTGGCCCAGCTTGTGACACTTCTTGGGTCACGCACCCTCCCGCGTGGGCCGGTCCCACGACTAAACCCCGATTCAGCCCACGCCGCGCGAATCCGGGGCGGCCGTTGTCCAATATACTTGGTTGTGCACACACACCCGGGTTTCCAGCTTGTGCCGAACACCCGCCGCCCGCTGAACCGACTGGCGAGGGTTGTGGGCGGCCTGATTGCACTGATGCTCGCGATGCTGCCGGCGGCGGCGGGGTTCCCCCAGGGGGAGAAGGCTGCTCAGCCCGGGGCTGCGGGTGTCGGGCCTGGCGTGTCGGCGATCCGGCAGGCCAAGAACGTCGCCATCATCACGATCCACGGGGACATCGACCCGAGGCGTGTGATGGCGGTGAGCGTGCAGCGGCGGATCAAGCAGGCCGCGGACGCGGGGGCGGACGCGATCGTGTTCGACATCCACACGAACGGCGGCGAGGTGAGCTCGGTGCTGGAGATCTGCGAGGCGATCAAGGCGTCGCCGGTGCAGAACACGATCGGGTGGGTGAACACGCGGGCGATCTCGGGCGGGGCGCTGATCGCGCTGGCGTGCCGCGAGCTGGTGACGAATGACCCGGGCGTGATCGGCGACGCGATGCCGGTGATGATCGATCCATCGGGGAACTTCCGCGGGGGCGTGCAGGGGGATGCGCTGCGGAAGATCCTGCCGCCGCTGGTGGCATCGCTGATCGACTCGGCGAGGCGGTACAACCGCACGTTTGGCGGGTACATCCGCGATGAGTACCTGCTGCAGGCGATCGTGGCGAACGACGTCGAGCTGTGGTGGGTGAAGAACAAGGAGACCGGTCAGGAGATGGCGATCGACCGGGCGGAGTTCGCGATGCTGTTCCCGGACCAGGCGCCGTCGGGGCCGGCACGGCTGGCGGGCGGGGCGTCGCAGGGCATGACTCCGCGGACGCCGGGGTCGAGCCCCGGGAGCGCGACGGAGGGTGTGCCGCAAGGGTCGGAGCAGCTGGCGGAGGCGGCGAAGTCGACGTCGCACCAGATGGGTGCTTCGCCGGACCGGCCCAAGCTGAGCGCGGCGGATGCAGGGAAGTGGGAGAACTTGGGGCGGATCACGGACGGGACGGTCGCGGCGATCTTCAACCCCGATGACCTGCTGTACTTCAACCTGGCGGCCAATCCGACGACGAGCAAGGGCGGGCGCGAGGAGCTGGTGCCGATCCGGACCGAGGGGGACATCAAGAAGTTCCTGGGGGCCGACAACATCATCCGCTACGACATCACGTGGTCGGAGAAGATGGTCGAGTTCCTGAACAACCCGTGGGTGCGCGGCATCCTGATCGTGCTGTTCCTGGTGTCGCTGTTCATCGAGATGAGCCACCCGGGGGTGATCCTGCCGGGGATCGTGGCGCTGATGTCGCTGATTGCGCTGCTGGCGCCGCCGTTCATCATCGGGATGGCGCACTGGTGGGAGATCGCGGCGATTTTCGCGGGGCTGATCCTGCTGGGGATCGAGGCGTTCGTGGTGCCGGGGTTCGGCGTGACGGGGTTCCTGGGGATTGTGCTGCTATTTGGGGGGCTGGTGGCGACCTTCGTGCCGGGCGGCAACGTGTTCCCGGATACGCCCCAGGGCAAGAGCGACATGCTCAAGGGGCTGACGACGCTGGTGCTGGCGCTGTTTACGGCGGGCGCGGCGATCTGGGGGATTGCGCGCCACTTCGGGTCGTTGCCGATGCTGAACCGGCTGGTGCTGAAGAACACGCCGCCGGACGAGGGCGCGGACGAAATGATCGCGGCGATGGATATGGGCCTTGGGCATGACCTGCGGCCGGGCGACACGGGCGTAACGCTGACGCCGATGCGGCCGGCGGGGCGCGTGCAGGTGAAGGACCGCGTGGTGGACGCGGTGGCGGACCTGGGCTTCCTGGATGCGGGGATGCCGATCCGTGTCACGAGCGTTACGGGCATGCGGATTGGGATTGAGGCCGCGCCGCCGGGGCCTGCTTCACAAGCTACACGACCTGGGGGAGCGGAGGCGTAATGGAGTCTTTGCTGATCTGGGGCGTGGTGCTGATCGCGGCGGGGCTGCTGCTGATTTTCGCCGAGCTGTTCCTGCCGACGGGCGGGCTGCTGGGGGTGATCGCGGCGGGGTGCGCGCTGGCGGGCGTCGTGTGCATGTTCCAGGTGAGCACGATGTGGGGTGCGGTGTCGCTGCTGGTGGTGGCGGTGCTGGCGCCGATGACGATCGCGTTTGCGCTGAAGATCTGGCCGAGCACGCCGATGGGGCGGCGGATATTGGGCGTGCCTGACGAAGAGGAGCTCGAGCGGCAGCGGGCGGCGCAGGAGGAGCAGCGGAAGCTGCGCGAGGCGATCATCGGGACGGAGGGGAAGGTGCTGGTGGACCTGCGGCCGATCGGGGTGGTTGAGGTCGGGGGCAAGAAGTATGACGCGATGAGCGAGATCGCGTTCTGCCCGGCGGGCTCGCGGATCAAGGTGACGGGGATTGGGTCGGGGGATGAGCTGCGGGTGCGGCCGGTGGTGTGAGGGGTTCCCGCCGGCGGGGGGCCTGAACAGGGGCGGGAGAACGGGGTTTCCTATTGTTTGGCGGCCGTGTTTGGCTTCTGGTCCGTGCGGGGCATGGACCGGGGCCGCGTGCGCGGCGTACTGAGGTCACCGCGCTGGTGGCGCGTCCGGAGCCCTGTGCATGCGTGGTTTTCGTGTGGTGTTGCTGACGCTGGTGTGCGGCGCGATGGTGGGCGTTGGCGGGTGCGGTGCGCTGGGGCTGAGCGGGCGGAGCGAGCCGCGGGAGTTCCGCATGGGGCCGGCGAAGATGTCGCCGGCGGAGGTGCAGGCGGAGCTGATGGCGTACGTGGACACGTTCCAGGGGACGATGTCGCAGTCGTACAGCACGGCGGTGCAGGGCGTGCAGGACGCGGTCACTGCGGGGGGCGTGGGGAACTGGAAGCCGACGCAGGACGATGTAGCGCGGGCGCGACGGTCGTCGGTGGAGTCGCGGATTGCGATCATGTCGTCGCTGATGAATATCGCGGCGAGCCCGAACCCGTACGTGGGCGTGGCGGACCTGGTAACAGCGATCACGCTGACGCGGATGGTGATGGAGGAGCCGCAGGCGGCGCGGACGTGGGGAGCAGAGGGGCAGAAGCGGCTGATCGAGGCGCTGAAGCAGCATGAAGAGCGGGCGTGGCGGATCGCGGCGAAGGTGTACACCGAGGAGCAGGTGCAGGAGCTGCGCACGCTGATCCACGAGTGGCGGAAGTCGAACCCTGAGGCGCGGTGGGTGGCGGGCGTGCGGCTGGAGGACTTCGCGAAGGACCGGCTGAACTCGATGACGAGCTCGAACAAGGGGACGAGCGTGCTGTCGCTGCTGGGGATCGACCCGCTGGCGGGGCTGGACCCGGCGGCGCGGGAGGTGGAGAAGTCGCGGATGCTGGCGGAGCGGATGTTCTACTACGCGAGCCGATCGCCCAACCTGATCAAGCTGCAGAGCGAGAGCCTGCTGAACAACGTGGTGCGGAACGCGGAGGTGAAGGACACGATCGATTCGATCGAGCGGATCAGCAAGGCGGCGGAGAACCTTTCGCTGGAGGCCGCGGCGTTGCCGGCGAACCTGGAGAAGGAGCGCGAGGAGACGCTGAAGCAGGCGTTCGAGCAGATACGGGCGGAGCGGCAGGCGACGATCGACCAGATCTTCGCAGGCCTCACCGAGCAGCGGCAGGCGGTGATCAGCGACCTGGACCAGCAGCAGGGCGGCTTGCAGACCACGGCCAAGGAGATCCGTACGACCATCGAGTCGGCGAAGGAGACAATCGACTCGGCCAAGGAGCTGACGGGGTCGGTGCAGGAGATCCTGCAGGAGGCGCGGTCGTTCTCGACGACGGTGGTGCCAACGCCCACGGGCGGCGTGCCGACGCTGAACGTGGCGGACAAGGCGGACCGCGACGTGCTGAAGGATTATGCGGTGGCGGTAGACAAGACGGGGGCGACGCTGGATCAGCTGGTGACCCTCACCGGTCGGCTGGAGAATCTGATCGCGTCGCCACAGATCGAGAAGCAGGTGGAGACGGTGCAGGAGGGCGTCGAGCGGGTGCAGGCGGGGACGAAGGACGTGATCGACCACGCGTTCTGGAAGCTGCTGATCCTGTCGGTGGTGGCGCCGGTGGTAGTTGGGGCGACGGTGGTCGTGGTGCGGCGTCTACAGCCCGTGAAGGCGTAACAAAGGTTGACTTGGAGTCATTCCGGGCCGATACTGGGTGTGGAGGTTCCGCCGAGGGGCTGCCATGGTGGCCCTGAGGGCATTACCTCCTTCTTCATTTTTGGTCGGAGCGCGATCCGTACGGATCAGGCACAAAGATGACACTCGCGGTCTCGTAGGTTTCGGTCCCACCTACTCCCGACCGATAACCAGTGCCTTTCCAGATCAACGGCTCCATCAGCCACACGAAGTCCCGTACTTCGGGCCTCACGGTGCCGTCCATTCGCTTCGTGCGATAACCCCAGTTAAGGCAGTAGATGCATAAGTCCGCGATCTGCACGCCATAGGCCATGTCAGATTCGACAAAAAGCGGGACCGGCACGACCCACTTCGTTCGCTGCTTACCAGTGACGGTCCCGCTGAAGTACAGGCCCATGCGACGCACGAACTCGCGGTCGGCCTGTTTATCGGTGCCGTCCATGACAATCAGCCCTGATTGACGCTGCTCCTCGAGGAAGTAGAAGTAGCGTTCGAGGAGGAAGACGAAGTCTTTTCTAGGCACATCGGTGCGGGCGTCTATCGGGCGCTTCATGCACGGGATCATGGATGCAAACAGCCGAACTTCGTGTCCGCGGAGGATGGCGATGAGGCCGTCAACCATGCGAATGCAGGCCTGCCCATACGCGGTGAACTCGTCGCGTCTGGGCGTTCGACCCTGGTTCTTTGAGTTCAGGAAGTTCAGCGCGTGCTTGCGACGCGCCGCGTCGTCAAGCATCGGCCCCTGTCGGCACCACTTGAACCGGTCCTTATCGAGCAGCTTGGCACCCTTGATCTCGGTGCCGTGCTCCTGGAGGTATGTACCGAAAACGGATTGCTCGAGCATCCGAACAGATTGGATGAGCGGCCACAGCTTGGATGCATGCACGGCAATTCCGCCCCGCACTTCGTAGGGCATGGTGCGGTGGTCGTGTCCACTCTCATCCAGGAACAGCCAGCTCAGTCCCGGTCTCCTGATTTGGCAGGCAACGGTCCACTCCGTCAAAACAGCAGAACGCGGTCAGAGTATCCTGCCGCCATGGCTGACATCAACGGCACCGGCAAGCGCGGGTTTCTGGATCGTGCGCTGACGACCATCGAGTGGCTTGGAAACAAGCTGCCCGATCCGATCTTTCTGTTCATCGGGGCGACGGTGCTGGTGATGGCGTTGTCAGCGCTGGGGTCCGCGATGGAGTGGACCGTGCAGCCGGTGAAGCCGCAGGTGGTGACGGAGACGGTTGACGGCGTCGCCCGGGCGGTCCGCAACGAGGACGGCAAGCCGATGCTCGAGCTGGTGCCCACGGGCACGCCGATCGGGCCGCGGAGCCTGCTGACTGGCGAGGGGGTGTACTGGCTGATCTCAAACATGGTGCGGAACTTCATCAACTTTGCGCCCCTTGGCGTGGTGCTGGTGTGCATGCTGGGGATCGGCGTTGCGGAGAAGGTGGGGATGTTCGTGGCGCTGATGCGCTACCTGGCGGGGATCGTGCCGAGCGCGGCGCTCACGCCGATGATGGTGTTCCTGGGGGTGATGAGCCACGTGGCGAGCGATGCGGGGTACATCATCCTGCCGCCGCTGGCCGGCGCGCTGTACGCGGCCGTGGGGCGGCCGCCGCTCGCGGGCATCGCCGCGGCCTTCGCGGGCGTCGCCGGCGGCTTCTCGGCGAACCTGCTGATCTCGTCGACCGATGCCCTGGTGGCGCCGCTGACGGAGCGCGGGGCGCGGATGCTGGACGCGAACTACTCGGTGCTGGTGACGTGCAACTGGTTCTTCCTGGCGGCCTCCGCGTTCCTGCTGACCTTGGCGGGGTGGGTGGTGACGGCGAAGCTCGTGGAGCCGCGGCTGAAGGCGCAGGCGGAGGCACGGGCCGCGGCGGTGGCATCGGCCGGGGCCGAGGCGGAAGTGGAGTCGCAGCAGCTGGGCGCGCCGGAGAAGCGGGGGCTGCGGGCCGCGGCGATCGCGGCGGTGGTGACGCTGGCGGGGCTGGCTTCGCTGATGTTCGCGCCGGGTGCGCCGCTGTCGGGGACGATGCCCGCGCCGGCGCCAGCGTTCGGACCAATCCCGGTGCGGCCCGCGGCGACCGAGGGGACCTTCACGAAGGCAGGCGATGCACCCGAGGGGCAGCGGTCGATCCCGGGTTCGTTCGCGGTGAAGCCGGGGACGACCCTCGAAGCGGAGGGCCCCGAGGGCCAGCGCGGCACGTTCAGGGTGAAGTCGGGTGATGAACTGACGGGCACCTTCGATCAGGGGCCGGCGGCGCAGCCACGGTGGTCGCAGGCGATCGTGCCGTTCATCCTGATCGCGTTCGTGGTGCCGGCGATCGCGTACGGGATCACCACGGGAGCCATCAAGAAGCACAGCGACATCACCAAGGGCTTCGTGCACGCGATGACGAGCATGGCGCCGGTGATCGCGATGGCGTTCTTCGCGGCCCAGTTCATCGAGTGCTTCCGGTACTCGCAGCTGGACGCGATGATCGCGAACGCGGGGGGCAAGGCGCTGGCCGCGGCGGCGCTGCCGGCGCCGGTAATGCTGGTAGCGTTGGTGCTGCTGATCGTGGTGGTGGACCTGCTGATCGCGTCGATGAGCGCGAAGTGGACGGCGCTGGCGCCCATTCTGGTCCCGATGATGATGATGGCGGGCATCAGCCCCGAGCTCACCCAGGCCGCGTACCGCGTAGGCGACTCGGTGGCGAACATCGTGACGCCGCTGAACAGCTACATCATCGTGATCCTGGCGGCCGTGCAGCGGTACCGCAAGGACGCGGGCATCGGCAACCTGATCGCGATCATGCTGCCGTACTCGGTGTCGTTCTTCGTGGTGTGGACGGGGTTCCTGCTGCTGTGGGTGGCGCTGGATATTCCGCTGGGGCCGGGCGCGCCGCTGTGGTACACGCCGGGGCAGTGAGGCCTCGGCAGTTCCCCCTGGGGCGTTTTCGTGGCAGAAACCGTGCAACAACGGCGCGGCTGCCGCGTTGAACTTAGTGACCACAAACCAAGCCCGCCTACGCGGGCGAAACAGGGACAGAGCGGCGTGACCTGAGTGCTCCGCGGCGTGTGCCGTAGGCGTCGGTGGCCGCGCGTCCCGAATGGAGCATGTCATGTCCAAGGCACGTTGGAGTCTGCTGGCGCTGGCGGGGATCGCGGTGAGCTCGCTGATGCTGGGCGGGTGCGTCTACCACAGCCATCATGGGCATGGTGGTGGGTACCGCGGGCACCGGTACCACGGGCACCATGGCCATCATCACCACGGGCACCACCACGGCGGGCATGGGCACCATGGTGGGCATGGGCATCACCGGTGATGACCCTTTGCGGCAAGACCACCGAGATGAGGACATCTCGGTGGCACGCAAAAACAGAACCACCGAGGTGAGGGCACCTCGGTGGTTTGCTTGGATCAAAGTGGAGCCGGGGGGAATCGAACCCCCGTCCCGAGGCAGTCAGCACGCTGCATCTACGCGTGTGTCTGGTGCATTATCCTCTTCCCGCGCGTCTGCCACCAGCAGTATCCGCGTGGGCGCAGCCCCAGGAGTTTTCTCACCGGTGCACCCTGAGGCGGCGCACACCGGCCAGCCCGATGTCTACGAACGACGCCGTATCGGGCGTCTGACGTCGTTCGTGCGGTCTGTATTAGGCCGCGAGAGCGTAATTGCGGTCAGCAATTAATGTGTTGCATGCTTTTATCGAGGCCGGCATGCTCCTCGACGCGCCACATCGTGCCTTCCCTGCTCGGTCGAATCCAGTTCGGCCCCATGTTTTCAAAGATCCTGCTCGGACACTGACGCGTGACTGTAGGTCCGCTGGTCTTGTTCGACCGTTTGGGGGTGGCGGATGTGGCCGGAGGGGTGGGTGGCCGTGAAAAACACTGGCGACGGCCGACGTGGGCGGTACCGTGGTGGGATGCAGACCCTCTGCCGCGCTGTCGCTGCGTCTGTTCTCTTGCTTCTCGCGGTTCACGCCGCGCCGGGCCAGGTCACCCGCTGGACCAACCCTGCGGGCGGCTCGTTCGGTGATCCGGCGAACTGGGACAACGGCGTGCCGGACACGACGAAGGAGGGGCGGTTCGAGCTGCCGGGGGCGTACACGGTAGTGCTGGATCAGGCGCGGACGGTTACCCAACTCACGAGCACAGGCGCGGACTTGACGTTGGATCTTGGCGGCTTTGCGCTGAGGTCGTCGGTCACTGTTATTGGTGGGCACCTCACGGCTCGCAATGGGCAGTTCGGCAAGAGACTGGACGCGGAGCAAGGGGCCGTGGTTGTCATCGAGAGCGACGGCATTTTCCGAATGGACGGTTACTCGGTCCCAAGAGGGTTCATCCTTCGGGATACCTCTCGGGTTGTTCTCCGCGGTCGACTGACCGACTGCGTCGCAGAACCGCACTCGAGCTGTGACGGCGGAATCTTCCTCGCGGAACCAGGATGCAGCGTTCGCGTGGAGGGGGGCGTGCTGTCGGCCATGTTCTCCTACAACCAGGCTCCGGTTGAAGTCATCGGTGGCAGCGTTCGTCACGAGGGCGCGTTCTTCCCGCGCGGGCTGCTCGTCGACGGCGGCGGGGCGGGGGGCGGTGCCAACACCATCCATGTAGAGGGTCCCTGCACTGTGCGTAACGGCGGGATCGGAGCCACGGACGGATCGTTTCTTGGAACCGGCGAGTTCCTCTTTGAAGGGCCGACGACGACCGTCGGGAACTTGCGGGAGGTGCGAGGACATGTCACCTTCCGCGGCGGTGCTACCGCGCTGCCGAACTCCTCATGGCCGAACGTGAACGTTCTGGAGGGCGGATCGATCGATCTTCAGCGGGGATCATCGATCCTCAAGCGGGTATGGGGCATGAACATCCGGCTTGAGCCGGAGACGGCGGTCACGCAGCTTGGTCTCGGGTGGACAGGCTCCACGGCGCCGCTCGACCGGTTCGTTACGTTTGTGCTCGACGGGGCCACCACACCTGCCCATCCACGGCACTCCGTTTCGTTCGATACTCGCAGGCTTGGAGGCACGCTGCGGATCGAAGCCTGGAACACGAACGTGTTTCGCGTGGGTGACGAGGTCACCATTCTCAAAACAGGCTATGGGTTCTTCGAGCAGCAGTTCGATCAGGTTGAACTTCCTGAGTTGGATGGCGGGCGACGGTTCGAAGTGGTGACGGTGAACAACACGCCGGAGGACAGCACCGTTCGCATTCGCGTTGTCGCGGGTGGGAGCAACCCGTGCTGGTCGAGCGACTTCAATGGCGACGGGGATTACGGCACCGACCAGGACATCGAGGCGTTCTTTGCGTGCATCGGGGGGACGTGCTGCGCGTTGTGCGGGTCGGCGGACTTCAACAGCGATGGGGACACAGGCACGGACCAGGACATCGAGGGGTTCTTCAGGGTGCTGGGGGGGCACCCGTGTTGAGGGGGGCGAGCGCCCATAGGACTCATAGGAGTCATGGGACTCATAGGACGCGTGGGGGCCGAGATGCGGCCTTGGCTCGCTGGTTGAGCGGTTGACGCTTGCGGGGTTGGCGGCACCTACACTTTCTCCCTTGCGCTCCCCGGGATTCCGGGGGGGTGGCAACGGTGTTGAAAGGGTTGTGATGCTTGTGCTTGGGCTTGCTCATTGGTTGACGGGCGTGCTGATCGTCGGGTTCCTGGCGGTCTGCGTGCTGATGGTGCTGACGGTGCTGATCCAGAAGCCGCAGGGCGGCGGGCTGGCGAGCGCGTTCGGCGGCGGCGGGGCGGGGTCGGGGCAGACGGCCTTCGGCACCAAGACTGGCGACGCCCTGACCATTTTTACGATCATCGTGTTCGCGCTGTACGTGGGGCTGGCGATCGTGCTGAACTACGTGGCGCGGCCCTCGGTCGCGGTGCAGCCGACCATTACGGCGCCGGCGGATGGGACGGGCGCGACGCCGCCGACCGATGCTGTTCCGGTGACGACGGGGGCTCCGGCCCCGGTGACGACGGGGGCGCCCGCGACGACGGGGACGACGCCCGCGCCGGTGACGCCTGCTCCGACGGACGGCGTCCCCGCCAATCCTGCTCCGGCGAACACCACGCCTGCGCCCGCGGCTGATCCGGCGGCGACCACCCCCACCCCCCCCACTCCTCCTCCGGCGAGCAACCCGCCGGCCCCCACGAACCCCACGACGCCGCCCGGCGGCCAGTAACTTCACACACCCGACGGAGCCGCACGCGTGGTCAGGAGCATGACGGGCTACGGGGACGCCTCGATCACCATCGACGGGGTGCACTACTTCGTCGAGGTGCGCGCCCTCAACAACAAGTACTTCAAGGCGACGATCCGTCTTGCGGAGGCCCTGCAGGGGCTGGAAGCTGAGATGGAAGCGCGGCTGCGGGAGAAGATCTCGCGCGGCACGGTGACGCTGACGGCGCGGAGCACCGACGCGTCGGCGTCGGCCGCGTACACCATCAACACGCAGGCGCTGGACCGCTATGTGCAGCAGCTGAGCGAGCTGCCGCAGGTCAAGGGCGGCGGGCTGAAGCTCGATCTGGGGCAGCTGCTGAATCTGCCGGGGGTGCTGCAGCCGCCGGCGGATGAGGAGGACCGGCTGGACAAGGCGCGGGGGATCTTCCTGCCGCTGCTGGACAAGGCGGTCACGAACCTGCTGGCGATGCGGCAGCGCGAGGGGCGGGTGCTCGTCGATGACCTCAAGAGCCACCAGACGTACATCGCCGAGCGGCTGAGCCTGGTTGCTCAGCGGGCGCCGGGGGTGGTGGCGGATTACCAGTCGCGCCTCAAGCAGCGGATCGAGACGATGTTCCGCGAGGCGGACGCGACGGTGGAGCCGGCGGACCTGATCCGGGAGATCGCGGTGTACGCCGAGCGGACGGACATCGCGGAGGAGATCAAGCGGCTGAGCGCCCACCTGGACCAGTTCGGGTCGCTGATCTCGGCGACGGACGGGAAGCCGATCGGGCGGACGCTGGACTTCCTGGCGCAGGAGATGCTGCGGGAAGCGAACACGATCGCCAGCAAGAGCCCCGACGCCGCGATCTCGCGGTCGACGGTCGAGATTAAGGGGGCTATCGACCGCATTAAGGAGCAGGCGGCAAACATCGAATAGACTAAAGACCCCAGGAGGCGCGGGTGTGGCCCGCGCGGGGGCGGCCGTGGCTGGCGACGACGCCAGCGTCCGGCGGCAGAGGAGCGTTCCCGTGGTTGTGCGAGGGCTCTGGCTCAAGGTCGGGGCGGCGTGCCGGCTGGCGGTGCTGAGCGGCCTGTCGTTGACGTTGGCCGCCGCGGGCGAGGCGGTCGGGCAGATCGCGCCGCAGCCGCAGGTGCCGCCGGGTCCTCAGGCCCCGGGTGTGGGGGCGTCGCCGTCCGACCTCTCAGATCTGTCATGGCTGGAGCCGCAGCTCAAGCTGCTGGACTCGGACGATCTCAAGACGCGCGAGCGGGCGACGGCGGAGCTCAAGGCCGATGGGCGGCTCTCGCTGGCGGCGCTGCAGGCGCGAATCGCGGACACGGCCAACCCGCTCACGGCGGAGCAGTCCCTGCGGCTGAGCGAGGTGGCGCTGAAGTTGTTCCGGGAGTCGCCGCGGGCGGCGATGGGGGTCTCGTTCACGCAGCGGCCGGTGCAGCGCGGGGTCGAGATCGGGGCGCCGGTGGAAGGTTTCGATTCGTGGCGGGTGATCAAGCCGGGCGACCTGATCCTGGAAATGGACGGGATGCCGGTGCTGAGCTATGACGATGCACGGGCGGCGATCATCTCGCACGACCCGGGCGAAGAGATGGCGGTCACGATCCTGCGCGGCGGCGAGGTGATCGAGGCGGCGGTGCGGCTGGGCGAGTACGCACGCCTGCAGAACCGGGCGGACCTCAACGACCCGATCCTGCGCGACGCGTGGCTGGTGCGGTGCGAGCGGCTGGTGTCGCGGGGGCAGGCGGGGAAGGCCAACCTGCCGATCGAGGCGGGGCTGAACGCGGAGCAGTGGGCCGCGGCGAACCTGGCCGAGCGGCGGGCGTCGCTCAAGCGGCAGCGCGAGGACCAGGCGACCCCGGTTGAGGCCCGCCCCGACGACGGCATGGGCCCGCCCGCGGTGGTGGGCGGGGGCTCGCTGCGGCGTCCGGAAGAGGCCTCGCTGATCGACTTCTCGGATTCGGACCAGCAGAAGCAGCCCGAGCGTGTGCGGCAGATCCAGGCGCAGATCGTGAACCTGCAGGCGCAGGTGCGGCTGTTCGAGCAGCAGCTGCAGAACGACCGCAACATGCCCGAGGCGCAGCGGGCCAACATCCAGCGGAACATCCGGCGGTACCGCGAGATGATCCAGCAGTACAAGGCGGAGCGCGCGCGGATGCTGCGGGGGAACCAGGTCGAGCCGTGAGCGTCCTGGGCCGGGCGCCCCGGCTTGACAGTTGAATGTCGCGGCGTTGTGATTGGCGCGTGACGCCGGTTCGCTCTGTTGCCATCTTGTTCCACGCCCGCCAGACCGACGCGGCGCGGATGCACTACCGAATCTGGCCGATCGCCGAGTGCTGGCGGCGGATGGGGATCAAGGTCGATGTGGTGTTCGGGATTGATGGTGAGAATGAGCGCACGCTGCTCAATGCGGACCTGCTGGTGCCGCACGTGGACTGCTCGGTGCGGCCGCCGGCGTACCAGGCGGTGATCGAGCGGCATCCGCGGGTGCTGAACCGGCGGCTCACGGACATCCGCAAGCGGACGGTGGCGCGGCTCATGGGTTCGCCACTGGTGGTGACGCGGGCGGACGTTGAGGCGGGGTACGACGGGCCGGTGATCGTCAAGACGGACGGCAACTGCGGGGGGCTGCCGGACTACCACTACTCGCGCGGCGGGGACCGGGGCCCAACGCTGCTGGACAAGGTGCGGCGGCGGGTGTGCAACCATGCTCTCGTGACGCGGCACGCGTGGCTGGAGCGTCGCAGCTACCGCTGGGCGCGGACGCTGACGCGGTATCCGATTTATGAGAGCGCCCGCGATGTGCCCGCGGGCGTGTGGGCGAACCCGAGTCTGGTGGTGGAGCGGTTCGTGCCCGAGCGCGTGGCGGTTGAGAGCGGGCTGCACTACGTGATGCGGATGTGGATCGTGATGGGTGAGAGCGGCACGGGGCGGACGCTCACGGCCGCGGACGCGTACGTGAAGGACCGGCATGCGCGGCTGGCGCACTTCTCTGCGCTGCCGGCGGAGGCGGCCTCGTGGCGCGAGCGCCTGGGCGTTGACTACGGCAAGCTGGACTATGTGGTGCCGCGGGAAACGGAGTGGGACGTGAGCGGGCTGAAAGCCCGTCCCCCCGGGTCTGGGTCTGCCGTGCTGCTGGATGTGAACCCCACGCCCACGGTGAGCGGGGACGCGTTCAGCGAGTTTTATGTGGAGCAGTGTGCGCCGCTGGCGCGGGGGGCGGTGGAGTGGGCGGAGGGGGCCTCGTTGGTTCCTCCGCCGGTTTGAGTCGCCAGGGCTTTCGGACGTGATGCTCTCTCAGTCAACGCAGCCTGCAGCGGATTCGGCATCGCGCATGGCAAGGCTCGCCGCCCTGCCCGACCCGCCCGGACGCAAGCGATACTGCAACCACCGCGGCTTCCGGCGTTCGCCGCCGCACCACGCCGCACCCTCATCACCACTGAGAACGGCCCGGGAGAGCCCGAGAGGCCCGGCCTGAGGGCCTCTCGGATGCGCGGCGCGGGACGAAGGTGTGGTGGGTTACGTGGGGAAAGGTGGAGGTCACGACCGACCTGCTGCGCTTGGAACAAGATTGTGGTTGGGCCACTAAAGTGAATGCATGCTGGCTGCCCACGGTGCTCTCTGCACGGCCACTCTGCTTGTCGTGATGCTCGCGTCGGTGGCGCCGATGCATGGGTGCGACGAGTCGGTCACGAGGGTTCGTTCCTCGGGCTCTGGTGTGACAGCCGCGGCGCTGGCGGGCAAGTGGGCGAGCAAGGACACCGTGGCGTGGGTGCAGCTGAAGGATGATGGAACGTTTGCGTCGGGCGGGCTCCTCGGACCGAGCGACACGAAGGGGACCTGGAGCCTGATCTCGCTGTCGGGAGTGGTGGCCGTTGACCTCGTCAGGGAGGGCACGGGCCGTGTTGCACACGAGACAGTGCTGGTGCTCCAGAAAGCGAGCGGCGAGCTCATCCTGGAGTACGCGGGGGGCGACCCGGATGACGGGGCGGTCCGGCTGCGACGGGTGGAGTAGAGGCGACGCGGGTCAGTGCCGGTTCTGGTCGCGGTGGTCGAGGCGGGCGCGGGTCATGCGTTCGCGGAGGCCGCCCTTCTCGACCAAGTCCTGCTCGAGGCGGGCGATCTGGTGGTCGACGAGGTAGCGGGCCTGGTGGATGAGGCAGATGGCGATGTTGGCCACGACTGATGCGTCGCGCGTAAGCACAAAGTCGCGGTAGGTCTCGAAGGTGTCGTTGCGGAGGTCACGGACGTAGCGCGCCTCCTTCGAGTTCTTGTCCCAGAGCGGCAGGTCGCGGACGCGGAGGTAATCGAGGTAGTCGTTGAGCAGCTCCTCGAGGCTGGCGCGGGCGACACCCAGGAGCTTGATTTCCATTTCCTTGGAGGTGCCCGAGGCGCTGACGCCCTCGACGATGTTCTGCTTGCCGCTGCGCGCTGCCTGGACCATCTGGTCGATGGTGCGGTCGCCCTTTTTGAGGAAGCGTTCGCAGAAGCGATGGGTGATGTCGTAGATGATCTCCGCCTTCTGGTAGGAGAGCAGCTCGCGGTAGTTGCCGTGCGGGGGGATGAAGGGGCGCTCGGGCATGGGCGATCAGGGGAATAGGTCTTCTAGGTCGTCGAGGTCGTCTAGAGGAGTGTACAAAGCCGTAGACGACCTCGAAGACCTATCCGACCTATGCCTTAGCCGCTCACCAGATAGAACCGCCCCACCGCCACTTGAAACTCCTCGCGGGTGCCGTTCTCGACGAAGGTGTAGGCGCCCTCCATGGTGCCCCACGGCGTGGGCAGGGGGCAGTAGCTGGCGTACTCGAAGGCCTGGCCGGGTTTAAGGGTGGGCTGGCGGCCGATGACGCCGTCGCCCTCGACGTCGTGGGTGTCGCCGTCGGCGTCGATGATGTGCCAGCGGCGGCGGAGCAGCTGCACGGTGCGCTCGCCCTGGTTGGTGATGGTGATGTGGTAGGCGAAGATGTAGCGCTTGCCCTTCCACTGGTCGCCGAGCGAGAGGTGGGGCGCGTCGGGGTCGAGGTCTTCGTCGGGGACGAACTGGGGTCGGACCTGCACGCGGACGTGGCGGGTGGTGGTGTCGGAGCCGTGGTGCTGGGGGTCCAGCGGGCGCGCGGGCATGGGGGATGGTAAGGGAGTGGAGGAGAAGAGGAATAGAGGAGTAGAGGAGAACAGAGTTCGTTTGTGACCGCTCCCCGACTCCTCGGCACCTCGACTCCTCCACTCCTCCACTCCTCCACTCCTCCACTACCATCCCGCATGCGTCACCGCGATCCTGCCGACGTGATCGACCACTTTGTCGCTCTGGTGCTGGGGCACATCGACCGCGAGTACCCGCACAAGCTTGATCATGTGATGAACGACGCCTCGGAGGTCAAGGGGCCGCGGGCGCTGCACCCGATTTTCTATGGGAGCTTCGACTGGCACTCGTCGGTGCACGGGCACTGGCTGCTGGTGCGGGCGCTGCTGCGGTTCCCCAAGCTGGCGCAGCAGGGTGAGGTGATCAGGGTGCTCGATGCGCGGTTCACGCCGGAGAATGTGAAGGTTGAGACGGAGTACCTGGGGCAGAAGCTGCGGGCGACGTTCGAGCGGACGTACGGGTGGGCGTGGTTCCTGAAGCTCGCAGCAGAGATCGTGCAGCCGCCGGGCGGGCGCGGACTCGGAGATCATGTCGGAGAGATGAAGCTTCCTGTTGTTCAAGCTTGTTCACGATGGGATGAGGTTCTGCAGCCCCTGACAGTCGCGTTCGTCGATCGTTACATCAAGTACCTGCCCAAGGCGACGTACCCGATCCGCGTGGGTGTGCACCAGAACGCGGCGTTCGGGCTGGCGCTGGCGTGGGACTATGCGCGGCTGGCGGGTCACTGGCAGCTCAGCGAGTTGATCGAGGGCAAGGCCCGCGCGTGGTACTTCAAGGACCAGAACTACCACGGGTGGGAGCCGGACGGCACGGACTTCCTCTCGCCGGGGCTGATGGAGGCGGAGCTGATGCGGCGGGTGCTGGCGCCGGATGACTTCCTGGCGTGGTTCGGGAAGTTCCTGCCGCGGCTGGCGGAGAAGCAGCCCGCGGCGATGTTCGAGCCCGCGTTCGTGAGCGACCGCACTGACGGGCAGATCACGCACCTGGACGGGCTGAACCTGTCGCGGGCGTGGTGCTTCCGATCGCTTGGGCGGGCGCTGCCCGAGGGCGACCCGCGGCGGGCGGTGTGCGAGGAGGCGTACACGAAGCACCTGGAGGCCGCGCTGCCGCACGTGTCGGGTGATTACATGGGCGAGCACTGGCTGGCGACGTTCGCGCTGCTGGCGATGACGGAGTGAGATATGGGATGCGAGAGGTGCGGCCCGTGCCCCTATGATTCTCCATGTCTGATTCGCCGCGGCTCATTCGTTTGCCGCTGACGGAGGTTTCGCCTGTGGGCGAGCCGCGTGCGACGGCCGTCACTCGTGAGACAATCGCTGCGATCGTGGATGATTTCTACTCGCGCTGCCGCGCCGACCCGCTGCTGGGGCCGGTGTTCAACCGTGTGGTGACGGACTGGCCGCCGCACCTGGCGAAGATCAGGGCATTCTGGGAGGCGGCGGTGCTGCGGCAGCCGGGGTACGCGGGGCGGCCGCTGGAGGCGCACCTGGAGCTGCCGGTGCCGCGCGAGCACTTTTCGGCGTGGCTGCGGCTGTGGAAGGCGACCGTCGAGTCGAACTGCACGCCGCAGGACGCGGCGGTGTTCATGACGCTCGCGGGGCGGATGGCGAACAAGATGATGGGGGCGGCGAAGTCAGGGGATGGGGCGGGGGCGTAACGGCGGGTCACTTTCGCTCGCGTTTTTCCGCGTTTCTGCTAGGCTCTCGGAGTTGCGGCTGACGCCGCGGGAGGAGAGAGACGATGCGGACCGCCCTGACGTGCGCCGTGGCCGTGGCTCTGGTTGCGCCGGTTGCGAACGCCTACACGCAGTACACCATGACGCAGGCGGGGTTCTCGCCCACGTGGGTGCAGTACACGCAGCACTTCGTGGGGACGGGCGGGTCAGGCATCAGCTATGGCCAGACGAGCGGCGGGAATCCGGGCGAGCACCGGGCGTTTGAGACGGCGGTGAACGCCGCGGCCCCGGGGCAGCACTCGGCGTACTACATCTCGCTGCTGTTCGCCAACTCGTATGACCCGGCAACGCAGGGGGCGATCCCGCAGCTGACGTACCGCGAGGACTTCCGCACGGCCACGAGCATTCAGTACTCGGGGCCGGTGGTGCGGCAGGGCGGGAACTTCTACTTCGCGCCGGTGCTGGTCGCGAGCGCGGCGAACTGGACGAGCACCAACCTGCTGACGCTGACGGCGTCGGATTTCTATCTCGTCACGAACAACGCGAACTTGGCGTACGGCCTGGACACGACGGTGAACCCGGACTTCTCCGCCGCGGGCGGGGTGATCGACTTCGGGATCTTCCGCGGTTCGACCTCGGGTCCGGTGCCGGGCGGTGGTGGGGACAGCGCGGTGGGCTACATCGACAACGCGCAAATCACGATACCCGCGCCGGCCGTGATGGCGGTGGTCGGGTGCGGGCTGCTGATGAGCCGACGCAGGCGACGCGTCGGTTGAGCGATCGGCCGCGGGCTGCGGTCCGCTACTCCTTCTCCTTTTCGCCGAAGCGGTAGCGGACCATCTTGCCGTTGAGGAAGCAGGTGATCTCGGCGGGTTCGCCCGGCTTGGCGTCCCCCACCATCACCATCGTCCCCATCCCCTTGAGGTCGCGGCTGGCGAGCAGCTTGCCCTGCATGTCCAGCACGAGGAGGCTGCTGCCGTACATCTTGTGGTTGCGGCCGGTGCGGTCCATGCTGCTGATGTTGAGGAGAACGACCGCCTCGGGCTTCTGATCGCCGTCGACATCACCCGCCGCCATGGAGGCCTGCACCATCACGTTCTTGGGGAGGTTCTCGGGGGATGTAGGCCCAGACCTGCTCGTGCTTGTCGTCGTAGAGCGCGATGCTGGGGGTGCTGGAGCTGCCGCTGAACTTCTGGAGGCAGAGGAGCCAGCCGCGCTTGCCGTCAGCGGTAACGGGCTCAAAGGCGCTGATGTTGGTCATGCGGCTGACCCCCTTGAACTTCACGGCGTTGAGCGACTTGGCGTCGGAGGAGAGCACCTGAAGGCCGCCCATGAAGCCGGCGGCGACCAGCTCCTGCTTGCCATCGCCATCGACATCGACGCGGCGGGCCATGCTGGGGTGGAACATCGCCGTGATCGCCTTGGTCTCGGCCTCGGAGAACTTGTCCGCCGCAACCTCCGGGATCGGGTTGGGCTCGGTCTTCATCATGGCGCCGATGTTGATCGCCGTCTCTTCGTCGGATTCGGGGTCGTCGCCGCCCGCCTGGAGGTTGGCGATTTCATCGGGCGTGCGGAGGTCCTTGCCGGCGAGGAGCTTTTCGATGTTCTCGGTGAGCGTGTCCTCCTCGCCTTCGCCGAAGCCGACCTTGATGTCCTGCACGTTGCCCTTGGCGTCAATCAGGACCATCGTGGGGATGCCGCTCACCTTGTACTGCTCCTGCACGGAACCGTCGTCCATGTACTGGAGGAGCGTGAGCTTCTTCTTGGCGAGGAACTTCTTGACCAGTGCTTCGTTCTGCTGGTCCTGGTTGACGCCGAGCACCACCACCGGCTTGTCCTTGAACTTGTCGGCGACGGCCTGCACGTGCGGGATCGCCTGGACACAGGGGCCGCACCACGTGGCCCAGAAGTCCAGCACGACGACCTTGCCCTTCTGAGCTTCGAGCGAAAACTCGGAGCCGTCCAGCAGCTTGCCCTTGATGGCGGGCGCGGGCTTGCCGAGCAGCGCCATCTGCTCGCCGGCGCCGTGCGGCTGGGGCATCAGGTCTTCGACCTTCTCGTAGTCCGCCGGCGGCGTGAACGCGAACGCCTGGGGGTCCACAGCCTCGTTCACCTTCACCTCGCTGAAGGTGTAGACGTACTTGGCGCTCTTGACCTCGGGCATCTCCGGCGCGTCCTCGTCGTCGCCCATCGCCTCCTTGTAGTCGTCGTACTGCTTCTTCATGCCCTCGGTCATGTCCATGACGCACTCGCCCATGAGGCCGGTCTCGTCATCGATCCACACGGAAATCTTGAGCGGGAAGCCGCCGGCCTCCTCGTCCGAGCCCTCGGCGTTGACTCTCACACCGTTGCGGCCGTCACGCACTTCCGGCGTGGCGTCGATCACCTTGGTGATCATGAGGAGCAGATGCTGCACGGGTTTGCCGGCCCGTGCGAGGACCTGGGCGCTCGGTGGGGCGATCTGGCCGGCGGTGGGCGCCAGCTCCTGCACCAGTTCCTGCGGCGTGCGGCCGTCGGTCTTGGCCTCCACATACCGCTTTCTGGCGTGCTCCACGATCCATACGGTGCTGCCGTCGCTGATGTAGTCGAAGCGCGGCTTCTCGCTGGTGATGCGCAGCTTGCCGCCCTGGGCGTACACCAGCTTGCTGGTGCCGGACATCTCGGGGGCCTCGAAGTCCCCCTCGGCCTCGAACACGTACTTGAACGTGCAGGATTCCTGGTAGGTCTTCAGCTTCGCGTACGCGGCCTTGGCTTTCTCGAGGGCCTCGCGGCCACGGGTGGCGCCGTCCTTGGCTGCGAGTTTCTCAATTTGCGGCTGGGCGAGCGCCGGAATGGAGGGCGACACACCTGCCACGATCGCCGCGCACAAGTAACCAGTGACCCACCTCATGTGTACCCCTTTCGTGTGAGAACGAAGAGCGGCCCGATTGTACGGGGTGTACCACCATGAGTCGGGGAAGGGTGCGTGGGCGGCGGATTAGTCGCCCTGGTCCAGCACCGCCATGAAGGCTTCCTGCGGGATCGTGACGCTGCCCACGTTCTTCATGCGCTTCTTGCCTTCCTTCTGCTTCTCGAGCAGCTTGCGCTTGCGACTGACGTCGCCGCCGTAGCACTTGGCGAGGACGTTCTTGCGGAAGGCCTTGATAGTCTCGCGGGCGATGATCTTGCCGCCGATGGCGGCCTGCACGGGGATTTCGAACTGGTGGCGGGGGATCTGCTCGCGGAGCTTGGAAACGAGGCCGCGCCCGCGGTACTCGGCGCGGTCGCGGTGGACGATGACGGCTAGGGCCTCGACGGGGTCGCCGTTGATGAGGATGTCGAGCTTGACGAGGCGGTCGGCCTTGTAGCCGATGATCTCGTAGTCCATGGTGCCGTAGCCGCTGGTCAGGCCCTTCATCTTGTCGAAGAAGTCGTAGATGATCTCGGCGAGAGGGATCTCGAAGGTGACCATCTCGCGGGACTGGGAGACGAAGGTCTGGGCCTTGTAGAGGCCGCGCCGGTCGAGGCAGAGTTTCATCACGTCGCCGATGTACTCCTTGGGGAGCATGATCTCGACGCGGCAGATGGGCTCGCGGATTTCTTCGATGGTGCCCATGTCGGGCAGGTCGGCGGGGTTGTTGACCTCGAGCAGCTGCATGCCCTCGGCGGGGGCGACGTAGTGCTCGCTCTTGGGGTCGACGGGCTTGAGGGCCTGGCCGGACTTGCCGGTGACGGTGCCGGTGCTGCGCATGAGCACCTGGTAGGACACGGTGGGCGCGGTCTGGACGATCTCGACGCCGCCCTCTCGCTCCAGCCGCTCCTGGATGATGTCCATGTGGAGCAGGCCGAGGAATCCGCAGCGGTAGCCGAAGCCCAGGGCCTCGCTGTGCACGGGCGCGAAGGTGAACGACGAGTCGTTCAGCGAGAGCTTCTCGACGGCGTCGCGGAGCATCTCAAAGTCGCTGCCCTCGCCGTCCTCGCTGGTGGCGGGGTAGAAGTCGCAGAAGACCATTTGGCGTGGGAACTGGAAGCCGGGGAGGGCCTCGGACGCCGGGTCGTTCTCGAGCGTCACCGTATCGCCGATGCGCACGTCCTTGAGGGTGCGGATTGCGGCGACCACGTAGCCGGTCTCGCCGGGGCCGATGGAGGGCACGCGGAAGGGCTTGGGGTTGTTCTTGCCGATGTCGCTGACCTGGAACGAGCGTCCGATGCCCATCATGCGGATCTTGTCGCCCACCTTGAGGTGGCCGTCGAAGACCCGCACGTACACGATCACGCCGCGGTAGTCGTCGTACACGGCGTCGAAGATCAGCGCCCGCAGCTGCGTCATCACCGGCTGGCGCGGCGGGGGGAACTTCTCGCAGATCGCGGCCAGCAGCTCGGGGATTCCCCGCCCGGTCTTGGCGGACACGAGGATGCAGTCCTCGGCGGCGAAGCCGAGGGTCTGCTCGATCTCCATGGCGACGTCATCGACGCGGGCGGAGGGCAGGTCGATCTTGTTGATGACCGGGATGATCGTGAGGTTCTCGTTGACCGCGAGGTACGCGTTGACGAGCGTCTGGGCCTGCACGCCCTGGGTGGAGTCGACGACGAGGATGGCGCCCTCGCACGCCTTGAGGGCGCGCGAGACTTCGTAGTTGAAGTCCACGTGCCCGGGTGTATCGATGAAGTTGAGCATGTAGAGCTCGGAGCCGTGCGTCTTGACGTCGGCGCCGCCGGCGCCCTGGGCGTCCCCCACTGCCGCATCGGACTCGAGTTCGTCGGCCTTCTCGCCGGGGGTGTGGTGGTGCGCCACCGTCACCGCCGAGGCTTTGATGGTGATGCCGCGCTCGCGCTCGATGTCCATCGAGTCGAGGATCTGCTCCTTGGCTTCGCGCGCGGAGACGGCGTTGGTCGCCTGCAGCAGCCGGTCGGCCAGCGTGGACTTGCCGTGGTCGATGTGGGCGATGATCGAGAAGTTGCGGATATGGGTTCTGTTCGGCTGCGCGTCGGGCATTCGGAGCAATAGTAGGTGACCCGGGGCGGTTGCTTGAGTGCGGGTGGCCTCGCTGAATCACCGGGTCCGGGGAGCTTCGGCGGTAGACTGGCCGGGCATGAAGACCTCGCGGCCATGGGTGCGGCGTGCGGTGTCGTGCGTGTGCCTGGGCGTGCTCACGACGATTGCTGTCGCTTGGGCGGCCGGGGCGTTCATGCTCACCGGCGACTCGTTCGATGTGACGCGCGGGCGAGCGTTGAGCAAGCAGGAATGGTGGCTGGTGGGGATCGAGTTGAAGCCGGCGCGGAAGCGGGCGATCTCGACGGTGATGATTCGCGCGTCGCACTACCAGGAGAGCGACACGCTCGGCATGCTGCCGGGGTGGGCGGCACGCCTGCCGGAGCCTGTGACGCTGAACGCGTGGCCGAACGCGCACTATGAGATCGTCGAGGGGTGTGGGTGGCCGTGGGTGGCGTTGACGTACCGGTTTTCAGGCCTGGGAACGGGCGTGGCCACAACGGGGAAGGTGACGGGCGGTCTGGAGTTGCCGCCCCGGTCGACGGGAGCGTGGTACGACCCAAGGGCGCTGCCGTGCACGCCGTACGTGCCCGGGTTCGCGGCGAACACCGCGCTGGCGGCGGTGGTGTGGTTCGGCGCGCTCACAGCGGTCGAGGGGTGCGGCGGGCGCGCCGGCGTGTGAAGGGGCTGTGCCCGAGCTGCGGGTACGAGTTGAAGGGCGCGCTGCAGTGCCCGGAATGCGGCGCGTAGACAGCGCGACGAAGGTCAGGCGCCGACGCCGTCCTGGTCACGGCAACCGAGGTCTTTCATGCGCTGGTAGAGCTCGTCCCAGCCCTGAGCGGGATGGGACATGATGGCGTCTTTGAAGAACCGGTCCTCGCGGGAAATTGAAAGGCCGATGGTGAGGAGGAACGCGGCCGTGGAGGGGGGCTTCCCGGGCGGGGCCATGCGCTTGCCGGTGTCGTCGACCTGGCGGGCGATTGCCTCGGTCTCGGGGGTGCAGGAGGAGCGGTCGAAGTTGCAGGTGAGCTTGACGTGCCGGAAGCCGTTGTGGAGCGGGGGCTTGTCGACGGGCTTCACTTTGACGGCGGAGGGGTCGCGGACAGCGAAGTAGTTGATGGGGAACGGGGGCTCGCCGATGCGGAGCGTGACCGTGCCGCCGGTGCAGGTTCGGACCTGCTTCGGAGTCAGGAAACGCGCCAGGGCAACGTGCTCGGCATGAAGGCTCAGCCCGAAGTAGAGTCCAGCTCCGGGGTAGTCACAGGTTGTTGCCGACCAAAGTAGGTGTCTCAACTCCACGAATGGCCTCGAGGGGCATCGGCTCTTCGTTTCCCGCACAACGCGAGAGTCGCGGTGAATCCCAACACCGCACGCCAGGGCCTACTGCCTTCGAAGGGTTGCACAGGTTAACCTAGGGCGGTGTGAAGTTCAACTCTCAGGCCGTTCGGCGAATCTCTAGGCGCTCGTGGGCCCGGGACTTGCGGGTATCCCCCCGGTCGTGCACCCATGGACGGGGCATCGCCGGACACCCCTCGGCCTCTTGTGGAATCGCGTGCATGAGGTATGGTGGATTCGGTGCAGCTATGAAAACGTCCACGGATCCGCAGAAGCGTGTGTCTCCCAAGCCCGTGTACGACAAGGGCCGTCCGCGCCGGTGGCTGCGCAGCGAGCAGCAGGATTTGCGCCGGCGCTCGGCGAGCACGGAGCGGCGCTGGGGGCGGGACCGCTGAAGCGGGCAGCCGGCGCACGGTGATTACGATGGGTCATGCCCGACCCACACGAGCCCCACGACGCACGCCCGGTGCTGACGCTGGCCCATTCGCCCGATCCCGACGATGCGTTCATGTGGTGGCCGATCACGGGCAAGGTGCGCCCTGATGGCATGCAGGTGTCGCCGCCGGTAATTGACACGGGGCGGTTCCGGTTTGCGGCGCTGCCGGCTGACATCGAGGTGCTGAACCGGCGGGCCGCGGAGGTGGGCGACCTGGACATCACGGCGCTCTCGTTCCGCGCCTGGGGGAACGTGCGGGAACGGTATGTGGTGACGCGGACGGGCTCGTCGTTCGGCGAGGGGTTCGGGCCCAAGGTGGTGAGGCGGGCGGACTCCGAGAAGGTGCACTGCGTGAACTGCCTGCGCGGCGGCGACGTGCGGATCGCGATCCCGGGGCGGCGGACCACGGCGTTTCTGGTGCTTGGGATGCTGCTGGGGCGGGAGCGGGTTGCGAAGGAGGGCAAGGTTGTCGAGATGCCCTTCGAGCGGATCATCGCGGCGGTGGCGGAGGGTGAGGTGGATGCGGGGCTGGTGATCCATGAGGGCCAGCTGCTGTACGAGCAGGCGGGGCTCAAGCTGGTGGTGGACCTTGGGAAGTGGTGGCAGGAGCAGACGGGGCTGCCGCTGCCCTTGGGGTGCAACGCGGTGCGGCGGGACCTTGATGCGCGGTTTGGGGCGGGGTCGGTCGACGAGGTTTCGCGCACGCTGCGGCGGAGCGTGGATTATGCGCTGGAGCACCGGCGCGAGTCGCTGGAGTACACGCTGCCATTTGCGCTGGCGAACGCGGCCAAGCCAGGGGGAAGCGGGGCGCCGACGCTGGAGCGGGTGGATGAGTACGTGAAGATGTACGTGAACCGGTGGACGGTGGACATGGGGCCGGAGGGGCTCGCCGCGGTGCAGCGGCTGTTTGATGAGGGGGCGCGGGCGGGGCTGTGCGATACGGTGGCGGTGGATGCCATCTAAGTTGCGGAAGAAGTTGTGAGCGAGGGCGGGGTATCGGGGCTTGGTGGATTGGGTGGTAGGCGGCGCTGGCGCGGGGGCTTCGAGGGCTGTAAACGCTCAAGATTGATCGATTGGCGATCGATGACAGAGGAGAACGGCCCGTCGGGGCCGCAGCGCAAGAGAGGCCTGGTTCCCACTCGCCATCGGCGGGCTTTCCAGAGGACCTCTCCATGCGTGGAACGATCGACTCACTCCTGACCTCCCCTGGCACTGCTGGGCTTGGCGCTGTTGAGGCGCTGGAGCCGCGGCTGGTGCTCTCGGCCCCCACTGCTTCGCTGCTCAGCGTGAGCGTGGGCAAGGTCGATATGACGGTGACGGTGCGGTACGCGGCGGCGACGGGGATCGACGTCACATCCATCAACGGAAACGACGTGCGCGTGGCGTCGGCGGCGAAGAGCGTCGGCGGTGTCTCCCTAGCTTCGTTCAGCGAGCTGGGGCGACTGGCTGGCACGACGGTGCAGGCGGACGGGTCGGTGGTCGCCAAGTACGTAGTGACCGCCCGGGGCGGGGCGTGGGACTGGGCGGACAGCGGGTTGTACACGGTGTCGCTCGCGTCGATGCAGGTGCGGAGCAAGTCGGGGCAGTGGAACGCGGCGGCGACGCTGAAGTCGCAGTCGCTGTCGTTCGCGGGGCCGCGGGCGGACCTGGTGAGCGCCACCCTGGGCAACATGTCGCAGTGGCTGATCGGCATTCGCTACACCGACGACATCGGGATTGACCGCGCGTCGATCGGCCTGGGCGACCTGCAGGTGCAGAGCGCGGGGGCGCTGGTGTCGCTGGGAAGACCCGCGTACACGACGGGATCGGGCGCGACGATCACGGCGTACTATTACGCGAAGACGGCGCAGAACGCGGCGAGCTGGATGGACCGCGGGTCGTACACAATCGTGCTGCGAGGCGGGCAGGTGTTCGATACGAGCGGCAACTCGCTGCCGTCGTACGTGATGGGCACGCAGAGCTACACGAGCGACCGGCCGGCGGCGCAGCTGGCATCGTCGACCTTCACGGCGGACGCGTGGACGGTGTGCATCCGGTACCGCGCGGAGCTGGGCGTGGACCTTGGGTCGATCGGGCACGGTGATCTGCAGTACAGCGGCGCGAAGGGGACGGTGCTGGCGTCGCTGGTGGAGTCACCGATCGTGGGCGCGGATGGGTCGGTGCTCGCGACGTACCGGTTCGCAGCGCCCGAGGGTGGGTGGGTGAGCACGCCAGGGGCGTACACGCTGAGCATGCGGGCGAGCCAGGTGTTCGAGAGCGTGGTGCGGCCGGGGCAGAGCGCCAAGCTGTCGGTGCTGTCGGGGTACTTTGTCAACGGCGCGTACACGGCGACCGGGCCGGCCGAGTCGGCGGTGAGCGGCACGGCGGCGGAGGTCGTGAGCGCGGCCAAGACCTCGAGCAAGACCCTGGAGTTCACGGTGCGGTTCAGCGATGCCGATGGGCTGAACGATGCGTCGCTGACGGGCGGGCAGACCCTGATGATGTACGGGCCGAAGCTGTCGAGCGGGGGGGCGGGCGGCGGGGCGTTCAAGAGTGCGCTGGCGGTGGTGAGCGCTTCGCAGGAGAGCCCGACGAGCTGGATGGTCACGTACCGCCTGAACTCGGCGACGACGCTGCCCACCGGCGTGTACTACCTGCGGACGAACTCGTTCCAGGTGATGGACGCGATCGGGAACATCATGCCGTCGGTTGAGCTGCTGGCAATGAGCGTGTGATCGCGGCGCCTCAGCGCTCTGCGACGACCTCCACGGTTTTCCGGAGAGTGCGCTGCTCGAAGTGCGTGCTGGCGGCCGGGCGCGTCGGGCGGCCGTCGGGCTCGGTCGCGGGCGTGGGCATCGTGCCCGAGGGGACGACGCACTGGTAGAGGGTCAGCTCCACCTCGTGCGAGCCTTCCGCGGCGGGGGTCCACGAGTGCGACGGCACGCGGTCGTCCGGGTGCGAGCTGTAGCGGCCCTCGCGTGACCGGTAGAGCGTGTAGATCCAGCGGCCGCCGAGCTTGCTGACCCCGGGGTTGGCGAGCGGGACGCCGTTGACGCGCACATCCTGGACCCAGATGAACATGCGGGTCCCGGGGCCGCGCCCGCGTTCTTCGCCGCGGACGGAGATCTCCTGCAGCTGGCCGAGCGAGACTCTGTCGGGCAGGTCGATCTCGGGCTCGAACCACTCGTCGTAGTACCGCCGCAGCACATCGGGCGAGAGGGAGTTCGCGGCGGCGGCGGCTTCCAACCAGGCGGCCGGCGGGCCGTAGAGGTAGCCGGTGCCGCGGCGGACGTCGAGGAGCTTGGCGGCGAGCCGATCGGTCTCTTCCTGAGTGAAGGTGCGGCGGCCGACCTCCCCCCAGGTGGCCTTGTTGTGGCCCCACGCATCGGTGGCGGCGGTGGTGATGAGCAGGGCGTTGGGCGCGAGGGTCATCACGCCCGCGCCGAGGCCGCCGAACTTCAGCACGAGTGGCGAGAGGCCGATGAAGCACAGCACGGCGCCCGTGGCGGCGAGGGGGACCGAGCGGGTGCGGGCGCCGGTGATCCAGCGGTCGTGCCAGGCGGTAGCACACTCGGGGCAGACGTTGGGAGCGCTCGCCGGGTCGACGCCGAGCTCGTAGTCGCACTTTGGGCAGTGGAGCGAATCCCCCACTCTTCGCGTGCGGAGGGCGAAGATCATGACCTGCACGCCGCCGGCGATGATGAAGAACGTGAGCGGGATGGCCGCGCCGCCCCAGCCGCCGGGCCAGAAACCTGAAGTCACGACCAGGACTGCGTAGGCGAGCGTGATACCGACACCGAAGAGCGCCTGAGTGTGCGGGTCGGCCTGGCGGAGCTTGAGCTTGCGCCCGGCGATCACGGCGTAAATAACGACGCCGATCATCGCCGCGGGACCGACAGCCGCCGGAGTCCAAACCGTTGCGGGCAGCAGGGCCATGGCGCTGCCCGCAACCAGCGCGCACGCTGATGGGCCTGCCAGCATCCACCACCTGGTACGCCCCCTCACTCTGGTCCTCCGCCGCTGCTTCGGTCAGCGTGTCAGTTGATGTGGATGCCCGTGGCGCTGATGACCATTGTCGGGCCGTCGAGCTGGGTGACCTTGCCGACGACGGTGAGGCGGGAGAGCTCCTTGAGGCCGTGCTCGCCCTTGAGGCCAACGCGCAGCGGTATCCCGGCGGCGTCAACAACCTGGATGGTGGCGGCGCTGGCGGCGATGTCCTCCTTCTTCTCGCAGCAGTAGTCCCACGGGTACTTGCAGCCGTCGTCGGGGTTGTCTGAGCAGGCGGGGAGCTCGGGGTCCATGAGCGTGAACACGGCGCGATCTTCCATAAAGGGCTTACGGCTGCCGCCCACGCGACCGACGACGGCGACGGTGTCGCCGACTTTCACCGACTGCTTGGCCTGCTTGACGGGCTTGGCATCGGCGGGCGCGGCGGTGAGGAAGAGTTCGCCGGGGAGGGCCCCGGCGGGGGCACCCGCGGGCGCGGCGGAGGTCTTCGTGGGCGGGGTGGTCTGGTTGGTGGCGGGCTTCTTCTCACAGGCGCTGAGGGCGAGCAGCGAGCAGATGGTGGCGGTCATCAGGGCGGCGGTCTTCATAGGTGACTCCTTGCAGAAGGTTATATCGACTTGAGGGCGACGGGGATGCTCAGGCGCAGGCATCGCCACGCGGGGGGGAGTGAGCCCACCAGCCCCAGCACGATGCCAGAGCCGAGGGCGATGATCATGGCCACGGCATCAACGCGGAGGCCGAACGCGCCCATGGAGAAGCGGACGGCGAGCCCATCGAGGAGCAGCAGGCCGAGCGCGGCCGCGAGCAGCGAGCCGGCGCAGGTGGCGAGCACGGACTCCTGCACGAGGCTCACGACGATGGCGCCGCGCCGGAACCCGAGGCTCTGGAGCGTGCCGATCTCGCGTACGCGCGAGGCGAACGCGGCGTACATGGTGTTGAGGCCGCCGAAGAGCCCGCCGATGCCGATGAGGCCGGCGGTGACCCAGGCGACGATGCGGATAGGGGCGAAGAACTGCGAGAGGCGGGCGTAGTAGGCCTGTTCGGGGGTGGAGGTGATCTCGAGGTCGAAGCGTGTGCGGGCGAAGAGCTCGACGTCGCTGGCGTCGGCCTTGTCGCGGTCCAGCGTGAGGACGACGCAGGAGTCGGTCTCCCGCTTGGTGGCCTGCTTGAGGTCGGTGAGCGGGACCCAGAGCTCGGCCTGCGTGACGGTGCCAGGGGAGGCGAAGCGGCCGACGATGGTGAGTGGGCGGTCGTCGATGTAGAGCTTGTTGCCCAGCGCGAGGGCTTCGGGCGCGACGCCGAGCTTGACGTGGACCATGGCGCCGACCATGACCTCGTCGTAACCAGCGCGGGGAGGCCGGCCCTCGACCACCTGCACGTCGCTGTGCACGAGCATGGCGGGGGGCGTGACGCCGCGGACGAGGACGGTGGGGCCGCGCTCCTGCTGGGGGTCGGTCTTGACGGGGAGCTGCACGTGCACCTCGGGGGAGACGTAGGCCTGGCCGGCGCGGGTGCGGATGCCCTGGATGGTGGCGGTGACGAGGCCGCCGACGCCGGCCTCGATCTCGCTGCGCTCGATGGACTCTTCGCTCCCTGATCCGAGGATGATGACGTTGTCGGGGTGGCCGGTGGAGCGGAGGGAGGCGTCCATGCCGCGGACGAAGGCCGCGGCGGCGAGGACGAGCAGCACGACCAGGGCGCTGCCGAGCACCGAGAGCAGCAGGCGCGCGGTGGACCTTCCCAGGTTCCGCACGGCGTAGTCGATGGGGAGGAGCTTCATGGTGGGTCCTTGTGCTCCTTACACCGCGCGGAAGCAGGCGGCGATCTCGCGGCGTGAGGCCTGCCACGCGGGGACGAGGCCGGCCACGACCCCCACCCCCGCCGCGAGCGCAAGCCCCAGAGCGACGACGTTCCAGTCGGAAGTGATGTTCACGCTCTGGCCCTCGTTGCTGAGGCTGAAGTTGCCGTAGCGGACCACGGCGACGGCGAGGGCGGTGCCCAGGACGCCGCCAGCGATGCCCATGACCAGCCCTTCGCCCACGATGAGGCGGGCGATGACGCCGCTGCGGAAGCCGAGCGTCTGGAGCACGGCGTGCTCCTTGATGCGGTCCTGCACGGAGAGCACGATGGCGTTGGCGACGAGCGCGAGCACCGCGGCGAGGCAGCCCCAGCCGAGGTAGCGGGTGAACCGGACGATCTCGACGAGGTCGGCGCCGGCCTGGGCAACGAAGGCCTTCTCCGAGCGGGTGGTCGTGGGGTCGGCCTCGTGGCGGAACTCGGCGTCGATCTTCTCGGCGATCTGCTCGAGCTCGGCGGGGTTGTTCACGTGTACGGTGAACTGCGTAACGATGCCCTGGCCCGCGCGGCTGGTGGAGGCACGCTGGATGAAGTCGAGGTGCACGTAGGCGACGTTCTCGTCCTGCGGGTGTGGCGAGCGGATGATCCCGGCGACGTAGACGGTGATGCCGGAGGAGTCGAAGGACTGGCCCACCTTGAAGCCGCGGCGCTGGGCGAGGCGCTCACCGACGAACGCTGCGTCGGAGCGGCGGTTCCAGTCGGCGAGGTCGCCTTCGACGAGCTTCCAGTCGCCCGAGATCTTGGAGAGGTCGTCCTGGGGCACGCCGCGGAAGGTGATGACGTCGAGGCTGGCGCGGCAGTTGTTGACAACGATCGCCATGGGGATGACGTCCTTGACGCCGGCGATTTTCTCGATGCGGGGGCCGTAGTACTCGGGGATGCGGCTGGTGGCGGGGCAGAAGCGGTTCTCGCGGTAGACGACGAGGGTGGTGTCGGCGGCGGTGGTCTCGGTGGCCTTGCGGACGCTGTGCTGGAGCGTCTGCACGGCGATGAAGAGGAACATGGCGACCGTCACGCCCGCGACGGTGAGGAGGGTGCGGGTAGTGTGGCGCGAGACCTGCTTGAGGATGAGGGGGAGGAAGCGGGGTGCGATCACGAGAGCACCTCCTGTGCGGCTGGGTGCTCGTTCTCGGTCTGCTCGACGAGGCGGCCTTTTTCGAGGTGGAGGGTTTTGCGGGCGTAGGCCGCGGACTTGGCGTCGTGCGTGACCATGATGAGGGTCTTGCCCAGCTCCTGGTTGAGGCGGGTGAGCAGCTGGAGGATGGACCTGGCGGAGGCGGCGTCGAGGTCGCCGGTGGGTTCGTCGGCGACGATGATGCGGGGGTCGGTGACGATGGCGCGGGCGATGGCGACGCGCTGCTCCTGGCCGCCGCTGAGCTGGCGGGGGTAGTGGTCGTGGCGGTCGGCGATGCCGACAAGGGAGAGAGCGGCGGAGACGCGGTCGTGGCGCTCGCGGGCGGACATCCTGTGCAGCAGCAGGGGCAGCTCGATGTTCTCGTACGCGGTGAGCACGGGGACGAGGTTGTAGAGCTGGAAGATGTAGCCGACGTTCTCGCTGCGCCAGTCGGCGAGGCGCGAGCGCGAGAGCGTGGCGATGTCGGTGCCCGCGATGAGCAGCTGGCCGCCGGTGGGGCGGTCAATGCCGGCGATCAGGTTGAGCAGTGTGGTCTTGCCGCTGCCGGATGGGCCCATGAGGGCGAGGAACTCGCCGGCCTCGACGGTGAGGTCGAGCTGGTGGAGGGGCGTGATGGTGGCGTCCCCCTTCCTGTAGGACTTGGTGAGCTGCCGGCACTCAATGAGTGGCATGCGGGCCTCCTTGCTCGCTGACTTGTTTCTCGCCCAGCACGCGGACGCGCCCGCCGTCACGCACCCTGTCCAAGGGCTCGATGATGACCCGGTCGCCCTCGTGCAGCGGGCCCTGGGCTTCGACGTAGCCGTCCATCGCGGGGGTGAAGGAGACCTGCCGCATGGAGGCCATGGCCCCGGCGTCGGCGGTGCGGTCGACGATGAAGACGTGGGCAACGCCGCCGCTGGCGTGCAGCAGGGCGGCGGCGGGGACGAGGAATGTGGTTGAGTCTTGTTGTGCGGTGGAGGGGGTACCGGCGGTGCTGCCGGTCGCGGGCTTGCCCTGGCCCATGAAGCGCACGCGGGTGAGCATCTCGGGCTTGAGGGTCTCGCTGGGGTTCTCGATCGCGACCTTCACCTGCACGGTGTTCCGCTGGATGTTGGCCTCATGCACCAGGCGCGTCACCACGCCCTTGAACACGGTGTCGGGCATTGCCTCGGTGACGATCTGGGCGGGCGTGCCCATGCCGACCTTCGCGGCCTCGGCGATGGGTACATCGACGCGTACCTGGAGGCGCTGAGGGTCGTAGAGGCGCACGATCGCGCCGGGCATGCCGGCGGCAGCGTTCATGCTGATGCGGGTGCCGGGCTCGACCAGGCGGGCGAGGACGACGCCCGAGGACGGCGAGCGTACCTCGGTGCGCGAGAGGGCGAGCTCGGCTTCCTCGCATGCGAGCTCGTGCTGGCGCACCTTGGCCTGTGCGACCTTGACGGCGCTCTTGGCGGACTCGACCTCCAGGTCCATGCTGCGGAGGCGGATCTCCAGGCGGGCGAACTGGCCTTCGGAGATGCCGCCGGCCTGCACGAGCGGCCGCTTGCGCTCGACCTCGTCGCGGACCTCAGCCGCGCGGGCCTCCGCGGCGTAGACATTGGCGCGGGCCTGCATGAGCTCGGACTCCATGGCCTCGAGCTCGGCTTCGGAGCGGCTGAGGGCGAGCTTGGCGTCCTCGTTGACGAGGCGGGCCACCACATCGCCCTGCTGCACGCGCTGGCCTTCGAGCACCAGCACTTCGCTGACGACGCCCTCGGTGAGGGCGGTGACGCTGATGGCGTAGGGGTCGGCCTCAACCCAGCCGGGGGCCTGCACGAGGACTTGGGCGGGGCGGGCGGCAGAGCCAGCGCCGCTGGCAGACGACGCAGCGTGGCGGGAGAGCACTGGGGCGACCCACACGTCCGTCGCCCGCCACAGCAGGGCCCGCGCGGAGTAGAGCACCAGGGCGGCGATCGACAGCAGCACGGCCAGAGGCACGCCCACGCGGGCCCACAGGCGGCGGGGCGGACGCGGTACCGAAATGGGTGCAGGTGCGTCGGGACGGCCGCGGGAGAGGGATCTGACATCGGGGGCGGCCTGCGTCATTGCTGGGCCTCCTTCGCGGTGCCAGATGGGTGAGCGGCCGCCGCGGGGCCGGTGAGCTCGCTCACGCGGATGGCCGCGAGCCACTCCTCGAGCTTGGCTTCGATCAGGGCCATGCGGACCTCCTGCTGGCGTGACACGGCTTCGAGCAGGGAGAGGGTGTTAACCTCGCCGAGTTCTGCGACGCGGCGGGAGGCGGCGAACTGCTCATCGACGAGCGGGACGATCTCGCGTTCGAGGGTCTCGCGCCGGGCGAGTGCGGCCTCGTACGACACGCGTGCCTGGGCGAGCTGGGACTCAACGCGCTCCAACGTCGTCTCGAGCATCGCCCGCGCAACCTCGCGCTCGGCCTCGGCTCGGGCCACGCCCTCGCGGTTGCGGTTCCACAGGGGCAGCGGCAGCTGGAACATGCCGATCGCCTGGTCCATGCCCTCCTCGCGCCCGTAGCCGGGGCCGACCATGAGGTCGGGGTACTGGCGTCGGACTTCCAGCTCCAGCGACTTCTCGGCGACCTCGTACTCGGCCTGCGCGACCGCGAGGGCGGGGCTGCGCTCGAGCAAGTGCTCGGGCGAAAGGCTTGCGTCCACATCCGGTGAAAGACCGGGCAGCAGTGTGACGGGCGCGCCGGGCGACAGGCCCATGACCTGCCGCACCATCAACTCGGCCTCGCGGCGCATCGCTTCCATCTGCACCAGCTCATTGCGGCGCATCGAGTGCTCGATCTTGAAAAAGCGGGCGTCGATGGTGGGCAGCTCGCCGGCCTGTTCGAGGCGGTCGACGATGCCCACAAGGCCCTCGAGGCTGGCGAGGTACTCGCGCGTGACGCGGGCCTTCTGCTCGGCCGCGCTCCAGCGGGCCCAGGCGCGGCGGAGCTCGTTGCGGACGGTCCACTCCTGCTCGAAGACGCGGGTGATGGCGGTGGCGTGCTCGGCGCCGGCGCGCTGACGCTCAATGCCAAGGCGGCCGGAGACCGGGAGCGTCAGCCCCAGTGTGGTGGCCAGCATCCAGGGGTTGGCGGTGGACTGAAGGAAACGGGTGACCTCGCCGCCGAGGACGGGGTCCTCCCAGCGGCCGGCGTTGTCGGCGGTGGCGCGGGCCACACCCGCCCGCAGACGGGCCACACGCAGCTCGGGGTTGTAAACCAGTGCCACAAGCTCGGCCTCGGCAGCGGAGAGCCCGTCGGCGAGGTCGAGGGAGACGGGCTCGCCGCTCGCCTTCGACAGCTCCTCCGCGAGCAGGCGCACATCGGGGGATTCGGGCGTGCGCTCAGCCCAGGCGGCCCGGTGCGCGTGCAGGTCAACCGGGCGGGCTGAGTAGGAGGCGCAGCCGGAGAGCCCCGCGCCCAGAAGGTTGAGCGCGGCCGCGGCGCGGCAGGTGGTCCAGACGTGTGTCATTGCTCACTCCAGAGCCGTCGCGACGAGGGTGCGCGGGGGCTGCTGACCATTGAACCGGAGCGCCGGCGCCCCGCAACGGGGACACGCGGCACGAACACGCGCTCCCGGCCGTTCGGCGGGCGCGCAATGCGGCCATGGAGCAAGTGTCTAAACGACGATGCGGGTGGTGGCGATGCCGCAAGAAGCGCGGCCCGCGGGTGAGTCCTCACGCAGTACGAGCGCGCTGCGGCTCATCGAGCCGAGAGAACTCGGCGTCGGCAGCACGGGCCGCCACTGGGGCAGCACCCGGTCCACCTTTACCTCACCAAGGCGGGTGGGCTCGTTGACAGGGGCGGGCCGCTCGGCGGGACGGGCACAGCAGCCGCACGCCATCTCGCAGCGGCGCTCGGCCTTTGAGGAGCAACAGCTCACCTCCTCAGGGGCGCAGCAGGCGCAGGCGGTGGCTT
>Ga0196963_10000233_pt1 | contig 52409 bp, 39 predicted proteins | sample S1_5metaG_FD_148600 | JGI IMG/M metagenome (GOLD analysis project Ga0196963, IMG submission 148600) | Soil microbial communities from Anza Borrego desert, Southern California, United States - S1_5 | ecosystem: Environmental > Terrestrial > Soil > Desert | place: USA: California | collected... | reverse complement strand
GCCGGGCGCGATCCGCGGCGCCAGGTGCTTGGTCTTCGTCGGCGACTCCGTCACGACCGACCACATCAGCCCCGCCGGCGACATCGCGGAGGCGAGCCCCGCGGGCGAGTACCTCAAAAGCCTGGGCGTCAAGAAGGCCGACTTCAATTCCTACGGCTCACGCCGCGGCAACGACCGCATCATGACCCGCGGCACCTTCGCGAACGTCCGCGTCAAGAACCTGCTCACGCGCGACGCGGCGGGCAAGGTGAAGGAGGGCGGCTGGACGAAGGACATGAGCCGCGCGGGCGGCGGCAAGGTCGACTTCATCTACAACGCCAGCGTCAACTACAAGGCCGAGGGGACGCCGCTCGTCGTCCTCGCGGGCAAGGACTACGGCATGGGCTCCTCGCGCGACTGGGCCGCGAAGGGCACGCTCCTGCTGGGGTGCCGCGCGGTGATCGCCGAGAGCTTCGAGCGCATCCACCGCAGCAACCTCGTGGGCATGGGCGTGCTGCCCCTCTGCTTCCTCGAAGGTCAGAGCGCCGCGGGCCTGGGCCTGACGGGTGAGGAGACCTTCGACATCCACGTGCCCACGAGCGCCGAGGGCCTGGTGGAGCCGCGCTGCGAGATCCCCGTCACCGCGACGGCGGCCGACGGGACGCGCAAGGACTTCCGCGTGCGCTGCCGCATCGACACGCCGGTCGAGGCGGAGTACTACCGCAACGGCGGCGTCCTCCAGACGGTGCTGCGCCGGCTCCTCAACGAGAGCCGCAAGGGCGCACGCGTCGGCGCGGGGGTGTGAGCGGTTCTTGGAGCGGAGGCTTTCAGCCCCCGCGGAGCCTGAAAAGGCCCCGCCCCAGTCCAGACTGACATGAACCTCGCGGTATGACGTATCCTCCATTCGGAGGTGCGTCATGCGCCGCGCTTTGGTCACCGTAATCGCTCTTGTCGCCGCGGCCTGCGGTGGATGCAGTTCCCCGCCGTTCCACCATTGCATTGTTGCCGGGACGCCCGTGGAGACGCCGGCCGGTCCGCGGCCCATCGAATCGCTGCGCATCGGCGACGACGTGATCACACAGCTGCCGGACGGAACGTTCGCGCCAGCAAAGATCACCGCGGTGCGCAACGCGCGCGTCGGCGCGCACCTGCGCATCGCGCTCGACGGCGGCGCTTCGCTGCACGCGACACCCGAGCACCCAATCGCGACTCCCAGTGGGTTTGTCAAGGCGGGCGACCTCGACGCAGGCGACTTCGTCATCACACGCGACGGGGAACAGTGCATCGTGTCCATCGCGACCGTGCGCCATCCGACGCGCGTTCTCGATCTTTCGGTTGAGCCCGGTCATACGTTCTTTGCTTCGGGCGTGCTGGTGCATAACAAGTCGTTCGCTCAGCAAACATTGGAAGAAACTACCGGAACGTGGATCGGATTTCACCAGAACCGACCAAAGTACCGGCTCGAAGTTCGCGCGGACGGCACATTCACGCTCTGGTCACCCGCTCTCGCGAATCGGTGGTCTTGGGAAGGCGCCGTCCCGGTCACTCCGTGGGGCAGGGGCGGTAAGCCGACTCTGGACTTGGGCGCATCGCCGATCGACATTGTGCCGTCGAACGGTGATCCCGCGATGGGTCGCGCGACGTTAACGCTGAAGGGACGGTTGTTGCACGAAGCAGTGATCAACGACTTCGACATGCCGCGTCACACCGTGTGGTTTGTTTCCATCAAGGAACTCGACAAGTTCGCGGCTCGGCCGCAACTCTTGGATACTGAGCCGCTCCCGCCGAGTCTTGTGCCGCGGTAGACTGCCCGCATGACCCGGCCACTCGGCGCTCTCGTCGCCCTCGCACTCGCCCTCACCACCTCACCCACGCTCGCGCAAGAAAAAACCGCCGCGGCGAGCCCGGCCGCCGACATCCGGCGCGAGTGCGCCCGCCTCATCGTCTCGATGCAGGAGAAGGAGCGCGACGACGAGGCCGAGCCCGCGCAGTGGCCGTACGAGGGCGTCTACCGCGTGGAGGGGGAGATCCCGGTGGGCTACCGCGTCGGCGGCACCGCGATCTGCGCCGAGTCGCTCGTGCTGACGCCCGGGTACGACGAGAACGAGGAGGCGAGGGCGGCCGTCACTCGTGCGCTGCGATACCTCTGCGACGCGCGCAGGCACCCGCTGATGTCCTTCGAGGACTACGACGCGGGGTACGACGTCCGCACCTGGGGCGCGATCTACGCCCTGGACGCGATCTGCCTCCTCAAGCAGCGCGGGGCCATCACGGAAGACCTCACCGGGCCGTGCGCCGACGCCGCGGCGTGGTACCTCGAAGCGATCATCAAGACCGAGATTCCCGAGGTCGGCGGCTGGAACTACGCGCGCCCGCCGGGCAGGGACAAAGCCGCGCCGCCGTCGCCCTTCATGACCGCGAGCGCCGTGCAGGCGCTGCTCCGCGCGAAGTCCCTCGGCATGGACGTAGACGCGAAGGTGCTGGAGCGCGCGATCGCGGCGCTCGAGCAGTCGCGCACGGATGCGGGCGCTGTCGCGTATGCCGGCGACGGCGGGAAGCGGCCGGACCTGACGCCGGGGGCCGTCGGACGCATGTGCGCCGTCGAAGCGACGCTGATGATGGCGGGCAGGGGCGACCCGCGGTCGGTGCGCGGCGCCGTCGACTCGTTCTTTACGCACTGGCACCACCTGGAGGCGCGCCGGCAGAAGACGGGGACGCACGTCGGCCCGTACGGCGTCGCCCCCTACTACTTCATGTTCGCGCACCACGCTGCCGCGCAGTGCATCGAACTCCTGCCCAGGCGCGAGCGCGCGGAGTACCGCCGCCGCTTGGAGGAGACGCTGCTCAAGGTGCGCGACGCCGACGGCGGCTGGAACGACCGCGTCTTCAAGCGCTCGTCCGCGTACGGCACGGCGATGGCGTCGCTCTGCCTGGGAATGCCCGAGCACCCGCCGAAAACGACCGGACGCTGATCAGCGGCGGCGGCGGCGCATCACCGCCGCGCCGAATCCCAAGATCGCCGCCGCACCCGGGGCCGGCACGCTGTACGCGAGGTGATCAAGGTACAGCCCGTCGCCGTAGAAGCCGTTGCAGGAGATGCGGACGGAGCGGATGTCGGCCGCATCGCTCGTGATGCCCAAGAAGTAGGTGTAGTTGAGCTGGAAGCAGTAGGCCGCCGCGTTGTACGAGCCGAGGAGGTTGCCCGTGCCGTCCGGGCCGTCGTAGGCCGCGATCGTCATCGTGTTGTCGTTCCACGGGTTGAAGTAATCGACGGTCATGAAACCCGCGCCCGCGACCGGGCCCGCGAACGTCGCCGTCACGCTCCAGTTGACGCCGTAGCCCACGAGCGCCCCGAACATGCCCGTGCGCAGCCCCTCGCCCGTGCTCACCGGCGCCGCGATCGTCCCGCCCGTCGCGCCGGTGCTGTGCACCACACCGCGCGGCGCGTTCTCGGTAAGCGTCACTCCGTTGGTGCCCGCGTACAGCCCGCTGGAGAGAGGGCCGTCGGGGTGGCCCTCGAAGTCAACGCTGGTGTCGACGCCGTACCCGAGCCCGGCGAGCGCCGAGGCGAAGTCGCCCGAGTTGTTCGACGGGTTGGAAACAAAGCCGGTGACCGCGGCGAACGCGGGAACCGACGTGACAACGGCCGCGGCGGCGAGCAAGCTGCAACGCATGTCTCTCTCCTCTGGACGGGGAGCATATTGCAGATCCGCGTCGTGTCAATGAAATAGGCCGGCGGCGCGGTCCAAGCGCGTTATAGGCCGCAACACCCCGTGATCAGCGGGGTCGACGATGGCGCCGCACGCCCAGCGCGCCCAAGCCGAGGACGGCCGCCGCTCCCGGCGCGGGCACGCCGAGAGGCGTCGGGTACGAGATCCAGTCGAAGCCCGTGTCCGAGGTGCCCGAGCCGACGTTCGTGTTCGCCCAGAACTCGACACGCCGGATGCCGACGGCGGTCATCTGGATCTGCGTAAAGCCGAAGCCGGAGAACGTCTGCATCGCGATGAGGTTGTTCGAAACGCCGTACAAACGCATATCCACCGCGTCGAAGTCGCCCCCGCCGTCGCCCCACATCACGGAGACGGTGCCGCTCACGGTCGCGGGCGAGACGCCGTCGTTGGGATCGACGAAGTCCACGATGATCGGGGCGTTGAACCAGCCGCCGTTGGACGGCAGCGCCCACGGCTCCGCGCCGTAGACGCCCCAAGTACCCGGGATGAGTTCCGTGAACGTCACCGCCGGGTAGTTCGCCGATGAGAACGAAACACCGTGGCTCGTCCCGAGCTGGTTTGACACGGCCGTGTACGGCGCGAGCTCGGTGCCCTGGATGATGACGCCCAATGTGGATGAAGCGCCCAGCGAGAGCGCGCAGATACCGCCGGCGGCACGGATTGACATGGACCTCTCTCCTCCGCCGCGGCGAACCCTCCGCGGCGGGGAGAGTGTACAGGACGGACGGGCGCACACAAGCGCATCCGGCGGATTGTGACTGCGATCCACGCGGGCCCGGGTGTTATGAGATCCCGATGCTTGGCCGCGCAAGAGCTCCAGGGCCTTTCCGGCATTGCGCGGGGCGAGGGCGGGCCGAGCCAGAGAACCCGGCCAACGGCGGGCACCCGAAAGGGTGCCGCGGCCATCACCGCCTTTCTAAATTGTTATTTATCTTGTACGGCTTTGCGGCGTTTATGCTCGCTCTTTTTCTGATTGCAGTAAACTCGGGCCGCGCGCCCGCGGTACTCCGGGCGGAGGGAGCAGGCGGATGGACGGAACATCGAAACACCTGAGCTTGGCGGTGCTCAACGTTCCGCTGGAGCGGGATGTATTCCTGCGGACATTGATCCGCGAGCTCGCCGGCACCTTGCAGGATGTCGTCGGCATCAAGGAGGCCTCCGGCTTCGTGAGCGTGGTCGGCCAGCGCGTCGGAGACGCGATCAACAACGAGTACAAGGCGGCCATCGGGGTCGAGAATCTCGACCGGGGGCAGGTCGCTCAGGTGCTGGTCGATCTGAAGCGCCGCATCCAGGGCGACTTCTTCATTATCGATGAATCGGACGAGAAGATCGTGTTCGGAAACCGCCGCTGCCCGTTCGCCGAGAAGGTCATCGACAGGCCGGCCCTGTGCATGATGACGTCGAACGTCTTCGGCAGCATCGCGGCCGAGAACCTCGGGTACGCCAAGGTCGGCCTCGAGCAGACGATCGCGCAGGGGTCGTCCGAGTGCCGGGTCGTGGTCTACCTCAAGCCCACCCCGGCCAGCGAGGCCGCCGAGGGCCGGGAATACCTCAAGAGTTGATCCGCGCGATGGACGTGGACGCAATTCATCTCCTGCAGGCCCTGCCCGAGCCGGCGATGATCGTGGATGCCGAGGGCGCGATCTTCGAGGCGAATGAAGCGGCGCGGGCCGCCGGCGCGCCCCGGACGCTGACGGGGGAGCGCCTGTGGTCCTTCGTCGTAAACCCGCCGGAGCACGTGCGTGAGTACCTGCGGATTTGCTCCCGGAGCCGCCATCCCGTCCCGACGGGCCTGGGCTGGATCGCGGCCGATGGGAAGATCATCAACATGCGTGCCGACGGCAACGTCCTCAAGCCGCGCACGCCGCACGCGCCCGCGATCCTGTTCATAAGGCTCAAACCCAGGGCGGATTCTTCCGACCCGTTCCTGCTCCTGAACCAGAAGATCGAGGCGCTCTCCAAGGAGGTCTTCGACCGCAAGAAGGCGGAGCGCCAGCGGGACGATCTCCTCGAGAGCGAACGCGCCGCCCGTATCGACGCGGAGCGCAACAGCCGCTTGAAGGACGAGTTCCTCGCGACCTTGTCGCACGAGCTCCGCACGCCGCTGACAGCGATCCTGGGATGGACCCATCTCCTGCAGCGTGCGCCGGACGCCGCGTCTTTCGCGCAGGGGCTTTCCGTCATCCAGCGCAACGCCCAGCTGCAGCGTCAGCTCATCGAGGACCTGCTGGACATGAGCCGGATCATCTCCGGCAAACTCCGCATGGATGTTCAGCGGGTCGACGCGGCGATGATCATCGAGGCGGCGATCCAGGCGGTGCGGCCCGCTGCGGATGCCAAGGGCATCCGGATCGACACGGCGGTCGACCCGCTCGCCGGGCCGCTCAACGGCGACCCGAGTCGGCTCCAGCAGATCGTGTGGAACCTTCTGTCCAACGCCGTCAAGTTCACGCCCAAGGGGGGCCGGGTGCAGGTCGCGCTCCGGCGGTCCGACCCGCACGTCGAGATCGCGGTGAGCGACACGGGTGAAGGGATCCAGCCCGAGTTCCTTCCCCACGTCTTCGAACGATTTCGCCAAGCGGACTCTTCAACCACCCGCCGGGTCGGCGGCCTGGGCCTTGGCCTCTCGATCGTCAAGCACCTCGTCGAACTGCACGGCGGGAACGTTCGCGCCCAGAGCCCCGGCCCGGGCCAGGGGTCCGTGTTTACGGTCTCGATCCCGGTGCTCGACACCAGGGCTACGGAGGAGAGGCCGCGTGCGACGCTCCCCCCGCTCCTCCCCGGTGCGCGCGAGGTCTCGCAGTCAGACATCGACCTGCGGGGGGTAAAGGTGCTCGTCGTGGACGACGAGCCCGACGCACGCGACTTGGTGCAGCGGCTGCTCACCGGCTCGGGCGCGGTTGTTCGAACCGCCGCCTCGTCGATGGAGGCGTGGTCCGCCGTCGAGACCGACGTGCCGGCCGTCATCGTCAGCGACATCGGCATGCCGGAGGTGGACGGATACGAACTCGTGAGGCGCATCCGCTCGCTCCCCGCCGGCCGCGGCGGAGACACGCCCGCGCTCGCGCTCTCCGCCTTCGCGCGATCGGACGACCGAACCAGGGCGATGCGCGCGGGCTTCAACTTCCACCTGTCGAAGCCGGTGGACCCGCCCGAGCTGATCGCCGCGGTCGCCAGCCTCGCGGGCCAGATCGGGCGCGGCGACGCGCAGAAGCCCCGGGGCTGACCGCCGCGAGGAGGCCCCGCCGGCGTGTTCATCCCCCCCGAGCGCCCGCGTGCGGCCTCAGTTCTTTGTAGAAGATCACCGCGTCGTGCGGCGTGACGCCGTCGGGATCCACCGCGAAGCGCGGGATCGCGCCGACATATGTCCAGCCCATCCGTCGGTACAGCCGCTCCGCGGCGCCGCCGCGTTTCGCGTCGAGCGTGAGGAGCGTGAACCCGGCGTCTCTCGCCGCGGCCTCGACGGCCTCCATGAGGCGCGCGCCGAGCCCGGCGCGCTGCGCCCTGCGGTGGACGATCATTTTGGCGACCTCGGCGCGGTGCGGCTGGTTCGGCGCCCACGCGGGCTGCAACTGCACCGTGCCGACGATGCCCGACTCGTCGCGCGCGACGAGGAAGACCGCCCCCGCGTGCGCCGACGACAGCGTCTTGCGCCACCACGCCTCGGCGTGCGCCGCCGGCAGCGGCAGGACGAAGCTCACCGCGGCGCCGGACTCGACCGCGTCCACGAGCAGGAGCGCAAGGGCGTGCACGTCCTCATCGGCCGCGGGCAGCGCGAAGCGTTCGATCCTCCACTCGGGCATGCGACAGCGTACTCATCGCGCACCGCGGCACGCCGGCCGCGCCGTCAACCCGGCCGGTTGCTCTCGCTCTCAGCACGGCCCGCCGCCGAAGACGTTCAGGAACGCCTCCAGGTCGCTGTTGTCGGGGAAGAGGCAATCGTTGTTGAAGTCGATGTCGCTGCACGTGCCGGTGCTGCACGGGCCGCCTCCGAAGACGCTGAAGAAGTCCTCGAGGTCCTGGTTGTCCGGGAACAGCCCGTCCCCGTTGAAGTCGATCGAGTCGCAGGTGATGACCTCGGCGAAACCGCGCACGACGTACACCGCGTTGCCGCCGCCGAACGACGAGAAGATAAAGTCGCCCGAGGAGGGGTCGATGTAAGCACCCTCGGCGCCGGTGAGCGATGATGCGAACAGGCGTCGAGTGCCAAGGATTGGGTCGCCGTTCGCATCCACGTCCCATGCGGAGACCGAGCCGGTGCCGTACTCCGCGATCAGGACTGCCGGCGCTGCGAAGAGCGGAGAGCCGGCCGGGACGTACGCCGCGCCCTCGGGACCACCGCCCACGAAAACGCCCGAGTTCACACCGGTGACGTTGTACGTGCCCATGCCGTCCGGGACCAGTGTCGAGTCGTAGAAGATGCCGCTGCTGTAGCTCAGGATCTTGAGCCGGCCCGCGCCCGGCTGGCCGGGCGGCACGATCACGATCGAGCCCGTCGAGCCGACGACGCCCAGCCCCGAGAGAAAAACGACCTTGTCCGGCGAGGTGCTCCCGGGCTCGATCATGTTGATGCCGTTGTCCGGATAGCGCGACGTCAAGATCACGCCGTCGGTCGTGACGAGCAGCCCGCCGTCGATCTGGGGCGCGGAGGCGACCTGCACCGCCGTCCCGTCGAAGCCGATGATGCTCCCGCACTGGTCCCGCGTGACCCGGATCGAATAGACCGCGGCGAACGTGTTGTTCGCCGCGCCGCCGATGAGGAGCAGGTTGTTGTCAGTCGGTGAGATCGCCAGCCCGCCGTAGCTCGGCGGCACGCCGGGGACGCTCCCCAACGACTGGATCGTGTAGTTCGACTCGTACTGCGGCGCAATGGTTTGCCCAAAGGCGGCGGATGCGCAGGACATCGCGACGACAACGAGCGGGCGGGCGGAAAACATAGGAACCTCCTCGAGCGCGGCCCGGGCCGGCCGCGGCATTCAGTCTACAGGATCGCCTTTGAACCGCAAGAAAAAAGCGGGCGGAGCGTGGGGGAAGACCGCCCGGACGCCCCGCCCACAAGGTCTGGTGGCCCGTTTCTCAGCAGGGCCCGCCGCCGAAGACGCGGAAGAACGCCTCCAGATCGTCGTTGTCCGGGAAGAGCCCGTCGTTGTTGAAGTCGATGTCGCTGCAGGTGCCGGTCGAGCACGGGCCGCCCCCGAAGACACTCAGGAAGTCCTCCAAGTCCTGGTTGTCGGGGAAGAGCTGATCGTTGTTGAAGTCGATGGGGCTGCACGTGGTCGCGGTCACCGTGAGCAGCGCGCTCGAGGTCGTGTAGGACAGTTCGAACTCGACGCCGTCGGGCGCGTCGACCGTCAGCGTCGCGAAGACGCCGACGCGGTTGTTCGAGGTGGAGGTCGCGATCGTGTACACGTCGCCGAGCTTGGGGTAGAAGTTCTCCGGGAGGATCACGTGCGCCGTGCCGCCCAGGGTCATCGTGCCGGTGACGACGATGCGGTCCGTGCTCGACGGCGGCCGGGCGACGACGTCGATCTCCAGCGTGCCGCCCGCGCCCTGCGTGTAGTTGCCGCTGAACGTCAGCTGACCGAGCGCACCCATGCCGACGCCCGGCGAAGCGGTCGCGCCGCCGATGGTCGTGTTCTGGCCGACGGTGCCCGCGCCCTCGAGGCGTCCGCCGCCGAGCGCGAGCGCCGCCCCGCCCAGCGAAGCGCCGGCGCGGACGACCGTGCGCGCCCCGGCCGCCGTCTGTGTCAGCCCGCCGTTGACGTTGAACGCGCCGCTCTGGATGTCGATGAGGCCCGCGTTCGTCGTCTGCACGTTGATGCTGAACGTGCCGCCGGCCGTCTTGTTGACGACGCCGCCCGCGGCGTTCTCCAGGCGGTTGGTGCCCGAGGTGTGGTTCCAGTTGACGCTGCCGGGCAGGTTGAGGACGCCGTTGTTGGTGAAGATGTGGCTGTTCAGGCCGCGCGACCACCCGCTCCCGTCCTCGGTCCACGTGCCGTTGTTCGTGACCGGCCCGGTGAAGCTCTTGTCGCCCCCCGTGACACTCACGACCGCCATGTTCGTCAGCATCGGCGAGCCGGCCTTGTTGCCGTTGATCCTGAAGCCGTTGCCGGACACATTGAGCTGCGCCCCGCCCGCCCCGACGGTGAGCGTTCCTGTCGATTCGACTACGCCCGTGTCGGTCGCCGCGCCGTTGACGGGGCCGGTGATCGTGGTGCCGACGAGACGGAACGCGCCCGCGGTGTCGACGGACACCGTCCCGGAGCCGGAGTAGGCCGAGCTGCTCAGCTGGAACGCGCCGCCGCCGGCCGCGACGGCGATGGTCCCGTTGTTGGTGAGGCTCGTGATGTTGGCGGCGTGGAAGGTCCCGCCGGCGGTCTTGTTGATCGTGCCCGTGTTGGTAAGCGTGTTGACACCGGAGGTGTGGTTCCAGTTGACGCTGCCGGGCAGGTTGAGCGTGCCGTGGTTGGTGAAGTCGTGGCTGTTGAGGCCGCGCGACCAGCCGCTGGCGTCCTCGGTCCACGTCGCGCCGACGCTGTTGGTGATGTCGCCGGTGAAGGCCTTGTCGCCGCCGGTCACGTTCGCCACGTTGTTGTTGCGGAGCAGCCCGCTCGTCGTGTTGATGCTGAGGTTGCCGTTCACCGTGAAGCCGCTCCCGGTCACGTTGAGCTGCGTGGTCGTGCTCGCCGGCACCGTCATCGTGCCCGTGCTCTGGAACGTGCCGCCGCTGTTCGCGCCGTTCACCGGACCCGAGACGGTGCAGCCGTTCAGCTGCATCCCGGCGCCGGCGCCGATCGTGACCGTCCCGGTGCCCGAATAGGCGAGACTGCTCAGGAGGAAGGTGCCGCCCCCGGCGGCGACCGCGATCGTCCCGTTGTTCGTGAACGACGCGATGTTGTTGGCGTGGAAGGTCCCGCCGGCGGTCTTGTTCATCGTGCCGGTGTTCAGGACGGAGTTGGCGCCGGAGGCGTGATTCCAATTCACGGAGCCGGGGAAGTTCATCGCCCCGTTGTTCGTCACCGCGACGGAATTGAGATTGCGCGTCCAGCCGCTCGGGTCCTCCGTGACCACGCCCGACGCCGCGTTGGTCCACGGGCCGCTCCAGCTGTGGTCGCCCCCGCCGAAGGCGAGCTGCCCGGCGTTGGTGAGCAGCCCGGCCGTTGTGTTCATCGTGCCGGCGTTGATGAACGCCGCGCCGCCCGCGGCGTTGATGGTGGTCGGGCCGCCGGTGGTCGGGCTGGTGAACGAAGCGCCGCCCGCCGACGCGAGCGTGATCGGGAACGAGCCGGAGATCGTGGTGCCGTTCCAGAAGATCGACGAGTTGGGGCCGGTCACGCTGTAGGACGGGCTCCCGGTGCTGGCAAAGGAGCTGCCATTGAATTGGAGCGTGCCGCCGTTGGCCAGGACGTTCATCGCGCCCTGATTGAGGCGCGGGATGCCGTTCATCTGCAGCGAGCCGCCGCCGGACTTGACGACCGTGCCGGTGTTCGTGAACTGGTTGACCGCGGAGGAGCCGTGCACCCAGTTCACGGAGCCGGGGAAGTTGAGGGTGCCGGCGTTCGAGAACGTGTGGCTATGGAACACGCGCGTCCAGCCGGAGACGTCCTCGGTCCAGACTCCGGACGCCGTGTTCGTGAAGGCGCCCGCGCGGCTCTGATCGCCGGCGGCGGTCGCGACGAGGCCGGTGTTGGTCAGCGTGTTCGCGGCGGAAGCGGTCATGTTGCCGCTCAGGAGCGCCGTGCCCCCGGTCGCGCTCAGCGTGACCGGCGCAGCGCACGTGAACGTGTTGAACTGAACGCTGTTGTTCGCGCCGAGCGTCATCGGGAACGGCCCGCGGATGTTGCAGCTGTTGAAGGCGATCACACCGCCGGCGCCCGCGCTGTACGCCGCGCCGGGGTCGCTCACGAAGGTGTCGCTGTTGAACGCGAGCGTGCCGCCGCCGTCGCTCACCACCGAGCCGCTGTTCGTCACGGTCATGTTCGAAATACTCGCCGTGCCGCCGCCGTTCTTGCGGATCAGCGCACCCGCGGTGCTGGTGAGCGAATTCGTGCCCGAGGTGTGGACCAGGTTGACGCTGCCCGGGAACAGAAGCTGGCCGGCGTTGACGAACGTCGCGCTGTTGAAGCCGCGCGTCCAGCCGGACACATCCTCGCTCCACGTCCCGTTGTTGGTGATCAGCCCGGACCACGACTGGTCGCCGGCGATGCCCTGCACCGCCCCGTTGTTCGTGTAGCCCGACACTGTGCTGATGTTCGCGTTCTGGCCCGCCGTCGCGCCCGCGTTGATCGTGATCGTGTTCATCCCCGCGCCGGCGTTGATCGTCCCGCTCACCGGGAAGATCACATCGTCGCCGGCGGCGGGCATCTGCGGTGTGCCGCCGCACGACTGGAACCCCCAGTTGTTCAGGTGGATGACGTTCCCGCCGCCGCACGGCGTTGCCGTCGCGCAGACGTGCGTCCACGTGTGCGTCCCGCAGACGTGCTGGAATGTAAAGACCGCCGCGTTCGCGGCGGACAGACATGAGCCCGCGCTCAGGGCGAGCAGCGCGGCGGAACGAACGGATGGAACGATGCGCGTGGTCATAAAGGAACTCCCTCGTGGCGTGTGACCGGACGTAGACCCCGATCGCCGCGGACTGACAATAACCGCCGGGTTTTCATGCGCGGCCGCGCTATCGGACGGCGAGCGCGAAAAAGAAGCCCCGGGCGTGTGCCCGGGGCTCTTCGACGCTTGCAACGCTCGATGCCGGCTGTTTTATCAGCAGTTCCCGCCGCCGAAGACGTTCAGGAAGTCTTCGAGGTCCTCGTTGTCGGGGAAGAGACCATCGTTGTTGAAGTCGATGTCGCCGCAGGTTCCGGTGCTGCACGGGCCGCCCCCGAAGACGCTGAAGAAGTCCTCGAGGTCCTGGTTATCCGGGAAGAGACCGTCCCCGTTGAAGTCGATCGAGTCGCAGGTCGGGACCTCGCACTCGTCGGGGATCTGGTTGCTGTTGGCGTCCTGGCTCACGCCGTTGCGGATGTCGCAGTCGTCGGGCACGCTGTTGGCGTTGCAGTCCGGGCCCGTCGTCGTGCCGGGCACAATCTTGAAGAGCTCGCCGCCGGTCTGATCGAGGATGTACACCTCGCCCCGGTTATCTTCGCCGAACGACATGATGTTGTTCAACGGGTCCGTCGTCTGCGCGAGCTGCGAGCGGCGGTCGACAAGCTCCGTGTACCCGCCCGACGGCGTGCGCCGGAGCGAGAAGATGTCGCCGGAGCAGTAGTCAGCGAAGATGTACGCGCCGCGGAAGCACGGGATGGCGCTGCCGCGGTAGACGTACCCGCCGGTGATCGAGCAGCCCAGGATGGGCGTGGGCGGGAAGGCGACCATGTGGCCGTACTCGATGATCGGCGTCGTGTTCGGGCTGTTGGCGGTGCACCCGCCCAGCGACGTGAAGCGCGTCCCCTCCCAGCAGCGCCAGCCGAGGTTCACGCCCGCCTGGCTGCCGAAGGGAAGCACGGTGACCTCTTCGCGCTGCTCCTGGCCCACGTCCGCCACCCACAGGTCGCCGGTCAGCCGGTCGAACGACGGGCGCCACGGGTTGCGCACGCCGTGGATGTAGATCTCATCATCGTTGCCGTTCGCGACGTGCGGGTTGTCGCCCGGGATGGTGTACAGACGGTTGGCGTCGGCCGGGAAGCCGTCATCGTCCGTGTTGCCGGGGATGTTGTCCGCGCCGTCCACGTCGATGCGCAGGATCTTGCCCAGCAGGTTGTTCGTGAGGTCCTGCGCGTTGCCGGTGGTGCCGCCGCTGGGGGGCTGGTTGTCGTTGCCGCCGCCGCCGTCGCCCATCGCGATGTACAGGTACCCCTCGGGGCCGAAGGCGATCCAACCGCCGTTGTGGTTGACCTCCGGCTGGCTCACGACCAGCACCGTCGTCACACCGGAGTTCGCGATGTCCGGGTTGCCGGCGCTGCGCGTGCCGCGGGCGATCACCGTCGCGCCGTCGCTGGCTCGCGTGTAGTTGACGTAAAAGTAACCGTTCTGGTTGTAGTTCGGGTGGAACGCAAGGCCGAGCAGGCCCTGCTCGCTGTCGGCCGCGACGGAGGGGCTCACCCAGAACGGCGTCGCCGTGCTCTGCAGCGTGTTCGTCGTCAGGTTGAAGATGCGGATGCGGCCGCGGGCGGGGCTGGCGAGCGGGCGCTGCTCGACGATGAACAGGCGCGTGTCGTCGCCCACCGGCGACGTCGCGAAGACGGGGCGCGACAGGCCGCTCGCGACCATCACCTGCGTCGCGATCGTGTAGTCCGCCGACGCGCTCCCCGCGGACGCCGCCAACACCGCAGCCGCCAACCCGATGCGAATCTTCATGGACGCTCCCTTGCCGAACAAAGACCACCCGCGGCGCGGGTGATCGGACGTTCTTCCCCACAGACGAAGACAGCACCGCCCCCGCGGGCGGCGCGTTCTCAAACCTACCCCGCGGCACTGGGAATGCAAGGAAAATGGGAGAGAAAACTGTGTGAAGGGGAGGAACACAGAGGTAAACAGAGAGAGGAAGAGGAAAACAGAGATGAGGAGACTGGGGTTTGAAGAGCGCACCCGTGCGTATCTTCTCTTCAACCCAGTTCTTTCTTCTCTGTCTCGCTCTTCTTCCCTCTGTCTTGCTCTGTGTTCTCAGGTCGAGAAGACCTGCCCCGGCGAGACGCGGAGCACGCGCCGCACGGAGATCACGCTCCCGAGCAGGATCGTGAGCATGGTCGCGCAGAACGAGCCGACGAGGAGCTGCCACGGGAAGAGCACCTGCAGCTCGCTCTCGGTCTTGTCGCTGACGATCGCGAAGACCCCCGCGACGCCGCTGCCCAGCCCGTAGCCGATCGTCGCGACGACGACCGCCTGCAGCAGGATCATCCCCAGCAGCGTCCGCGACGTCGCGCCCATCGCCTTCAGCACGGCGAAGTGCCGGAGGTTCTCGACGGTGAACTGGTAGAAGATGCTCGCCGAGAGGAGCAGCCCCACGACGAACCCGAGCACGATCGTGATCCCGAAGTTCACGCCGATCCCCGTCGCGACCATGATGAAGTGCTTGCTGCGCGCGCTGAACTCCTCCGTCGTCAGCGCGACGACGTCCCCCAGCGCGTCGATGCCGCGCTGCACGTCCCCGAGCGCAAAGCCCGGCTTCACCTTCGCGATGATGTAGCTGATCTTCTCCCGTCCCGCGGGCGCGAAAGCCACGGCGTTCTCGAACGTCGTGTAGATTGTCGCGTTGGACTCGAACCCCAGCCGGATCCTGCAGACGCCGACGATCACCGCGCGCTTGTCGTTGATCTTGAGAACGTCGCCGACCTTCGCGTTCCCCAGCATCCCCATCGAGTTCTTCTCGACGATGATCGCGTCGGGGATCCACAGGTCCTCGAGCCGCCCCTCGAGCATCTCCGGCGGCCGGCCGGCGAGCGTCGTGCGCGAGATCCCCAGCATCTGCAGCTTCTTGAAGCTCCCGCCCGGCAGCTCGCACACCGCGTAGGTGTTGATCATGGGCTCGGCCCACTCCACGCCCGGCACGCTGCGCACGCGGCTCAGCTTCTGGTCCGACAGGCTCCGGAACTCCGCGACCCACGGCGTGTCCGGATCGATCACCCACAGGTCCGGCTGCGTGACGTTCTGAAGCGGCCCCGTCGCCTGGCGGAGGAGCCCCAGGAAGATCGCCCCCTGCTGGTTCATCAAGAGCGCCGCGAACGCCAGCCCCAGCACCAGCGTGAGGTACTTCGTCCGATCGCCGAAGAGCATGCGCAGCGCGATGCGGTACACGGGGCAGTGTACGAACAAACAGTGAACGGTGATCCGCGATCGGTGAAACGGTGACGTTGGATCGCTCGCATCGGACCCGCGCGACCGGAACGACCGGCCGCCGCCGTTCACCGTTCACTTGATATCCCCCTTGCGTTCCGCCGCGAAATCCGCTATCAAGCGAACGGAGGCCCCATGCGCTCGATGCTCGCCGCCACGCTGTTCACGACGCTCCCCGCGCTCGCTCAGTCCGTCCCGCTCAGTTCCCTCTTCGACACGCCCTCGGGCGAGGCCGCGTTCGTGCCCGACCCGCCCTTCGTCACGGTCGTCGACGTGCCCGTCTACGGCGTCGGCATCAACTGCCCGGGCGATTGGACGTCCGTGGCGATCCGGTTCTCCGACACGCAGCCGCTCGAACACGGCCTCGGCCAGCACCCGCAGGTCTCGGGCGCCACCCGCGTGGACTTCGACCTCGCCGCGATCGCCGCGGCGAACAACGCACCCGTCGTCGCCTTCACCGGGCGCGTGGGCATCGAGGTGGTCACGTCGGCATTCGAGAACGGCGCGACGTTCGAAGTCTTCGTGGACGGCGTGAGCGTCTACACGCAGACCGTCGCCGGCCGAAGCTCGCCCAGCGTGCCATTCGATATCTCGCTCGCGGGCGCCTCCACGCTCTCGCTCAGAACGACCCGCGCGGGGAACTTCAACTCCAACCACGCCTGCTGGGGGCTCGCGGCCCTCACGCTCGGCCAAGCGTGCGATTCGATCGACTACAACGGTGACGGCCTCTTCCCCGACAATCAGGACCTGCTCGACTTCTTCGCTGTCTTTGGCGGCGGCGACTGCCCCACCGGGACGTGCGGCGATCTCGACTTCAACAACGACGGATTGTTTCCGGATAATGACGACATCCTGGCGCTCTTCAGGGTCTTCGGCGGCGGGGCATGTTGAGGAAGAAGGACAGGCACGACGAAACGAACAAGAAGACCGAGAAGGCCGGAAGGCCACGCACCGGCAGCCCGACGATCGCCGATCACGCCGTACCCAGGAGAGACCCGATGCCCCTGATCCACCGCCGCGCGATGCGCACATTCCCGTGCGCCGCGCTCGTCTGCCTCGCCGCCACCACGAGCGCACAGGACTTCGCCGAGGGCAATGCGGCGAGCTGGGGCACGTTCGCCGCCGACAACGCAGCGCGGTCGGTCGCGAACGACGCGCAGTACGTCAAGGCCGGATCGTCGTCGATTCTCTTCACGACCCAGTCGGGTTTCGACACCGGCGTCAGATACCCGGCGACACCGACGTGGAACTACAACGCGTCGGCGTTCAACACGCTGGTCTTCTGGGAGAACGCCCGCAACACAACGCCCATCGGCTGGCAGGGGAACCAGCCGATCGTCGTCGTGCGCACGGGGACCGGGACGATCGCGCTCACGCCGACGACGCAGCAGACGCCGAACTTCGCCTGGAAGCTCTTCAAAGTTCCTCTCGCCGGCGGGCACGGCTGGACGCGCACACAGACGGGCGCGCCCAACCTCGCCGACGTCGACCAGATCGAGATCCACCACGACACGTGGGACGCCGGCTTCCAGATCAACTTCGACGGCGTGCGCTTCATGCACCTTGACCCCAACGGCCTGCCGCCGGCGGGCCCGCCGCCGCCCGCGGGCGTCGACCCCGACAAGGTCGAGCCGCGCGTCCTGCTCTTTATCTTCGACCCGGTCATGGAGAACTTCGGCGGGCAGCGGCTGCACGCCGTTTACGGCTGGGACGACCCCGTCGCCCTCGCGAACCAGGTGCGGCTGGACTTCCTTACCAGCAGCCACGGCAAGGTTGACTTCCAGATCGTCGAGACGGTGATCGCCGACGAGCACCCGCGCTTCCAGGACGGGTTCCGGCACACCGACGAGAGTTTCGCCGCGGCGTGGGCGGTGCGTGACTTCCACAACAGCACCTTCGACTACGTCCACTTCGGCCAGACGCACAACCTCGGCGCCCGCGTGGACGCCGGCGAGATCGACGAGGTCTGGGTCTACGCGCCGCCGATCGCGGGCATGTGGGAAGCGGCGATGGCCGGCCAGGGCGCGTATTGGGTCAACGGCGTGCCGTATCCCGCGGCAGGCGGGCAGCGGGCCTTCGTGATCATGGGGTGGAACTACGAGCGCGGCGTCGGCGAGGCGATCCACTCGTGGGGGCACCGCGCCGAATCGACGATGGCCGACAAGGTCTACGGCCAGTGGTGCCAGAGCCGCTGCAACACGTGGAGCCGCTTCGCGCTCCTTGATCAGCACGCCCCGGGCCTCGGCGGCGTCGGCAATGTCCACTTCCCGGTCAACGCGACGAGCGACTACGACTACGCCAACCCGCGCTTCGTCGCGAGCAACGCCGACGCGTGGCTGAGCTACCCGAACCTCAACGACGCGACGCGTGTCTTCAATTACACCGAGTGGTCGCCGCCGGGCGGGGACCACCAGCGCAATTACTTGAACTGGTGGTACGCGCACATGCCGCACGCGCCGGGCCGCGCCCCCGACGGCTACCTGGCCAACTGGTGGCGGTACCTCTGCGACGTGGACCAGTTCAAGGCCGGCAACGCCAATCTGGTCCTCACGATCGGCATCCCTAGCGTCGCCATCACGCAGCCGCAGCACAACGCCAGCGTCTCCGGCGTGGTCGTCGTGCGCGCCGCGGCGGAAGTCGACGGGGCGATGGGCCGCGCCGACCTCTACATCGACGGCCAGTACGCCGCGAGCGACACGCTCATGCCCTTCCGCTTCGAACTCGACACGGCGCTCTTGTCGCCCGGACCGCACGAGCTCGTGATCAAGGCGCACGAGCTGCAGAACGGCACGCAGACCGCGAGCGCGCCGGTGACGATCGTGGTGACGCCGATGTGCGATGCGATCGACTTCAACGGCGACGGGCTCTTTCCCGACAACCAGGACTTGCTTGACTTCTTCGCCGTCTTCGGCGGGGGCGACTGCCCGACCGGCACGTGCGGCGACCTGGACTTCAACAACGACGGCCTCTTCCCGGACAACGAGGACATCCTCGCCCTCTTCCGCGTCTTCGGCGGCGGGGCGTGCTAGAAATGCAGCAATGCCGCAAATGAGGACTGCTTTCGAGAGCTCGTCCTGATTTGCCGATTTGTTGATTTGCCGCTTCGGCGTCAGCCGTTGTGCACCGGGTGGTCGTGCTCGCCGATCCGCGGCGGGAACTTGTGCCCCGCGTCGCGCAGCGTCTTCTCGCGCGACGCCAGCTCCACGTCGTGGTCCACCATCATCCGCGCCAGCTCGTCCACCGTCGTCGTCGGCGCCCAGCCGAGCTTGGCCTTCGCCTTCGAGTAATCGCCCAGCAGCAGATCGACCTCGGCGGGGCGCAGGTAGCGCGGGTCGAACGCGACGAAGTCGCGGTAGTCCATCCCCGCGTGCGCGAAGGCCATCTCCGCGAACTCGCGCACGCTGATCGTGCGGTTGGTCGCGATCACGTAGTCGTCGGGCCTGTCCATCTGGAGCATCATCCACATGGCCTTCACGTAGTCGCCCGCGTACCCCCAGTCGCGCTTCGCGTCCAGGTTGCCGAGGAAGAGCTTCTCCTGCAGGCCCATCTTGATCCGCCCCACCGCGCGCGTGATCTTGCGCGTGACGAACGTCTCGCCCCGGCGCGGGCTCTCGTGGTTGAAGAGGATGCCGCACGAGGCGTGCAGGCCGTAGCTCTCGCGGTAGTTGATCGTCGTCCAGTGCGCCATCACCTTGGCGCACGCGTACGGCGAGCGCGGGTGGAAGGGCGTCGTCTCCGTCTGCGGCACCTCCTGGGCCTTGCCGAACTGCTCGGAGCTGCTCGCCTGGTAGTACCGCACCTGCTGGCCCGACTCCTGCTGGAACTCTCGCACCGCGTCGAGGAGGCGCAGGGCCCCCATCGCCACCGTGTCGGCCGTGTAGAGCGGCATGTCGAAGCTCACGCGCACGTGCGACTGCGCGCCGAGGTTGTAGACCTCGTGCGGGCGCACGCGCCGCAGCACCTCGCTCAGGCTGCGCGAGTCGCAGAGGTCGCCGTAGTGCAGCCGCAGCCGCGCCCGCCCGCTGTGCGGGTCCTGGTAGATCCCCTCGATGCGCGCCGTGTTGAACGAGCTGCTCCGGCGGATGATGCCGTGCACCTCGTACCCCTTGGCCAGCAGGAACTCGGCGAGGTACGAGCCGTCCTGGCCCGTGATGCCGGAGATGAGGGCCCGGCGGTTGGTGTGGGTCATGCGCTGCGTCCTTTGATGAAGGGTACGGGAGCCGTGTGAAAGGGGATTATCGGCGGAATACGAGAATGACTTGCGGGCAGAAGCCGCGACCCACTGCCACAGTCAGGGAGTAGAGAACATGACAGCCAGCGTTCGGCAAGAACCTTCACGGCGACTCGGAAAGAAGTCTCTGGACCAAGCTCTCGACTGACTCGCGCGCGAGCACGCGGCTGCGCCACTCGGTCACGATCTTGCGAGCCTCCTCGTCGGGAATGCGGTGCATCGACAACAACTGGCCGAGCTGTTCCGCGCTAGATGCCGCGTATGCCGCGTACGACGATGGCGTCGGGCTCGGTGCTCCGAACAGCCACCGCTCTTGCATTATGACACGCGGTCCCTTCTCTGTCATGCCCAGGCGATCAAGCCAGGGTGAAAGCGCGGTAGGCGAACTCCGCAGTGCAGTCGACATGCCGAGCGTGCGCACCGACGTCACGGTTGTTGCACATCCCGCGTCGAAATCGCGTCGCACGCGGCCGGTCGTCGCCGCCAAGAACGAAAGCAGGACAACCGCCGCGATGACGGCCGTGAACGTACGACGCCGGCGCTTTGCCGCTACCACAGCAGCCTCGCCCGGATCGTCTCCGGGATCTTCTTCACGCCCTCCAGCACCTTCTTCGCGTCCGTCGGATCGACGTCCAGCACCACGTACCCGACGTCTTCGTGCGTCCGCAGGTACTCCGCCGCGATGTTCGCCCCCAGGTCCGCGATCAAGCGGTGCATGTTGCTCAGGACGCCGGGCACGTTGCGGTGGAAGTGCAGCACGCGGTGACGCCGCGTCCGTGCCCCCCCACCGCCGCCGCTCTCGTCTTGGCCGGGCAGCTCGACTTCGGGCACGTTCACCGCGCCCGTCGTGCTGCCGACGTTCACGAACTTCGCGAGCTTTTCGGAAACATCCAGCGCGATCGTCTCCTGCGCCTCCTCCGTGCTCCCGCCGATGTGCGGCGTCAGGATCACGTTGGGCACGCCGCGGAGCGGACTCTTGAAGGCCTCGTCCTTCCCCGCGGGCTCCTCCGGAAAGACGTCGAGCGCCGCGCCCGCGATGTGCCCTTCCCGCAGCGCGTCCACGAGCGCGTCGATGTTCACCACGCTCCCGCGCGCGTTGTTGATGAGCATCGCGCCCTTCTTCATGCAGCGGAGCTGCTTCGCGCCGATCATGTTCGCCGTCGCCGCCGTCGCCGGCACGTGCAGCGTCACGACGTCCGCGCTCTTGAGAAGGTCCGTCAGGTTCCGCACCGCCCGCGCGTTCCCCAGCGCGAGCTTGGGCACGACGTCGTAATAGATCACGCGCATGCCGAGGGCCTCGGCCAGCACGCTCACCTGGCTCCCGATGTGCCCATAGCCCACGATGCCGAGCGTGCGCCCACGCACCTCGTGCGCGCCCGCGGCGGACTTGTCCCACACCCCGTCGTGGAGTTGCCGGCTCTTCTCCGTCAGGCCGCGGTGCAGCGCGATGATCTCCGCGATCGTCAGTTCCGCCACGCTGCGCGTGTTGCTGAAGGGCGCGTTGAAGACCGGCACGCCCCTGTGCCGCGCGCCGGCGAGGTCGACCTGATCCGTCCCGATGCAGAAGCACCCCACCGTCAGCAATCGCGGCGCTGCGTCGAGCACCTCGCGGGGAACGCGCGTCTTGCTGCGGATGCCAAGCACATGGCAGTCCGCGACCGCCCGCAAGAGCTTCGCGCGGTCGGGCGAGCCGGCCATCGTCTCCACCGTGAAGCCCTCGCCGCGTAGCGTCTCCGCGCCCGCGGGGTGCACTCCCTCGAGGAGCACGACCTTGATCTTGTTCTTTGGGAACGACGTGTTCATGCGCCCGATGCTATCGGGCGGGGCGCGGTCACGCGTTGATGACGTACAGGACCGCGAGCCCGACCGGGACGAGCACGAGCGAGAGCGTCGCGAGCACGCCCGGCACGGCGGCGAAGAGTGTCAGGAGCGCCTTGACGAAGCGCGGCGCGCCCATCGCTCGCAGCGGTCGGTACGACAGCCACCACGTGAACGCGACGGCCGCGCCCGCGATGAGCAACGCCAGGAGCACGCGCGTGCCGAGGCCGACGACGAGCTTGAAGTCGGCGGCGCTCATGAACCAGAACGACAGCGCCGGCGCCGCGACGATCCACGCGCAACCGCCCACGATGCACGCGATCAGCCAGTAGCTCTTCGGGAGCGCCCTCGTGAGCCTGTAGTCCGACTCCCGCACGTGCGCGCCGCACTCCGGGCACATCGCCACGCTCGCGCGCGACAGGTCGTAGCCGCAGAAGGGACACGGGAGCCTGTGCTCGCGGAAGAGCGCGACCATCCTCCCGTCCGCGTCGGAGCCCGAGATGGCTTCTGCCCGCTCGATGGCCATCGCTACACCGTGCGCACCGCGACGCGCTTGCACCCCTTCGCCGCGCTTAGCACCTTCGCCTCCCCCCCGCCGCCGAGCCAGCGCGACACGATGTACCCCGCCGAAGCGTGCGCACACTCGATCGTGACCACGCCCCTTGCGACACGCACCGCGTGCACGCACGCCGCGACCTCCGCGGGGAGTGAGTCCATAACAACCGGCCGCGCCTTCTGACGGGCCGATTGATCGCGCCTCAGCCCGCGTGTCAGCGCGGAGACCTCGGCGCCGATCGTCACGTCCTTCGCCGGCCGCACGCGCCACCTGCGGAGGGCGTCGATGCGCGCAAGGTGGGACGAGTTCGGCGGGCGGGGCGTCACTGCGGGAGCGTACGGGCGGTGCACGGCCACGCCCGCCTCCCTGCACGCGGATCCGCCTTCATCTATGCTTGGCGTTCTCTCAGGAGCGCCGCGTGCCCACACGGATCGTCATCGACCAACTCGAAAAGACCTACCCGGCGATCGCGCCCGCCCCCGGCAGCCCCCCCACCACGACAGCCGTGGATCGCGTCTCCCTCACAATCGAGCCCGGCGAACTCTTCTTCCTCCTCGGGCCCTCGGGCTGCGGCAAGACCACGCTCCTCCGCATGATCGCCGGATTCATCGAGCCCACCAGCGGCCGCGTGCTGTTCGAGTTAGACGGCTCCAGGTCCGACGTCACGTTCATGCCGGCCGAGAAGCGCGACACGGGCATGGTTTTCCAGAGTTACGCGCTCTGGCCGCACATGACCGTCGCTCGCAACGTCGCGTTCGGGCTCGAGGTCCGCGGCGTGCCGCGCGAGGAGCGTGAGCGCCGCGTGCGAGAAGCACTCGCACAAGTCCGGATGGACCAGTATGCCGAACGCAAGCCGAATCAACTCTCTGGCGGCCAGCAGCAACGGGTTGCGCTTGCACGAGCAATGGTCATCCGCCCCCGCGTGCTCCTTCTGGATGAGCCCCTTTCGAACCTCGACGCCCGTCTCCGTATCGAACTGCGGTCTGAAATCCGTCGGATTTGCAAAGCGTCCGGCACGACCACCGTGTACGTGACCCACGACCAGAAGGAAGCACTGAGCATGGCGGACCGGATCGCCATCATGCGCTCAGGCAAGCTGATACAGGTCGGCGAGCCGGAGGCCTTGTATTACGCGCCCGGTTCGCGGTTCGTCGCGGAGTTCCTCGGGGAAACGAACATCGTCCCCGCCCATGTCGAGCATATCGCGGACGGCATTGTACAGGCGCAAGCCCCGTGGGGGCCGGTCCTCTGTGCATCGGTGCCAAGCGTGGCGCCCGGACAGCAGGTTTTGCTGTCCATTCGCCCCGAGAGCATTTCCCTTTCCCGCGGCGAGAATTCCTTCCCGGCCACGGTGCAAGATCGCGTGTTCCTCGGGGAACACTCACAACTCGCGCTCGCCGTAGGCCCCACAACACTTGTCGCATCGGTACCGGGCGCGCTCGCAGCCCGCGATAGCTCGGGCGTGCAGATCTCGATTCCGCGCGAAGCAATCGCCATCATCCCCGCTGAGTAAGGCCCCAAAACTACGGCGATTTTGCTTGCGGCACCGATGCTGTTCCTCGAGGAACACTTTTGCAGGAGGATTGCAATGAGCACGACGGAAGCACCAAAGCCCCGCAGGCTCGGCCGCGGCCTAAGCAGTCTTATGGACATGGCGGCGGTCGAAGTTGCGGTGCCAGTTTCACCGGTACTGCAGGCGATCAACCCAACACCATCGACTCCGGTCGAAACTGCTGCTTTATCGGACGTTCGACCAATTGAAACGACCAGAGTCACGCCCTCGCCGTTCCAGCCGCGGCGGATAATGGACGAGAACGCGCTGCGAGGGCTGGCAGAGTCGATTAAGCGCAGCGGCGTGATGCAGCCCATCATCGTTCGGGAAGTGGGCGGACGGTACGAGCTTGTCGCCGGCGAGCGGCGATGGCGCGCCGCCACCATCGCGGGCCTGGAGCGCATCCCCGCCCTTGTGCGCGCGCTGGCGGACGAAGAAGCGGCCGAGTGGGCGCTCGTCGAGAACATCCAGCGCGAGGACCTCAACCCCATGGAGCGCGCGTACGCGCTGCGGTCGCTCGCCGAGAAGTTCTCGCTGACACAGGAGGAGCTTGCGCGCCGCGTGGGGTTGGAGCGCTCCACCGTCGCGAACCTGATCCGGCTGACCGAATTGCCGCCCGAGATCGCGGAGTTTCTCTCGTCCGGCGCGCTCGGCGCGGGGCACGGCAAGGTGCTGCTCTCGATCGCCGACGCGTCGAAGCGGCTGGAACTCGCGAAACTCGCGGCGACGTTCGGCTGGTCGGTGCGCAAGCTCGAGGCGGCCGCGCACGATGCGCGGCGCGACGTCAAGGCGGACAGCGGGGGGGCGGCCGATCCGTCGCGCGCGGCGGTGCTGCGCGATCTCGAGCGCCAAGTAAGTCAACAGCTCGGCACAAAGGTGTCGATCGTCACCGATCGCCAGGGCAAGCGCGGGCGCATGATCGTCGAGTTCTACGGGCTGGACCACTTCGATGGGTTGCTGCTGCGGATGGGCGTGCGCAGCGGATGAACAGCATGTAATCCTAATGCTCGGTTCGTGTTCGGGTTACGACGCAACATTACCACACAAACTTGTGCGAAGGATGTAGACACGTTGTGAGTACATGTTGATACTTGCGCACGTGCTGTGACGCACGGTGTCACGTCGGGGGCAAGGAGTTCAGCAATGGGGCGACGTCCCGGTCCTGGTTCGCTTGCTTCGCTTTCATTCAACGCGCTGCAGTCGGAGCTGCGCCGCCGCGAGCGCGGCGTTCGGCAGTTGCAGCGTCGCCGCCAGGCGCTCGTTGCGCGCCTCGAGCGTCTCGACGCGCAGATCCTCGCCGCGGGCGGAAGCCTCGGCGGCGGTGGTGGCGGGGGCGGAGGCGGCGGCGGTCGACGCGGTCCGCGCGGCCCACGCGTCAAGAACGACGTTGGGCTGGTCGATTCGCTCCACGCCGTGCTCAAGGGCAAGACGATGGGGGTGACGGAGGCGGCCGAGGCGGTGAAGAAGGCCGGTTACAAGACGAACGCGGCGAACTTTCGCGTCATCGTCAACCAGGCGCTCCTCAAGCACCGCAATAAGTTCAAGAAGGTCGAACGCGGCCAGTACACGGCGGCCTGAAGTCATCGAGCGAAATAAAAGCGAGGCGGCCCGCGCGGCCGCCTCGCTCGTTTTTGCTCGGCAGCGGATCGACGATCAGTACGTCGTCGGCGCGTTGACCAGCCGGCTGGGGCGGTCGTGGTGCGTGGCGGTCCAGAGGTCGCGCCAGAAGAGGCGGCCGTCGGTGTCCCACGAGCGGTAGATCATGTTGTCGACGTCGATGCCACGCTTGTGGTCCGTGTCGAGCTCGGGCGTGACGTTCGCCTGCACGTTGTCGTGCCGACCCCCGTCGTTGCGGCCCGAGGAAGCGCACGCGCCCAAGAGGGCGAGTGACGCGAGAGAGACGACGGCGACGGAACGGCGCATGCGGACCTCCGGTGTGACGACTTCGGGCGGGGCAGCGCGGCGCGCACCAGCCGCTCCGGGTGACAGTATACAGGACTGCCTGGGAGGGACGCAAGCCCCGGGCGGGTGGTCCGCGCCCTGACAGAACACGGCCCGAACGCGGCTGCCGGAAGTGCGGCCCTCGGCGCGGTCCTGCCAGGACGGCAGCGGGGGAGTGGTTGGGCGAGGCTTCATCCGGGCGCGCGGGTTGCATGCGAAGGTACCGGGCGGGGCCGTTCAGCGGGGAGGCGTCTCCATGCGACCGGACAAGTTCACAACCAGTGCGCAGCAGGTTCTCGGCGACGCGCAGTCCAGCGCCGTGCAGCGCGGCCACCCCGAGGTGACGGGGCTGCACATGCTCCGCGCCATGCTCGACGATCGCTCCGGCAACGCGTGGTCGATCATGGCCCGCGCCGGCATCGAACCCATGCGCATCGTGCAATTGGCGGACGCGGAACTGTCGCGCGTCCCGACGGTGAGCAGCGGGGCGGGCGGCGCCGGACGATCGCTCCTGGAGTTGATCGCCAGGGCCGAGGCCGAATCGAAGAAGATGGGGGACGCGTACGTCTCGACGGAGCACCTGCTGCTCGCGCTCGCGCAGACGCAGGGGCCGGCGCGCGAGGTGCTGAGCGCCGCGGGGGTGAACGCGGCGCGCCTCGAGGCCGCGATCAGGCAGGTGCGCCAGGCCAGCGGCGTGACGAACATCAACGACCAGGAGGCGGAGGCGAGCTTCGAAGCGCTGAAGAAGTACGCGATCGACCTCACGCAGCGGGCGCAGCAGGGGAAGCTCGACCCGGTGATCGGGCGCGACGAAGAGATCCGCCGCTGCATGCAGGTGCTCTCGCGGCGTACCAAGAACAACCCGGTGCTGATCGGCGAGCCGGGCGTGGGCAAGACGGCGATCGCCGAGGGGCTCGCGCTGCGCATCGTGAACGGCGACTGCCCGGAGGGGATGCGCGACAAGCGCATCATGGCGCTGGACGTCGGCCAGCTCCTCGCGGGCGCGAAGTTCCGCGGCGAGTTCGAGGAGCGGCTCAAGGCCGTGCTGCGCGAGGTGACGGCGAGCAACGGCGCGGTGATCCTGTTCATCGACGAGCTGCACACGATCATCGGCGCGGGCGCGGCGGAGGGCGCGGTCTCGGCGGGCAACCTCCTCAAGCCGGCGCTGGCGCGGGGCGAGCTGCGCTGCATCGGCGCGACGACGCTCGACGAGTACCGCAAGCACGTGGAGAAGGACCCCGCCTTCGAGCGGCGCTTCCAGCCGATCTTCGTCGGTCAGCCGAGCGTCGAGGAGACGGTCGCGATCCTGCGCGGTCTCAAGCCGCGCTACGAGGCGCACCACGGCGTGCGCATCCTCGACGGGGCGATCCTCGCCGCGGCGAGCCTGAGCCACCGGTACATCGCCGACCGTTTCCTGCCGGACAAGGCCATCGACCTGCTGGACGAGGCGGCGGCGCGGCTGCGCATCGAGAACGACAGCATGCCGGGCGAGCTGGACGAGCTGCGCCGCCGGATCATGCAGCTGGAGATCGAGCGCGAGGCGCTCAAGATCGAGGCGAGCGAGCGGACGAGCGACCGCGCGAGCAAGGGCGACGGCGCGCATCGCGAGCTCGAGCGCGTGGACCGCGAGCTCGCGGAGCTGCAGGAACGGAACCGATCGCTGACGGCGCGGTGGGAGGAGGAGAAGAAGGAGCTCGACGCGGTGAAGGCCGTCAGGGAGAAGATGGCGGGCAAGCAGGTGGAGCTCGAGCAGGCGCAGCGGCGGGGAGACCTCGAGGCCGCGGCGAGGATCCGCTACGGCGAGATGCGCGAGCTGGAGGCGCAGCTGAAGCGGGCGGAGGAGTCGCTGCGCACGCGCGCCTCGCGCGGCGACGCGCTCGTGAAGGAGGAGGTTGACGCGGAGGCGATCGCCGAGGTGGTGGGGCGGTGGACGGGGATCCCGGTGTCGCGCCTCGTCGAGGGCGAGCGCGAGAAGCTCACACGGATGGAGGAACAGCTGAGCACGCGCGTCGTCGGCCAGGACCACGCCCTCAGGGCGATCGCGGACGCGGTGCGCCGCAGCCGCGCCGGCCTCTCGGACCCCAACCGCCCCATCGGCTCGTTCCTCTTCCTGGGGCCCACGGGCGTGGGCAAGACGGAGACGTGCAAGGCGCTCGCGCAGTTCCTCTTCGACACCGAGGAGGCGATGGTGCGCATCGACATGAGCGAGTACGGCGAGAAGCACGCCGTGGCGCGGCTCATCGGCGCCCCGCCGGGGTACGTCGGTTACGAGGAGGGCGGCCAGCTCACCGAGGCGGTGCGGCGGCGGCCGTACTGCGTCGTCCTTCTCGACGAGATCGAGAAGGCGCACCCCGACGTCTACAACATCCTTCTGCAGGTGCTCGACGACGGGCGCCTCACCGACGGCCAGGGCCGGACGGTGGACTTCCGCAACACGATCATCGTGATGACGAGCAACTACGGCAGCCAGCAGATCCAGGAGCTGACGGCGGGCGGCGCGGAGGACTGGGAGATCGAGGCGGCGATCCGCGAGCTGCTGCGGCGCGGGCCCGCGGGCCTGGCGGCGGAGGAGATGGGCAGGGCCGCGGGCCTGCCGCCGAAGGTGACGGAGGTGATGAGCCGGGCGGCGATGACGATGCAGGGCGGGCTCATGCGGCCCGAGCTGCTCAACCGCATCGACGAGGTGATCGTCTTCCACCAGTTGCGGAAAGAGGCGCTGGGGCGCATCGTGGAGATCCAGCTCTCGCGTCTGCGGGCGCGGCTGGCGGAGCGCGGCGTCACGCTCACGCTCACCGACGCGGCGAAGGCGGAACTGGCGGCCGAGGGGTGGGACCCACAGTTCGGCGCCCGCCCGCTCAAGCGGACGATCCAGCAGCGCGTGGAGAACGCGCTTGCGAGCAAGATCCTCGCCGGCGAGTTCGGCGACGGGGACACGGTGACGGTGGACTGGGACGGGGGGAGGTTTGTGTTCAACACGTAAGCCCGCCGGGGTCAGGACGTGCTGCCGATGCCGTTCGATGCGGCAAGGGGCGGGCTTCCCGCGTGTCGGTTTCCCGGCGGTTTCGCGGTACGGCGTTCCCCTATAGGACGTCGACGGTCGCGTGAAATCAGGCTGGAATTGCGCATAACCCTTTGATTCCGCACCGGTTCCGGGTATGCTGGCCCCTCGCACTCTTGGGGAAGGAGGCCTGTTTGTTTCATTGGCGCCGAATCGGTCGTGGTGTTATTGCGTCGTCCGCGCTCGCGGCGGGCGCTTCCGGCCAGCTCGCGATGCAGCAGACGTTCGGCACCGGCGTTTCGCACGTCGGGCTGGGGTACGACGCGAACACGGACACCGTGTGGGTGTACGGCAGTTTCGGGGCCGACCTGAGAAGGTTCAGCAGCGCGGGGAACGCAGTTGGAGCTGTCCCGCGCCCCGGGGCCGCGGCGAACGACGCCGACATTGAGGTCACCAACTCGCCGCTGACGCTGGGCTCGACCGCGCTGCCGACCGGCACACTGCTGTACATCGACGGCGAGTCGGGCGTCGCGGAGATCTACGCCGTGAACCCGGCGACGGGCGCGTTGATCACGTCGCTCGCGACGCAGTTCGGCGTGAGCCACGTCGTGGGCGGCGCGCACCACCCTGCGCGCGGAACGATCTTCCTCGTGCAGGACAAGATCCCGGGCGGGGCGGCGGCGAACCGCGTCGCGGAGATCGATCCGTCGACAGGCGCCGTGCTCGGCACGTTCCAGATCACGTCCGTCCTCCCGACGTTCACCGTCAACTTCGGCGACATCGCGGTCGCGGCGAACGGCAACCTGCTCGTCGTGAGCAGCGACGAAGCGACGATCGCGGAGTTCACGCCCGGCGGAACGTTCGTCCGGGAGCACGCGCTGCCGGCCGGCGTCACGCCGGATCTCTGCGGCATCGGCGTGGACCGCGAGGGGTGCGGCGTGTGGGTGGCCGACACCAGCAACGACGTGTACCGCATGAGCGGCGTCGGCGCCGTGTTCTGCGCCGGCTGCGACAGCATCGACTTCAACAACGACGGTCTCTTCCCGGACAACCAGGATCTCGAGGACTTCTTGGGCGTCTTCGGGGGCGGCCCCTGCTCCACCGGGGACTGCGCCGACATCGACTTCAACAACGACGGGTTGTTCCCGGACAACGCGGACCTCGAAGCGTTCTTCAGCGTGTTCGGCGGGGGGCCGTGCTGAACGGCGGTGCGGGGCCGCGACCTTGCGGCCGGGATCGCCGACGAAACTGACTTTCTTTGCGACAGGAGGATGCATGCGTTCGTTCCTTCTCGGTGCCGGCGGGGTTCTCGGTCTGGCGGTGGCCGCGGGGGCGGCGAGCGGGCAGTGCTGGGAGCCGGGCATCGGCACGCCCGGGCTCAACGGCGACGCGAACGCGTCGGTGGTGTGGGACCCGGACGGCGCCGGCCCGATGCACGGCGAGCTCGTCGTGGGCGGCGGGTTCACGACGGCCGGCGGTGTCACGGTCAACCGCATCGCGCGCTGGAACGGGGCGTCGTGGGTGGGCTTCGGGATGGGGATGAGCGGGAGCGTCTTCGCCCTCACCGTGGGCCCGGGCGGCGATCTGGTCGCGGGCGGTTCGTTCACGACGGCGGGGGGCGTGACCGTCAACCGGATCGCGCGCTGGAACGGCACGGCCTGGTCCGGCTTCGGCACGGGCATGAACGACATCGTCAACGCCGTCACGGTGGACGACAGCGGCGATCTCATCGCCGGTGGGCGCTTCTCCACGGCGGGGGGCACCCCGGTCAACCGGATCGCGCGCTGGGACGGTTCCGCGTGGCAACCGCTGGGGGGCGGTGTGGGGGGCACGCCGCCGTTCTACATCGTGTCGCTCCATTCGGAGGTGAACGGCGATCTGTACGCCGGCGGTTTCTTTTCAACAGCCGGTGGTGCGCCCGCGAACAACATCGCCCGGTGGGACGGCGCGTCGTGGTCCCCGATGGGGAGCGGCATCAACGGTGTGGTCAACGCGATCACCAACCACAACGGCGACATCGTGGCGGGGGGGCAGTTCACCAACCCCGGCCCGATCATCCAGAATTACGTGGCCCGCTGGACGGGGACGTCGTGGACGAACCTCGGCTCCGGCCTCGGGCCCGTGCCCGGGTCGTTCGTCTGGACGATGACGACCACAAGCCAGGGCGACCTCGTCGTGGGCGGAACGTTCTCGACGGCGGGCGGTCAGCCGGCGAACTACATCGCGATGTGGGACGGCGTCTCGTGGGCGCCGCTCGGCAGCGGCACCTCGGGCTTTGTCCGAACGATCACGAACATGGTCAACGCCAGGCTTGCGGTCGGCGGCGCCTTCACCACAGCGGGCGGTGCTCCGGCGAGCCGCATCGCGCAGTACGCCTACGGCGATGTGGACCCGGTCGTTTCGCTCGACCCCGAGAGCGAGGCCGCTTGTCCCGGTGTGCCGGCGGTCTTCACGGTGGGCGCCTTCGGCGGCGAGCCTCTCGCGTACCAGTGGCAATGGCAGGAGTCCGCCGGGCCCGTATGGAACAACCTCACCGAGGGCGCGAACGCGGCGGCCGGCGGCACCATCATCGCCGCGGGCACGCAGACCGACACGCTCACGCTCACGACCGATGGCCCGGGCGCACGGCTCCGCGCCGTGGTATCGAACTTCTGCGGCAGCGACACCAGCGCCGAGGCGGAGCTGACGATCGGCGGCGGCTGCTGCGACTCGATCGACTTCAACGGGGACGGTCTCTTCCCTGATAATCAAGACCTCGAGGACTTCTTCAGCGTCTTCGGCGGCGGCCCGTGCTCGACCGGGACCTGCGGCGATATCGACTTCAACAACGACGGGCTTTTCCCGGACAACATCGATTTGGAAGCGATGCTGAGCGTCTTCGGCGGCGGGGCGTGCTGAGAAAACGCGGAGCGAAGCGCACAACGCTCAATTGAAGGAGGCCGGACGCTGCGTGCGTCGCGGAGATCCCTTCGTTCGAGCCTTGCCGCTCCGAGCTTTGAGCTTTCGGCTCTCGTACCGTGCGGCGTGGACGGGGTTCCCGCGAACATGCTCGTCGTGAACGGCCGGCCGGTGCTGCCGGCGGCGGCGATGCGCTTCTCGTTCACGACCTCGTCGGGGCCCGGCGGCCAGAACGTCAACAAGCGCGCCACGCGCTGCGAGCTGCGCATCGCGCTCGCGGACCTGCTCCTGCCGCCCGACGCCGTCCAGCGTCTGCGCGCGGCGTCGCCGTGGCTCGTGACCGACGCGGGCGAGCTCGTGATCGAGTCCGACGAGCACCGCAGCCAGAAACGCAACCAGGACGCGTGCATCGAGCGCCTCGGGCAGATGATCCGCGCCGCGATGGTCCGCCCGAAGGTGCGCAGGGCCACGCGCCCCACGCGTTCGAGCGTGCGCAGGCGGATCGAGGAGAAGAAGCGCAATTCGGAGCGCAAACGCGGCCGCGGCGGGCCCGGCGACGACTAGCTCACCCCTTCACCGCGGCGTCGTAGAGCTGGCCGCAGAACTCCCAGTCGATCACCTTGCAGAAGGCGTCGACGTACTCGCTGCGCCGGTTCTGGTACTTGAGGTAATACGCGTGCTCCCAGACGTCGACGCCGAGGATCGGCAGGCTCCCCGCGGGCAGGCGGTGCTGGTGGCTCTCCATCTGGAGGATGACGAGGCGCTTGGAGAGCGCCTCGCTCACGAGCCACGCCCAGCCGCTGCTCTGCACCTGGTTCGCCGCGCCCTTGAAGAGGCGCATGAAGCCCTCGTAACCGCCGAAGTCACGGCCGATCGCGTCGGCGAGCGGGCCCGCGGGCTTCGCCGGCCCGTCCTTCTTGCGCGGGGCCATCATGTTCCAGAAGAGCGTGTGGTTGATGTGGCCGCCCAGGTGGAAGGAGAGCTCGCCCGACCAGTAGCGCACCATCGCGCTGTCGCGCAGGTCGGCGATCGCGCGCAGCTCGCGCAGCGCGCGGTTCGCGCCCGCGACGTACGCGGCGTGGTGCTGGCCGTGGTGCACGTCCATCGTGGCCGCGTCGATGTGCGGCTCGAGCGCCTTGGCGGCGTACGGCAGGGGCGGCAGAACGTACTCGTTCCTGGCCTCGTCGTACCCGCCCAGCGCGAGCGCCTTTTTCTTCGCGGGCCCGGTCAGCGTCGGCTGCGCGATCGCCGCGGCGCCGAAGCCCGCCAGCGTGAGCATCGCGAGCGCCGAGCGGCGGGGCAAGCCCGTGTCCTGCGCGTGGGGGGTCATGCGGGCATTATCTCACGCCGCGGGCCCCGCGTCATGAAACCCGTGTAAATGCCGTCAATTGCGGCGCTACTGGGCGGCGAGCGACGCGAGGATGCGCACGCCCCACCCGGTGGGCCCCTCGACGTAGAGCCCCGCGTTCTTCTCCGCAACGTGGACGCCCGCGATGTCCAGGTGGCACCAGGGGATCCCCTCCTTGACGAAGTAGGAGAGGAACGCGGCGCCCTGGCCCGCGTGCGCCTTGCGGTTGGGGTTGCTGTTCACGATGTCCGCGATGGGGCTCTTCATCATGTCGCGGTACTCCTCGTGCATCGGCAGCCGCCAGACGCGCTCGCCGCTCGCGGCGGACGCGGCCTCCACCTGGCGCAGCAGGCGCTCGTCGTCGCAGAACATGCCCGCGAAGGTGCTGCCCAGCGCCGTGATCACGCCGCCGGTCAGCGTCGCGATGTCCACGATCGCCGCCGGGTCCTCCTTCTCGCACGCCCAGCAGAGCGCGTCGGCGAGGACGAGCCGGCCCTCGGCGTCGGTGTTGGTCACCTCGACGGTGACGCCGTTGCGGTACGTCAGGACGTCGTCGGGGCGGTATGCCTCGTCGCTGATGCTGTTCTCCGCGACCGCGAGGAGGGCCACGACGCGGCGCGCCGGGCGCACGGCGGTCGCGATGGCGTGCATCGCGCCCAGCACGGCGCAGCCGCCGTCCTTGTCGCGCTTCATGCCGACCATGCTGTTGTTGACCTTCAGCGAGAGGCCGCCGGTGTCGTACGTCATCGTCTTGCCGATGAGCACGAGGGGCTTGTTGTTGCGCGGGGCCTTCTCCGGCTTGTACTCCAGCCGGATCATGCAGGGCTTGTTCTCGCTGGCCTTGCCGACGTTGATGAGACCCTCGAAGCGCTCCTTCTCGAGGTCGTCGCCCTTGAAGGTCTTGACGGCCAGGCCGCACTCCTTCGCGAGCTTCTGCGCCTGCTGCGCGATCCACTCGGGCGTGGCGACGTTGGGCGGCGTCTGGCTCAGCGTGCGCGTGTAGTTCGTGCTGCGCGCCAGCGCCAACCCCCGCTCCAGCCCCCTGGCGAGCTGCTTGTTGGCGCACGAAACGTCGAGCGCCGTCCGCTTCGGGAGCGTCGTGGCCTTGCCCCGGAACTGGTCGCAGACCCAGCCGACGAGCCCGATCCCCTCGCCCAGCCCGTTGCCGGCGGCGACCGGGTTGATGCGCGCCTCGGCGATGGGCGCCGAGAGGTCGATGTGCGCGGAGGTCGCCTTGACCGCCGCGAGGCGCCGCGCGATCATCGCGCCGACGGAGCGGAGCGTGCCGGGGTCCGCGTTCTTGATGTCGCCGAGGCCGACGACCAGCACGCGCTCGTAGCCGCCCGCGGGGTGCGCCTCGGTGATCGAGCCTCGGTCCCCGGTCGCCTCCGGGCGCTTGCTCGCGGCGAGGGCGGCGCCGGTCTTGTCGAGGCGCGCGGAGCGCTCGTCCAGCGGCCGGCCCTTGAACTGGCCGAGGACGAGGGTCGTGGTGGTGGGCTCTTCGACGAAACGGATGGCTTCGAACATGGAGGGCTTTCTGTGTTGGCGCACGCCCGCGCACGGCGCGCGGTTCATCCCCGGCAGGGGCAAGGTTATTCCCCGGCGCCGGCCGTGCGCCGCGGCCCCGGCGGGCGCTTGGTGCGCGCGATGGGCGCGTTGACTTCGCGCCGGGAGACGACGCGGTAGGAGGCGGGCCCGTCGCCGTGCTCGTTCGCGATGGCCTGCATGAGCCCGGTGGGGTCGTCGTCGATGAACTGGATGGTCTTGATGCGCGCGAGCCGCCCGCCGCCGGGCTGGCGCGGGTTGATGCGGTCGAGGGCGTCGAGGATCTCCCGGTTGCGGGCCTTCACATCGACGCCCGAGCGCTGGATGCCGCGGCTCAGGACGAAGACGATGTCCGGCGAGAGACGCATCGCGCTCTCGAGGCCCAGCAACGGGTCGGAACGCCCCTGCGGATAGATGCTCTCGAGCCACGGCCGGACGGACTCTTTCGCGGCGGGCACGGCGTGCGTGAGCGAAGGGAGCCCGTTGGGCGCGTGGAAGTAGTCGATCGCGGTCGCGTTCTCGCCGGCGGGCATTCGGAAGACGATAACCTGGAACTCCTGGTCCTCCTCGAGGCGCGCGACGGACTCGGCGAGTTCGGCCTTGACGAAGTTGAGGCTCGCGGCCATCGCCCCCGACGCGTCGATGAGATACACGATGCGGCGCGCGGGCGTGGCCTCGACGCCGGCGAACATCGCGCGGCGCACGGGCTGCGGGGGCGGCGCGGGGCGCACGGCGGGCTGGGGCGCCACGGGCCGGACCGAGGGCTCCGGCGCGCGCGGAATGTCCACGATCGTGGACGGGGGCGCGGGCGGCGGGGGCTCGCCGCCGAAGTCCTCGTCGGTCTGCGGCGGGGGCTCGGCGCTGGCGAGCGGGCCCTGCTCGATGGCAGGCGCCGGCGCGGGCGGTTCTTCGGCGGGTGGCGGCTCGTCGAGGTAGAGGGGCTCGGTGAAGTCGATCGCGGTCTCGGCGCGAACGTCCGTGAGCGGGCCTCGGGTGGTGAACGACGCGTTGATCGCGAAGGACCCCGCGACGACGCTGTGGAGCGCGAGGGACAGCCAGACCGCGTGCGTGCGCACCCTCGCGGCCCTGGCCTCTTCTGCGGGGAACCTGAGCGGGCCCATCACCAAAAGAGTATCGGCCGCGGCGGGAGCGTCAGCGGTGATTTGGAGGGGAAGGGCCGGAAAAGTGCGGGTGTTCCGGGCCGCCACGGTCATTCAGCCGGAGCAGTGCCACACGCCGCCGAACACGTTCAGGAAGACTTGAATATCGCGGTTGTCGGGGAAGAGGCCATCGTTGTTGAAGTCGATGTCACCGCACGTGCCGGTGCTGCACGATCCACCGCCAAACACAGAAAAGAAGTCGATGACATCCTGGTTATCGGGGAATAAACCATCGCCATTGAAGTCGATCGAATCACAGACGTACTGAACGTAAAGAGTTGCCGGCATTGACACGACCGGGCCGCACGGATCGGCGACCGTGCACATGTAAGCGGCGCTGTCAGCGGCGGGCTGCGCGTTGAAAATCGTGAGCGTCGCGGTCGCTGCGCCGCTGATGATTGAGCCCCACTCCGTCGGGCCGTCCACGAGGGGCACGCCCGCGCGCACCCACTGGTATGTCTGCTCGGCCGGCGCGATATCGAATGTGAGCGAGATCGTCTGCCCGGCGTTGAACGCCCCGCCCACCGGGTGGGCTATCACAGCGGGGCGGGCCGGGCCCTGCCAGCTGCTCCAGGACGCCTGGCTCTGCCGGAACGAGACATCGCTTGGGCTCCGGACCGCAATGCCCGCGTGACCGAACCAGAGCTCCTCGCCATCGACGAACGGCACGCTACACCGCACGGAATTGGGCCCCACGGTGGGTTGTTGGAACGGCTCAAGCAACGCCCACGAAGCGCCGTTCCAGCGGCCCGGGCGATCGGAGCCACCACCTTCTGCGACCCCACCCGTGCCGACGAACATTTCGCCGCGGTACTCGACGTCGTTGCGGATGTCGGCGTACTCGTTGAAGCCCACGGGCATCGGAACATTGTCGGCCGAGCCGATCATCGAAAATATATCGGTGGTCGGATCGAACGCATACGTGCCGAAAAACGGGAGGCCGCCGGTGACGATAAGTCGCCCGTTGTGGACGCCTTTGAGTTGAACGAAGTTTGTTGTGACCGTCTGAACGCTCCCCGCGCGGACGCGACGAAGAGGGCCGAACATGGTCGTTCCACTTGCGCCGACGCCGTAGAGGTCTTCGCCGAGCGGTATGAGGCGCAAGAAGGGCTGCGTGGTCACGGACTCCCACGCCCCGCTGCTCCACCGGAACAGCTCGGTGTTGCCGCTCGGGCGGCCGTTCTGCATCGCCGCGACCCGCGCGTACAGCACGCCGCCGGCGACGGCCAGCTCCCTGCAATGCCGAGGGAGTGCTCCCATCGCATGCCACGCGGCGCCGTCCCAGCGCGCAACGAACGGCGCGTTCACGCCGCCCGCGGCCGAGAACGACCCTCCGACGATGAGGTCCCCGTTGAACTCCGTGACGCACCACGCGTCCTCGTTCAAACCCCCGCCGACAGCCGTCCAGCGGTCGCCGTCGCGTCGCGCGACGCGGTTCGTTCTCTCGCCGCAGGAACTCGTGAAGCGTCCGACCGCGTACACCTCGTCGCCGCGGCGGGCGAACTGACAGACCCGCGCGTCGAAGCCCGAGGAGAGCGTGATCGGTCCCGCTGGATCATGCCATGCGAGGGACCAGACCTGGCGCGGCTCAGGGTCGTTGAGGCCCCAGCTCCAATGCTGGAACACGCCGCCGACGAGCATTCTCCCGTTGAACACGCCCATCAAGCGGAGCTCCGGGGACGCGTTCACGCGGTTGTAGCTCGGCTACACCGGGGTAAGAAAGCCGCCGATATCTCGGTAGATTGTTCCGACCCCTGGCATGAGTGTTACGTACGTTTCGCCCGCCGCGTGCGCGACGGACGCGATCCTGTTTGGGGCGCCGGTCGAGACTGAAGCAAGCAGCGAACCATTCCATCGCACGACCCGATTGGATGGCCCGCTTCCCGTGAGTTGCAAGTTGCCGCCGATGTAGACATCGCCTGCGCTGACCGCCATCGCATCGACCTGATTTGAAGTGCTCGGCTGCAGCCCGGCGGAAACGGCGGACCATTGAGCGTCCGCGCCGAGTTTCCAGAGCGGGAGCCCCGCCGGCGGCAACCATGTCCCGACGTACAGATCGTTCCCCAGTACCTCGATGCGTCGGATCATGGACCCAGCTTCTACGGGGAGCCCGAGGCCGCTCCACCCCGCCCCATCCCACGCGGCGAGGTTCGAGATCGTGGTGCCCGGCACTGTGAACGAACCGGACACGACCAGCTTGCCCGCGTGCGATCGCACCATGAGCTCCGGCGTCATGCCGGCGCCCGGCGTTCCCACGAGCGTGATACCCGCCGAGCCGTCTGCCCCGGTGACGCGTCGCCACACGGAGCCATCCCAGCGTGCAAGATGGTTGTATGGTTCTGATTGCCCCTCGAGTGAGTTCATGAAGCCCGCGACAACAAGCTCACCGTTGTGTACACACACGCTGCGAATCGAGTGAACAGAGAGCGGCACGGGCCGGAGGGAGTCATCCCCGACGGGTCGCCATCTCGTTCCGTCAAAGAACGCGATGTTGTGTGCACTCACTCCGTCCATTTCATCGAAGCGCCCAACGATGACAAGCCCCTCGGCCTGCGGGCCAACTCCGTCCGGATCCCAACGTGTCGTTGCATAGACCACGCCGGGACCCACCGACGTGCTGAAAACCAGCGCCGCGCCGGGCGAGCCCGCCGTGCGCGCGTACGAACCCGCCAGACACTCCTGCGCGTGCGCCGAAGCGCCGAGCGACGCGAACGCGACCGCCGCGGCGAGCTGGCACAGTGAATTGAACAAACGCACGATCACACTCCGGTTCATTCGCCTGATCAATTGCACACACCACCGCCGAAGACCCGGAAGAGCGCGAAGATGTCCTCGTTGTCCGGGAAGAGCCCGTCGTTGTTGAAGTCGAGGTCGCCGCAGTTCGGGTCGTTGGTGCACGGGCCGCCCCCGAAGACGGAGAGGTAATCAACGAGGTCGAGGTTGTCGGGGAAGAGGCCGTCGGCGTTGAAGTCGATCGAGTCGCAGAGCGGGACAACCGTGAGAGTCGCACGCGGAGAAAAGAAGGTCTCGCACCCATCATCAACATAGCACGAGTAAGCGCCGGCGTCTTCCGGCTGCGCGTTCGTGATCGTGAGTGTGGGCGTCGCGGCTCCGCTGACGATCGAACCCCAGGGCGTCGGACCATCCGTCACGCTCGAGCCGACGCGTTGCCATCGGTAGTACGACACCGCCGGGGTGATGAGTTGTGTGAGCGTGGCGGTCTCGCCGGCGGTGACCGTCGTATCCGCTGGGTGTGATACCACGATCGGGCGCTCCGGACCGGCCCACCGGCTCCAGTGCGCCTGGCCTTGCGAGAAGGCTCCGCCGGGCGTTTCACGAACGCTCACGCCGCCGTGACCGATCCAGAGCTCGTCGCCGTGTACGAACGGAACACTTGTACGCGTAGGCACGGAAGGGCTGTACATGCGGAACGATCCCATCACGCGCCATGTCGCGCCGTTCCATCGGAGAACGACCTCTTGGCTAAACGGGAACTCCTCTTGGCCGAGGCCAAGGATGAACTCGCCCCCGTACTCGGCGTCAGTTCGGATGTCCGGGCGCTGTCGTGAAAGTGCGGGAGCTACGACATTGGGGAATGTTCCTGTCATTCGCTCAAACGTTTCGGTGACCGGGTCATAGAGGGCCATGTAGTGCCAGCCCGGCCAGAACGTTCCGGAGCACACGAGCCGGTCTCGCCAAACACCTCGAAGACCAACCCATAAGACGTCGGGCGCAATATCCACAAGTTCATCGCCGTCGAGCCGGTAAACGGTGCCATCGCTTGCTGGTTCGAAGTAAGGCACCGTTCCATACAGAACATCGTTGTGGACGACCAAGCGCTGGATCGCCTGCGTCGTCACGCTCTCCCACTCGCCGCCGTTCCAGCGAAGCAGTTCGATGCCGGTAACCGGCGTCGTATACGAGCCAACACGCGCGTAGAGAACTCCCCCCGCGACGGCAAGTTCGCGGCAGGTTTGCGGAAGATCGCCGAGGTACTCCCACGCCGTGCCCGTCCAACGCGCCACGTACGGCGTCGTCGTACCGCCGCCGACCACGAGCGAGCCGTTCCACGCCGCGCCGCACCACGCGTCTTCGATCAGCCCCGTGCCGTCGCCGACGGGAAGCCAGCGTTGGCCGTCGTACTTCGCCGCGTAGTTGGCACGCCGGCCGCCCGCCGACCGGAACTGGCCCACGGCGTATACATCGTCCCCGACGCGGACGAATTGGCTCACACGGTCGGTGAAGCCGGACGATACCGGCGAAGGATCGACTGGGTCGTGCCAGGCGATGGACCAGAGCGCGGGGTTCGGCGGCGTGTTTGTCGGCTCCAGAGTTTCAAAAGTCCCGCCGAGCAGAAGCCGTCCGTTGAACGACCCCAAAAGCTGAGGAGCGGTGCCAAAGTGACCAAAGTCGAGCGCGTACGTCGGCCCCTCCGGTTGCATTACGCCATTTACATTCCGTGCAACTCGTCGTTCACCATTCGCCAGCGCATAGGTGTTTCCACCTGACCGAACCACCGCACCGGTGGATCCTGCAACTCCTTCTGCATGCGTCTGAAAGGCCGCGCCATCCCAATGCATGATTCGGAAACCGTCTGCGCCGTCAACGGGCCTCAATCTTCCGATGACGTAGATGCCGGTGTCGTCGACGGACATTGAGGTGATCGATTGAGCGCTGCCGGTGTTCAATTGCAGCCCAGCGGACAAACCGGTCCAGCCTCCGCCGACCGTGTATCGCCACATCGGCGACGCAGAAGAGTTCGCCGCCGCGCCAGCGACGTACAGGTCGCCGTCGACGACTTGCGTTCCGTGCAACAAGTCCATCTGCGAAACAGGGAATTCCATCCCGTCCCACACGCCATTGTTCCATGACGCGATTCGCCGAATGTTCAGGCCGGGCACCCGGAACACGCCGGTCACGATCAACGCACCATCAAATGAGCACATCGACGCGACACCGGGACCACTCCCCAAGTCGGATGCAAGACCGGGTTGGCCAGTCTGCCCAAGCACGGGCAGCCACGCGGCGCCATTCCACCGCGCAAGGTGGTTGAAGTTGTTGGCATTGCCGACCAGTGTGCGAAAGCTGCCCGAAACAACTATTTCACCGTTGTGAATACAGACACCGTTCGCAATCGGCGTACTCGTCGGCGTCGCGAAGCGTAGCGAGTCGTCGCCCACCGGGTGCCATCGTGAGCCGTCGAAGAACGCGATGTTGTGCGCGACGACGCCATCGATCTCGATGAATCGACCGACGACGACCATGCCTTCCGGCTCAGGTCCGGCTCCATCAGGATCCCAGGCGCACGCGGCGCGCACACTTCCCGCCTCGAGCGTGCTCCCGTTCATGATCGCCGCGCCGGGCGAGCCCGTCGTGCGGAGGAACGTTCCGGCCGAGCAATCCTGCGCGTGCGCCGGAGCGCCGAACGACGCGCACACAACCGCCGCGGCGAGCGGACGAAACCGATTGAATTGAAGCACGTTCCCTCCCTGCACAAGGGTATCGTCGGCGCAACGTGCAGAAAGCGGAGCAATGCGGTCGGATAACTGGTATTCAGACGTGAGCCTGTAGGCCGCGCAGCGGTCGTACATCGAGGCGCGCTCACACCATCGGCCGCGGGCGGGGCGGCGCGGGGGGCGGCGGGGGGAAGAGCTTGCGGTCGAAGGCGATCGCGCCGCTGCCGAGGAGCGCGAGCGCGACGCTCATCATCAGCAGCGCGAACTGCCAGAGGAGCGCGCGCCACGGCTCGACCTCGAAGAGCGGCCGGTCGGGGATAAAGCCCAGCAATGTCTTGCCGGACGCGACCGCGGGGCCGATCTCCGTCAGCCAGAGCGCGCCCAGCATCACGCCCGCGAGCGACAGCGCGCTGATCCGCGTGAGGAGCCCGACGAGCACGAAAAGCCCGGCGATGATCTCGGTGAGCGCCACCGTCCACGCGAGGCGCACCGGCCACGCACCGCGCGCGAGGCGCTTGGGCCAGAGCTTCATCGGCGTGGTGTTCTCGGCGTTGCCCCGCGGGTTCGCAGCGGCGTGGATGAGGAACGCCAGCCCGTACACCCGCGGCAGCGTGATCTCGTCGGGGAATTCCTCGGGCTTGAAGGTGCGGTCGGCGGGGGGCTGGCCGGCGCCGTCGCTCTGCGAAGGCGCGGTGACCTGCGCGAGTGCGAGGTGGCCGCCAGAGTTTGATGGTTGTTGCGGGGCGGGCGCGGGCTGCGGTGGGGGGGGAGAGGGCTCCGCCGGGTCTTGGGCGGGTTGGGATGTCGGCGCGGGGTTGGCCGGCGCCGCGGGCGATGAGCTTGGCTCGAGCGGCGTGGGCGGTGGGCTCTCGGCGGCGGGGGCAGGATCGGTCTTCGGGGCCGGGGCTGTCGTCGGGCCCGGCGGCGCCGCGTCGCGCACCTTGCGCACGCCCATTTCGGCGAGAAGGACGGCGCGCTCGCCCCTGACAGTCATCGTCCCTTCGAGCTTGCCGATGCCCGCCCAGAGGAAGGTGACGCCCAGCGCGAGGCGCAGGAGCATCGGCGCGATCGCTGTCCCGGCGCCCTTTCGCATGCGGAGGCCTCCCGGGCCGATGGTATCGACGCCGGGTGCGCACGCGGGACGTCGCGCGTGCGCACCCGGCACGACCATGATGGGTGCGGCGAGAGTTCGGGTGTTCGCGCGGGCGGGCCCTGCGAACAGGCGGAGGAGGGCGCGTTTCCGGACGGAATTCACGCCGTCTGCACCAATCGGGGGCGGCCGGCCTTGACACCGCGTGTCGCGGCGGCGACGCTCCCGCACGCACGCCGTGGGTGGCGAGGTGGAGGTTTCATGACGACGTCGTTCCGCGTTGCCCGCGCCTGCGGGCTTGGTCTGTCGCTGTCGCTCGCTTCGGGCGTTCTCGCGCAGTGGACGAGCGACCCCACGGTCAACACGCCGATCCATGCCGGCGCGGGGGACCAGGGCGTGCCGCTCGTCCGCCCGACCGCCGACGGGGGCGCGTGGATCAGCTGGGCGGACAACAGCGCCGGCGCGGGGTACAAGCACCGCGTGCAGCGGCTGAACGCCCTCGGCGAGCCGCAGCTCCCTGCGGGCGGGATCGTCATCAACACGCGCACGAGCACGCAAACGAACGTCTATGACCTCGAAGTCGACGCGTCGGGCGCGGCGCTCGTGACGTACGACAATGGCGGCATCCATCTGCAGCGGGTGCTGCCGGACGGGACGCTCGCCTTCGGTTCCGCGGGGCTGCTCATGCCGGGCTCGGCGACGGTGAGCGCGCAGGTCGCGCCCTGCGGCGACGGGGGCTCGGTGGTGTGCTGGGGGTCCGGTGCGACCCTCAACTTCCGGCGCGTGACGGCCGGCGGCGGGCTCGGGACGACGTGGACCTTCACGGAGACCGGGCGCGCGCAGGTGCCCAGCGACATGCTGGGCGTCGGCGCGGGCGGCGACTTCATCCTGCTGTGGGTGCGTGCGGAGGGGACCAACGTCGTCACGTCGCGCAAGGGCCTCAAGATCCAGAAGTGGGACGGGGCCGACGTGCAGGCGTGGAACGGCGGCGTCCCGGTCGATGTCTACACGTCGAGCGCGAGCCCCTCACGCGGCATCCAGGTGGGGTACTTCCCGCAGCTCGTGAGCGACGGCAGCGGCGGCGCGATCGCGGCGTGGTACGACACCGGCGCGACGCGCAACGCGTGGGTCCAGCATTACCTCGCCGACGGCACGGCCCGCTTCCCGGCGAACGGCGCCGCGGCGAGCGCGGCGGACGTTTCGACCGAGCTGCGCCTCTCGGCCTCGGTCGCGTACCACGCGGCGGACGACGCGTACACGGTGGCGTACGAGACCGCGACGCCGACGCAGTCGGCCTTCGGCCTGCGGGCGCAGCGCCTGGACAGCGCCGGCGCAACGCTCTGGGGCGGCGCGGGCGCGGAGATCATGCCCACGACGGGCAACCACGCGTCCTTCGTGAGCACGAACACGGCCCCGGACGGCGACGCGATCGTGACGTGGCTCAACTACACGGGCGCGAACGGCCCGATGCTGGTGAGCGCGACGCGCCTCGCCGCGGAGTCCGGCGCGCCGGCGTGGTCGCCGGCGATTCTGGGCGTCTCGACCAACGCGACGAGCAAGGGACGCCTGAGCGTCGCGAAGACGCATGGCTCGGACATGCTCGTCGCGGTGTGGGCGGACGGTGCGGCGGGGTCGGCCGACGTGCTCGCGCAGAACATCAACGCCGACGGCACGCTCGGCGCACCAACGCCGGGCTGCGACGGGATCGACTTCAACGGCGACGGGCTCTTCCCCGACAATCAAGATCTCGAGGACTTCTTCAGCGTCTTCGGCGGCGGGCCCTGCTCGACAGGCACGTGCGGGGACATCGACTTCAACAACGATCAGCTCTTCCCGGACAACGCCGATCTGGAGGCGTACCTGAGCGTGTTCGGCGGGGGGAATTGTTGAAGAACGGGACGATGCGCGCGGGCACGAAGTGAGAGGAGCCCCGGGCGAAAGCCCGGGGCCCTTGTATGTACCCGGGCCGGCGCCCGGTCAGTCCTCGTCGCCGACCTCGCGCCAGCGGACGATGCGCGTCGCGGCCGCGTGCATGCTCTCGTCGAAGGTGTAGAAGCGCGGAAGCGTGCGGGCCCCGATGGTCGTTGACGACGTCGCGGGCTGGAGCGTGACGGCGTAGGTCTTGGAGCCCTCGGCCACGCGGAGGGTGTAGGTCGCCGCGGCGTTGATGCCGCCGAAGTGGGCCCACAGGGGCTCGCACGAGCCCATGCCGCGGGCGGCTCCGACGTCGCGGCGCGCGAGGAAGACCGCGTTGTCCTCGTCCCAGAGCTCCAGCCGTGCGCCGACGCCCGCCGCGTTGATGCCGCCGAGCCCGCGCCCGAGGACGCGGACGCGCAGGGAGTTGCTGGTGACGGGCAGGTCGTTGCGGAAGAGGCGCGTCCAGTGGGCGGTGGACCAGCTTGAGAACGCGAGATCGAGGTCCCCGTCGTTGTCGTAGTCGATCCACGCGACGTCGCCGCCGCGGGATTCGACCTCCACGCCCATCGGAGCGACGGTGAATGTATAGCTCGGCGCGCCGCTGTTGGTGGCGATCGCGGCCTGGCCGGCGGTGGTGACAACCGCAAGGTCCAGGTCACCGTCGTTGTCGTAGTCGCCCCACGCGCCGTTGACGGCGTTGGGCACCGCGTTCAGGCCCGCCGACGAAGCGACGTTCGCGAAGCCCGCGCCGGCGTTGTTGTTGCGGAAGAGGTACGGCGTCGTGACCGCCGCGGTGTTGATGCCGACGAAGATGTCGAGGTCTCCGTCGTTGTCGTAGTCGCCCATGGCCGAGCCGTACGCGGCGTTGGCGGGGTTGGCGGTCGCGATCGGGAGCGCGCTGTAGACGCCCGTCCCGGCCGAGCGGAAGAGGCGCCCGCCGCCGGCGTGCAGGAAGATGTCCGCGGCGCCGTCGTTGTTGACGTCGCCGGACGAGCATTGCACGCGCGTGCCGGTGTTGGATGCGCCCTGCGGCAGGATCGCGGTGCTCATCGTGAAGCCGGGGTAGACGCCGGAGCCGTTGTCGCCCCGGTTGAGCGCGACGTAGTTGCCGCCGGTGCCCATGAGGGCGAGGTCGAGGGCGCCGTCGGCGTTGAAGTCCGCCGCGGCGACGGCCCCCACGCCGGAAACGCCGGCGATCGGGTTCGCGAAAACAACCGGCGTCCACGTCGAGGTGTAGACGCCGGCCTGGAAAGCGGACCCGTCGGTCGTGCGCCAGGCTTCGGGGACACGGTCGTTGTTGTAGTCGGTGACGGCGCCGACCCACGATGCGCCGGGGAGGGAGGTGGCGGACCAGCCGCCCCCGTTGTTGAGGAGCGCGTGCGTCGCGGCGTTGCCGCCCTGCAGGCTGTCGAGCAGGCCGTCGGCGTTCATGTCGCACCAGAGCAGCGGGGCGGTGCGGAACGTGCTCGGATTGGCGGTGAAGCACTGACGCGACCACTGAGCGGGGCGCCCAACCTCGGCGAAGGGCGCGATGTACGGGCCCTCCTGCGCCGTGGCGACGACGCGCACGTTGTCGAGCGCCCACGATTCGTCGGCGAGGCTCTGGAGGTTCTCGGCCGAGAAGGTGATCGGCGTCTGGGCGTCCGTCGCGGTGAAGCGGGCGACGACGCGCCACCTGCCGTCGGCGCTCGACTGGCCGCCGAGGTTGCTCGTCCAGCGGAACGGCGTGAGCGTGGAGGTGTACGGGCTGGTCGACGGGGTCTGGATGCTCCGCGCGAATGTGTCCTCGACGAGCACGGCGCTGCGCGTTGCGATGCGGACCGCGTCGCCGCCGTTGGACGCGCTGTCGCCGTCCCACGTGTCGAGCGTGTAGAGATCGAAGATGAGCGTGTACCGCACGCCCGGGGTCGTCGCGAGCTGGAGCGTGAGGTCCTCGTTGCCGAAGTTGCCGATGGCCCGGGTGAGGCCCGCCGTGTTGAGCGTGCGGCTCGTGACCGACCACTCCGCGCCGGGCGTGGAGCCTGCGGTCTGGAAGTCGGCGAAGTAGGGCGTGCCCGCGGGCGTGACGCCGCGTTCGTACGCGCCGATGTCGTGGGAGCCGGCGAGGGGTCGCGGGCAGCCCAGGAAGTCGTTGGCCGGGGCGCTCGTCGCGGTGCCGGCGTTCGCCGCGGCGGAGGCGGCGCCGAGGGCGAAGTTGCCCGACGCGGCGTTGACGAACGCGGGGTCCGCCTGCACGTCGGTGGCGCCCGTGCTCCACGGGGCGGAGAGGGGGGTGGTGACGGACCAGTAAAGGTTGTTGGTGTGGGTGAGCGTCGTCGCGGGCGTGGGGCTGATGCGTGAGACGCCGGCGCTCATGCCGCTGAAGATGGTGTTGGTGACCGTGGTCGTGACACCGCGGAGCGAGACGCCCGTGCCGAGATTCGCGAGGGTGCAGTTCCGGAGGAAGAGCCTGTTGCTCGCCACGCCGACGGCGCTCACGCCCGTGCCGCCGCCGTCGAGCACGCAGTTGATCAGCGTGGCGCTCCCGCCGGTCTGCGCGAGCGCGGCGCCGGCGAAGGACGAGAAACGCACGCGCTGGACCGTGAGCGTCCCGGCGCCGATCACCACACCGCGCGATGTATCCGAGACCGTTCCGACGCGCCAATCGACCGTGGCGGTCCCGCCCGACATCTCGATCGCCGCGTCGGCGCCGTCGCGGATGGCGACGGTGCGCAGGGTGAGGCCGGCGCCGCTGGCGACGAGGCCGTCGTCGGCGAAGTCCTCGATCGTGACGCCGGAGAGGCGGCCCGAGTTGCCGCTCCACACGACGGCGTCGGTGCCGCCGGCGACGACGACGCGCTCGACCGAGACGAAGTTGCGGTTGATGTTGAGGACCGTGCCGGAGGGGCGCGTGATCGTGACCGTGCCCGCGTCGCCGGTCTTGGCGCCGTCGGTGTCGCCGACGAGGCGCAGGCGTCTCGCGGCGCTCAGGCCCGCGAAGGACGGCGTGATCGACTCGTTGTACGTCCCCGCGCCCACCCAGACGACGTCGTTGTTGCGGGCGACGGTCATCGCGCGCGTGATGGTGCGGAAGGCGGTGGACGGGCTCGTGCCGTTGTTCGAGTCGCTGCCGCTCGCGCGGACGTAGTACGTCGCCGCCCACGCGCCGTGGGCCAGGAGAGCGGCCAAGGCCGCCGCGGCGTGCGCCGCCTTGATCGTTTTGAACATGCGTCGCTCCGGGTGGATCCCCGGGAGATCATCGACTCGGCGGGCGGGCGGGTTCAGGCTTATCGGCACCCCGGACGGCACGGTCGGTTATCCGGGCCCGCGCAGGTCAGGTTGCGGGCCGGGAGCGCAGACTCGCGGCGATCGAGACTTCCTGGAGGCGGACGCTCGCCCGGTCGAGGGCTTCCTTTTCCTTATAGAACACGTCCGGGTCCACGCTTCTCCAGTCGGCCTTCGCGACGTCGACGAGGCCCTTGACGCGGGCGAGACGCTCGTCCAGTTCCGCGGCGTAGGCGGGGTCGAGGGCGGCCCGGTGCGCGGCAAGGCCGTCGCCGATCCAGCGGACGTCCAGCGAAGCGTTGGTGACGAGGTCCGCCACGCGGTGGCGGGTCATGTCCTCGCGGGCGTGCGTCACGCTCTCGCGCTCGATGCGGGCGACGTCCTCCGGCGTGAGGCCGTGGTTGGGCACGACCTGCAGCGCGGCCCGTTTGCCGCTGCGCCGCTCGTGCGCGGTGACGCTCAGCACGCCGTTGACGTCCACGGAGAACTCGACCTCCACCTGGGGCACGCCGGCCGGCATGGGCGGGAGGCCGCGGAGGTGGAACTCCCCGAGCATGCGGCAGTCCGCCGCCATCTCGCGCTCGCCCTGATAGACGGCGATGCGGATGCCCGTCTGGTTGTCCACGCCGGTGGAGAACATCTCCGTCGCCTTCGCGGGGAGCGTGCTGTTGCGCATGATGAGCTTGGCGACGGCGCCGCTCGCGGTCTCGATGCCCAGCGAGAGCGGGATCGCATCGAGCAGCAGCGAACCCTTCGCCGCGCCCGAGACGAGCGCGGCCTGCACGCTCGCGCCGAGCGCGACGACCAGGTCCGGGTCGAGCGCGGTGTAGGGCTCGACACCGAAGAACTCCTTCGCGCGGCGGCGCACGAGCGGGGTGCGCGTGGAGCCGCCGACCATCACCAGCGCGTCGAGCGGCCCGGCGCCCTTCTTCTGCGCGTCGCGCATCGCCGCTCCGCAGGCGCGGAGGGCGCGCTGCACCAGCGGCTCGATAAGGGCTTCGAATTCACCGCGCGACACCGCTCGCTCGCGTGCGCCCGCCGGCGTCGGGATGCGGGCCGTCGCGCTCTCCGCCTCGGAGAGGGCGATCTTGACGCGCTCCGCCTCCGCGAGCAGCGCCCGGCGCGCCGAGGGCGAGGACGCGTCCTCGCCGATCTCGCGCGCGAACAACTCGACGAGCGCGTGGTCGGCGTCGTCGCCGCCCAGGCGCGTGTCGCCGGAGATCGCGAGGACTTCGTAGAAGTCGCGCTCTCCCTCCGCGCCGCGGGGAGTCAGCCGCAGCACCGAGACATCGAACGTGCCCCCGCCCATGTCGAAGACGCACACCGTCCGCTCGCGGGTTTCGCGCACGCCCAGCCCGTACGCCAACGCCGCGGCGGTGGGCTCGGGCACGATCCGCACCGCCTCGAGCCCTGCGAGGCGCGCGGCGGTGCGCGTGGCCTGCCGCTGGGCGTCGTCGAAGTACGCCGGCACGGTGATGACGGCGCGCGACACGGGCCGGCCGAGCGCCCGTTCGGCGATGCGCTTCACTTCCGTGAGAATCCGGGCCGAAACCTCCTCGGGCGAGAGGAGAAGCTCGCGCCCGCCCGGCAGCGGCACGCGCACGCGTGCCGTCTCGCGTTCGCCGGGCACGACCTCGTATCCGAGGAAGGGCAGGTCGGGCGCGGCGTCGCGCACGCTGCGGCCCATGAGCCGCTTGACGCTCGAGACGGTCGTGAGCGGGTGCTCCGGGGCCTCGCGCTTCGCACGCTCGCCGACGATCACGGATCCGTCGGGCTCGAAGCGGACGACGCTCGGGACGAGCGCGTCGCCGCGTTCGTCGCGCAGGACGCGCGGGCCGCGCTCGTCGCACACGGCGGCGAGGCTGTTCGTGGTCCCGAGGTCGATGCCGATGACGGCGCTCACGGGCGAGTCTACGGCGCGGGCGCGCCCGCGAGGGCCGCGAGCAGTCCCTCGTCGAGCGTGCGCTTCCCCGGCTCTCCGCTCGCGAGGGCGAAGGAGCCGGCGTAGTCCCACGCCGCGCACCCGACGCCCAGGGCGCGCAACGCGTCCGCGGCGTGCCTGATCCACAACCCGCGGCCGCCCACGGGCGTGCACTTGGCGTGAACACCGAACTCGCCGCAGTAGACGCGGGCGTTGTGCCGCGTCGCCCACGCGTGCGCCTCGCCGAAGCGCCCGCGCACCTTCACGCCGTCCCACTTGTCGCGCACGTACGCCTCCGCCGCGGCGCGGGCTTGCGGGTCGGTTATTCGGCCCGCCGCGTCCGCGGCCCCGGCGCTCGGGTAGTCGAGCCCGCACGCGTGCTCCCACGGCTTCCATCCCCACGTCGCGCCCTGGTGCGTGAAGATCGCGGGGTCGTAGCAGTGGAAGGAGTAGACGACGTTCGGATCGGTCAGGGGTTCGACGCGTTGCAGGCCGTCGATGCCGCCCCAGTTGTCGCCGGTGGCGATGATCGTGTGGCCGGGCGCGTGCTCGCGGATGACCGCGGCGAGCTTCTTCTGGAGCGAGGCCCACCGGTCCGCGCGGTCGAGGTCGTGCGGCTCGTTCATGATCTCCATCGCCACGCGCGCGGTGTCCGTGCCGGCAAGCTCCGCCGCGAGCGCCTTCCACATGCTCCCGTACTCGCGCTCGAAGACGCCCGCGTTGGGGTCGGTCCACGGCACGCCGTCGCGCGGGTGCGGATCGATGACGACGCCGAGCCCGGCGCCGAGGAGCACTTCGACCGCGCGCCGCAGCGTCGCGAGGTTCTCGGCGATCGCGCCGCCCTTGCCGTCCCAGATGAACGCCGGATCGATCGGCAGACGCGCGTGCGTGAAGACCCGCTCTTCTCCGCCGACCTTCGCGTCGGCCAGCAGGCGCACATCGTGCTCGGTGATGTACCCGTCGCCCCGCGAGAGCCAGAACCAGTGCGAAAGATTGACGCCCCGCGCGAGCGCCGGCAGGGCGGCGGGTACGGACGGCCCCGCCGGCTCCCGGCGCGCGAGAGCGCGCGGCGCGGTCGCGAACGCGGCGCCGGCGAGCGCCGCGGCGAGGACGTCGCGTCGCGAGAGGCGCGTCACACGCCCTCCCCGTTCTTGTGGCCGTGCGTGGCGCTCGGGTCGGCGAGGTGGTGCCCCTCGGCGGGCAGGATCATGCGGAACGTCGCTCCCTTGCCCTCGACCGATTCGACCGTGACGGCGCCGCCGTGCTGCTCGGCCACGCGCTTGGCGACGGCCAGCCCCAGCCCCGTCCCTCGCAAACCCTTGGTGGTGTGGAACGGCTCGAAGACCCAGCGCAGCTTGCTCGCGGGGATGCCGGGGCCGTTGTCGATGACGCTGATCTCGACCCGCGCCGGCCGCGGCGGGTCATCCTCTTCGGCGGGCAGCCCCGGCCGGTAGACGACGCGCACGGTGACGGCGCCGTCGCCCGGGGGCGCGGCCTCCACCGCGTTGCCGAGCAGGTTCATGAGCGCCTGGTGCACGAGCACGCCGTCGAGGGGCACGGGCGGCGTTTCCGGGTCCACGTCGATGATCAGCGCGACCTGCTTTGACTGGAGCTGCGTCTCGAGGAGCTGCTGGCAATCCTCGAGGATCGGCCCGACCTGCGTGAGGGAGATCTCGAGCTGGCGCTGGCGCGAGAAGGCGAGCATGTTCATCGTGAGGCCGATGATGCGGGCGAGGTTGCGTTCCAGGATCGGCCAGCCGCCCCGGGCGATCTTGAGGTCCTCTTTCTTGAGGCCCATCTCGACGACGTCGGCCCCGCCCCGCAGCCCTTGCAGGATGTTCTTGATCGAGTGGCTCAGCGTCGCGACGGTCTCGCCGATCGCCGCGAGGCGCTCGGACTGGAGCTTCTGCTGGTAGAGCTCCGCGTTCGCGAGCGCGAGGCCCGCGTGCTGGCCGATGGCGTTCATGAGGGCGAGCTGCTCGCTCGTGAAGGTGAAGTTGGCGACGGAGCTGTCGATGTAGATCGCGCCGTAGGTTTTCTCGCGGAAGCGGACGGGCGAGCAGATGGCGCTGCGGATGGTGAGGCGCTGCACGCTGTCGCCGCTGGCGAAGCGCGGGTCGTTCATCGCGTTGCTGGAGAGGACGCCCTCGTTCTTGGTGACGGCGTGGTGCAGGATCGTGCGGCTGACGTGGATCTTCGCCTCCTCGGCGTCCATCGGCGCGTTGGCGTATCGCACGGCGAGGGGCGTGTACGCCGGCTGACCGTCCGCCGCCCCCGCCTCCACCAGCACGATGCAGCCGCGCTGGGGGTGGAACTCGCTGAAGACGAGGTCCATCACGCCCTCGAGCAGCTCGCTGCGCTCCAGCACGCGCTCGCTGAGCATGCTGGTGAGCCGGTAGATGATCCGCAGGTGGTCCATCGCCGCCAGGCGCGGCTCCGGCTCGGCGAGGATCACCGAGTCGTCGTTGTTGGACCCGCCCGCGATAAGCCCGCGCTCGGCGAGGGAATAGCTCGGGAGCGTGCGCTCGATCGAGGCCTCGAGCCGGCCCGGGCCCACGACGCGCACGGCGTCGGGCGGGCGGCCCGGGATCATCCCGAAGACGAGCACCGTCTGGCCGACGCGCACCTGGTCGCCGGGGCGCAGGCGGGTGCGGTCCGTCAGGCGGACGCCGTTGAGGTAGGTGCCGTTCTGGCTCGAGAGGTCGCGGATCCACCACGCGCCGTCGTCGGGCGTCAATTCCGCGTGCCGGCGGGAAATGGCGTTGTCATCGAGCGGCAGGGCCTCGCTGCTGCGGCCGATGAGCTGCGGCTCGTGGTCGGGCAGCTCGAACTTGCGGCCCTTGTCGGGCCCCTGGATGACGGAGAGGACGAGCACGGAGTGAAGGGTACGAACGGAGACGCGGAGGCACGGAGTGGAAGAGAGCGAACGAGCGTGCTCCGATCTCCGTCCCCTCTCCCCTGAATAAGACCCGCAAGGCCGCACACGCACCGTTGCGGGCCTTAATCGGTGCGCGCATATGTAGATTTCAAAGAAGGAAGGATCGTCGTCCGGCGGCGCCGGTCTTGTTCTCGGCGCTCCGGCGAGCGCGGTTGCGCGCACGAAAGCGCTCTTCGCCCCGGAGGGGCGCAGGGTTGTAGCCACGGGTGGAGCGGTGCGCAGCACCGCGCAACCCGTGGA
>Ga0196963_10000232_pt1 | contig 52465 bp, 45 predicted proteins | sample S1_5metaG_FD_148600 | JGI IMG/M metagenome (GOLD analysis project Ga0196963, IMG submission 148600) | Soil microbial communities from Anza Borrego desert, Southern California, United States - S1_5 | ecosystem: Environmental > Terrestrial > Soil > Desert | place: USA: California | collected... | reverse complement strand
TCTTCGGCCGCTCGGTCCCGGGCGTCATCGAGGGGAACATCTACGCCCACAACGTGAGCGCCGTCGGCAACGAGCCCGCCATCCAGACGGAGATGCCCAGCGAGGACATCACGATCCGCAACAACATCATCTACAACTGGCGCGGCACCGCCGACCCGCAGAACCCGACGAAGGGCATGGCGCTCCGCCTCGACTGCCCGCTCCCCGGCGGCGCCGAGGTGCGCGACAACACCGTGGTCCAGGCTCTCGGCGGCCGCGTCGTCGGCATGAACCAGACCAACCCGGGCGGCGCCTGGTCGGGCAACGACTGGTGGAGCGCCGGCAGCATCGACAGCCAGTGGTTCATCCAGGGCGCGACCTCGCCGTTCAACTATCCATCGTGGGTCCAGCGCAGCGGCGAGGTGAACGGCAGCAACACGCGCGCGACCTTCCCCAACGCCAACCGCACCATCGCCACCTACATGCAGGAGCGGGCGCCCTCCTACGCACCCACGCTCGAGTCCTTCCTCGCCGAGGCCCGCCGCCAGAGCCGGCGCAACTGGCGGCCGGAGTTCACCGCCGCGGCGGTCAACCAGTACATCCGCGAGGGCTTCGGCATGCCCGAGCCGGGCTCGGGCGGGCAGTAGAATCCGCCCCGCACGGATGAAGATCAGCATCGGCATGCTCGCCTACAACGAAGCGCAGCGGATCGACTCGACGATCCGCTGCGTTTTCGCGCAGACGCTCCTGCGCGAGCCGCCCGAAGGGGCCGGCGTTGAGCTGGTCATCGTGCCCAACGGCTGCAAGGACGCGACCGCCGAGATCGCACGGGCGTCGGTCGCCCGCGAACTCGCGGCGTTGGGCCCGGGCACACGCGTGACCGCCCGTGTCGAGGAGTTGCCAAAGCCCGGCAAGAGCAACGCCTGGAACGAGTACGTGCACCGGCTGAGCGATCAGTCCGCGGACCTTGTTTTCCTCCTCGACAGCGACATCACGTTCAACCACGAACGCTGCCTGCGCATGGTGCTCGACAAGCTTCTTGCGCACCCCGAGGCGCACTGCGCCGTCGGCAGGCCGTTGAAGGACGCTGCGTTCAAGGAGAAAAAGTCCCTCCTCGACCGCCTCAGCCTGCTCGCGTCGCGCTCGTCCGCGGACGGTCCGGCCACGATCGCGGGGAGCATGTACGTCGTGCGAGGCCCGTTCATTCGGCGGGTCTGGATGCCGGCTGGACTCCTCACGGAGGACGGCTTCATCCGCGCGATGATCATCACCGATCTCTTTACGCGCAAAGACAACCCCTCACGCATCGTCCGTGAAGAGCGTGCAAGCCAGATCTTCGAGGCAGTCCGCAGCCCCGTCGGCGTCTTCAAGCATTCCAAGCGCCTGCTTGTCGGCGCCCGCATCAACGCCTGCGTCTACGACAAGCTCTGGAACCTGCCGGCGGGCGAGGACGCCGGATCCTACTGCAAGCGAATGCAGGACGCCGACCCCGACTGGCTCAAGAACGTTGTCCGCGAGCGCACGGGCGGACGCGGCTGGTGGGTGATGCAGCCGGGCCTGCTCTTCAAGCGCCTCAACGCCCTGAAGTACAAGCCCGCCGTTCGTGCGGTCCTGCACGCGCCGGTCGCCCTTGCCATCTTCCCCTTCGACCTCGCCGTTCTGATCGCGGCAAACAACGCCGTCCGCCGCGGCGAGTTCCGCTGGTAGCCGCATGGCCGACGCATCGACCATCCCCGTCGATCCCGGCTCGCCGGCCCCGCCGCCCCCCGCGCCCGGCTCAACGCAGAAGAAGGCGGTCTCCGGCGCGGCGCTCACAATCGCGAGCCAGGGCGTGGGCCAAGGCATCCGCCTCGCCGCGAGCGTACTCATCGCGCGCTTCGTCACCTCCGACGTCTACGGCGTCATGGCGCTGGTCACGCTGGTCAACCAGGCGCTGCAAATGCTCTCGGACGTGGGGATCGGACAGTCGATCGTCCAGCACGCCAAGGGGAACGACGAGCGCTTCCTCCGCACCGCGTGGACGATGCAGGTCATCCGGTCCGTCGTCCTCACGGCCGTCGGGATCGCGGTCGCCTACCCGGTCGCTGCGTACTACGAGACGCAGACGGAGCCGCGTGATCTCCTCTTCCCCGTCATCGTGGTCTCCGTCTGCTCGCTCCTTATCAGCGGCCTGACACCCGTGTCGATGTTCCTCGCGACGCGCACGCTCAGCGTCGCCCGCGTCACCGCGATCGACATCGCGACGCAGCTCACCGCGCTCGGCGTCAGCCTCTTTTTCGCGTGGCAGCTCAAGAACGTCTGGGCGCTCGTGATCGGCAATCTCGCCTCCGCCCTTTGCCGCATGGTCCTGGCCCACGTTCTCGTTCCGCGTGTGCCGCTCAAGCCGTGCCTCGACCCGGAGGCGCGCCGGGAACTCTGGAAGTTCGGCAAGTGGGTGTGGCTCTCGACGCTGCTCACGTTCGCGGCGATGAACGCGGACCGGATCATGCTCCCCAAGCTCCTCGAGGACTACGCCCTCTTCGGGCTCTTCGGGATCGCGCTGAGCTTGTGCGTCGTCCCCGTCGAGGTGCTGCAACGCATCGGCGCCGGGATCCTCCTCCCCGCGTATGCGCGCACGCGCCGGGACGGGAAGATCCCGCCGGAAGTCTTCGACCGTGTCGCGTTCGTGACGCTCCTCGCCGGCGGCGTCGCGATCGCCGGCGTCGTCGGCGCGGGGCCCGGGTTTATCCGCCTCGCGTACAAGCCCTCCTTCCACGCCGCCGCCGCGCTCATTCCCTGGCTGGCGCTCGTCGCGTGGGCGCGGGTCCTGCAAGTCAACGCGGGGTTCGCCCTCCTCGCGCTAGGGCAGGCCCGCAGCACGGCCCTCGCCGCGGGCGCGAAGCTGGTCGCTCTCGTCGTGCTCATCCCAGCCGGCTTCTGGATCGGCAGGGAGGTCGGCGGGCTGTACACCGGTCTGATCGGTGCGATCGCGGGGACGGCGCTCTCCGAGTTCGCTCGTTACGGCGTCTTTGTCCGTGACGCATCCCGGGCCGGCTTGCGGCCCCTCGGGCCCGATACCGCCGCGACCGCCCGCGTCGTCGCGGCGGGCGGTCTTGCATTCGGATCTCACATTGCGTTGTCGCGCGCCGACGCCCACCCGGCGCTGGACATGATGGCCGGCGGTGCGGTCGCCGTGCTCGTCTTCACGCCGTGGCTGTGGCGGGCGTGGCGGATGGTGCTTCCGAGCCTCCCGATCCCGGCTTTCGCGCGTTTGGCGTCCAAGCCGAGCGCGCGGTCGTGAATTCGCGCTCACCGGCTGTTGGCGCGGGCGGGAAACTGGCCGATAAAGTTCGTGCCGCGGCGTCCCGCTCTTGAACACACTCTTCGCCATCGCGCTCATCGGCTGGGTCCCGTTGGGGATCATGCTGTTCGTCGTCCTGCCCGCCCGCCGCGCCGTCGCGGCGTGCTTCGTGCTCGGCTGGCTCTTCCTGCCCCCCAACGCGAAGTACTCCCTCCCGGGCCTGCCGGAGTACGACAAGTACGCGGCGATCTCCTTCGCGGCGGTCATGGGCGCGGTGATCTTCGACAGCGGCCGCCTGATCCGCTTCAGGCCCGGGTGGTTCGACCTCCCCGCCGTGGTCTTCCTCGTCGCGCCCTTTTTCTCGTCGATGTCGAACGGGTTGGGAGTGAACGACGGACTCTCGGGTGTCTTCCGTCAAACACAGACGCTCGTGATCCCGTACTTCATGGCGCGTGTGTACTTCGCCGACCTCTCCGGCGTGCGCGAGCTCGCGCTCTGGATCTTCGCGGGGGGCCTGCTGTACGCGCCGCTCTGCCTGATCGAGATGCGGATCAGCCCGCAGCTCAACCGCATGCTGTACGGGTACCACCAGCACGCGTTCGGGCAAACGATCCGCTCCGGCGGTTACCGCCCGATGGTGTTCATGCAGCACGGCCTCATGGTGGGTCTCTGGATGTGCTCCGCGACGGTGGTGGGCGCCACGCTCTGGATTACCGGTTCCGTGCGGCGGTTCTTCATGCTCCCCATGGGCCTGCCGGTCGCGGGGCTCGCCGTGGTCTCGATCGCCTGCCGCTCCTTCGGTGCCGCAGCGCTGATGGTCGCCGGGCTGGGCGTCGCGCTCGTTGCGCGCACCACGCGCCTCACGTTCCCGTTGCTCGTGCTCGCCGCGGCGTCCCTCGGCTACATGGCGCTCCGCGGCTCGGGGCTCTGGGACGGCAACGAGTTCGTGCGGCTCGCCGAGAGCGTCGCGGGCGGCGACCGGGCCGGCTCCCTGCAGGTCCGCGTGCAGAACGAGACGGTCCTCGTGCGCAAGGCGCTCCAGCAGCCGCTCTTCGGCTGGGGAGGATGGAACCGCAACCGCGTGGACATGGACGACGCGGGGTTCCGCATCTTCACGGACGGGCTCTGGGTGATCATCCTGGGCCAGCGCGGCCTCGTCGGCCTCGTCTCGTGGGCGGCGATGCTCACCCTGCCGATCGCGCTTTTCGTCTGGCGCTGGCGGCGCGGGCTCGCGATCAATCCGTACATCGCGCCCGCGTTCGCGCTCGCGATCATCACGGCGATGTTCGTGGCCGACTGCATGTTCAACGCGATGCTGAACCCGGTCTTCGGTCTCACCGCCGGCGCGCTCGCCGGGCTGATCCCGACGCCCGACGTCGTGCGCGCCGTCACCGCCAATGCTCCTGCTCGCCGCGCGCCGCCGATGCGATCCGCGCCGCCGCCCATCACGCCGCCGACAATCCCCAGTGCGCGTTGACCCCTCCACCATCGTCTCGCGGCCGGCGGTCGAGCCCGCGTCGGCGCGGCTGACCGCCGTGATCGTCACGTACAAGTCCACGCGCACGATCGGCGCGGCGCTCGCCTCCGCCCGCCGCTGCGCCGAGGCCGGCGTGATGCGCACGATCGTCGTGGACAACGCCAGCCCCGACGCCACACGAGGCATCCTCGCCCGGGAGGCGGCGCCCTTCGCGACTGTCGTGCACTCGCACGGCAACATCGGCTTCGGGCGAGGCTGCAACGTCGGTCTCGCGCTCGTCGAAACACCCTTTGCCGTCTTCTTCAACCCCGACGCGGTCATGGAGCCGCAGGCCGCGAAGACGATCGCGGACTTCATGGACGCGACGCCGCGCTGCGCCGTCGCAGGGCCGGCGATCCACCGGGACGACGGGGCCGGGTGCCAGCATGTCGGCGCCTTGGCGCGCCCGAGCGACATCGTCGGCGACGCGATGGGCCTCTACCTCTCCATGAAGCGCCGGCAGCCGATGACGCCGGGCGGTGCGCCGTTCAGGACGGACTGGGTCTCGGGCGCCATGCTCGTGGGGCGCACGGAAGCGCTCCGGTCGCTCGGCGGGTTCGACCCGCGTTTCTTCCTCTACTGGGAAGAAACCGACCTCTGCAAGCGGGTGCTCGACGCCGGGCACGAGATCTGGGCGATCCCCGGCGCCGAAGTCCACCACGTCGGCGGCGTCTCCGCGGCGGAAGAGTCCAAGGGGCGCATCAAGGGGTGCATCCCCGAGCACTTCTACAAGTCTCGCCAGTACTACCTCCGCAAGCACTACGGTGTGCTCGCGGCGACGGCCGCCGAACTCGCGGAGGTCGTGCTGATGCCCCTGCACGAAGGAGCGCGGGCGCTCCTCGGCAAGCCCGCCAAGCCCGCGCTCGACCGGCTGCGCGCCCCGATCCTGCGCACACCCGCCCCGGTGCCGGATGTCTGACGCAGCATCGTCCAATCCACCCGTCGGCGTCGTCGTCATCGGCAGGAACGAGGGCGAGCGGCTTCAACGGTGCCTGCGCTCGCTGGTCGGCGTGGGCCGCACGATCGTCTACGTCGATTCGGGGAGCACCGACGGCAGCCAGGACTTCGCACGGTCGCTGGGGGTCGAGGTCGTCGCCCTCGATATGGGCGTGCCCTTCACAGCCGCTCGCGCCCGCAACACCGGGCTCGAGCGCCTCCTCCAACTCGCCCCCTCGACGGAGTTCGTCCAGTTCGTGGACGGCGACTGCGAGGTGGCGCCCGGCTGGCTCGAAGCCGGCGCCCGTGCTCTCGCACAGGACGAAACGATCGCCGCGGTGAGCGGACGCCTCCGCGAGCGATTCCCTGAGAAGAGCATCTACAACCGCCTCGCGGACCTCGAGTGGGACCGTCCCGTCGGTGACGAGAAGAGCTGTGGCGGGAACGCGATGATGCGTGTCGAGGCGCTGCGACGGGTCGGCGGCTTCGATCCCACGCTCATCGCGGGCGAAGAGCCGGAGTTGTGCGCCCGCATGCGTGCATCGGGCTACCGCATCGTGCGCATCGCTGACGAGATGGCCCTCCACGACCTCGCGATGTTCGAGCAGAGGCAATGGATGACTCGAGCCCGCAGGCACGGCTACGCGATCTTGGAAGTCTCGTACTTCAAGACACGCGCCAGCCGCGGGCTCTTCCGCAAGCAGATTGTGAGCGCTCTGGTGTGGGGCGTTGGATGGCCCATTGCGCTTATCGCGTCGCTCCTTTCATTCGCTTGGACACTTCTGGTGCTTGAGGGTGACGTGCTCACTGCCGCATCCATAGGGCTGCTCGTAACGCTGGTCGCCATGCGATTCGTCCAATTCCTGCGTCTCTATCGGTACGGGCTCAACCGGAGGCTCGGTAAGGAGGTCGCGCACAAGTACGCAGCCTTGCTCTTTAGCTCAAAGAGTGCCAACGTCCGCGGCATGGCGCAGTTCCTCTGGCGCCGTCTGCGCGGGCGGCGCAGCCAGGTGATCGACTACAAGGCGGCCGTCCCGGCTCCCGTGCAACCCGCGCCGCTGCCGGGCCGATAAGAACGCATGAGTTCGCCTTCATCGCGCCGTGTGGGGCGGCGGCAATCTATTCTTGCGCTCGCCGCTCGGGACGCGGCGTTGCGTGCGGCCGTGTTTCCTACGGCGCGGCGCACCACCAGACGATCATGATCCACTACATGACCAGCGAGGGACTCGGCTCGCCGTGGGTGGGCAATGAGCTGCGGATCGTGACCCGCGCGGGCGTGCCGGTGACGCTCCACATGATGCGTCGGCCGGAGAAGATCCACTTCACCAGCGACTGGGCGAAGCAGATCCAGCAGAACGCGGCCCCACCCCTCTACCCCATCCGCGTCGTTCCGTTCGTCCTCAACAACCTCGCCGCGCCGTTCGTCTTCGGCCCGAAGTGGTTCGGCGCGCTCGGCAACGCCCTCTTCGGAGAGCGTGAGAACTCCCGGGCCCGCGTCGCCACGGTCGCCCACCTCTTCGTCGCCGCCTCGTGGGCGATGGACATGCGCCGCGCCGCCGTCAGTCACGTCCACGCGCAGTGGGCTTTCGGCAGCGCCACGATCGCGATGTACGGCGCGTGGCTCCTCGGCGTGCCCTTCAGCTTCACGGGCCACGCCGTTGATCTCACGCGTCAGCGCGTCGCGCTGCGCGACAAGATCAAGCGCGCGTCGTTCATCATCGCCATCAGCGAATGGCACAGGAACTTCTACATCGAGCAGGACGCCGGCGCGACGCCCGGGCTCACCGACAAAATCCACGTGGCGTACTGCGGCATCTACACGGACGAGATGGTGCCCGCTTCGCCGCAGGCACGGGCCGCCCGCGCGAACGAACCCTTCACCATCCTCTCCGCCGGCAGGCTGATCGAGAAAAAGGGCTTCCCCCACCTCATCGAGGCTTGCACGATCCTCAAGCGCCGCGGCCGGAACTTCCGCTGCATCATCGCCGGCAGCGGGCCCGATGAGGCCATGCTCCGTTCGCTGATCGAGACGCTCGGCGTCGGCGACGTCGTCACCATGACCGGCAAAGCACTCCAGCAGGAGACGATCCCCGCCTTCATGCACGCCGGTGACCTCTTCGTCCTCGCCTGCGTCGTCGCGAAGGACGGCGACGTGGACGGCCTCCCGCAGCTGACCATGGAAGCGATGGGCTGCGGCCTGCCAGCGGTCACCACGCGCCTCGTCGGCAATCCGGACCTCGTCATCCACGAGCGCACCGGACTGCTGGTCGACCCGGGGAACGCCGAGCAGCTCGCCGCGGCGATCGAACGCGTGATGGACGACCCCGCGCTGCGCGAACGGCTCGCCCGCGACGGCCGCGAGCACGTTCTCCGCGTCTTCGATATCACGGGCAGCCTCGAGCCGCTGATCCGCCGCTTCAAGGACGCCCTCGGACAGCCCCATCAAACCGACCAACACTCCCGTGCGACGCCGGAACCAGAGCACGAGGGAGCGCTCCGATGATCATCTCGCAGACCCCCTACCGCGTCTCCTTCGCCGGCGGCGGCACCGACCTGCCCGCGTTCTACCGCCAGGAGGCGGGCGCCGTTCTTTCCGTCGCCGTGCAGAAGCACATGTACGTCGCGCTCTCCCGGCGCTTCGAGCCCAGTGTCCGCGTCGCGTACAGCAGGACCGAGATCGCCGACACGCGCGACGAGGTCCAGCACACGATCGTCAAGGCAGCGCTGAAGATGCTCGACCTGGGCCCGCACATGGAGATCGTCACGATCGGCGACGTCCCCGCGGGCACCGGCATGGGGAGCAGCAGCACCCTCACCGTCGGCCTGCTGAACGCCCTGTACGCCATGAAGGGGCACGTCACCAGCTCGAAGAAGCTCGCCGAGGAAGCCTGCAAGATCGAGATCGACATCCTGGGCAGCCCGATCGGGAAGCAGGACCAGTACGCCGCGGCGTTCGGCGGGCTCAATTACATCCGCTTCAACCCCGACGACAGCGTGGACGTGCAGCCCGTGCCGACCGGCCCCGAGACGCTCGGCGAGCTCGAGAAGCGTGCGCTGATCCTCTACACCGAGAAGAAGCGCGACGCCAACGACATCCTGAAGAAGCAGAGCGACGGCACCGGCGACAAGATGCGCATCCTGCGGGAGATGCGGGACCTCGCCAGCGAGATGCGCGGCGTCGTCAGCGGCCGCGGCAACCTCGACGAGTTCGCCCGCCTGCTCCACGTCGGCTGGGAGCTCAAGCGCAGCATGGGCTTCGGGATCACCGACACGTCGATCGACCAGATGTACGAGGCGGCGCGGAAAGCGGGAGCGCAGGGCGGGAAGCTCCTGGGCGCGGGCGGCGGCGGGTTCCTCTTCCTGCTCGCGCCGCGCGAGCGGCACGACGCGATCCGCGAGGCCGTCGGACGCCCCCGCGAACTGGAATTCGGCGTTGACCGCCTGGGCAGCCGCATCATCTTTATCAGCTAGCGAGGAGGCGTTCTCATGGGCGGCATGATGATCAACTCGGGCGACGCGTACTTCGCGGAGATGGCCCGGGCCGCGGCGACCATCGACCGAGCGGCCGTGGATCGGTACGTGAACGCGCTCTTTGACTGCTGGAAGCGCGACGCGTGCGTGCACATCTTCGGCAACGGCGGGAGCCACGCGAACGCGAGCCACACCGTGGCGGACTTCGTCAAGACGGCGATGGTGACCGGCAAGCGCCGCCTGCGGGCGCTCTGCATGAGCGACAACCTGCCCATGCTCACGGCCGTCGGCAACGACATCGCGTACGCCGATTCCTTCGCCTTCCAGCTCGAGAGTTACGCCCGCAAAGGAGACCTCGCGGTGGCGATCAGCTGCAGCGGCAACTCGCCCAACATCCTGAAGGCCGCGGAGTGGGCGAAAGCCAACGGTCTCACGCTCGTCGCCCTCACCGGCCTCCGGGGCGGAAAGATCGGCCCGATGGCGGACATCCACATCAACGTCGCGAGCGAGAACTTCGGCGTGATCGAGGACCTGCACATGAGCGTCGGCCACATCGCGGCCCAGATGTTCCACAACCGCCTCGCGAACGCGTAACGGCGCACCGGTACGATCGGTCCGAGCCCCGCGGGCTCCGGGAGTGACTTCATGCGCGTGCTCATCACCGGCGGCGCCGGCTTCATCGGTTCCCACACCGCCGACGCCCTGCTCAAGCTCGGCTACCACGTCCGTGTCCTCGACTCCCTCGAGGAGCCCGTCCACCCCGGCCACACGAAGCCGGCGTACCTCGACCCGCGCATCGAGTTCGTGCAGGGCGACGTGCGCGACGAGAAGACTCTGCTCGACTGCTTGCGCGGCGTGGACGCCGTCTATCACCTCGCGGCCTTCCAGGACTACCTGCCGGTCTTCAGCCGCTACTTCGACGTCAACGTCACCAGCACGGCGCTGATCTACGAGCTGATCGTCCGCGAGAGGCTGCCCATCAAGAAGGTCATCGTCGCGAGCAGCCAGGCGACCCTCGGCGAGGGGTCGTACGTCGACGCCGACGGCAAGCGCTGCCTGCCGGACATCCGCCCCGACGAGCAGCTCGCGCGGGGCGAGTTCGAGTGCCGGGCGCCGGCCGGCTGCCGGGGGCCGCTCGCGTGGCGGCCGACGGACGAGTCCGTCGCCAACCCGCAGAACCAGTACGGCATCAGCAAGATCGCGGAGGAAAAGGTCGCTCTCTTCCTCGGCAAGCGCTACGGCGTCCCGAGCGTCGCGATGCGCTACTCGATCGTGCAGGGCCCGCGCCAGAGCTTCTACAACGCCTACAGCGGCGCGTGCCGCATCTTCTGCCTCTCGTTCCACACCGGCCGCGCTCCGGACATTTACGAGGACGGCAAGCAGGTCCGCGACTTCGTCAACATCCACGACGTGGTCGACGCCAACGTCCTCTGTCTGCATGATCCCCGCGCGGACTACGAGATGTTTCACGTCGGCGGCGACAAGGCCTGCACCGTCGCCGAGTTCGCGTCCATCGTCGCCGAAGTCTTCGGCGTCCGCGGGTACGTGCCCGTGCCCAGCGGCAAGTACCGCTTCGGCGACACTCGGCACATCTACAGCGACGTCTCGAAGCTGCGCCGGCTCGGCTGGGCACCCAAGCGCACCACGCGCGAGAGTGTCGAGGCGTACCGCGCCTGGCTCCAGAGCGCCGACAACGTCGAGGCGATCCTCGACTACGCCAACAAGATGATGGCGAACATGAACGTCGTGCGGGACGTGAAGAAGTGAGGCCCCGCCCGCGCGACAACTCGAATGTCCACGTCCTCCTCACCTGCGCCGGCGTCGGCGCTCGTCTGCGCCCGATTACCGACACCGTGCCGAAGGCTCTCGTCCCGATCGCCGGCCGCCCCCTGCTCGATTACTGGTTCGATGCATTCGAGGCCGCGGGCATCAGGCGCGTCCTGATGAACACGCACCACCTCCCCGGCCCGCTGCGCGACTACATCCGCGCCGTCAACGCCACCGGACACTTCGAAGCCGTCGAGACGCACGAACCCACGCTCCTCGGCAGCGCGGGCACGATCACCGCCAACAAGGACTTCGTCCCGATCAACGCCGAGGCGCTCATCATCTATAGCGACAACCTGAGTGACATCGACCTCGCGGCGTTTCTCGACTACCACCGCTCGCGCCTCGATCCTTTCACGATGCTCCTCTTCCGGGCTCAGTTCCCCGAGAAGTCCGGCATCGCAGAGCTTGATACGAACGACGCCCCGCCCGGCCCCGACGGCAAGCCCATCAACGCCGGCAAAGTCCTCTCCTTCGTCGAAAAGCCGAAGCAGCCCAAGAGCAACCTCGCGAACGCCGGGCTCTACGCCATGACCGGCGAACTCTGGCACGAGATCGCGTCCTGGAAGGCCTTCGACATCGGCTTCGACGTCCTGCCCCGCCTCATCGGCCGCATGCGCGGCGTCGAGATCGCCCCGCCGATCGGCTCCTACCACCGCGACATCGGCACGCACGAAAGCCTCGCCATCGCGACCGCCGACGCGCCCCGCGTCTTCGGCCCGCGCGCGGCACGGGCGGCGCTATCGTGACCCGCATGGGCAAGCACGTCGAGGTCATCGCGCGTGGCGTCATCATCGAGGCGCGCCATGTGCTGCTCTGTCAGCACGCGAAACGGAAGTACTTCTATCTCCCCGGCGGTCACGTCGAATGGGGCGAGACGGTCGTCGAAGCTCTGGCCCGTGAACTCGACGAGGAAGCCGGCGTTGCGGTCCACGTCGGCCCGCTCCTCGTCGTCGAGGACCACCACTTCACCCAGAACGGCAAGCGTCGGCACGAAATCAACATCATCCATCTCGCGCATATCGCCGGACGGTGTGCAAGAAAACCACGGCCCGTGCGCAGCCGCGAGAAAGGGCTCAAGTTCGTCTGGTGCCCGCTGAAGAAGCTCGGGAAGACACAACTCCTTCCTCCTTCCCACATTCCGATCGTCCGCGAGCGCGCGCGGCTACCGCTCGACTTCCTCGCCGTCGCCGACTGCTACGACATCGAGCGGGAAGGCCAAAGTGAACTCGCTCGCGCCGGGATCTCATGGACCATCCCGACGCGTTCCGCACAATGACCACACCAACGCCCAAACTCCGCCCCGCCGTCTTCCTCGACCGCGACGGCACCGTTATCCGCGAGGTGCACCACATCGCACGCCCGGAGCAGGTCGAGATCCTCCCCGGTGCCGCCGCCGCGATTGCGCGCCTCCGGGCCGCCGGCTTCGCCTGCGTCGTCGTCAGCAACCAGTCCGGCGTCGGCCGCGGCCTGCTCACCGAGGCAGACATGCGCGCCGTGCAGCGCGAGGTGGACCGCCGCCTTGCGCTCGACGGCGCCGTCCTTGATGGCGGGTACTTCTGCACTGTCGCGCCCCCGCCCGGCGCCGACCAATCCCCCGACCGACGCACCCGCATCGACCACCCCGACCGCAAGCCCGGCCCGGGGATGCTTCTCCGCGCCGCCCGCGAACTCTCGCTGGATATCGGAACCTCCTGGATGGTGGGCGACATGGTGAGCGACATCCTGGCCGGGAAAAACGCCGGTGTGCAGGGAACGATCCAGGTCCGCACGGGATACGGCGCCCGGCTCGCGGAGGGTGAAAGCCTCGCGGACCATGTGGCCGATGATCTGGCGGCGGCCGCGGCGATCATCCTCGCCGCCGCAAGGAGAGGAACGAGCGAATGAACATCTTCGTCACGGGCGGCGCGGGGTACGTCGGGAGCGCCTGCCTGCGCTGGCTCGTCAAGGGCGGCCACAACGCCGTTGCGTTCGACAACCTGAAAGAAGGCCACGCGGGCGCGGTCCCCGCCGGCCGGCTCATCGTCGGCGACATCGCGGATTCAGCGGCCGTGGAGACGCTCCTCAAGCGATTCAAAATCGAAGCCGTCATGCACTTCGCCGCGGCGACCTACGTCGGCGAATCCGTAACCGATCCCGAGTACCACTACCGCAACAACATCGCCGGCACGCTGAGCCTGCTCAACGCGATGCGTCGCGCCGGCGTCAAGCGCATGCTCTTCAGCAGCACCTGCGCGACGTACGGCATGAACCCCGAGGTGCCGATGAGCGAAGAGTCGGCGCAGGACCCCTGCTCGCCGTACGCCCGCACCAAGCTCGCCGTCGAGTGGATGATCCGCGACTTCGCCCACGCCTACGGCCTGGGCTTCACGCTCCTGCGTTACTTCAACGCCGCGGGCGCGGACCCGGACGGCTCGCACGGCGAGGACCACCGGCCGGAGACACACCTCATCCCGCTCGTGCTCCAGGTGCCGCTGGGCCAGCGCAAAGAGCTCGTCGTCTTCGGCAAGGATTACCCGACGCCCGACGGCACGTGCATCCGCGACTACATCCACACCGCCGACCTCGCGCAGGCGCACCAGCTCGCCATCGAGGCGACGACGCCAACGACCGCCGAGGTCTTCAACATCGGCACCGGCAACGGCCAGTCCGTGCTCGAGATCATCCACGCCTGCGAGAGGGTGACCGGAATGAAGATTCCGTACACGGTCAAGGAGCGCCGACCCGGCGACCCGCCGGCTCTCGTCGCGGACCCCAAGAAGCTCATGGCTCGCCTGGGTTGGAAGCCGCAGTTCGCCGACATCCACAGGACGATCGAGACCGCGTGGACGTGGCACAAGGCGCACCCGCACGGTTACCAGGATTAGACTCCGTTCACAACAGCCACAGAACCGGCACGGTCTGCGGGGCGCATATTCTCGGTCTCATAGGCCCGGTGTTATCCAGTGTGAGGGGGTGGGTCGTGCGGACATTGAAGGGACATCGCAACGCAACCCCGCCAAAGGCGATGACCGTGGCTGGCGTTCGGACCGATGCTGTCAATCACGTGGCCACCCGCGAATCGAAAACGAACTCTCCCGGCCGCCGCGCAAGACCGAAAAATCTCGGCGATCTCCCCATCCACAAGGGGGGCGCGTTCTACTTCCTCGGCACGAAGTACGCCTACGGGCCTTTCAGTTCAGCGACCGAGGCCAGCGACTGGCTCGCGGGCGCCTCGGCCAAGCGCCTGCGGCTCGTGCGGCTGAGCAGGGGCACACGGCCCATCGTCAGCACCGGCGTCTCGGCCGCCCGCGCCTGAGCAGCCATGGGCACGAGCTCCGAGGTCCCTCTCTATCTTGAAGATGCCGCCGACGCCCCGCAGTTCTTGCTCGAGATGCGTCTCGGTGCGTATCCGGCGGGCCGTCCGCGCACGTCCATCGAATGGTCGCAATGGACGGCGTGCAAGGTGGACACCGGTTCCAACATCACCGTCGTCCCGCAAGGCCTTTTCACCGATCTCAGCAAGCGCACCGGAATCCAGGAGTTCACCGACCTCGTCGCGCGAGACCACCGTGCGCGGGAGCAGGATGTGACCCTCGCGAGCCGGAAGTCGGAAAAGGTCCGTGCCTTCGAAGCGCTGCTCGAACTCCGCCCCCACCGCCGCTCATCCGGCCCCCGAGAGGCGTTTTCTTCCCTCCATACCTGGGGCTCGGCGCCCATCACCGTGCGCTTCTTTGTAAACCATCCCCGTGCACACTGCCTTTTGGGCACAGACGTTCTGCGCAGACTCGGCGGGTTCCGGTACGAAGCCCGCTTGAAGTCAGCATCGATTGTCGTTGAGCCGCCGCCCCGCCGCGGCCAGAAGGACCGGCCTTTCTCCCCGGCTGAATGATGCCCCGCCGCTACGTCCTCATCGCCCCATGCCGCGACGAAGCCCGGTACATGCGCCGGACGCTCGACAGCATCCTCGCGCAGACGGCCCCCCCGACGTTGATCGTCGTCGTCGACGACGGCAGCAAGGACGGCACACCGTCAATCCTCGCGGAGTACGCCGCGAAGCACCCGGGCCTCTTCAGGATCATCACCCGCGCAGACCGCGGCAAGCGCGCCGTCGGCCCCGGCGTCATCGAGGCCTTCTACGAGGGGTACCGCGCGATCAAGACCGAGATCGAGCGCGGCGACTTCGACTACGTCTGCAAGATCGACCTCGATCTGGACCTCCCGCCGCGGTACTTCGAGACGCTCATGCAACGCATGGAAGCGGATGAGCGCCTCGGCACCTGCAGCGGGAAGGCCTATATGCCCGTCAACCCTGAGGACCCGAACTCGCCGCTCGTCAGCGAGTTCCTCGGCGACGAGACGAGCGCGGGCATGACGAAGTTCTACCGCGTCAACTGTTTCCGCCAAGTCGGCGGCTTCGTGCGCCAGGTCATGTGGGACGGCATCGACTGCCACACCTGCCGCATGCTCGGCTGGAAGGCGCGGAGCTGGGACGAGCCGGACCTCCGCTTCACGCACCTCCGGCCGATGGGCTCGTCGCACAAGGGCATCTTTACCGGCCGCATGCGCCACGGCTTCGGGCAATGGTTCATGGGGACAAGTCTCCCGTACATGACCGCGAGCGCCCTCTTCCGCATGAACAAAAAGCCGTACGTCGTCGGCGGACTGGCCATGTGGTGGGGCTACGTGCGCAGCATGCTCCGGGGCGAGCCGCGCCTCGAAGACCGCGACTTCCGGCGCTTTCTCCGCTCGTGGCAGTGGAGTGCGCTCTTCAAGGGCAAGGCCCGTGCTCTCGAGGAACTCGACGCGCGCCAGGCGCCGCAGTGGAACCCGACGCGCGCGCCGCGGGAGTTGCCGCTTTGAATGCTCTCCCGCCCCGCGTGCGCCTCATCAACTTCGACATCGACCGCGTGACGTCGGCGGACACAATCGAGCACATCATCTCCCGCGCCGCACGCGGCGAGGGCGGCTGGGTCCTCACGCCCAACCTCGACATCCTCCGCCGCGTCGTGACGGAGCCCGACACGCGCGCCCTTTGCGAGCGGACCACCCTCCGCGTCGCCGACGGCATGCCGCTGATCTGGGCGAGCTGCCTGCAGCGCACGCCCCTCCCCGAGCGCGTCACCGGCAGCGACCTCATCCTCACCCTCACGCGCCGCTGCGCCGAGGCCGGCCTGGGCGTCTACCTCTTGGGGGGCGACATCAACCCGGACGGCACGACCGTCGCCGACGCCGCCGCGGCGAGACTCCGCGAGCTTTTCCCGAGCCTCATTATCGCCGGTGCGGAGAGCCCGCCGTACGGATTCGATAAGGACGAGGCATTTATGGCCGCGCTCGCGGAGCGCATCAAAGCCGCTTCGCCGCACGTGGTCTACGTCGCCGTCGGCTTCCCGAAGCAGGAGCGTGTCATCGCCCGCCTAAGACCGCACGCGCTGGGCGCGTGGTTCCTCGGTATCGGCATCAGCTTCAGTTTCGTGAGCGGCCACGTGCAGCGCGCCCCGCGGTTCCTGCAGCGCGTCGGACTCGAATGGGCCCACCGCCTCGCACAAGAACCCCGCCGCCTGTTCCGGCGCTACCTGATCGACGGCATTCCGTTCGCGGCGCGGCTGCTCATCGGCAGTGCGTGGCGCGGTCTTCGCGGAGGAGAAACGCACCGCAGAGACGCAGAGATCGCTGAGAAGAGAATGGACTGACTTGAAGAGCTGCGCTCGTGCGCGCTCTCCAAACCTGTCTGCCCTCTTCTCATCTTCCTCTGCGTCTCTGCGGTGAATCCTCCCGGCGTCCCTGCGTCAGTCGCTCTAGCATCGCCCATGCGCCCCACGGACTGGTTCGCGCCCAACGCCCGCCCCATCATCGCCCCCTCGATCCTCTCGGCCGACTTCGCCCGCATGGGCGAGGAGTGCTCGCACGCGCTTGCTCCCAGAGGCGCCGGCGCCGACTGGCTCCACCTCGACGTGATGGACGGCCACTTCGTCCCCAACCTCACGATGGGCCCGGACCTCTGCCGCTGCCTCCGCGCGGCCCTGCCCGACGCTTTTCTCGACGTTCACCTCATGGTCACCGAGCCCGAGATGTTCTTCGAGCCCTTCGCCCGCGCCGGCGCCAACCTCATCACGTTCCACGTCGAGGCAGTTCCGGCCGGGCGTATCGCCGGCGCGGCGGACCGCGCCCGCTCACTGGGCATGCGCGTCGGCTTGGCGATCAACCCGCCCACGGAGGTCAACATGATCCTCCCGCACCTGGATGTGCCGGACATGGTGCTCGTGATGTCCGTCAACCCCGGCTACTCCGGCCAGGCGTTCATCGAGGACGCGCTCCGCACGACGCGCGCCGTCCGTGCGCGACTGCGCGCCACGCAGCGCCTCGAGATGGACGGGGGGATCGGGCCGTCGCAGGCCCCGCGCGTGCGCGAGGCCGGGTGCGATGTCCTCGTCGCCGCGACCGCGATCTTCCGGGAACCGCGCGAGAAGCGCGCCGCCGTTGTCGCGGCGCTCCGAGGTGAATGAACCTCACCCGGTTCTGCGAGAGCGCGCAGCCGGAGCGGTATCACTGCCGCCGCGCAAGCAGGTCGCGGATCTCGGCGAGCAGTTTCTCCTGCGCCGTCGGCTGCGCGGGCGCCGGCGCCGCGGCCTTCTCCGCCTCAAACCGCCTCTTGGCCGTGTTGTACGCCTTGACCACGAGGAAGAGCACGAACGCGAGGATCAGGAAGTTGATGAACACCGTCACGAACTTGCCCCAGCGCAGGTAGATGTCGTCGGTCGTCACCGTCGGGTCCGCGCCCTCTTTCAAGCGGACAGCCGCGTCGGAGAAGTCCACATTGCCCGGCAGGCTCACGATCGGCATGACCATGTCGGCCACCATCGAGTTCACGACGCCGCCGAACGCCGCGCCGATGATCACGCCCACCGCCAGGTCGAAGAAGTTTCCTTTGAGCGCGAATTCCTTGAATTCCTTGATCAAGCCCATGCCCGCTCCTTGTGTTGACGGGCGGCCGTAGGTCCCGACCGCCGCGCGTGAGACTAGGCGCGATCGGCCCGGCCCCACCCGGCCCGCGCAAAGGCCGTTGTCCGGTACACTCTTCCCATGGACCAGCCGGACCAGCCCGCCGCCAACCCGGTGCGGGTGCTCGCGGAAGCCGTCTACCTCGCCGCATCGTGGACGTGGTGCATCGGCATGTTCCTGCCGGTCTACCTCGTCCGCGACTTCGGCTGGACCGGCTGGCTCGCCTTCGCGATCCCCAACTGCCTCGGCGCCGCGGCGTGCGGCTGGGTGCTGCACCGCACCGGCGCGCCCATCGTCTGGGCCACGCGCCACGCGAGAGCGATCCGCGTCTTCTCCTTCGTCACCCTCGCCTTCCAGTGGTTCTTCCTGGTCTGGGTGATGTTCTACTACCGCTTCAGCAAGCCGGGGCTCGTCATCATCGGCGCCCTCGTCCTCTTCCTCGGCGCGGGCGCGTGGGCCGGTGAGCAGGCACGGCGCACGCGCGTCCTCGGCGCGGCGATCTTCGCCGCCTCGCTCGCGTGCGCCGCGTGGTGGTTCGCGCGGGGCGATTACGTCCCGCTCGATCAGCTGCCCGCACCGGCCCTCTCGGGCGGTCACTTCGCGATCGCGTTCTCGTGCGCGCTCGGCTTCTTCCTCTGCCCGCTCCTCGACGCGACGTTCGTCGCCAGCGCCGTGCGGCTGCCCACCCGTGGCAGCTCCGCCGCGTTCGCGATCGGCTTCCTCGCCTTCTTCCCGCTGATGATCGTCTTCACGCTCCTCTACGCGCCGCGCGTCCTCGCAGGGATGCAGCCGGGCTCATCGCCCCACCCGGGCGACGCCGGGCTGGCCGTGGGTGTCCACATGGCGCTCCAGCTCGCCTTCACGATTTTCCTGCACGAGCGCTCGACGCGCGACTCGCACGGCGGGCTCGGGCTCGGGGCGATCGTCACCGGCATCGTCCTGTTCGTCGCGGCCGCGCAGCTCAACCGCATCATCCCCGACCGGCCGAGCCTCCCCGCGATGGACAACCGTGAGTTCATCTACCGCTGCTTCATGACGTTCTACGCCCTCGTCGCACCCGCGTACGTCTGGATCGTCGCGCTCCCATTCCGCTCCCGCGGCCCCGATCCGACCCGCGGCATGCTCATCGTCTTTGCGCTCGCCGTCCTCGCCGCGGCGCCATGCTTCTGGATCGCGTTCATCGAGCGCAACACCGTCTGGGCCATCCCCGGCGTCGCCATCGTCCTCGCGGCCCGCCCGATCTCGCGCTTCTTCAGCCGCCCAGGACCTCACGGGCTGTCCGGCGGATCAGTTCCGACTCCGTCGGATCCGCCGCTACTCGCGCTATCCGGGCGCGCAGCGCCGGATCATCGCGAAGCCTGAGCTGGTTGCCCGCCGCGGCGATCGCGTTGCGCTTCACCATCTCGAGCGTGATCCGCTTGAGCGCCGACGTCTCGAACGCGCGCCGCCGGTCTTCCTCTGTCCAGTCAAGAACGCGAAGGATCGGCAGCGAGCGTGCCCGCGGCGCGTACGCCGCGTTGACCGGCGCCGGTGGATCCTGCCGGGGCGAGTTGTGCGGGCAGACCTCCTGGCAGATGTCGCACCCCGCGAGCCAGTCGCGCACGCCCGGCGCGAGCACCGCCGGCAGTTCCGAGCGGTGCTCGATCGTGAGATACGAAACGCACCGCGACCCGTCCACGCTGTACGGCGTGATCGCGCCCGTCGGGCAGGCGTCGATGCAGCGCGTGCACGTGCCGCACGCGTCGGCGACGGGTTCGGGCGCGGGCACGAGGTCGATGTTCGTCGCCATCCCGCCCAGCAGCAGCCAGCTCCCCAAGCGCGGGTTGATGACCATCGTGTTCTTCGCCTGCCACCCCAGCCCCGCGAGCACCGCCAGCTCGCGCTCCGGCACCGGCGCGGTGTCGGCGAAGCTGCGGAAGTCGCTCCCCGGCACGTCGAGACGCACTTGGTCCGCGATGCGGTGCAGCCGCCGCTTCACCGACTGGTGATAGTCGCGCCCGCGCGCATACCGCGCGATGCGCCCCGCGCCCGGCTCGCTCGCATCGGGCAGGTCATTCCGCGACGCGTACAGGTCCGCGACCATCACGAACGAGCGCGTGCCGGGCATGATGAGCGCGGGGTCGAGACGCACCTCGACGTCCCGCGCCATGTACTCCATCTCGCCGTGCTTCCCCGCCGCGAGCCACGCCGTGAGCGCCGCCGCGTGCGCGTGCGGCCGCGCCGGCGCGACGCCCGTGAGCACGAACCCGGCCTCTCTGCACTTGCTCAGGATCGCCGCCGTCACCCGCTCGCGCAATGCCGCGTCGGCGTTCACCTCGGCCAGACTCGGCACCGGCCCCCGCGGCGGCACCGGGCCGGCGTGCCTGGCTCTCGGTGTGCGTGGACGTTCGGACACAGGGAATCGTAACGGACTCACGTCAATGACCAGTCGATCAATGAAAAAAGCCCGCCTTCCGGCGGGCCTTTCGTTCGTCAGAGGTCGAGCGGTTGCTTACTCGCTGCCGGCGGCGAAGTTGCCGGTGTAGACCTTGTTGAAGTCCGCGTCGGCGCTGCTCGCGGGGTTGTCCTTGAAGTAAGAGGCGTAGAGCTGGCGGTTGCCGGAGTGCCAGACCCAGCCGGCCGCGGCATCACCGAACGCGGCGGCGACGGCGATCGCCGAAGCGTTCGCGGAGGTCTGGTCGGGCCACGCCGGGTTCTTCGGCGCGGCCTTGATGAAGTTGCCGCCGATCATGGACGTCACGTCGGCCGCCGTGCCCCAGTTCTCGTTGGCGAAGTCGGGGTACGAGTTGTTCTTGGCGAAGTAGAGCTCGATCTGACGCTGGAGCGTCGACACCTGGCTCTTGATGTTGCCGGCCTGGCTGTCCTGCGTCGCGCTGGTGAACTGGGGCACCACGATCGCGGCGAGGATGCCCAGGATCACGACGACGATGAGAATTTCAACCAGCGTAAAGGCCTTCTTGATCGACTTGCGGTTCATGCGGTCGCTCCTTCCAACATGGCGGGGCGTGACAAATCCCCGGTCCTTCAGGCCCCACCATGGAGCCTCTCGTCCTCTCCCGCACGCCGCCGGACACCGGCGGCTCCCTTGCGGGTTGGTCCGAACACCGCCCGCGGGCCTTCCGGCTCGGCGAGCGATCACTTACTTCGTCGGTCAGTCGGTCGCCGTGTTTGAGACGACACCCGTGCCTTCGTTGAAGTTGCTGGCGTACATCTCTTTATCAGTCGTGTTGAAGAGCCAGGCCGTCGTCGCGCTGCCGGTGGCGGCGCCGTTGCCCTGGCCGACGCTCGTGCGCGTCGCGCTCGTCGCCCACGCCGGGTTGGCCGGGGCGTCCTTGAGGTAGTTGCCCGCGATCAGGTCGTCCCAATCGGTGGAAAGGTCCGGGTATTGGCCGTTGTTCTGGGCCGCGAAGAGCTCGATCTGGTTCTGGATCGACGAGAGCTGCGCCTGCAGGTTGCCGGCGCGGGCGTCGTTCGTCGCGGTCGAGAACTGCGGGACCACGATCGCCGCGAGGATCCCGAGGATCACCACGACGATCAGGATTTCGACGAGCGTGAAGGCGTTGCGTCGGCGGCTCATAGTTCCTTCCGTGAGAGCGGCGCCCGCCGCCCCACGCTCACGCATCGGAACAATCCTGCGATTCCTGTTGCGCCCGTCAAGGCAAAGGGGGCAAGTGGTCCCGCGCGTGCCGTCATAACCGGCACACGCCGACGCAAAACACGCGTTCCCGGGGCCTTGCGCGGGGCCCCACGCGGTTATCAGCGCGCGATACCATCCGTGAGCGGAAAAACCACGGAGAAGCAATCAATGAAAGTGATCGCGATGGTGCTCGCGGCCTGCGCGGCGACGACCGCCCTGGCCCAAACCAAGTGGACGTACCCGGCCGCGCGCATGGACAGCGTCGTGGACACCTACCACGGCACGGAGGTCGCGGACCCCTACCGCTGGCTCGAGGACCCCGACGCAACCGAGACCCGCGCGTGGATCGAGGCGCAGAACAAGCTCACGCGGAACTACCTCGCCGGCGTCCCCCAGCGCGACGCCATCGAGGAGCGCATCCGCACCCTCTGGAACTACGAGAAGTTCGGCACGCCCTTCAAGGAGGGCGGCAAGTACTTCTGGTCGTACAACACCGGCCTGCAGAACCAGAACGTGATCTACGTCGCCGACTCGCTCACGGGCGAGGGGCGCGTCCTCATCGACCCCAACACCCTGCGCGAGGACGGCACCGCGGCCCTCTCCGGCCTCGCGATCAACGACGGCGCGACCGTCATGGCCTACGGCGTCGCCGACGCCGGCAGCGACTGGAACACCTGGAAGGTGCGCGACATCGCCACCGGCAAGGACACGGAGGATGTCCTGAACTGGGTCAAGTTCAGCGGCGCGTCCTTCACCAAGGACGGCAAGGGCTTCTTCTACTCGCGCTTCGACGAGCCCGGGGAAGGCGAGAACAAGCTCACCGGCAGCAACTACTACCAGAAGCTCTTCTACCACGCCGTCGGCACGCCCCAGAGCGCCGACGTCCTCGTCTACCACGAGCCCGCAGAGGAGAAGAAGGACTGGGGCTTCGGCGGCACGGTAACCGACGACGGTGAGTACCTCGTCATCCACGTCAGCAAAGGGACCGACCCCAAGAACCGCGTCTACGTCAAGCGGATCGGCGCGTCGCCGAGCGCCGGCGCCCTCGCCGACGGCGAGGTCGTCAAGCTCCTCGACGCCTTCGACGCCAGCTACGACTACGTCGGCAACGACGGCCCCACCTTTTACTTCAAGACCGACCTGAACGCCCCCCGCGGCCGGCTCATCGCCATCAACCTCAACCACCCCGAGCCCGGCGCGTGGAAGGAGCTGATCGCGCAAAACGACGCGACGCTTATCAGCGTCTCCATGGTCGGCGACCAGTTCTTCGCCAACTACCTGCGCGACGCCAAGAGCCAGGTCGCCGTGCACGACCGCGCCGGCAAGCACCTGCGCAACGTCGACCTCCCCGGCATCGGCACCGCCGGCGGCTTCTCCGGCCGGCGCACCGACACCGAAACGTTCTACTCCTTCACCGGCTTCACCTCGCCGCCCCGTATCTACCACTACGACCTCGCCACCGGCAAGAGCACGCTCTTCAAGGAGGCGAAGGTCAACTTCAACCCCGACGACTACGAGGCCAAGCAGGAGTTCTACAAGAGCAAGGACGGCACCCGCGTCCCGATGTTCATCGTCCACAAGAAGGGCCTGAAGCGCGACGGCAGCAACCCGACGCTCCTCTACGGCTACGGCGGTTTCAACATCCCGATCACCCCCTCCTTCTCCGTCACCAACCTCGTGTGGATGGAGATGGGCGGCGTCTTCGTCGTCGCCAACATCCGCGGCGGCGGCGAGTACGGCGAGGAGTGGCACCAGGCCGGCACCAAGCTCAAGAAGCAGAACGTCTTCGATGACTTCATCGCCGCGGCGGAGTGGCTCATCGCCAACAAGTACACGAGTAACAAGAAGCTCGCGATCCGCGGCGGCAGCAACGGCGGCCTGCTCGTTGGCGCGTGCATGACGCAGCGGCCCGACCTCTTCGGCGCCGCGCTGCCCGAGGTGGGCGTGCTCGACATGCTCCGCTTCCACAAGTTCACGATCGGCCACGCCTGGACCAGCGACTACGGCGCCGCCGACGGCGACAAGGACACCTCGCCCGAGCAGTTCAAGACCCTGCTCGCCTACTCGCCCCTCCACAACGTCAAGCGCGGCGCCTGCTACCCCGCGACGATGATCATGACCGCCGACCACGACGACCGCGTCGTGCCGGCGCACTCCTTCAAGTTCGCCGCGGCCCTCCAGGCGGCCCAGTCCTGCGACAACCCGACGCTCATCCGCGTCGAGACCCGCGCGGGCCACGGCGCCGGCAAGCCCACGGCCAAGATCATCGAGGAAGCCGCCGACCGCTGGGCCTTCCTCGTCCGCGCCCTCGACATGAACCCGACGATCCCCGGCGCGACCAAGGCCGAGGCCGAGCCCGCCGATGAGAACGGCTGGCGCAGGGTCTCGCTTCACGTGACCGGCATGCGCTGCGAGATGTGCGTCGCGGCGGTCGAGAAGTCCCTCAAGAGTGTCAAGGGTGTGCGCAATGTCCGCGTCGATCTCGCGACCAAGACGGCGACGCTCGAGGCGGACAACGCCATCGACGCCGATGTCCTCGCGTCGGCCTTCAAGGGCACCGAGTTCTCGGCGACCGTGCAGTAACCGGTTCTGACACCACCGGCCCCGGGCGTGGAAGCGTCCGGGGCTTTTCCTTGCGCGCTGCTCGGCGATGAACGTGCAACGATTGACCCCGGAGGACCCTTCATGACCGCATCGTTCGACCGCGTCGCGCAGCGCCTCGCGCGCATCAACCAGTCCCACCTGCTCAACTTCTTCCACGAGCTCAAGACCGACCGCCAGCGCGCGCTCCTCGAGCAGCTCGACGCGATAGACCTCGAGAGCATCCCCGCGCTCGCGGACCAGTACGTCGTCCGCAAGCCCGCGATCTCGCTGCCGAAGCGGATCGAGCCCGCCCCATACTACCCGCTGAATGAGAAGTCCCCGGCCAAGCCCTGGGACCGGGCCGCCGCGCGCGCCGCGGGCGAAAGCCTGATCCGCCGGGGCAAGGTTGCCGCCTTCGTCGTCGCGGGCGGCCAGGGCAGCCGCCTCGGCTTCGACGGCCCCAAGGGGTGCTTCCCCGCAGGGCCCGTCACGAAGAAACCCCTCTTCCAGATCTTCGCCGAGGGAATCCTCGCGACGCAGCGGCGCTACGGCGCGCCGATCCCGTGGTATGTCATGACCAGCCCGCTGAACCACGAGCAGACGGTGGGCTTCTTCCGCAGCAACAACTCCTTCGGCCTCGACCCCTCGCTTCTCCGTTTCTTCCAGCAGGGCGTAAGCCCGTCGTTCGACATAATCACCGGCAAGGTCCTCCTCGCCGCCAAGGACGAGGTGGCGACCAACCCCGACGGCCACGGCGGCAGCGTCCGCGCGCTGCACGCCTCGGGCGCCCTCGATGACATGCGCTCGCGCGGCGTCGAGCACCTGAGCTACTTCCAGGTGGACAACCCGCTCGTGCGCGTCATCGACCCGGACTTCATCGGTCTGCACGCCGCGGCCCCGGACAGCAGCGCCCAGATGAGCAGCAAAATGGTCCGCAAGACCGGGCCCGACGAGAAGGTCGGCGTCTTCTGCCTCGCCGGCGGCAAGACCGAGGTGATCGAGTACAGCGACATGCCCGCCGAGCTCTCGCGCGCGACCAACCCCGACGGCTCGCTGAAGTTCGTCGCCGGCTCGATCGCGATCCACGTCATCGGTGTCGAGTTCCTGACGCGCCTCGCGACCGACCCGTCGTTCGGGCTTCCATGGCACCGCGCGGAGAAGAAGGTCCCGTGCATCGACCCGAAGACCGGCGAGCCGTTCAATCCCACGAGCAACAACGCCGTCAAGCTCGAGAAGTTCATCTTCGATGCGCTGACGCTCTGCGACCGGAGCATCGTCGTCGAGACCGACCGCGCCGAGGAATTCGCGCCCATCAAGAACGCCGCCGGTGTGGACAGCGTCGAGAGTTCCTCGGCCATGCAGTCCGCCCGCGCCGCACGCTGGCTCGACGCCGCGGGCGTCAAGGTCCCGCGCAAGGCCGACGGCTCGCCCGACTGCGTCCTCGAGCTCTCCCCGCTCACGGCCCTCGACCCGGCGGACCTGAAGAACGCGAAGCTCCCCGCGAAAATCGACCCCGGGCAGCGCCTCGCGCTCTGACGCACGCTGAGCCATTTCTCACACGGACCACGCACCCGCGCAAGTACCCTTGCTCGTGGCCGCGCCGCTCATCGCATCCACGCCGCAGGGCCTCTACTGCGAGGAGGGCGGCTTCTCCATCGACCCCTGGCGCCCGGTGGACCGCGCCGTCGTCAGCCATGCCCACGCCGACCACGCCGTCCGTGGCTGCGCCCGCTACCTCACCAGCGCCCGGGGCGTCCCCATCCTCGCCGCCCGCATGAACCCCGACGCGGCGATCGAGGGTGTTCCTTACGGCGAGGTCCGCGCCGTCGGCAACGTGCGCCTCTCCCTCCACCCCGCCGGCCACGTCCCCGGCTCGGCGATGATCCGCGTCGAGCGCATTGCGCGGAGTGCGCACGGCCCCGCCGGCGAAGCCTGGCTCTTCACCGGCGACTTCAAGACCGCGCGAGATCCGACGTGCGAGACGTTCGAGCCCGTGCCCTGCCACACCATGATCACGGAGAGCACCTTCGGCCTGCCCATCTACCGCTGGGCGCCGGCCGAGCGCGTCTTCGCCGAGATCAACGCGTGGTGGAGCGAGAACCGCCGCATCGGCCGCACGAGCGTCGTCTACGCCTACGCCCTCGGCAAGGCCCAGCGCCTCCTCGCGGGCGTCGACCCCTCCGTCGGCCCGCTGGGCGTCCACGGCTCCATCGAGCGCATGAACAAGGCCTGCCGGGCCGCCGGCGTGGAGCTCCCGCCCGTCGTCACCGCCACCGGCGACGACGCCAAGGCCATACGCGGCGAGGGCCTCGTCGTCGCCCCGCCGAGCGTGGCCGCGACGGCGTGGCTCCGCCGCCTCGGCGGGCGCGAGGGCGTCTCCACCGCGTTCGTCTCCGGCTGGATGGCCGTGCGCGGTGCCCGGCGTCGCCGCGCGGTGGACCGCGGCTTCGTCCTCAGCGATCACGCCGATTGGGATGGTCTGCTGAGCGCCATCCGCGCATGCGGCGCGACGCGCGTCGGCGTCACGCACGGCTTCTCAGACGCCCTCTCCCGTTACGTCCGCGAGACGATGGGCCTCGACTCCTTCACCGTCGCCAGCCGCTTCGAGGGCGAGGGCGTCGAGGACCTCAACGAGGAGACGCCCGCGGAAGGAGACGCCTGATGCGTCGCTTCGCGCGTCTGTACGCCGAAATGGACGCCACCAACCGCTCGACGGAGAAGATCGACGCGCTGGAGCGCTACTTCCGCGAGGCGCCGCAAGAGGACTCGGCCTGGGCCCTCCGGATCCTCGCGGGCGAGAAGGTAAAGCGCGCCGTCTCCTCCACCGTCCTGTTCGAGACGGCCGCGAAAGAGACCGGCCTCCCCGGCTGGCTTCTGGACGAATGCCGCGACGCCGTCGGCGACTCGTCCGAAACCATCGCGCTCCTCCTGCCGGAGCCGGCCGCGCCCGCGGAGCTGCCGCTGCGCGAGGTCTTGGAACGATTCATCCTCCCGATGCAGCGCTCGCAGCGCGACGAAGCCGGACGCATCCTCGCCGAAGCTTGGCGAACGCTCCCCGCCGACCAACGCCTCCCTTTCCACAAGTTGATTTCCGGGACGTTCCGCGTGGGCGCGCAACGCCTCCTCCTCGTCCGCGCGCTGGCCCGCATCGCGGGCGTCGAGCCCGCTGTGATGTCCCACCGCCTCTCCGGTTCGCTCGCGCCGACCGCCGAGACCGTCCGCAACGCCCTCAGCCCCGAGGCCGCCGACGACCCCGCGCGCCCCTACCCCTTCTGCCTCGCCCATCAACTCGATGACCCGCCCGAGTCCCTCGGCGACGTCGCGCACTGGCTCGCCGAGTGGAAGTGGGACGGCGTTCGCGCCCAGCTCATCCGCCGCGGCGACGGCGCGTGGATGTATTCGCGGGGCGAGGAGAGCATGGACCTGCAGTTCCCGGAGGTGCTCGCGCTCGCCCGCGCCCTGCCGCCCGGCACCGTCCTCGACGGGGAAGTCCTCGCGTGGCAGGAGACCGCGGCCGGAGGTCGGCCACTCCCCTTCGCCGACCTCCAGCGACGCCTCGGGCGCAAGGACGTGCAAGCGGGCCTCTTCGACACACGGAGTATCGCGTACATCGCCTTCGACATCCTCGAGTGGGGGGGCGTGGACATCCGCCCCCGCGCGCTCGCCGAACGCCGCGCGTTGCTCGGGCCACTCGTCGCGAGTCTTGCCGCAAGGGGTCAGCCGATCCGTCTTTCCGAGGTCGTCCGCGCCGCGTCGTGGGAAGAGCTCGCGACGCTCCGCGCCGGCGCCCGCGACCGAAGCGCCGAGGGCCTCATGCTCAAGCACGAGGCCTCCGCGTACCACGCCGGTCGTGTTCGAGACGCGGCGGGCCTGGGCTGGTGGAAGTGGAAGCTCGACCCCTTCGCGATCGACGCGGTGCTGATCGCGGCCCAGCCCGGCTCCGGCAAGCGCGCCGGGCTCTTCACCGATTACACCTTCGGCGTGCGCGACGGCGACCGCATCGTGCCCATCGCCAAGGCCTACTCGGGCCTCACCGACGAGGAGATACGGCGCGTGGATGCGTTCGTGCGCCGCAACACCACCGACCGCGCGGGGCCCGTGCGCTTGGTTGCGCCCGAGATGGTCTTCGAGATCGGCTTCCAGCAGGTGCAGGAGAGCACCCGCCACAAGTCGGGCCTCGCCGTGCGCTTCCCCCGCATCCTGCGCATGCGCCCCGACAAGACCGCCGAACAGGCCACGACGCTCGACGAGGTGCGTGCCCTCCTCCGCGCGCACCGGTAGCGAGCGCTACCTTGCCGCATGAGCGAGAAGCCGCTTGTGGTCGTGACGCGAGAGGTGCCGGGCGAGGTCTCCGTGCCCGGCGCCCGCGTGCGGATGCTCGGCGCCGAGCGCCCGCCGCGCGCCGATGTTCTCGAGGCAGTGCGCGGCGCGACCGCCGTCGTCACGATGTACTCCGACAAGGTGGACGCGGAGTTCCTCGACGCCGCCGGTCCCTCCCTCCGCGTCGTCTCGAACTTCGCCGTCGGCTTCGAGAACATCGACCTCGCCCTCTGCGCGTCGCGCGGAGTCGTCGTGACGAACACGCCCGACGCCGTGACCGAGGGGACCGCCGACCTCGCGTGGCTCCTCGTCATGGCCGTCGCGCGCAGGCTCATCGAGGCCGACCGGTACGCCCGCTCGCCCGAGTACCCCGCGCGGGGCCACCTCGGCATGACCGAGTTCCTCGGCAAGGACCTGACCGGGCGCACGCTCTGCATCGTCGGCGCGGGGCGCATCGGCCGCGCCGTCGCGGTGCGCTCGCTGGCGTGGGGCATGCGCGTCCTCTACGTCGCGCGCTCGACGCACATGGACTTCGAACTCGCGCCCATCGCCGCGAGTCGTGTGACGCTCGGCGAAGGCCTCGCGCGGGCCGACGTCGTGAGCGTCCACACGCCTCTCACGCCCGAAACCCGCGGCCTGATCGACGCCCGCGCGATCGCGCTCATGAAACCCGACGCCATCCTCGTCAACACAGCGCGAGGGCCCGTCGTCGATGAGCAGGCCCTCGCCGACGCGCTCGCCCGGGGCCACCTCTGGGGCGCAGGCCTGGACGTTTACGAGCGCGAGCCCGTCGTGAACCCCGCCCTCATCCCGATGACCAACGTGGTGCTCACGCCCCACATCGGGTCGGCCCTCACCCGCTTCCGGCGGGAGATGTCGCGCATCTGTTCCGAGAACATCGCCGCTGTGCTCGCCGGGCGCGAGCCGCCCAACCGTGTGCGCGCGGGATAGCCGCGGGCCCGCTTCGGGGTGCGCAAATCCCGGGCACACCCAAGTCGGCCGGTGAAATCCCCGATAACGCTGGAAAGTGCCCCCGCCCCTCGCGGACAACCTCGTGGTCGTCCTCCCGCCCGCGTCGTCCCTGCGCGCGTGGGCCGAGAGCGGCCTCTTCGCCCGCGAGTGGGCGATGATCCTCGCGATCGCCGGCCGCTACGAGCGCATCGTCGTGGTGACGTTCAACGGCGACGACGAGCGCGCCGCGTTCGACGGCCTGCCCGAACACATCCGTGCCAAGCACTCGCTCGTCTGCAACAGCGCGAACCTTCCCCGCGCGGCGTTCGTCGACAGGGCCGGCGCCCGCGTCCGCGAGCTCCTCCCCGAGGGCCAGAGCGCGCTGGTGCGCACCAAAGAGCTCGCCGGCGGCGACGCGGCCGTCGCGATCGTCGAAGCGCTCCGCGCACAGGGTCGCACCGCCGGCCTCATGGCCCGGGGCGCGTTCCTCTGGACCCGCTACATCGCCCACGCCTACGGCCCCCACTCGCGCATCGCCGCGGACAGCGCGGAGCACGAGAAGCTCCTGTGCCGATCCGCGGACATCGTCGCCGGAACGTCCGACCGCATGGTCGAGGACCTGGCCTGGCGCTACGGCATCGACCCGGCGCGCACGGTGGTCGTCCCCAACTACGTCCTCCCCGTGAGCGACGACGAGCAGGTCGGCTCCAAGGAGGACGGGCTGATCCTCTGCGTCGGCCGCCTCGTCGCGCGCAAGCGCATCGGCATGCTCATCGACGCCGTCGCGCAGATCGCGCGGCACAACCCCGCGGCCCACCTCGAAGTCGTCGGCGACGGCCCGCTCCGCACGGAGCTCGAGTCGCACGCCGAAGGCGCGAACGCCAACGTACGGTTCATCCAGAGCATGCCGTACGCCGACCTGCGGCGACGCATGCGCGAGTGCTGCGTCTTCGCCGCGGCGTCGGAGCTCGAAGGGCAGGCCAAGACCGTCCTCGACGCGATGGCGAGCGGGGCGCCCGTCGTTGTCGCGGACACGCCGGGCCTGGGAGGGCTCGTGCAGCACGGCGTCACCGGCCTCAAGGTCGCCGGCGCGACCGACGCCTTCGCCCACGTCCTCCAGGAACTCCTGAACGACGCCGAGTGGCGCGAAGTCCTCGGCGCCTCCGCCGCCCGCGCGACCCTCGCCGCCCACGCGCTGCCCGTCGTCCTGAACCATGAACTCGCCGCGCACGAACGGACGATGCAGCTCGCCGCGGCCCGTCAGGCCCGCGCCGCGGCGTGAACAGCGCAGAGCGCCTGGGCACACGAGTTCGTCCTCGACCGCTCCGATGACTGCCCCGTATCGGCGCCCGTGCAAGTCGGGCTGCATCTCGCGTATTCGAACGGCGACGGCGCGCCGCGATCCAACCGGCCGCCCTCCACACCGTGTGAACCCCTTGCTACGCTGGGGTCTATGGAGAACATGGACCTTCTGCGTCGTTTGTGCGAGACGCCCGGCGTGCCGGGGCGCGAGGAGCGCGTCCGCGCCCTGATCCAAGACGAGGTCGGCGGCCTCTTCGACAGCGTCGACACGGACCCGCTCGGCAACCTCATCTGCCGGCGCAACCCGCGGGGCAAAGCGAAGAAGGGGGAGCAGAGCCGGCACGGCGGGCCGCTTCGCGTCATGATGCTCTGCCACATGGACGAGATCGGGTTCTACGTCACGAGCATCGACGACAAAGGGTTCCTCTGGATGAACCCCGCGGGCGGGTTCGACACGCGCAACCTCTTCTCGCGCCGCGTGACGGTCGTCGCCGAGGGGGGCGACTTCCCCGGCGTCATGAACCCGTGCGGCCGGCCGATCCACATCAGCAGCGCCAAGGACCGCGAGAAGGTGCCGGAGGTCAAGGAGTTCTTCGTCGACGTCGGGATGACGGCGGAGAGGGTGAAGCGCACGTTCAGGGTCGGCGACTACGTCGTGATGAACGAGCCCGCGATCGACATGGGCGACAAGTTCGTCTCCAAGGCGCTCGACAACCGCGTGGCGTGCTGGCTGGGCATCGAGAGCGTGCGCAAGCTCGAGAAGACGCGCGCGCCGCACGCGTGCGAGGTCGTCGTCGCCTTCACGACGCAGGAGGAAGTCGGCCTGCGCGGCGCACGCACCGCGAGCCACACGATCGAGCCCGACATCGGCCTGGGCATCGACGTGACGCTCTCCTGCGACACGCCGGGCGTGCCCTGCGAGGAGTGGGTCACCCGCAACGGCGCGGGCTTCGGGCTGCACATCAAGGACAGCTCGTTCATCAGCGACTACAAGCTTGTCTCCGAGGTGGAAGCGCTCGCCAGGAAGAACAAGATCCCGTACCAGCGCACCATCCTGGCGATGGGCGGGCAGGACGGCGCCGCGGCCCAGCAGGCCGCGAGCGGCGCGCGCGCCGTGGGCATCACCGTCGGCACGCGTTACATCCACACCGTGACGGAGATGATCGACAAGAAGGACCTCTTCGCGGCGAGGGACATTCTCGCGGCGTATTGCACAGCGCACTGAAGCGTGATCGGTGAATGGTCGCCTTGCACCGTTCGGATCGCGCCGGCGTCATCCAAGCGATCCGTTGCCACCACACACCGATCCCCGTTCACCGATCACCGAAGGACGCCCGATGGAATGACGCCGCGCACGGCACAGGTCCTTTCCACCGCCGTCATCACCGGTGCCTTCCGCAAAGGCTGGCAGGGGCCGACGCTGCTCGGGTCCCTGCGCGGCCTGACCGTCGACCAACTCCTCTGGAGGCCGGCGCCGAAGCGCAAGTGCGTCTGGGAGCAGGCGCTTCACGCCGCGTATTGGAAGTACGCCGTGGCGCGGATCATCGCGCACGCGGCGGAGGATGGACCGCACGCCGTGCCCGGCTTCCCTCGGTCGCCGTCGAACTGGCCCCGCCTGCCGGCGCGGCCGGACCAGAAGGCGTGGAAGCAGGACCTGTCGCTCCTCAAGATCTACCAGAAGCACCTCGAGCGCGTCGTCGGCGCCTTGACGGACGAGGCCCTCGCGCAGCCGCCTTCCCCCAAGCACAAACACCCGACGGCCTTCTACGTCGCCGGCGCCGCGGCGCACGACGCCTACCACTGCGGGCAAGTGCAGCTCATGAAGCGGCTGATGCGGCCCTGAATGCGGCCGCTTTCACGCGTCGCGACGGCCCCGCCGGGGTACACTCGCCCCACGCGCCGAGGGAACGGGGCCCCGCGGCGGAGGAGCGGACCGGCCGGATGAACAGTCTTCTCGAGATCATCACGCCCGAGTGCATCAAGGTGCCGCTCGTCGCGACGACGAAGCGCGGCGTGATCGACGAGCTCGTCGACCTCCTCGCCTCGCTGGGCAAGGTGAACGACGCCAGTGCGCTCAAGGAGGCGGTCTGGCAGAGAGAGCAGACGCGCACGACCGGCATCGGCCACGGGCTCGCGATCCCGCACGGCAAAAGCGCCGGGATGCCCGGCTTGGCGATGGCGATCGGCCGCCCCGCCCGGCCGATGGACTTCGAGGCGATTGACGGCAAGCCGGTCGAGCTTATCGTGCTGCTCGCCAGCCCGCCCGACCGCACCAGCGACCACATCCAAGCCCTCGCCCGCATCAGCCGCCTGATGACGATGGAGGACTTCCGCTCGCAGGTCTACCGCGCGACGAGCGCCGCGGAGATCTTCGAGCTTCTCAAGAGCAAGGAAGGGCAGAAGTAGGCGCCGAGCACTCGCGGGAATGCCGGATGCCCGACGCCCCCCTCCCATCAGACCCGTTCGCCCCGATGGACCGGATCGAGGAGCGGCTTCGCGCCTGCGCCTCGCTGGAGGCTTCGCCCGGAGCGCTCGGGGAGGCCGTTCGCTACTCGCTGCTGGGCGCGGGCAAGCGCCTCCGGCCGGTCCTCGCGTGGCACTGCTGCGAGGCGTGCGGCGGCCGAGGCGAAGCGAGCCTGGGCGCCGGCGCCGCCGTGGAGTTGATCCACGCCTTCAGCCTCGTGCACGACGACCTGCCGGCGATCGACAACGACGACACGCGCCGCGGCAAGCCGACGCTCCACCGGCACGCGGGCGAGGCGATGGCGATCCTCACCGGCGACGCCATGATGGCCATCGCCTTCCGCGAACTGCTGGGAAAGTCGCCCGACGCCGCCCTCGGCGCGGCGCTCGCGGGTGAGCTCGCCCGCGCAACGACCGCGATGATCGACGGCCAGGTGTGGGACACGCTCGGCGGGCTCCCCGACGGGCTCTCGCGCGATGAGCAGCTCCGTCTCATCCACACGAACAAAACCGGGGCCCTGATCGCGGCGGCGTGCCGGATGGGCGCCCGGTGCGCGCTCGGGGCCGACGCGGAGCGTGACGGGCGGTACGCGGCGATCGCCTCGTACGGCGACACCGTCGGCCTGCTCTTCCAGGCGGTGGACGACCTCCTCGACGTGACGCAGTCCGCCGAGCACACGGGCAAGCGCACCGGCAAGGACGCGCCCGCGGGCAAACTCACCTACCCCGGCGTCCACAGCGTCGACGGGACGCTCCGCGAGATCGAGTCGTTGCGGGCAAAGGCGGAGGCGGCGGTCGCGCCCCTCGGTCCGAACTCGGCTGTTCTTCGCGAGCTGGCGAACTTTCTCGCCAGCCGGACGAAGTAGGACGGCCGCGCCGAACGCCCGGCCCCGCCGCGCGTACGATTTTCAGTCTTCGCTGAAAGTTCGCGGGCGGACATCTCGCCTTGCTCGGAGCACCCGATGAGCCTTCTGGAAAACCTGCGCTCCCCCCACGACCTGCGCGGCATGACCGTGCCGCAATTGCAGGAGCTGGCCGCGGAGATCCGCGCGGCGATCCTGGGCCAGGTGCGGCAGACGGGCGGGCACCTCGCGCCGAACCTCGGCGTCGTCGAACTCACGATCGCGCTCCACTGCGTCTTCGACTTCGCGTACGACCGGCTTCTCTTCGACGTCGGCCACCAGTGCTACACCCACAAGCTGCTGACCGGCCGGGCGTCGATGCTCCCCGGTCTGCGCACCGGCGCGGGCATGGCGGGGTTCCCCGAGCCGCGCGAGAGCCCGTACGACCTCTTCAGCGTCGGCCACGCCGGCACGGGCATCTCGACCGCCGTCGGCATGGCGCGGGGCGACCGCCTGAAGGGCGAGGGGTACGACCCCGCGAAGAACCCGACGGGCCGGCGCGTCGTGACGCTGATCGGCGACGCGAGCATCGTGAACGGGGTCGCGATGGAGGGGCTGAACAACGCGGGCACGCTGGGCCGGCAGTTCCTCGTGATCCTGAACGACAACGGGATGTCGATCGGCAAGCCGCAGGGGGCCCTGGCGCACTACTTCGATCGCCTGCGCGTGAGCCACCTCTACACGGACGTCAAGGAGGGCGCCAAGCGCCGCCTCACGCGCATGCCCGGCGGCGGACGCATCCGCGGCGCGATCCACGCGGCGGGCGAGATGACCAAGGCCGTGCTGAACGAGGCGGCGTGGTTCGAGCACTTCGGCCTCAAGACAATGGGCCCGATCGACGGGCACGACCTGCCGACGCTCCTCGAGTTCCTGCGCGAAGCGCGGGACTTCGACCGCCCGATGGTGCTGCACGTCAACACCGTGAAGGGCAAGGGGTTCACGCTCGCCGAGCAGGACGCGCAGCGGTTCCACTCCCCCAACGCCTTCGCGAAACTCGAGGGCGATCCGGACAGCGAGGACTGCCGCGTCGAGATCAAGAGCGAGGGGCGGAGCTTCACGACCGCCGCGGGCGAGGCGCTCCTCGACATCATGGAGCGCGACCCGAAGGTGGTCGCGTGCACCGCGGCGATGCCCGACGGCACGGGCCTCACGCGGGCGATCGCGAAGTTCCCGGAACGCGCGTGGGACGTGGGCATCTGCGAGAGCCACGCCATGGACATGATGGCCGGGCTCGCGAAAACCGGGTTCAAGCCCTTCTTCGCGGTCTACTGCACCTTCCTGCAGCGCGCGTTCGACCAGGCCTTCCAGGAAGTGTCGCTCCAGGGCCTGCCGGTGCGGCTGCTCCTGGATCGGGCGGGCCTCGTCGGCGGCGACGGCGCCGTCCACCACGGCTTCTGCGACGTCTCGATCCTGCGCACGCTCCCCGGCGCCGTGCTGACGGCCGCGATCGACGAGCCGAGCCTGCTCGCCGCGATGGAGTTCATGCGCGGCTACGAGGCCGGGCTCAGCGCGGTGCGCTACCCGCGCGACACGGTGAGCGCCAAGCTGCTGGAACGCGACTGCCCCGAGTTCGAGCTCGGCGCCGCCCGGTTCCTCGCGGGTGTGCCGATCAAGGGTGCGCCACGCGCGGGCGACGCGGGCACGCCCGGCACACCGGACGTCGTCATCCTCGGGTTCGGCACGCCGACGCTCGCGGCCCTTGACGCCGCGGCGGAACTCGCCCCGGCGATGACCGTGAGCGTCTACGACGCGCGCTTCGCCAAGCCGGTGGACGCCGGACTCATCCGCGCATCGCTGCACGCGGGTATCCCGATCGTCACACTCGAAGACCACAGCGTGGTCGGCGGCTTCGGCTCGGCTGTGCTGGAGGCGGCGCAGGAAATGGGGCTCGACGCGTCGCTCATCACGCGCCTGGGACTGCCCGACCGCTGGATCTATCAGGATTCTCGCGCCGAGCAGCTCGCCGAGGTCGGCCTCGACCGCGCCGGGCTCGTGCGGTCCATCAAGGCCGCGGTCGCGAAGCACGCGAAAGTGCGGTGAACAGGGAACCGTGATCGGTGATCAGCGATGAGCGGAGGGCCGCATCGCGTCGCGCTGATCGCACACGCGCGGCTGGAACGTTGTACCTTCACCGTTCACCGACCCCGATCACCCCGCCCTCCCACGGGCTCCGGCGGTCGAGCGCTGCTGATCGCGTCCCCACTCCCCCGCTCCCCGCGTCTTCCTTGTCACCCCGCCGCCCGCGGCACCTGCTGCGTCAGGCAGTGGATCGCGCCCAGGCCCCAGATGAGTTCGGTGCAATCAACGCCGATCACGCGGCATGCGCGGCCGAGCGCGTCGAGCGCCTCCTGCATGACCGAGAGCGCACGCCGGTCGTTCTTGCGGTGGCGGAAGGTCGGGACGAGCAACGCCCCGTTAATGAAGAGGAAGTTGGCGTACGTGGCCGGGAGCCGCTGCCCCGCGTGCTCGACGACGCCGGGCATCGGCACGGTCACGACGTCGAAGGGCTTGCCGTCCTGGTCGCGCGCGAGAGCGAGGCGCCTCAAGTTGTCCTGCAGCACCTTGTAGTTCTCGTCATGCGGGTCCTCCTCCACCGTCGTCAGGATCGTGCGCGGGCCGATGAAGCGCGCGAGGTCGTCCACGTGCCCGTCCGTGTCGTCGCCGGCGATTCCCTCGCCCAGCCAGACGACGTGCCGCTGGCCGTACCAGTCTTTGAGGGCCTTCTCGATCTGCTTCTTCGAGAGGTGCGGGTTGCGGTTCTTGTTGAGCAGACAACTGTCGGTCGTCATCACCGTGCCCGCGCCGTTGAACTCGACCGCGCCCCCCTCCATCACCACCGGCTGCCCGGCGACGCGCGGGAGCCACAGCCCGGCAAACCGCGGGTGCTTCACCGCGGCGTACTCGGCGGCGATCTCCGTCGGCACGGCGTCGTCCGCGTCGTACGGCGGGTACTTCCCGCCCCACGCGTTGAAGCCCCAGTCCACGATCGCGAATTGCTCGCGGCCGCCCTCCCGCTTCACGACGAAGGTCGGGCCGTGGTCGCGGCACCAGCTCTCGTTGGTGGGGACGAAGTGGAACCGGACGCGGCTGGCGCGCGGGCAGCGGTACTCGGGGTCGCCGTCGTCCGGCGGGCAGGGCGGCAGGAACCGGCGCGGCACGCCGTGCCCGGCGAGCTGTTCGGTCACGAGCCGCTGCCAGTTGGCGTTGGGGACGTTGATGTGCACACGCTGCCGCGGCGCGATCTCACGGATGATCGCCGCGAGCCCGGCGGGCACGGTGTGGTACCTGCCGGGGAAACTAATTCCTTCAGGCCTGGGCCACGAGAACCACGTTCCCGACTGCGGCGCCCACTCGGCGGGGAAGGAGAAGCCGGCGGCGAGGGGGGTGGACCGGAGAGGACGCGGGGAGCGGGAGGGGGGGGGAGGGGGGGACATGATGTGTGTCAGCTGACTTGCCGTTTGCGGATAATCCAGTCGTCGGCGTTGTGAGACATGCTGACAATGATCGCGAGAATGCTGTTGTACGCGGCGTAGAGCCGCCGTGCCGCTGTTCTGTCAAGGTACTTGCACGCGATGCAGAACTCCAGGTGGGCTTGTGTTTCCGCCGCCTCACCTTCAGCGTCGCAGAGCTTTGAAACAAACGCCGCGGGGTACCGACGCTTGCGCCACGCCTCCGCGAGATTGGCACACACCGAGCGCGAAGATCGCCGGATCTGCGACGTCAAGCCAAAACGCTCATCATCCGGAAACGCCCTCGTCGCGCCGTAGATCTCCATCGCGGCGTCGAACGCAAGTGTGTACACCTCGAGTTCCCGGTGGGAGCGAATGCTCTTGCGTGCCTTCGTTGTCATCTCGTCCCCCACTCCCCCGCTCCCTCACTCCCCGCGTCACGTTACGCGAGGAACCTCCGCGTGATGTCGCCGTACGCGTCGATGCGGCGGTCCCGCAGGAACGGCCAGTGCGTCCTCGCGAACTCGACCTTCGAGAGGTCGCAGTCCACGACATGCACCTCGGTCTTACCGGCGCTCGCACGCTTCACGACCTGGCCGTTGGGCGCGGCGACGAAGCTCTGGCCCCAGAACTCGAGGCCGTCCTTGTTCACGGGCCTGCCGTCGGCGCCCATGATGATCTCGTGCCCGACGCGGTTGGGGGCGCACACATAACAGCCGTTGGCGATCGCGTGCGAGCGCATCATGACCTCCCAGCTGTCGTGCTGCGCCTCGCCGTACTCCTTCTTCTCGCTCGGGTGCCAGCCGATGGCCGTGGGGTAGAACAGCACCTCCGCGCCGCCCATCGCCGTGAGGCGCGCTCCCTCGGGGAACCACTGGTCCCAGCAGATGAGCGTCCCGATCTTGGCGTGCCGCGTGCTCCAACTGATGAAGCCCGTGTCGCCCGGCGTGAAGTAGAACTTCTCGTAGAAGAGGGGGTCGTCGGGGATGTGCATCTTGCGGTAGACGCCCATCACCGAGCCGTCCGCGTCGATCACCGCGGCGGTGTTGTGGTAAAGGCCGCTCGCCCGCTTCTCGAAGAGCGAAGCGATGATCGCCATGTTGTGGCGCTTGGCGATCTTGCCGAGCGCGTCGGTCGAGGGGCCGGGGATGCTCTCCGCGAGCGCGAAGAAGCGGTGGTCCTCGACCTGGCAGAAGTACTGGCTCGTGAAGAGTTCCTGCGTGCAAAAAACCTTCGCGCCGGCCTTGCCCGCCTCGTCGGCGAGCCCGACCTGCCGCGCCCGGTTCTCGCGCGGATCCTCGACGCACGCGAACTGCGAGAAACCGACGGGCAGGATGGACGAACCGGCGCCGCTGCGCTTGGCCATGGGAACTCCTTCGTGAGCAAAGACGATAGCGCGACGGCGTGAATCCAGTGATCGGCGAGCGGGGATCGGGGAATGGTGGCAACGTGACGCGCTGATCGCGCAGGCGCGATCCGAGCCGCGCAATGCCACCACCCACCGATCACTGATCCCCGATCACCGTTCACTCATAGACGTACGTAATCGGCGCGTCCACGCCCGGGTGCAGGCTCGCGTGCACGGGGCACGCGTGCCCCACCGCTTCAACGCGCTCGCGCATCTCGACCGGGATCGACGCTGGCAGATGCACGGTCACCGGGAGCCGGCCCAGCCGCCGCGGCGACGGGTTCATGTGCTTCTCGACGGTCGCTCGCGCGCCGGTGATGTTCATCCCGTTGCGCTCGGCGAACATCGCGATGGTCGTCAGGACGCACGCGGCGAGGCCCGCCGCGACGAGGTCGGTCGGCGAGAAGGCGGTCGCGTCGCCGCCGATGTCGCGCGGCGCGTCGGTGCGGAGCGTCGCGCCCTCCGGGTGGACCAGCTCGCACTTCTTATTGCCGACGTAGACGGAAGAGATCGAGACCATGCCGGAGCGTAGTTCCGCCGCGGCGCGTCACGGCCGCCGCATGCGCGCAACCCAGCGGCCGTACTCGAGGATCGCACGGCGGCGTTCGGCGGGCGAAACGCCCGCACCGTCCCCCAGCGCCGTGTGCATGCGCCACGTCCAGTACTTGCCGCGCATGCGGAAACGTGAGAGCACGGCGAGCCGGAAGAGTTCGTACAGGCCCGCGCCGGTCGCGAGCGCGTGCCCGAGAGCCCGCATCAACGCTGCCCCTCGGTGCGCTTGGCGGGGAGCCCCTCGCGACGGAACCACTCGACGGTCTCCGCGATGCCGTCCTCGAGCGAGCCGATAGGCTCGTAGCCCAGCACGCGCTTCGCCAGGCCGATGTCGGCGAGGGAGTGCTTCACGTCCCCGGCCCGCTCGGGCAGGTGCGACGCCCGCAGGTGCGGCGAGGCGCACGCGCGCGCCATCATCGCCGCCAGCTCGGTGACCGTGACCCGACGCCCGGTACCGATGTTGATCGCCTCGCCGGCCAGCCTCGCCGGCGCAGCCCCCGCGAGGAGCGTCCCGAGCACCGCGCTGCTCACGTACGTCATGTCACGCGTCTGCTCGCCGTCGCCGTAGATCGTCGGCGCGTTGCCGTTCAACAGCGCCTTCGCGAACGCCGCCACGACGCCCGCGTACGCGCTGTCCGCCGGCTGCCTCGGCCCGAAAACATTGAAGTACCGCAGGCTCACCGTCGAGAGGCCGTACGTCCGCGACCACGTCGCCAGAAGATGCTCGCCCGCGAGCTTGCTCGCCGCGTACGGCGACATCGGGCGCGGCGGCTGCGTCTCGACCTTCGGCAGCTCCGGCTGATCGCCGTACGCGGAGCTCGACGCCGCGAAGACCACCCGCTCCGCCCCCAGCGCCCGCGCCGCCTCGAGCACGCGGACCGTCCCCGTCGCGTTCACCGACCACGTGCGCTGCGGCGCCTCGACGGAGCGCGGCACGCTCCCCAGCGCCGCGAGGTGGAAAACCGTCCGCACGCCCTCCGCGGCGTCGCGGAGCGCCTCGTCGTCCAGGACCGACGCGTGCGTGAAGCGGATCCTGTCCGGCTCGAGCTCGATGAGCCCGGCCAGGTGGTCGAGCCCGCTGTTCGAGAGGTCGTCGATGACGTTCACCGCCGCGCCCAAGCTCATCAGCGCGTCCACGAGGTGACCGCCGATAAACCCCGCGCCGCCGGTGACGAGGACCGCCCGCCCGCTGTAGAACGGGCGCAGCTGCGCAACCTTGTCGGCCGGGAGCTTCATCGCCGGGTGATCGTAGAGGGGAGGCGGACCGCGCGCACGCGCCGAATGCTCCCCGCCGGTTCTCAGCGCCGCGGGTCGCAGAAGTGCAGCTCGAGATACCGGGCGACATAGTCGACGATCGACATCGCCTCGGGGATGTCCGGGTTGCTCGTCGCGCCCATCGGCTCGAACCGCATGCCCTTGAAACGCGCCACGGCGTCGGGCAGGGTGAGCCCGTGCTGGATCGACAGGCTGAACGCGCGGCAGAACGCCTGGCACATGCCGCAGATCGTCGAGCCCTCCTTCGCCATCTTGATGAAGATCTCCCCGGGACGGCCGTCGGGGTAGAGGCCCACGGTGAGGTACCCCTCGTGGTTCCCGATGATGAACTTGTGCGTGATCGACTGGCGCGTGGTCGGAAGTGCGGCTCGGAGCGACGGCATTGGGCCTCCTGCACCATGCTCGGACGGCTCGGTCATGCCCTGACCATAGCCGCCGGCCGGAGAACTATCGGCCGCCGCGTGCGGCCAGCCCAAAAAGCGGGTGAACCCGGCAACGGCCCGGATTGCAAGTGACAGGGTTTCCGCCCGGCAAACCGCGTTCCGCCTGTCGGCCCTCCCTCCCGCAACCCGATATCATTCCCGGTCTTGCTGCGCTCCGCGTCAACATCCTTCGCGACCCGGGCAACGGTCTCGAGTCTGTCGCTGCTCGTCGCGATCGCCATCGCCTGCCAGGGCGGTGCGAAGTCGGCACGTGCCGCCTGCCACGCGATGGCCCAGCGCCTGACCGCGTTCGAGAGCGGCGGTCGCTTCATCCTCGCCGAGCGGCGCCCCGAACGGTGCCCGGAGACGGACGGGCCCGCGGCCTGCCGAGAGAAACGGCCCGTCGTGATCACGCCGGCCAACGCGGAGCACCGGCCGACGATCCGGCCGTCGAGCCCATGGCTCACCGGCCTGCCCCCGCCCTCCGCGGCCCTCTAACACACCGCCCCGCCGCCGATGTACGGCGGTATCGCGCGTTTCACACCCGTCATCCATCCAGTCCGGAACGCCGCGGCGACCACGCCGCGGCGATGAGCATTCGCGCAGCGGCCCAACCGCCCGCCGCGCGGTACGAGAGGCACCGCAGTCATGTCCGAGCAAGGCATCCCGATCATCGGTCCCATCCTGAACAAGATCATCGGCACGCGCAACGAGCGCTTTGTGAAGCGCTACCTCCAGCGCGTCTCGGCGATCAACGCGCTCGAGCCCCAGGCACGCCAACTGACCGACGCGGAGATCCGCGTCAAGGTCGCCGACTTCCGCGCCCGGGCCGACAAGGGCGAGAACCCGGACAGCGTCATGATCGAGGCGCTGGCGGTGGCGCGCGAGGCGATGGACCGCGCCGTGGGCCTGCGGAATATCTTCAACCCGCGGTTCGCCTTCGACGCTTCGCAGCTCCCTCCCCGCGCACGGGAGATCTACGAGGCCATCAAGGCGCAGGCCGATTCCCTCCCCCCGGTCGTCCCGGCGACGTTCGACCCCGGCGAGGCCCGCCGCCAGCCGCCCGAGAACGGTGTGCCCGACGAGAAGAACGACTACCTCGGCTTCACCGAGGCCGTGCCCGGATGGATGCAGGTGGACATCGAGCCCGAGTTGTACGAGGCCGTCAGGAACATCTACCCCGAGAGCCGCCCCCCCTTCCGCGCCCGCCCCTTCGACGTGCAGCTCATCGGCGGCATGGTTCTGTGCCAGGGCAAGATCAGCGAGATGAAGACGGGCGAGGGCAAGACCATCGTCGCCCCCCTCGCGTGCTGCATCGCCGCGATCGAGCGGCTCAAGGTGCACGTCGTCACCGTCAACGACTACCTCGTGCAGCGCGACCGCGACTGGACCGCCCCCTACTTCCGCGCCCTGGGCCTCACGGTCGGCGCGATCCACCCGCAGCACATGCAGGACGAGGACGCCAAGCGTCTCATGTACCGCTGCGACGTCGTGTACGGCACGACCGCGGAGTTCGGGTTCGACTACCTCCGCGACAACATGAAGCGCGCGGTCGAGCAGCAGGTGCAGAAGGCCCGGCAGTTCGCGATCGTGGACGAGGTCGACAGCATCCTGATCGACGAGGCCCGCACCCCCCTCATCATCAGCGGCCAGGCGCACGACGACCAGCCGCGCTACGAGCTCGCGGACAGGCTCGCGCGCCACCTCGTGGAGAAGCAGCGCCCCTGGGCGCAGGCGGACGAGGAGGTGACGAGGTGCCAGCTCCGCATCAAGGGGCTGGAGGGCGACATCCGCCAGGCCCGCGACAAGAGCCAGGTCCCCGCCCTGCAGGCGGCGCTCAAGGAGGCGCAGGCCCTGCTCCCGAAGCTCAAGGCCCAGCGCGACCAGCACCCGCAGTACTTCGAGGTCAAGCCCGAGCGCAAGCAGTGCCACCTGACCCACGACGGCGTGGGCGAGGCGCAGCGCGCCGCCGCGATCGGCTCCTTCTACGTCGACGAGAACATCGACCTGCCCCACCTGCTGGAGCAGAGCCTCCGCGCGCACACCGTCTACGAGCGCGACAAGGACTACATCGTCCGCGAGGTGAACGACATGTACACCGGGCGCCCCACGCCCAGCGTCATCATCGTCGATCAGAACACAGGGCGCGCCATGATCGGCCGCCAGTGGAGCGACGGCCTCCACCAGGCGGTCGAGTGCAAGGAGCGGGTGCCGATCAAGGCCGAGACGCAGACGGTCGCGAGCGTCACGATCCAAAACTTCTTCAAGATGTACAAGCGCCTGGCCGGAATGACGGGCACCGCCGACACCGAGGCGCAGGAGTTCCACGACATCTACAAGCTCGACGTCGTCGCGATCCCCACCAACAAGCCGGTGCGGCGCAGCGACTTCGACGACGTCGTCTTCCTCTCCCAGAAGGACAAGTGGTCCGCGATCGTGGACGAGATCAAGGCCTTCAACGACGTCGGCCGCCCCGTGCTCGTCGGCACCACCAGCGTCGAGAAGAGCGAGAACCTCTCCAAGCTCCTGGCCAGCAAGCACGCGATCAACCACGAGGTGCTCAACGCCAAGCAGCACGAGCGCGAGGCGCACATCGTCGAGAACGCCGGCCAGCTCGGCGCCGTCATGATCGCCACCAACATGGCCGGCCGCGGCACGGACATCAAGCTCGGCGCGATCACACGCGAGAAGCTCCTCGACCACTGGCTCCGGCGCGGGATCGCGCCGCGCACCGTCACGGTCGAGAGCACCGAGGAGCAGCTGCGCGAGGGCGTGTGGCGCAAGATCGCGCCGCGGGAGCTCTCCGCCGAGAAGCGCGAGGCCGAGTCGATGCCCGCGCCCGAGCTCGAGCTCAAGCTCCTCAGGCACTGGGCCGGCAAGTTCACGTGGATGACCCCGGGCGAGATCGAGAAGACGAGCGCCGAGGACCTGCGCTCCGCGCTCGACGCCAACGGCCGCTTCCTCCTCCACCGCCTCCGCTGGTTCGAGTCGATCGAGGACATGGGCGGCCTGCACGTCATCGGCACCGAGCGGCACGAGGCCCGCCGCATCGACAACCAGCTCCGCGGCCGCTCCGGCCGCCAGGGCGACAAGGGCTCCAGCCGCTTCTTCGTCAGCCTCGAGGACGACCTCATGAAGCTCTTCGCGGGCGAGACGACGATGAAGATCCTCGCCCGCCTGGGCATGAAGGAGGGCGACGCGATCGAGCACCCGATGCTCTCCAAGCGCATCCAGGGCGCGCAGAAGAAGGTCGAGGAGCGCAACTTCCAGATCCGCAAGACCGTCCTCGAGTACGACGAGGTCATGGAGCACCAGCGCCAGACCTTCTACGGCCTGCGCCAGCAGGTGCTCGAGGGCCGCGGGGTCCGCACGCTCGTCGTCGACTTCATCCGCCAGACGGTGGCCGAGGCCGTCGACCGCTACCTCGACCCCATCTACCCGGCGGAGTGCGCCGCGGAGTTCGCGAAGGGCGCGCTCGAATGCTCGATCGCCCCCGACCGGCTCAGGGGACGCGACCTGGCCGAGATGGACCGGCAGATCCGCGAGGAGGCCGCCTACGAGACGCGTCAGACGATCGACATGACCTTGGGCGAGTACATGCCCATGGCCGGCTCGGACGTCACCGTCGACTTCGATCCCTCCGGCCTCATCGCCTGGGCCCAATCACGCTTCGGCGTCACGCTGGACCCCTCGCGCCTCAGCCACGGCACCGACGAGGAACGCGCCTACGCCCGCGACGCGCTCCTGCGACAGGCCGAGCAGGCCGTGATGAACGCCGACCTCTCCGGCCTGGCGGAGTTCACGACCCCCGAGTACGGCGAGACGCAGCTCGCGGCGTGGGTGCGCGACAAGCTCGGCTTCGAGGTGACCGTCGACGAGATCAAGCGCGCCAAGAAGGCCGCCACCGAGGAGGACCAGACGCCGGTCACCACCATGCTCATGCAGCGCGTCGAGCAGTGGTACCACCGGCGCGAGGTCGAGTACCCCGTCGAGTACGGCGTGCAGATGTTCCAGATGATGATGCGCCAGCCGGGCATGACCGCCGCCGACTCGGCACGCGCCTTCCTCCAGTGGGCCAACACCCGCTTCGGCATGGGCTGGACGCCCGAGCTCTTCCGCACCAGCACCCTGCAGACGGCCCAGCAGCAGCTCCTCGAGGCCGCCAAGCTCGCCGTCGACGAGAACCGCATGGAGAAGGAGGTCCGGGACGCGATCGCCACGCCCGACGACGACGCGCTCGCGGACTACTGGCAGAAGACGTTCTTCCGCCCCCTCCCCGAGGCGATGCGCCACCTCAAGGGCCAGGACCGCGCCAACGCCGTCCGCGCGGGCGTCGAGAACCTCCGCCGCCCCGAGCTCCTCCGATTCGAGCGCACCATCGTCATCGAGACCATGGACAACCTCTGGCGCGACCACCTCTACGCGATGGACCAGCTCCGCGACACCATCAACTTCCGCGCCTTCAGCCAGAACGACCCGCGCATCGAGTACAAGCGCGAGGGCACGACGATGTTCCGCGAGATGATGGCCAACGCGCGCCTGCGCATCACCGAGCTGATCTTCAAGGCCCGCATCACCCCGCAGATGCCGCCGGGCGCCGTCCCGCCGCCGCAGGCCCCGCGCACCGCCCCGCCGCGCCCGGCGCCCGGCCAGGCGCCCTCCTTCGCCTCCGGCATCACCGGGCCCGGTCTCACCGCCTGATCCCCACTACCCTGCGTTCCGAGGAGCCTCCATGCCTATCAAGACCGCGTACCAGGCCCGGATCGACTACCTCCAGATCTTGGACGAGCACGCCGTGCTCGACGAGAAGCTCGCCAGGTGGCCCGACGGCTCCCCCGTCCTCAAGGACGAAGAGGTCCTCGAGCTCTACCAGTTCATGATCCGCTGCCGCGCGCTCGACGAGGTCGCCTTCAAGCTCCAACGCTCCGGCCGCATGGGCACCTACCCGCAGAACAAGGGCCAGGAGGCGGCGGCGATCGGCTCCGCCTACGCCCTCGAGCGCGGCAAGGACTGGCTCGTCCCCTGCTACCGCGAGAACGCAGCCCTCTTCATGCACGGCCTGCCCATGCACTACGTCCTCCTGCACTGGATGGGCGACGAGCGCGGCAACCAGATCCCGCAGGGCGTCTGCCAGACGCCCCTCTGCATCCCCATCGGCACGCAGCCCCTCCACGCCGTCGGCATCAGCTGGGCCTTCAAGATGCGCAAGGAGCCGCGCGTCGCCATCACGTACTTCGGCGACGGCGCGACCAGCGAGGGCGACGTCCACGAGGCGATGAACTTCGCGGGCACTTTCCAGACGCCCACGATCTTCTTCTGCCAGAACAACCAGTGGGCCATCAGCGTCCCCCGCGAGACGCAGACAGGCAGCGAGACCATCGCCCAGAAGGCCGTCGCCTACGGCTTCCCCAGCCTGCAGGTCGACGGCAACGACCTCTTCGCCGTCTACCGCGCGACCAAGGAAGCCGCCGACCGCGCCCGCTCCGGCGGCGGCCCCACGCTCATCGAGGCCGTCACCTACCGCCTCGCCGACCACACCACCGCCGACGACGCCCGCCGCTACCGCGACGCGGCGGAAGTCGAGGCGTGGCAGGCGCGCGACCCGGTCATCCGCCTGCGCAAGTACCTCTCGAGCCGCGGCCTCTGGGACGACGCCAAGCAGGCCAACCTCGACGAGGCCGCGCGCCAGCAGGTGGCCGACGTCGTCAAGCAGGCCGAGACAATCGCCAAGCCCGGCGCCCCGGACATGTTCGACCACATGTTCGCGACGATCACGCCCGAGCTCGACCTCCAGAAACGCACCATGCGCACCCACAGCCTGGGCCAGGGCATCGGCGCGGAGCAGTTGCAGCGTTGAGGCGGTCCCCGCCGGGTGTTCTCGTCTTCCGCGCCACCACCTCGGCGAGTCTTCGAGCCTCGGTGGTGATCTTCTCTCTTCAGTGCCCTCGACCGCGGTCTCCATCGGTCATTGCACTCAGCCGCTTGCTGCCATCACCGACCGCACGCGCTCCACATCCCGCCTGATCTGCTCCATCATCGCATCCAGGCTCGGGAACTTGAGGTCGTCGCGCAGGTACCGGTGCAGCTCGACGCGCAGGCGCCAGCCATATTCCGGCAGTCCCGGCAGCGGCCGCCAGTCCGCGTGCTCAGGGTGCCGCCCATCGAGCAGATGCACCTCCGCGCGCCGGTCGCGCCCCCCCACCGTCGGCCGCCAACCAACAGAAACCGCGGCGGGCATGCGCCGCCCGTCCGGCAGCACGCCGACGCCCGCATAGACCGCGTCCGCGGGGAGCAGGCACGGCGTGCGCAGGTTGGCCGTCGGGATCGCGAGCGTCCGGCCCAGTTGGTCCCCCCGCACCACCGCGCCCTCTAGCTCGTACGGCCTGCCGAGCACGCGCCGCGCATCGTCCACGCGCCCGTGCGCCACCAGCCAGCGCGTCACCGAACTGCTCGCACGCACCATCAAATGGTCGCCGAGCCCCACCTCGACGGGCCCCACCACCTCAACCGCGCAGCCGCGCTCCGCCGCGAGTGTGCGCAGCATCATGATGTCCCCGCGGCGGCCCTTCCCGAAGCGGAAGTCGTCCCCCTCCACGATCAGCGTCGGCCCATGCCGATCCAGCAGCGCCCGCACGAACGCCTCCGGCTCCTGCGCCAGCAGCGCCGGCGTCGGCTCCAGCCGCTCCACCTCGTCCGCCCCCACGGCCAACAGCAGCTCGCGCCGCCGCTCAAAGGCCGTCAGCCGGGGCGGCTCCGTCCCCGGTCGCAGGGTGCTCGCCGGGTGCGGATCGAACGCGAGCGCCACGACGCGCCCCCCGTTCCCCGCGTGCGCCCGGCAGCGCGCCAGCAACGCCGCGTGCCCCAGGTGCACACCGTCGAAGTTCCCGATCGTGATGGCGGTCGGTCGGCCCAGCCGGGGACGGTAGGGAAAGGAGGCGGCAAAGCGGTCGAGTGGCAAAGCGATCAAGTCGTCGTTGCCTCCCTCTCCCCGTGCTTCACGGGGAGAGGTGGTCGCCGTCCTCGGCGACCGGTGAGGGGTCTTCACGCTGAATGCGCGAGACGCCGATGTTCGCTCCCGATCGGTGGTGGCCGCATATCGCAGCACACTTTGCCACTCCGCCACCCGACCACTTCGCCACTCTCTTCCCGTACCATCCTCCATGGGCTGGTTCTCGCGCAAGTCGTCCGCTCCGAGTCAACGCGTCACGGTGCCGTCGGCGCCCGCCGCGGCCCGATCCTCCGCGGAGCCCGCCGGGCGTGAGAGCCGCGTCTTCGAGCTGGGCGGCGAGATGCTTTCCCTCGCCAAGCGCCACAAGACCGGCGTCCTGAGTGCGCAGTTCTACAGCGACTGGCTGATGGAATGGAGCATGAAGGACCCGCAGTTCAAGGTCCAGATGTTCCGCTTCACCGACGCCTTCCCGATGCTCAAGACGCCCGAGGCGATCTACGAGCACCTCCAGGACTACATGAGCCAGCCGGGCGTCAAGGTGCCGCCCGCGGTCGCGACCGCGCTCAAGGCCGGCGCGCTCATGAAGGGCACGGCGACCGGCGTCATCGCCAACCAGATCAAGGGCATGGCCGGGAAGTTCATCGCCGGCACCGACGCCGCGAGCGCCCTGCCGGGCCTCAAGCAACTCTGGGCCGACGGCATCGCCAGCAGCGTCGACCTGCTGGGCGAAGTGTGCGTCTCCGACGAGGAAGCCGACGCCTACGCGAGCAAGTACCTGGACCTCGTCAACAACCTCCCCGTCGCCATGGCCGGTTGGGAGGCCAACCCGCGCCTCGAGACGGACCATCTGGGCCCGATCCCGCGCTGCAACGTGAGCGTCAAGATCTCCGCTCTCTCGGCCCGCCTCAGCGTCACCGACCCCGAGGGGGCGATGGCCGACCTCATGCGCCGGATACTGCCGATCCTCGAGACGGCGCGCGACCGGGGCGTCTTCATCAACTTCGACATGGAGCACCACGAGCTCAAGGACTTCACCATCGAGCTCTTCAAGCGCTGCGTCGAGCAGATCGACTTCCAGGCCGGTCTCGCGATGCAGGCCTACCTGCGCAGCGGCGTCGAGGACGCCCGCCGCATGTGCGAGTGGGCGGCCCGCCGCAACAAGGCCGTGTCCGTGCGCCTCGTCAAGGGAGCCTACTGGGACGCCGAGACGATCAAGGCCCAGATGCACGGCTGGCCCTGCCCTGTGTGGCCCCAGAAGTGGCAGACCGACCGATGCTTCGAGCAGATGACCGACGTCTTCCTCGACGCCATGCCGCGCGAGAAAGGCCGGCCCGGCGTCAAGCTCGCCCTGGGCTCCCACAACGTCCGGTCGATCGCCTGGGCCCTCTCCGGCCTCGAGGCCCGCAACCTCCCGCGCGGCGCGATCGAGCTCCAGATGCTCCACGGCATGGCCGACCAGCTCAAGCACGCCGCGGCCGAAATGGACCTGCGCGTGCGCGAGTACGTCCCCGTCGGCGAGATGATCCCCGGCATGGCCTACCTCGTGCGCCGCCTCCTCGAGAACACCAGCAACGAGAGCTGGCTCAAGGCCGGATTCCTCGACAACGCCGACGTCGGTGCGCTCCTGCGCACCCCCGCCCCCGCGCCGGGCGCCGCGCCGGTGGGCGACATCAACAGCCCGGAGTACCACGACCTCTCGCCCGCGGTCCCCGGCGTCGGCGACGGCCGCCCCTTCGCGACCGAGCCGATGCGCGACTTCTCCGACCGCGCACAGCGCGAGCGCTTCGCCGCGTCGATCGCCCGCGCCACCGTCCCGCGCGTCGCCAACGACCGCACGCCGGAGCAGGCCGGGGAGATGGTCGCGAAGGCCGCCGCGGCCTTCCCCGCGTGGCGCGCCACCGACCCGCGCACGCGCGCCAAGGTGCTGACCGAGGCGGCGCGTCTCATGCGTGAGCAGCGCGACGGCCTCGCGGGCGTCATGATCCGCGAAGCGGCCAAGACCTGGCGCGAGGCGGACGCCGACGTCTGCGAGGCGATCGACTTCTGCGAGTACTACGCCCGCTGCGCCGTGCCGCTGTTCGACCGCCGCCGCCTCGGCCGCTTCATCGGCGAGCTGGACGAGACCGTCCACCAGCCCCGCGGCGTCGCGGTCGTCATCAGCCCGTGGAACTTCCCCCTCGCGATCTGCTGCGGCATGACGGCCGCGGCGCTCGTCACCGGCAACACCGTGATCGTGAAGCCCGCCGAGCAGACGCCCGGGATCGCGAGCGTCATGTCCGACATCCTGCGCCAGGCCCTCGCCAACGCGGGCGTGCCCGCCGGTCTCGCCCGCGACGTCCTCCACTTCTGCCCCGCGCCCGGCGAGACGACGGGCGCGTCGCTCGTCCGCGACCCCCGCGTCTCCCTTATCGCCTTCACGGGCTCGCGCGACGTCGGGCTCGACATCCTGCACGCCGCGGCCCCGCGTTCGCCCTTCACGCCCGAAGGCAGGGACGCGAGGCCGACGCACCTCAAGCACGTTGTCTGCGAGATGGGCGGCAAGAACGCCATGATCGTGGACACGAGCGCGGACTTCGACGAGGCCGTCCTCGCCGTGCGCCACTCCGCGTTCGGCTTCCAGGGCCAGAAGTGCAGCGCCGGCTCGCGCTGCATCGTCGTGGACGAGCAAGGGCCCGACGGCCCGGCGATGACGACCTTCCGCCGCCGCCTCACCAAGGCGATGAAGGCTCTCGCGATCGGCGACCCGCTCCACCCGGGCACGGACGTCGGCCCGGTGATCGACGCCGAGGCGGCGCAGAAGATCCGCGGGTTCATCGAGCGCGCGAAAGCGAAGGGCCTGCAATACGCGGCTCTCGACCTGCCGTCGGCGCACCCCTTCGTCCGCGAGCACGCCGACCGCTTCGTCGCGCCGCACATCTTCTTCGGCGTCCTCGAGGAGCACGAGCTCGCGCAGGAGGAAGTCTTCGGCCCCGTGCTCGGCGTGATGCACGCGCGCACCTTCGAGGACGCGCTGCGCACCGCCAACAGCCTCCCGTACAAGCTCACCGGCGGCGTCTTCACGCGCCGCCCCAGCCACATCGAGCTCGCAAAGCAGGAGTTCCGCGTCGGCAACCTCTACATCAACCGCGGCATCACCGGCGCGCTCGTCGCCCGCCAGCCCTTCGGCGGCTTCGGCATGTCCGGCGGCGGCACCAAGGCCGGCGGCGCGGAGTACCTCCTCCACTTCGTCGAGCCCCGCGCGATCTGCGAGAACACCATGCGCCGCGGCTTCGCGCCCGAGCTCTGACCGCACCGACCGTCCGCCCGCCTCCGTACGAGCCCCGTGCTCGCGCGCGGGACGATGCACCCAACGCGCCATTGCGCGCCGCGTCGGCTGACCGTCTCGCTTTCTCCCTCTCCCCGTGCTTCACGGGGAGAGGTGGCGGCGTCTTCGCCGTCGGTGAGGGGGCTTTTCTTGGATCGGGGCCGTCCAGGCCCTGCCTTGTGCCATCACCACAGCCTGTCCTCGGGCTTTGGTGGTGCTCCTCCCACGCCGGAGGCGTGATCGTCAGGAGCCGAGGGTGGAGCGCAGCGACACGCCCGGAGATCGGCGCGATCGGCTCGTACGCCGAAGGCGTGCTCGTCAGCCACGTGGAGGCCTTCGGCCTGCGAGATGAACCGTCTGCTATCGTGCGTCCCCGCGCCACAATCATCGGCTTCGGTGCATCGCCGCGTTTGTGCGCACACCCGCGCTCGCTCTGCCCGGCAATCCGCGCGGCTTCTCGACTCTTTCCTCCGTCCCACTCCGCCCTCAGCAACCCCTTGCCGCCCACAGCGTTCCGTGTCTCCCCCTCCCCCGCCCTCCCACTCCCCGTGTCCTCCGATCGGTCACGTTCGTGCGCACAAGTGCGCCCGCGCACCCGTCTATGTCGGGACGCCCGCTCTGTTCTTCACGGCAAGCGGCCTTCCTCTGTCGGTGGGTCGACACCGCGCATCGGCGTGGTAAAGACCCGGTGGTCCGGCCGGGTTGGCACCGTGAGAACTGGGCGTGCGGACCGGTACGGTCGGCGGTGACGCCGTGGGGCTTGGGGGAGACATCCCGGGTCTCCAGCGTCGCGGGGGCTTCCTCCCAAGCGCCCCGCCTCGTGCGTGCCGAACACGCACCGAGTCCGTCCGCCCGTCCAGCGCCCGCGGGCTCCGACGAAGGCACGGTGCAACGGGGAAGCGTGTCCCCCCGATCAGCACCGCGCCGCGGACCACCGCCCGCGGCGCGAGGGAAAGCC